>Ga0209797_10000548_pt1 | contig 18831 bp, 16 predicted proteins | sample DOMMetBare3Fresh_2_FD_187472 | JGI IMG/M metagenome (GOLD analysis project Ga0209797, IMG submission 187472) | Wetland sediment microbial communities from St. Louis River estuary, USA, under dissolved organic matter induced mercury methylation -... | ecosystem: Environmental > Aquatic >... | reverse complement strand
AACACGGTAATACATTTTAACGCTGCAAACATTGGCAACCCCAACAGATTTAAATGTTTTTACTTCCGCTCCTCTTAAAATAAGAGTTCCTGAATTTTGTGTATGGACCCCCAGGTTTGAGTTGTCAAATACATTTCCGGCAGGTCCAATTAAATTGGCACCGGAACCTGAAGTATTAAAAAAATTACTTTGATTGCAATCTGTGAGCCATACTGCTGAGGCAAATGTTCCGAAAGTCTGAGCTTGAATTGTACTTGTAATAAAAAAGGAGCACACGAATGCTAACAATGCGGTTAGGGATATTGGTTTCATATCAGAAGCGGTTAGTAGAAAGAGTTAGTTTTTTAATATAATATATAAAGATGACAATTTAATTTCGAAATCCATTCGAATTAATCAAATTAGCTCTTTACAAGTTACAAACTTCGTATATTTTTTTAATAAATTCTACGTAAAACTACTTGGAATTAATTTACACAAAACACTGCTTCAGTACTTTTAATAAAAATTGGAGGAATAATTAAGTTCAACAACTGAACGCTTGAATTAAATGTTGACACTTCATCTTCAGCTCTTAAAATAACATGCATCTGTAAAAACAATACCTGAATTAAGTGTAGTATGGACTGATCATTAAAAAAACAATCACTCCTGTTATTGCAACATACAACCATAACGGCCAAGTATACCGGGCAAGTTTTTTATGCTTATGATATTCGCCAGTTAATCCCCTGTAAGCAGTAAATAAAATAAAGGGAAGAATAACACCTGCAAGAATAATATGAGTAAATAAAATAAAATAATAAACAAGCTTTATTAATCCTTCTCCCCCATAAGTTGTTTCATCAGTAAATAAGTGATGGCAGATATATGAAATAAGAAACAAAACAGAAAATCCAATTGCCCATAACATCAGTTTTTTATGAGTACGATATCTTTTATCTCTCACTGCTCCATAGGCGCCTAATAATAACAAAGCAACAAATGTATTAACCAACGCATTTAAGCGGGCAAAAATGTGTTTATCAAATCCCAGGTTTACATTCAGTTTAACCCGGCTCAGTACAACAACTGCAGCAAATACAATGATGCTAACAGTAATAATAAGAATGGCTGCAAGTGTATCTTTTTTTTCAATAGCTGGCGGCAATGGAAGTCCTCTTCTGTGGCGTCTCGACATTCTATTAGATTTTATTTTCTAAACAGGTTGCGTTTTCTTTTTTTATCTTTTTCTAAAAACAAAAGGCCAATATCCCGGGCCATTTTGGTCATAGATGCAGAATCAGTTCCTTCGTACCACCCTCTTATTACCCGATCTTTATCAAGTAAATATATTTTACTGGTATGTAAAAAGGCGGTGTCAACTTCTCCTCCATCAATGGTTGCAGCTTTAAATTCATTATAAGCCAGATCATAGATTGTTTTCTTATCACCAGTTAAAAACCACCAATTATTATGACGAACCTTATACTTATCTGCATAATTTTTTAATACTTCCGCATTATCTCTTGATGGGTCAACGGTAAAGGAAATAAAATGAACCAAAGAGTCTGTTTTTAAAAATGCATCCTGCATTTTTTTCATATTCTTTGTAAGTGTAGGGCATGGGTTGGGGCAGCGTGTAAAAAAATAATCAACTACAAGAATTTTACCTTTTACATCATCCGCAAAAACGGATTTGCCTAATTGGTTTGTAAACGTAAAGTTTGACACCTTATGCCAAACGGTATCTTTAATCAGTTTCCCTTTTTCCGTTCTTTCTGTTACTGAATCATAGAAATAATGCCGTGGCATCTCAACTGATCCTTCGCTGGCATACTTAACAATCAGGTAAGCTGTTACAGGTAAAGCCACTGCCAGTAATAATCCAAATATTGCACTTCTGTTCATACCTCAATCAATCTCTTCTTAAAAAATATTCGTCCCGATACTCCTTGTAAAAAGGAAAACCGGGACGAGTTAATAAATAAAATAAACTATTATTTTAATCCACCTTCATGTTCCGGGGTTGCTTGTTGTTCATATTTAACCGGCTCCTTTGGATTATATTCATTACGTAGATTTTTCCATGAAACCCCATCTGCTAAAAAAGCAATAATGAACCAAATAAATAACATCAACGGAACAATAATGGTCATAATCAGGTTTCTGATTTCATCACCAAGGTGCATAAAAATTGATACAATATAAAACGCCTTGGAAAGGGAGAGAATAATTACCACTCCTTTTAATGCAAGATCTAACCCATTGCTAAAATCGGTTGCATATAGTAAATACCCAATCCCCAATTCAATGATGGTGATAATGGATAAGATGAGTGTTGTTTTCCAAATTCTTTTCTTTGAGTCATCAGTTGGTGCATGATGTGGAATTGTTACTTCTCCGCCAAATGTTTGATGTTCCATATTTCAATAATTTCTATGAATAATTTTATATTGTTATACTAAATAAAAGAAAAGGAATACAAACACCCAAACTAAATCAACAAAGTGCCAGTATAGTCCTACTTTTTCAATCATCAGGTAATGGCCTCTTTTTTCAAAGACCCCTGTTTGCGCCATAATCAGTGCAATTAAATTAATAATTACGCCTGAGAATACGTGAAAACCATGAAAGCCTGTTATAGTAAAAAAGAAATTTGAAAAGTTTGTTGTTGCAACTGTACCATCTGCATTAGGAAATGGGTTGCGGCCCCACCATGCTCCCTGATGAAATAAATGATTCCACTCCCATGCCTGGCAGCCCAAAAAAGCTAGTCCGCCAATGATTGTCCAGAACATCCATTTTACAACTCCTTTTTTGTTTCCATGATGGCCTTCATGTACTGCCAGCACCATTGTTACAGAACTTACAATCAGTATAAAAGTCATCAAACTCACAAATACCAACGGTAAGTTTGCATGCCCGGCAAATGGAAGTGAGTTAAACACTTGATTGGGGTCGGGCCATGAATTGCTCGACATCCTTACCGTTCCATATGAAATAAGGAAGGCGCCAAATGTAAATGTATCACTCATTAAAAAATACCACATCATCAATTTTCCATACTCCACGTTGAAGGGGCTTTTACCTCCACTCCACCATTTTGTGTTTGCTGCTGCTGCTTGTGCCATTTATCAGTTTTTAATTGTTCTCAATTTTTTAGTTATGCTACCAGTAAGAAAAATACAAACAGGTAAATCCATAACAGATCTACAAAATGCCAATACAAACCTGCAGTTTCAACAGGCGAAGTACTGTAAAATTTCATTTTTGTATTGTACGCTCTTAATAACAATACAATGAGTGCAACAACGCCTCCAATAACATGAAAAGCATGTACACCTGTAATAATATAAAAGAACGATCCTGCCACACTATCCTGAAACGTAATCTTTTGTTCCCACAGTTGTGAAAAACCAACAAACTGTGAAACTACAAATGCTAAACCTAAAAGAACCGTAAAGGCAATTAACATTCTGTATTTTGCCATTTGCCTTGCAACCATTGCTTTTTGTGCAAGGAAAATAGATAAACTGCTTATCAGGATTAATATCGTTGATAAAAAAAAGATCTTCGGCATTTGAACCGGTTCCCAACCTGCCTGATTGCTTTTTACAATATATGCACTGGTAAACCCTGCAAACATCATTGTAATACTTCCTATAGCAATCCACAATGTAAATTTATGTGGATGCATTTTTTGACTTCTTTCACTCATAACATTCTCCATCATTCAAACTTTTAATTCAACTACGTCTTTGTGATCACAAAGACGTTTTTTATTTTTTACTCATCTTAAAAAACTGTTCAGCTGCATTGGCGTCGCACTCTTGTACAAAACAATTCTAATGACCAATCTTATTTGCCAATAAAGCCAGTAAAACAATAGGCAAATACAGATAACTGCTAAACATCACTCTTCTTGCACTCTTCACATCCATGTTTATGTATAATCTCACACATTGCAACACCATAAATAAATTTGCTCCAACAAGAATCCACATACTAACAATTCCACTCATATTAAAAAAATAAGGCAACATGCCTACAGGAACCATCAACAAAGAATAAATAATAGTTTGTATTGCTGTAAACTTTGTTGGTCCTTGTTGCGAAGGCAATAATTTAAATCCCGCTTTGGTATAATCCTGATGTGCTACCCATGCAATTGCCCAGAAATGAGGAAACTGCCATAAAAACTGGATGGCAAATAATATCCAACCACCCGTCCATGAAAAATGATCTTCATTATAAGCAGCAGCCCATCCTATTAAACAAGGCAATGCCCCTGGCAAACCCCCAATTAGAACTGCAATTGAGTTTACTTTTTTTAATGGTGTATAAACAAATCCATAAATAAATAAACTGAACAATGCAATTCCTGCAGCATACCAGTTAAAATACAAACCTAAAATCAAAGAACCTGTAATAACAGTAATAAATGCAAAGGTTGTTGCTTCCTGCACACTCATTCTGCCACTTGCTACCGGTCTGTTACCGGTGCGTTTCATTACTGCATCTGAATCTTTTTCTGCTATCTGGTTAATGGCGTTGGCACTTGCTGTAACCAGCATGCCTCCTAAAAACAAAAGCAGAATACTTAAAAGATCATACTCAACTACATTTGGCGCCAGCATATAAGAAATAACACTGCTAAACACCACGGTGAAACTGAGCGTAAATTTCATGAGTTCTTTATAATCCTTCAGCTTACCCATGAACATATTGTAATAACCACCCTTCTTAACTACCTCTTTATCTTCCTGCGTCTTACTCAATTTGTTTTTATAAAAATTATTTTTCTTGTTATCGTTCTTTAATTAATGTTTGCTTTCATCTGCACTAACAGGTGTGGTTTGAGGAATAAAATCAATTCCATCTTTACCATAATCATAAGCCCAGCGATGAACTTCAGGAATTTCTCCTTCCCAGTTTCCATGCCCCGGATTAATTGGTGTAGTCCATTCCAACGTGTTTGAATTCCAGGGATTTTGTGTTGTAACCTTTCTTCCTTTCCAGATGCTGTAAAAGAAATTAAGTAAAAACAAAATTTGTGTAAGGAAAACAATGATTGATACAATGCTGATAAACTGGTTAAGTGTTCCAAAATGTTTAAATGATTCCCAGATGTCGAATTTGTAATAACGGCGAGGCATACCTGCTAAACCTTCATAATGCATTGGCCAGAAAATTAGATAAGCCCCAATGATAGTGATCCAGAAATGAACATAGCCTAATGTGTTATTCAGGTAGCGGCCATACATTTTAGGATACCAATGATAAATGCCTGCAAACATTCCAAACATACTTGCTACACCCATTACAATATGGAAGTGTGCAATAACAAAATAAGTATCGTGTAATTGAATATCTAACGATGAGTTGCCTAAGAAAATTCCTGTTAAACCACCCGAGATAAATAAACTTACAAATCCAATAGCAAACAACATAGCCGGTGTAAAACGGATATTGCCTCTCCAAAGAGTAGTTAACCAGTTAAACACTTTTATAGCACTTGGCACTGCAATTAATAATGTAAGTAATACAAAGAAAGCGCCAAGGAAAGGATTTAATCCGGTTACAAACATATGGTGTGCCCATACGAGGAATGCAAGAATGGTGATGGAGAATAAAGATCCAACCATGGCCATATAACCAAAGATGGGCTTACGGCTGTTTACTGATAATATTTCAGATGCCATACCCATGGCTGGTAACAGGATGATATAAACTTCAGGGTGACCAAGAAACCAAAATAAGTGTTGATAGAGAATTGCACTACCGCCTTCATTGGGCAATGCTTTTCCGTTAATATAAATATCGCTTAAATAAAAACTGGTTCCGAAATGACGATCAAAAATTAATAATATAAACCCTGAGAATAAAACCGGGAATGATAATACGCCTAATACTGCTGTGAAGAAGAATGCCCATATTGTTAATGGCAAACGGGTCATGCTCATTCCTTTTGTACGCATATTTAAAACAGTAGCGATATAATTTAAACCGCCTAATAATGCAGACACAACAAACAATGCCATTGAAACCAACCACAAATCCATTCCTATTTTACTACCGGGAGAAGCTTCACCTAATGCACTCAACGGTGGATAAGCTGTCCAACCTCCGCTAAAAGGGCCTGTTTGAACAAACAACGAACTCAACATTACCACACTTGCAATAAAGAAAAACCAATAAGATAACATATTTAAAAACGGTGAAGCCATATCTCTGGCTCCAACCTGCAATGGAATAAGTAAGTTGGAGAATGTACCACTTAATCCCGCTGTTAGTACAAAGAACACCAGCACCGTTCCGTGCATGGTTACTAATGCATAATAAGCTTCAGCTTGTAACTGACCCCCTTTTGCCCATTCGCCTAACAAGGTTTCCATCCATGGAAACTTTGCATCAGGATATCCTAATTGCAAACGAAAGATTACAGAAAATAAACCACCCAATAATGCCCAAAACATACCAGTGATTAAAAACTGTTTGGCAATGGTTTTATGATCCTGACTAAACACATACTTAGTAAGAAATGTTTCATGATGATGACCATGATGCACTTCATGATGTGCTTCGTGAGGAACACTAACCGAGTGCTCGTGTACATGTAATGTTTCGCTGCTCATACTATTTTTAATTTTATACTATTCTCTTAATAATTATTTATTGATAACTGCTGCAACCACTGTTGGTTTTGCAATTGTATCTGTAACCGGTTTGTTCGAAGGATCTTTATCAGGATTTGCAACATAATAGTTGGGCTTTTGTTTTGCCATCCACAAATCAAACTCTTCCTGTGTTACAACTTCAATAACACCTCTCATTGAATAATGACCATTTCCACACATCTGATCACAAGAAATTTCATAAACAAAATCAGGATTCCCCGTACGCAATTTCATTTCTGTAGTTGTGTACTTAGGAGTAAACCAAAGTGTGGTTGGAATTCCCGGAACCGCATCCATCTTTAAACGGAAATGATTTAAACCAACATCATGAATAACATCACGACTATTAATGATTAATTTAACCGGTCGGTCTTTAACAATGTACATAGTAGTTGTTGTAACCACATCATCAAAATTTGCAGGATCGGTCTTCAGTCTTAATTTTTCATCATCTGCCCAAATCTGACCTAATGAATTGTTTGATGCATCATCTATTACCCTGAAATAAGTTCTTCCAAAATTTTTATCCTTACCGGGATAACGCATAATCCATCCAAACTGCTTTCCTACTATTTCCACTTCCAGTGCGCCCTTTGGTGCATCAGATGTAATGCGGAACCAGAACTTTAAACCAAACACTACCAATACAGTTAAAAAGATAGCCGGTACAACCGTCCAGATTAATTCAAGTTTATTGTTATGTGGAAAATAAAATGCTTTTTGACCTTCTTTTTCCTGGTATTTCCAAGCAAAAAAGAAAAGAAGAAATTGAGTAATAACAAAAATGATTCCTGTTACTGCTGTTGTAATCATAAACATTTCATCAATCCTTTCACCTTCAACAGATGCAGATCCCTGTGGAAACAATGTAGTTCCATACAACAATTTGTTACAATACCAAACACCAATTAAACCAAGGATCATGAATCCCAGCAACAAAAACCCATTGATTCGGTTGCTTTGTTTACGGGAGCTTTTTTCTCCTTTTAACACGCTTACATATTCACTGGCTTTAGCGATTTGAAAAATCACAACAAACACCAGCACAGCTGCTGCAATAACCAAATATGTTGTAGTACTCATAGCTTGCGCAAATTATTTATAGTTCTTCAATTTTTTTTCTTTGTTCAATGTCTTATACGTGATGAATCAGACTTTCTTTAACTAAAGGATTATTCTTTGGTAATAACGTTGCTTTTGTTAAATAATGTGCTGTTAAATAAATAATCAATCCTATAAAACCAGATGCTATACCCAGGCTGTATATAAAATGACCAAGTGAATTCGATTCTTTACCTAATTCTTTTAAAGGTCCGGGTGTAACCATTTGATAAAAATCGAGCCAGTGACCAAAGATGATGATTACTGCCATTAATGTTACAACGGTATAGTTACGCTTAGAACCACGACGCATTAAAATTAATAATGGTGCCAGGAAATTAATAATAAGGTTAAGGAAAAAGATTCCTTTAAAAGGGCCACCATCACCACCGGGCCCTAAACGTTCAACAAAATATTTTGTTTCTTCCGGTTGGTTACTATACCAGATAAGCATGTATTGTGAAAACCACAAGTAAGTCCAGAATACTGAGAAGGCAAACATAAACTTACCTATATCATGAATATGTTCTTCTGTTACAAATTCTAGATATCCGAGGTTTTTAAGATACACCACAAACAACATCATTAATGAAAGACCGGCAACCCATGAACTGGCAAAAGTGTACCAGCTATACATGGTGCTGTACCAATGAGCATCAATACTCATCAACCACATCCATGGCAATGTACTTAAAACGGTTAATCCATATGTAACAAGGAATGCTGCAGCAATGGCTAAAGATTTCCAGTAAAACGTATGGTCATTTTTTGCTGCAACATCTTCTGCCAACGAGTTTTTACGGAACCAGTTGCGGAACCATATCCATAACCCAACGGAAGTTAAAGACAGAATGGTAAAAAATGTAGGATTTAAAAATCCGCTTTTCTCAGATAATTTCTCATCGAGGTGAGCCGTGTCTTTCCAATGATAAATATGATGATCACCGGAGAGCCAAACATATGCAAGTAAGATTACCAATGTTACAGGGCCCAATACATTCAGCCCGCCTGAAATTGCTTCCGGAACTCTGCGAAAAGCTAAAGGCCATCCACCCTGTGCCAGTGTAGTAACACAGATAAAAAAGAAACTGGATGCAACCACCAGCAACCAATAAATACTGTTATGCATCAGTGCCATCCAGAATTTGGTTGCTCCATAAGCTTCTGCTCCATGTTCTTCACCATGACCACCGGAGAAAGGATGCAGAAATACAATGCCAAGAATAAGTGTTAACACACCCACCCCCATCAATGCATAACTCCATTTTTTTAATCCACCCGGTATTGCAAATTGTTCTTTCAGTGCCATTGAACTTCGTTTATTGTTGAATGTTATTAGTTTGGTCTTTTTTTTATTTTGCTTTCGTTGAGTCTGTTGTTGTTGCTGCAGGCGTCTGTGTTTTCCCTGCACCTTGAACACTCTTAATATATTGAATCACCATCCATCTTTGCTTTGTACTTAATTGCGATGCATAACTACCCATCAGGTTTTTACCGTATGTTAATGAATACATCATTTGCCCGGCTGGCATGTTTTCATATTTTGCATCACCAACTAAAGTAGCAGGCTTTGCAGCATAAGGACCGTTGCCTCCATTATAGAGCGGACCGTTTCCATCTAATTTTTCCCCATGACATATGCCACAATTCACTTTATATAATCTTGATGCTTCAATGATTTCATCTGTTTGAAGTACAGATATGGGGCTTTGAATCTGCTTTGATGCAACATAATTCGTGCTATCACCTACTTTATCTTTTTCAAGAGGGAAGTAAGCAACACCGCCACGTTTTATTGTACCTGCAACCGGTGAAGCATCGTAATAAATTCCGGCTTGTTCCAGGTTGCTATGATCTGCATACGTTTCTACTGCCCGGCTGTAAGCCATATCAGGCATATAAATTTTTCCGGGCTCCCTGCGGATACCATTGTTGCAGGATGCTGCTGCAATTAATACTGTAATCAACCCTATTGTAACAATCTTTGTTGTACGCATTTCTAATAATTTATGCTATAACTGTTTGTTCTTTTTTTTCAAACGCTTTTCTGTTTGTATCGTAACGTCCAAGCCACCATCCTGTTTCTGCTTCTTTCTCAAACACTTCTACTGCGCCTGCATTTATAAAGAAAGCTTTTACTTCTTCAGCATTTGTTTTTTCAGTGATTTCTATAGGCATCACAAACAAATCATCTGTAGAACGTAAATGAAAATGATCCTTTCTTATAAAAGGTGAAAGCTGGCATAAGTAACAGAATGTAAGCACCATTCCAACAGCAGCACACAACACGGTTAATTCAAATACAATTGGAATAAATGCAGGGATGGGCAAATGTGGCTTACCACCAATATTCATAGGCCAGTCTTTAGTAAACACCCAGCTCATGAAAGTAAGAGCGGTGGTAGTTCCTGTAAGTCCATAAATAAATCCGGCAGTATGTAAGCTGGTATCACGCAATCCCATTGCATGATCTAAACCATGAATAGGGAAAGGGGTATAGAGATCATGAATTTTATAGCCTGCTTTCCTTGTGTTTTTTACAGCAGGAAACAATACTTTTTCATCATCAAAACAACCAACAACGAATTTTTTTACACTCATAATTTTTTAGCTTTTAATGCGCATGTAATTGATCATGTGCAAACTCTTCAACAGTTTGTTCTTCCAATGGATCCATATTTTCCTTATAGCTTTCACCATGTTTTTTTAAGATGTGCTTAATTTCAGCTATGGCAATTACAGGGAAATATTTGGAGAAAAGAAAGTAACAGGTAAAGAACAACCCAAACGATCCGAGATAGAAACCTACTTCCCAGATAGAAGGACGATAGTACACACTCCATGATGATGGCAGGTAATCACGGTACAAAGAAGTAACGATGATTACAAAACGCTCAAACCACATACCGATATTTACAACCACACTCATTAAGAATGTAAATGCAATGTTGCGGCGTAATTTTTTTACCCAGAACAACTGTGGTGTAATAACATTACAAGTCATCATTAACCAGTATGCCCAACCATAAGGACCGGCAATACGGTATTTAAAGAAAATATCCTGTTCAAACTTCACCGCACTGTACCATGCCATGAACAATTCAGTTAAATAAGCACAACCAACAATTGAACCGGTTAATACAATAACCTTGTTCATATTTTCAATATGGCTGATGGTAATATAATCTTCAAGCTGCATTACTTTCCTGGTAACTAACATCAATGTTTGCACCATGGCAAAACCTGAGAAGATGGCACCCGCAACAAAGTAAGGAGGGAAGATGGTAGTATGCCAACCGGGAATTACCGATGTAGCAAAGTCAAATGATACAATAGTATGTACTGATAATACCAATGGTGTACTTAACCCTGCTAATACCAATGATAAACTTTCATGACGCTGCCAGTGCTTGGTTGAACCTGTCCATCCAAATGAAGCAACTCCATAAAATAATTTAGCCCATTTCTTTTTAGCTCTGTCACGAAGTGTTGCCAGATCGGGCAACAAACCACTATACCAGAATAAAAGAGAAACAGTAAAATAAGTTGAGATGGCAAATACATCCCACAACAATGGAGAATTAAAGTTTACCCATAAAGGACCACGGGTATTTGGATAAGGCATTACAAAAAACGCCATCCACACACGGCCCATGTGCCAGATTGGAAACTGGCCGGCACAAATAACAGCAAAGATGGTCATGGCTTCTGCAGCACGGTTTACACCAGTACGCCAACCCTGGCGGAAAAGCAAAAGGATAGCAGAAATCAATGTTCCTGCGTGACCAATACCCACCCACCAAACGAAGTTGGTGATATCCCAACCCCAACCAACGGTTTTATTCAGGTTCCACATACCCGTACCATATACAACTTCCATGTATAAACTCACAACACCAAACAATAATAATGCAACCGAAATAAGAAAACCAATCCACCACAAACGGGAAGGAGCGGCTTCTACCGGCTTACAAATATCTTCAGTTACATCGTGATAGGTTTTGTGGCCATCAACCAATGGTTCCCTAACCTGTGATTCGTACCTTAGTAATGACATATTTCTGTTGCTTTAAAGCCCCACCTTCGTTTCCTCCCCGAAGGGAAGGAAGGCCAAGCCCTGTTTACTATTTTCAACTTTTGTTTTCACCTATCGAGTTCAATTGAAAGATGATCTTTTAATTATTAATCAGTTATCCTGTTTTCTTTCTGTCCAAAATAAGCTGGCCCTGTGCCTGGCAAGTCCCCCTTTGGGGGATTTAGGGGGCTGCTTTTAATGAGCTGCTTCCGTTGTTGCTTCTTTCTTCTCTTCGTGTTTTTCTACTTGTCCTTCTTCTTCATGATTACCAACTATACGATCCGTATTTCTAACTTTTGCCATATAACTTACGTTTGGCAATACGTGTAATTGTTCCAATACATAATAGGTGCGGTTTGCATCCTCTGTTGTACGCACTTTTCTGATGGCACTTTCTTTATCATTTACATTACCAAACACAATGGCATTTGCAGGACAAGCTTGCTGGCATGCAGTTTTAATGTCGCTGTCAACCATTGGGCGACTGTCTTTCTTAGCAGTGAGTTTTGCTTCCTGTAAACGTTGTACACAGAAAGAACATTTTTCAATTACACCACGGCTTCTAACAGTAACATCAGGATTCAACACCATTCGTGTTAATTCATCATTCATTTGTGTTGTTACTTCATTCAATCGTCCGCTTTCAATGATTGGGTTCTGATTATCTTTAAAACTATCAGAGCCATTCCAATCGTGCCAGTTAAAGCGGCGTACTTTATAAGGGCAGTTGTTTGCACAATATCTTGTACCAATACAACGGTTATAAGTCATTTGGTTTAATCCTTCACTGCTGTGGTTGGTTGCCGCAACCGGACAAACGTTTTCACATGGCGCATTATCACAGTGCTGGCAAAGCATAGGTTGGAAAACAACATCGGGATTTTCCATATCACCGCTGAAATAGCGATCTATACGTAACCAATGCATATCATGATATTTCGCAACTTGTTTTTTACCAACAACAGAAACGTTGTTTTCTGCACTACAAGCAACTACACAGGCACCACATCCATTACAGGTATTAAGATCAATACTCATTCCCCATTTAATACCAGGCTTATCAAAAACCGGATAAAGAGTTCCTTCTTTTTCCAGGCCATCAATTCCGCCATAATCTTTCAACTCAGCTAAACGCTCATTGATGAAGTGTTTAGGTTCTTTTATAATGGTTGCAAGACTTGCTTCTTTAATAACTTCCACACGGTTGCCATAAGTACTGTGTGTTTGCATTTGAGCTATATCGTATTGCTCATCTGTTTTTTCAATGGTAACATCACTAACAGCATATTCATAAGTTTGGCCATTAAAGCCAACCATTGGATATATGTTTTTACCAGATCCTTTTGCAGCTAATCCAACTTTTTCACTTCTGCCATAACCAACTGCAATAGCAATGGTTTCAGCATTCATACCAGGTATAATCAACAATGGAAGTGAAATTTCTTTTCCGCCTGCTTTAATTTTTAATACGGGTTTAGGTGGATTTACATCATAATCATCATCAGCTTTGTATCCTAACTCTTCAGCTGTTTTTACAGAAATCATTGCATAGTTGTCCCAACATGCTCTTGTAATAGGATCGGGCATTTCCTGCAACCATGGATTATTTGCCATTTTACCATCACCAATACTTACTTTCTGATAAATGAACAATTCATATTTACCGGCTTTTTTAGTTTGGCCCAATTTTGAAACAGCGCCTGCTAAAGAACCTCCGTTAAATGAAGCACCTGCAACAGTTGCTGTTGCTGGTTCAATTACACCATCCTGAAGTGCTTTGTCATAAGCAGCTTGTCCGCCCAGTTTGCTTATCCAGTAATTTTTAAAATAAATATTATAATCAGTTACTGAACTTCCGCTCCATGTTAATAATGATGAAGCAAAAGGCCTTGTTTTAAATAAGGGATGAATTGTAGGTTGTATAAAAGAAAGATATCCGGGTTTTGCTTCTGCATCGCCCCAGCTTTCTAAAAAATGATGATCTGGAAGAATGTATTGGCATTGTTCTGTTGTTTCATCTTCTCTTTCATTGAACGAAACAGTTAAGCCCACTTTTTTCCATCCATCAACAAATTTTTTGTTATCCCTGTAAGTATAAACAGGGTTTGCGCCATGAACCAATACTGCCCCAACCAATCCTGCGTTCATATCATTCACCAGTTGCTCCATATCTGCATCTACCCCTTTACGATAGTTTACAGTTGTTCCGAAGTTGATGGTTTTGCCATTGGCACCAATCTTATCATTGATTGCATTAACTATTATTTGTGCATTAATATCATTACTTCCGCAAACAATAAGGGCATTGCCGCCTGCTGCCTTTAATTCTTTTGCTGCAGCTTCAATTCCGGCAGCTAAACGTTTATCAGTAATAGCCGGAGCAGAAACGGAGCCGCCAAGCTTTGCATATAAATTAAGTAATGCAGCACCAAGATCACTTGGTTTGTGTGTATAACGTTCATCAGCGTTTGCTCCCGTCATGCTAAAAGTACTTTCAAACTGAAAGTGACGGCTCATGGATGGATTCTTCTCATTAATTTTTCTTCCTGCTGCATATTGCTTTGTATACTCAACCGGGCTGATCCATGAACCAAGAAAATCAGCACCAAAACTTACAATCACTTTTGCAACATCAAACTGGTAAGAAGGAATTCCTTTTTTACCATAAGAAGCTTCATTGGCCTGAATAATTCCGCTGTAAGAAACAGCATCGTATGTTACATGTTTAAATGTTGGATATTTTGCTTTGAACTCATCAATAACTGTTAATACAGATGGAGAGTTAATGGTAGAGCTTAAAAGCACAATTTGCTTGCTGCCAACTGCTGCTAATGCCGAAGCAATTTTTTTATCTACAGCTTCATAAGTTGGAGCTTCTTTAAAACCATCAGCCGCTTTTTCCATTGGGAAACGAACACGACCCGTATCATATAAATTCAAAACAGATGCCTGTACACGTTGTGTTGTTGCACCTTTTGTAAATCCTGATTCATTTCCTTCAATCTTAATAGGGCGGCCGTCTCTCACTTTCGCTAACACAGGAACTACATCTCCATCCAATACAAAAGTTGTAGCATAATAATTAGATACACCTGGTACAATATCTTCAGGCTTGTTTAAAAAAGGAATTGCCTTCTTTACAGGAATTTCACAACTGGCTGCAAGTGTTGCAGCTGCTGTACTGAAACCTAAATACTTTAAAAAGTCACGGCGGGGAGTCTTTGCTCCATTATCGTTCATTTCAAAAGGCAGTTCTTCCTTAAACTCATTCTCAGCATCTGTCTGATATGCCTTTGTATTGTTCAGATCACCGAAACTTTGCCAATATTTTTTACTCATATGCTCTAATTAGCGAATTTGAAAATTTGTCCTTTAATTCAACTTAACCTTGATAATTAATAGTGGCATTTCTGACATTCAGTTCCGCCAATATTTTCAACGGTTACACTATCCATTTTACCGTTTTTAATATCATTATGGAATTTCTCATACATACTGTAAAATCCGTTTTCTTTAAACTTAACGCTGCTTTCACGGTGACAGTTAACACACCAGCCCATACTCAAATTGCTGAACTGGTATACTTCACCCATTTTTTGAATTTCACCATGGCAGGTTTGACATTGTACGCCACCTGCTTTTGTATGCTGTGAGTGATTGAAATAAACATGATCAGGAAGGTTGTGAATTTTAATCCACTCAATTGGTTTTCCTTTTCCTGTGTAGCTGTTTGATGCAGGATCCCAGCCTGAGAAAGTATATAATTTTTGAATTTCTGCAGTACCGTCTACTTCTGTTCCATCTTCTCTGAACATCTTTTCTCCTTTGTACTCATTAATAGCCATGTGACAGTTCATACAAACATTGACACTTGGAATATTTGCATGCTTGCCTTCCATTGCGCCGCCATGGCAATACAAACAGTTTACCTGGTTAATGCCGGCATGTACTTTATGAGAATAATAAATAGGTTGTTCAGGTTGATAGTTAGTGGTACGCCCTAGTCCAATAGCCCCTTGTATAGTCATGTACCCGCCTACCAAAAAGAGTAAAATGATACCGGTTGCGATGTATGCTTTGTTTTTCCAGAATGGAACAGGTTCCCCTCTTACAAACCCGTCTTTTTCATCAGTTAATTTTTTAAGGTTGCTGTTGATTTGTAATAAAATCAAAGCTACAAGTGCTAAAACAATCGCAAGAATTCCAAAGAGAAGTGAATTATCTTCTGCCGGAGCTGCTGATGTGGCCCCTGCTGTTGGAACATCGGGCTTTTTGTTTGCTTCTGTATTAATGTAGGTGATAACAGCATCTATATCTTTTTCTCCTAAACCAGGAAATGCCGTCATCATAATTCCATTGTACTCCTTAATGAGATCAGTAGTATATTGATCTTTTTTTGCAAAACCAGCCGGGTTGTGAATCCATTCATAAAGTTTTTTACGATCGCTCCATGGACCACGCCCTTCTAAACCCGCTAAAGCAGGACCTGTAAGTTTTTTACCTACCGCATGGCAGCTTGCACAATTAGCCTGAAACAATGCCTTACCATCCTGTGCAAATATTTTATTACCAATCAGTAATGAAATGAGCAGTATACAAACAGTAAATGCCCTGCGGAGTATTAATTTTGGTTGATTCATAACGTTCTACACCGTATTGAGATTAGGAAGAATATCCTGATTTATAGACCGCAAATTTAGGGGAGGATATTGACAATATATCCACAGTTTGAAAAAAAATTTTACTTAGTTGTGACTTGAGTACTAACAACTTGAAGCTTTTCTCTGTTTACAAGACATCTTAAAGTAAAAGAATGGTCAAATAAAACTTTTTAGAGCAGTGATTCTTGCCAAATAAAGTTTTACCCCGACTTTTGCTGCCATGTTTGAACGTTTAAAGAAAAAATGGAATGTGGGATGGTGGCAGTTTGTACTCATCTTTACCACTTTTGCATTAGGCGGTAGTTTATGTGCCCGTGTTGGAAACTGGCTTTTGAGCTTTTTGCTTACTGAAAAAAGTGTGTTGTATTGGATCATTTACGTGCCATTAATTACTGTTTTATGGCCTCTGTGTGTTTTATTAATCAGCATTCCACTGGGGCAATACCGTTTTTTTAGTAATTACCTGAAACGCATCTGGGAAAAAATAACCGGCAAAACCAATGCTAAACGAATTGCCATTTTTGCATCGGGCAAAGGAAGCAATGCTGAAGCCATTATTCATCACTTTAAAAATCATCCCTTCATCAGAATTGCATTAATTATTTCCAACAAACCCGATGCGGGAGTGTTACATATTGCAGCAGCCAATCATATCCCAACCCTTATTATTGAAAAAGATGATTTTTTTAAAGGCAATGCATATGTGGAAGACTTAAAGAATGAGCAAATTGACTTTATTGTGCTGGCTGGTTTTTTATGGAAAGTGCCAACAGCATTAATTAAAGCTTATCCGCAACAGATCATCAATATTCATCCGGCACTGCTTCCAAAGTATGGTGGCAAAGGCATGTATGGACATTTTGTACATGACGCTGTCATCAACAACAAAGAAAAAGAAAGCGGCATCAGTATTCATTATGTTGATGAAGTGTATGACCACGGAGAAATTATTTTTCAGGCTACTTGCGAAGTAAAAGAAAACGATACGGTTGATACCTTAGCTGATCGTATACATAAACTGGAGCATGAACATTATGCTAAAGTGATTGAAAAAACACTTGTTTCGTAAAACCTTCCTAAAATAGTTGTAAGGCAAATATTTCTCACCTGAAGGTTTTATCATTGCATCAATTTTGAAAAAGTTTCTTCTCTATATATTACTCATCCTGTTTGTGAATGCAGCATCAGCTCAAATTCAACTGAGCGGAACAGTGTACGACAGCACCAAAAGGAATTTAGTAATGGGCGTACAGGTTATATGCACCTGCGGCACCATGAGTTTTACTGACAGTGCCGGAAATTATAATATTTATGTTGGAGAGAAAGACTCTGTTTTCTTTTTCTTTCGTAATAAACCCACTCAAAAATTTTCAGTAGCGGCAATAAAGGATTATTCTGCGTTTGATATTTCCATCAGCCTATATGTGCCCGGCCGCTACAAACAACTGAAAGAAATTATTGTATATGGAAAAAACAGAAGACAGGATTCTATTGAAAACCGTGTTCAATATGACAAAGTATTTAATTATGATAAAGGTGGCGTTCGTTTCTCCGGTTCAAATCCTGAGGCAGGTATGGGTGCAGGAATTGATCTGGATGCATTAATTAATGTATTTCGCTTCAGAAAAAATAAAAGCGCTGCACGCTTTCAGCAACGGTTAATCAGAGAAGAACAGGACAGGTATATTGCTTCCCGTTTTAATAAATATATTATTCAGCGTTTAACTACTTTAAAAGAAGGTGAATTGCTTGATGAGTTTATTGAACTGTACAAGCCCGATTATGATATGCTTACACAGGTAATGGAAATTGAACTTTATATGTATATACAAGCAGCAGCTAAAGATTACCTGAAGAAGAAAGGTCGTTAAGCGTTCCTTCTTGTAAAGAGAAAGAATTACTTTGCTTTCAAATTATATATATGGAGCAATTGCGTAAAATAGTTCATTCCCTCTTTAATCCGGCACGCATTGCAGTTTTGGATTATCCTGTTACTCCTCTTCCCGTTTATTCAAAAGAAAACCCCAATGCATTCCTTCTTCAACGCATTGAAGAAAAGAAAAGTGATTACAAGAAATTACTCACTGATGCATTACAATTCAAAGATGTATTTCTAAACATTAAAGAAGAAAAAGAAATTACTTCTGCCACTGAACCCGGATGGAATAATCTTTTTTTACCGGGACTGGACATGGTGATGCTGTATACTATTTTATCAATCATCAAACCAAAACAATATGTTGAAATTGGTAGCGGCACCAGTACAAAAATTGCTGCAAAAGCAAAAACAGAACAACAACTCAACTCTCATATTACCTGTATAGATCCGTTTCCA
>Ga0209797_10000547_pt1 | contig 18837 bp, 18 predicted proteins | sample DOMMetBare3Fresh_2_FD_187472 | JGI IMG/M metagenome (GOLD analysis project Ga0209797, IMG submission 187472) | Wetland sediment microbial communities from St. Louis River estuary, USA, under dissolved organic matter induced mercury methylation -... | ecosystem: Environmental > Aquatic >... | reverse complement strand
GTTGAAGGGGCGCTCGTGTACGTGACGGCCGTCCCGTACGGCCAGTTCGCGATTCCGAACGAGCAGGCCACAGGCTCCGACGGCTGGGCCACGCTGCAGTTCACGGCGCAGTCCGGCTTCCCGGTCAGCACCAAGCAGCAGCTGCTCGTCATGTTCGTCCGCGCCCGTAAGTCCGGCGAAGACCTGCTCGGCGGCATCTCCACCCGCCGCCTCGTCTCCTTCCGCGTCACCAACAGATGACTTGAGCGACACAAGGGCGCCGGAGCGGCAGGCTTCGGCGCCCCACCAGTCCGGCGCTACGAGGGAAGGAGAGTGCTGTGTCGATCTGGCTCGTGATCGTGATCATCCTGGTCGTGCTCGTCGTGTTCGGCGGGTTCCGTCTCCGCAGGCGATAGGAGCGTCATCCCCGAGAGGGATCGCCTCGCGAGGGGCGACCTAGCTAGGCAGCGTCGAGGGGGCCGCGGATCAGGTAGCTGCGGCCGCCTCGGCGCATCTTGGCGCAGGGGATCGGTGCGGAGGCGAGCCAGCGCTCGACGACGGCGAGGAGGTCGATCACCCATGCTCCTCCGCTCGGTGGCGGCTGGAACCGCACGAGCCAGGGAGGGCCTGGGACGAGCTTGGCGGGGAAGATCGGTGCGGCGTGGGCGAGGAGCAGAGCTGCGCAGTGCTGATCGGGAGCCACGATCTCGACGGCCTCGACGCCGCCGAACGCCAGGGGCGCAGGAGCGACCGACGTGGACGGGGCCGGACACAGGCCGTGATACGAGCGGGTGCGAGCCGCGCACCACCTCGGGAGACCGGGCGTCTCTCCACGATCTCTCCGCGCCACGTACGCAGATTCTCCACGAGCGCGACCTACGGTGGTCGGGACTGAAACACCACCACTACGGAGGATCACATGATCAAGAGATTCATCGTCGGAATCGTTGTCGCGCTCGCCCTGATCGGTGCCGGAATCGGTATCGGAGCGAGCATCGACGGGGACTGGGGGCCGCGCCACGACGCGGTCGTCGTCAACAGCGGGTCAGGCGCAGCGGACGCGGGGCAGACGATCGTCGTCAGCGAGGGCCACGGGTTCTTCCCGTTCGGCCTCCTCTTCCTCGGACTCGCCTTCCTCCTCGTCGCCTCGTTGCTCCGGCGCGCCGGTCGCGGCGGAGGGCGGTGCGGACGCGGTCACGGCCCGGGCTCGGGCGGCGGCCCGGGCCGGTTGGAGGAGTGGCACCGTCGCGCCCACGAGGGCGAGACGACCACATCCGGGCCGGAGCAGGCCAACCCGGCCTGAGCCGGCGAGACCGCGGGCGGCAAGGCGTGATGCCTTGCCGCCGCGGCGCCGGGCTGGGACAGTTGCCGAGCACATGTCCACGATCCTCGTCGTCGAAGACGAGCCCGGTATCGCCCGGCTCGTGCAGGACTACCTCGAGCGCGCGGGGTTCGCCGTCGTGCTGGCAGCGAACGCCGGCGAGGGGCTCGCGCAGGCTCGAGCGCAGCGACCCGCTCTCGTCGTGCTCGACCTCGGCCTTCCCGACCGGGACGGCCTCGATGTGACACGCGAGCTCCGCCGCTTCAGCGATGTGCCGATCGTGATGCTGACCGCGCGAGGCGACGAGAGTGACCGCATCGTCGGGCTCGAGCTCGGAGCCGACGACTACGTCGTCAAGCCGTTCAGCCCCAAGGAAGTCGTGGCGCGCGTCCGTGCCGTGCTGCGGCGCGCCGAGGGCAAGGCCGCCGGGGTCGAGACGGTTCACGCCCTCGACGTCGCTATTGACGTCCCGCGGCGGCGGGTGACGGTCGCAGGCCGACCGGTGGAGCTGACCGCGACGGAGTTCGCGTTGCTGGTGACACTCGTACGCGAGCCCGGCCGTGTCTTCACCCGCGGCCAGCTGCTCGACGCGGTGCACGGCGTCTCGTTCGAATCCTACGAGCGGGCGATCGACGCGCACGTGAAGAACCTGCGACGGAAGATCGAACCGACGCCGGGCTCCCCCCGCTACATCGAAACGGTGCACGGCGTTGGATACCGGTTCGCCGACGCCTAGCGGCGAGGCGGAGAGCTGCTCTCCGGGACGCCGCCGCGGCGGCCCGCCGCCGTGGTCCCGAGGCCGGGAGCCGTGGTCACGAGGACAGGGATACCGCACGGGCAGGCGGCGCTTCATGCGCCGGATCGCGGTGCTGCTCGGCCTCCTCTTCCTGCTGCTGCTCACCGCCACGATGCTCACTGCAGCCCTTGTGACTGCAGCGTTCGGTGATGCCTCTGGCGGACGCGTCGCAGTGGGGGCGGGCGGCGCCGCGCTCTTCATCCTCGGACTGCTGTTCATAGGGCGCTCGGTGCGCAGAATGGCCGGCCCGATCGGAGATGTCATGGAGGCCGCCGACCGGGTCGCCGACGGAGACTATTCGGCCCGTGTTCCGGCCCGAGGCCCGGGGGAGGTGCGACGGCTCGGACGCGCATTCAACGAGATGACCGCGAGACTCGAGGCGAGCGACGACCAGCGCCGGCGCCTGCTCGCGGACGTCACACACGAGCTCCGCACGCCGCTCGCCGTCATCCGCGGCAACCTCGAGGCGATCGTCGACGGCGTCTACGCACCCGACGCGGAGCACCTCTCGACCGTGCTGGAGGAGACGCGCATGATGGCCGGGCTGCTCGACGACCTGCAGACGCTCTCGACCGCCGAAGGCGGCGCGCTGCGGCTGCACCGCGAACCGACCGACCTGGGCGCTCTCGCGGACGACGTCGTCTCCGCATTCGGCCCGAGAGCGGAAGCAGCGGGCGTTGCGCTCTCCGCCTCCTCTGAGGGCGATCCCCACGCCAATGTCGATCCGCTCCGCGTCCGACAGGTGCTCGAGAACCTCGTTGCCAACGCGCTGCGCCACACGCCGCCCGGCGGCTCGATCACGATCCAGCTCTCAGACGACGACGACGGGATCGCCCTCGCCGTCTCGGACACCGGGCCCGGCATCCCGCCGGATCAGCTGAGCAGCGTCTTCGACCGCTACACACGCTCGGCCGACTCGGGCGGCAGCGGGCTCGGGCTCGCGATCGCAAAGAGCCTCGTCGATCTCCACGGTGGCAGCATCCAGGCGGAGAACACCCGCGGGCGCGGCGCCACCATCCGCCTCCTCCTTCCGCGCGGCGACTGACATCCGCGCAGCCGCCGTCGGCTAGACACACGCCGGCGCCCGCCGAACACCGCTCCCTCACATGGGGGAACGCGCGTTGTCACCCTTGTCGGCGCGCGGTGCAGGGTGAATACTTCCCCCGCCAAGGCGCGCGTGGAAGCCGCTGAGATCTGCGGCCTCCGACTCCCACTCGGGCCTCCGTGCGAACGAGCGCGACAAACGGAGGTGGCACCGGTGGGTCTCGTCTGTCGATTGGTCGTCCAGCCTGTCATCAGGCTGATCGAGATCGTCGTCTCCGTCGTCGAGTACGTCCTGCTCCAGATCTGCAGGCTCGTCCAGGAGCTCGTCAACGTCCTCACGCAGGTCCTGAAGTACATCTGCACCACCGTCGTCAAGACGGTCTGCAACGCGGTCTGCAGCGTCATCTGCGGGATCTGCGACTTCTTCTGCGGGATCTTCGGCTGCGACTGCGGGTGCCGGAACGTCTGCAACAACGTCTGCAAGGCCGTCACCGACGTCGTCTGCGGCTGGACGTACGTCCTCGAGTGGGTGCTGCAGCTCATCACCAAGGTGATCTGCGACTACATCGTCCGCGCGCTCATCGTCCTGCTCCACCTGATCGAGGCGATCGTGACGCTCGTGCTGACGTGGGTCTGCTCGCTGATCGACATCTTCATCCGCTGGCTCCTCTGCTGGACGTACCTCGCCGAGATCTTCAACAACAGGAAGCCTCGCCGGTTCAAGGTCGCGCCCAAGATCATCCCGAACGACCTGGGCTACTCCGACTGGTTCGTCTACGTCAACAACCCCGACGAGGCCGGCAACGTCGACCAGCGGATCCAGGGCTACATCCTGAGCGACGAGGGCCGGCCGCTCGCGCCCGTCGTCGACCCCGAGTCGGGTCAGCTGGCCTACTTCGAGGTCGCGACCCGAGGCGACACGATCACCGGCCGGCTGAGGCGACGGGATCACAGTGAGGAGCTCGTACCGGGCCGGCCGTTCCTCTACTACCCGTTCAAGGTGATGGAGATCGCGAGCCACCTGTTCGGCGACATCTTCGCCGGCACCCCTGCAGACGACGGCCGCGGTACGGCCCCGGAGAACAACCTGCTCACGTACAGGCCCAACGTCCAGGCCTGGCTGGACGGCGACGGGAAGCTGCCGACGAACAACTACAACGTCTGGCCGGAGAAGTACACGAACCCCGCCTCGAGCACCTACTTCGGCGACCGGTCGATCTCCGACATGGGCCTCCGCGTCGACACGGACTCGACGTGCGGCCGCCCCACGAACACGTTCCTGCACCTGATCCACGGCGACATCGGCCTCACAGCGGGCGACACCGATCTGGCAGAGGGCATGAGCTGCGGCCCGAGCCAGACCCTGACGTTCGAGCAGACCAACTTCCTGATGCGGAACAAGGACGCCGACGGCTCCGCCGTCACGACGTACTTCGTCTCGAGGTACGACGCTGACGACTCGTCGGTCGGCTGCAACGACCTCCTCGGCTACACCGTCGTGACGTTCTCCGGAGGCGACCAGGCGCTCTTCGTGAGCATGAAGGTGCTTCCCTACGCGGCCGACACCAACAGGATGATGGCGCGGATCGTCGAGAACGTCTCCGCCAGGAGCCCGGCCGTCGTCCGCGTCGCCGAGACATACCTGCACGAGTGCGGCCACCAGTGCGGCCTGCTGCACGACGAGGACGCGCCCGACTGCGAAAACGACACGACGTTGCACATCACGAAGCTGATGAAACCGGGGGGAAGCGTGCGCCGGGCCCTCACGCGCATCCAGTGGTGCCTGATCCGGACGAGCTCCTACGTCACCGGCGCCGACTTGCCGCCGTTCCTGCAGGCTCCGGAGCTGCCGGACTCCGAGAGCGTCCCTCCTCCCCCGGGCCCCTGAGGCGATGAGCATGGAGACGATCTCGCGCCGGGTACGCGAACGGGAGCTCGAGCGGCAACTCCGGTACAACCGCATCAGGAAGACCGTGTCAAGCCACCTGCCGGCGCTGTTGCCCGAGTACCTTCAGATGCTGCTCGGGTCGGTGATCGGCTTCGGCATCGTGGCCGAGCTGCTGCGGCGCTTCGCCGGCGTCGATCCCCTGTATCTGCTGCCCGCCCTCGGACTGCTCTACGCGGCTCAGACCACCTACTTCAAGGCCAGGCTTGCGGTCGACCCGGGCTTCCGGATCCCGAGGTGCCGATGCTCGCTCGCCGCGAACGACAGCACCGAGCTCGTCCTGCGCAGCAAGGGCAGCACAATCCTCGGGATCCCAAACTCCGTTCTCGGAGTCGCTCTCTACACGACGATGCTCGTGGTGGTCGCTCTCGACCATCGCGCGGCGACGGAGGCACTGGCGGTGGTGGGCGTGGCCGGCAGCGTCTATCTCGGCTACGTGATGGTCGTCAGGATCGCGGGTCTCTGCCCCACCTGCATCACCATCGCTGCGCTCAACGTGCTGATCCTCGCCCAGCTCGCGCGCTGACCACGGCCCTTCGAGCCTAGTGCGCTTCGCGCGCCCGGGGGCAAGGGTACGAGACGCCGCACTAGGTGGCACGCGCCCAGGCTCGTACACTCGTGACGGGATGGTTGCTCGTCACATTTCACGCAAGGACCTGCCCACGGGCACCGTGACCCTGCTGTTCGCCGACGTCGAGGGCTCGACGCGGCTCCTGCACGCGCTCGGCGGAGGCTACGCGGACGTGCGCGCGAGGATCCGCGAGCTCGTCCGGGCCGCGGTTGCGCACGGCACGGGCTGCGAGGTGGACTGGGCGGGGGACGGCGTCTTCCTCGCCTTCGAACGTGCCCGGGACGCGGTGACCGCGGCGGCCGACCTCCAGCGCGCCCTCGCGGCAGAGCCGTGGCCGCCGTCCCAGGAGGTTCGCATGCGGGTCGGGATCCACACGGGCGAGCCGGAGCTGCGCGATGACGGCTACGTCGGCATGGACGTCCATGTGGCCGCCCGCATCTGCGGCGCAGCGCACGGGGGCCAGGTCGTCGTCTCACGAGCCGCACGCGACGTCGCCGGAGACGAAGGCGGTCGGCTCGGCTACCGCCGTCTCGGCAACCACCGGCTCAAGGACGTGCCCGCCCCCCAGACGCTCTACCAGCTCGTGGCCCCCGGCCTCGAGGAGAGCTTTCCCCCGCTCGCGACGCTCGGAGGAGCGACGCTGCCCGCCCTGCATCACCGCCTGGTCGGCAGGGGCCGCGACCTCGCCGAGACCCAGGCACTGCTTTCCCGCCCCGGCGTGCGGCTCGTCACGATCACGGGCCCGGGCGGGGCGGGCAAGAGCAGGCTGGCGCTCGAGGCGGCCGCAGCGGCTGCGGTCGACCGCCCCGTGCACCTGGTCGGACTTGCCTCCATCTCCGACCCGGTGCTCGTGCCGGCCGCGATCGCGCGTGTGGTCGGCGTGCGCGAAGCGCCCGGGCGGACGCTCGTCGACCTGCTGGCCGACGCGCTCGGCGGCACCGGCGCACTCCTCGTGCTCGACAACCTCGAGCATCTCCCGGCCGCAGCCGCCGACGTGGCCGCACTGATCGGCAGCGTCGCCGACCTGGACATCCTCGCCACGAGTCGCGCCCCCTTGCGGCTCTCGGGTGAGCACGTCGTGCCGCTTGCCCCCCTGCCCGTCGAAGACGCCACGACGCTGTTCTTCGAGCTGGCCGAGTCTCACGGCATCACACTCGGCGACGAGTCACTGCCTTCGGTGCAGGAGATCTGCCGGCGCCTGGACGGGCTACCTCTGGCAATCGAGCTCGTCACGGCCCGCCTCGTGCTGCTCCCACCGGTCCAGCTCCTTGCAGCTCTGGGCGAAGGGCTCGCGCTGGACATGGAGGGGCCTGTCGACCTTCCGGCCCGGCAGCGGACGCTGCGTGCGACCCTCGACTGGAGCTACGGGCTGCTGAGCGAGAGCCAGCGGGAGCTGCACGGCCTGCTCGCCGCCTTTGCCGGCGGCAGTACGCTCGAGGACGCGCGGGCAGTGGCCGGGTCGCCCGCCGGCTTCCTCTCCGACCTGGAGGCGCTCGTGGCGGGAAGCCTGCTTCGACGCGACGCCGGCGACGGCGCGGTGCGGCTGTCGATGCTCGAGACGGTGCGCGAGGACGCCGTCGCCCGCCTCGCCGCCGCCGGGGGGCTGGGCGCTGCCCGCGGGCGCCACGCGGAGCGCTTCCTCGCGTTTGCCGACCAGGCCGAGGAGGGCCTCGCCGGGCCGGAGCAGGCGGACTGGCTGAGACGATCCGAGCAGGAGCTCGACAACCTGCGCGCCGCGCTCGACTGGTGCCTCGGGAACGGCCGGGTCGCGGAGGCGCTCCAGGCCGTCTCCGCGCTCGGCCGCTTCTGGCGCGCTCACGGCCATGTCGCGGAGGCCCGCCGCCTGCTTGCGCGCGGGCTCGAGCACGCAGACGACCTGCCGGACGGGGTGCGCGCCCGTGCCCTCTGGACCGCGGCGCACGGGGCGATGGCGCAGTCCGACTACCGTGCCGCCGTTCCCGCGCTCGAGGAAGCGCTCGCGCTCTTCCGCCGGCTCGGCGACGACCGGCACGCGGTCTTCGCGCTGTGCGAGCTGGCCCGGGCGCTCTGCTCCCAGGACGAGCTGGACCGCGCCGAGCAGGCCGGCGAGGATGCACTGGCCGTCGCGGAGCGGGCCGGCGACGATAGGGCCGCCTCTGCCGCCCTCGACACGTTGGCGATGGTCGCCGGCTACCGCGGCCTGCACACCCGGGCCCAGGCACTCAGCGAGCGGAGCCTTCACCTTCGCCGGTCACTCGGAGACGCCATCCTGATCACGAGCTCCACCAACACACTCGGCCTGGCGGCCATGCGGGCGGGCGATCTCGACACCGCCGAGCGTGCGTTCACCGAGTGCCTCGGGCTGGCCCGCGGCCTGGGAGAGCGGGTGTACGTCGCAGCGGCGCTCTGCGCGCTCGGCGAGATCGCGCTCGGCCGCGACCTGCCGGAGGTTGCGGCCGAGCGGCTCCTCGAGGCCCACTCGCTCTACCGGGAGCTCGGGGACGACAGGATCCGGGCCGAGTGCCTGCACGGGCTTGGGGGTGCTGCCGCCGCGCTCGGGCGGCCGCTCGACGCGGTGCGGCTCTGGGGAGCGGCGGACGTTCTGCGCGAGCGGTCGGGCGCGGTGATGACGCCGGAGGAGAAGGAGCTCGACCGGCGCTTCGCGCCCCTCGTCGCCGCGCAGGGCGAGCCCGAGCCGCTGGCACGTGCTCGCGCCACGGGCCGCTCGCTCGACGGCGACATGCTCGACCGCATCTCCCGCAGCTTGGTGAAGCGGCCCGCCGCGAGTAAGGTCGTGGCGACGGGGGCGATTGAGGAAGGGAGCAGCTGATGTCGTACGACGGTAACGGAAGGGGCGAACCGATCGCGTTCAGGGGAGAGTCGCCTGACAGCCTCGACGACGCCATCCGCGCCGCGGTTCACGCATCCGGCGCCGAGCCCGGGACGAGGCTCGTCGTCACGCACATCGAGGTCGAGACGATCGACGACCCGAACGTCGGCTCGTACCGGGTGATCCTCTCAGCCGGAGGTGGCTAGCGACAGCGGCTGCCGAGAAGCGCCCGTGCCTTACGAGCCTCCGGCGAACAGGCCGTACGAACCGACGAGCCGCGCGTCCTGCGCCACCGGCGGCTCGTCGCAGCGCTCGGCAAGGTCTCGCGTGAAATCCGCAAAGGCCGAGATCTCGCGGAGCGGATTGCCCCCGTCCCCGGCGTCGACCGACGCAACGTGGACGAAGCTCACACCGTCCTCGAGCCGGAAGCTGGAATACGCCAGGCCGGCCGGCCGGCGCTCGGCCAGCTCCGCGAAGACCCGCTCGATCAGCAGCTGGTTCTCCTCGGCCCGCTCGGGCTTCACCCTGTAGCGAACGACGACCTCTCCCATCGCAGGCTCCTCTCGTCGGCAACGGCCACGTGAACCGCCGATGGTAACATCTCCGTTACGGCCCATGCACGCACTCGACGCCCTCGGGAACCCCACGCGCCGCACGATCCTGCGCACGTTGCGGGCCTCGCCGCTTGCCGTCGGGGAGCTCGCCACCCGCTTCCCCGTCAGCCGCCCCGCGATCTCCCGTCACCTCCGCGTGCTCGAGGACGCCGGGCTCGTGGAACAACGGCATCAGGGCACCCGCAGCGTCTACGCGGTGCGGGTGCAGGGGCTCGCCTCCGTTCGGGAGTTCGTCGACGAGTTCTGGGAGACGGCGCTCTCGCGGCTCGAGGAGCTCGCGAAGGAGTGATCACGAAGTCGGCGTTCCTGAGGTGCACTCCCGCGCAGGCGTTTGCTCTGTTCACGGAGCGTGCGTCCGACTGGTGGCCCGAGCCGCTCCGGCACACACCGGATCCGCGCAGCGAGATCAGGATGGTGGCCGACGGACGGTTCTGGGAGCGTGCGACCGACGGCCACGAGGTCGAGCTGGGCCGGGTGACCCTCTGGCAGTCGCCGCTGCAGCTGGTCCTCGACTTCTATCCCGGCACGGACGCCCGGCATCCGACCGAGGTGGTGGTGCGGTTCGAGGCAGAGGACGACGGCACGCGCATCACGGTCGAGCACCGGCCCAAGCCCGAGAGCGCCGGCCTGTGGGCCGAGGGGGCCTTCCGCTTCGAGCGGGCCTGGGACTCCGTGCTCGCGGCGCTCCGACAGTCTGCCGACGACCCTACCGGTAACGATCGTGTTACGATGGGGCCATGAAGAGCTTCGAGACGGCTACGACGATATCCGCGGCGCCGGAGGCGATCTGGGCGCTGCTCACGGACGCGCCCGGCTATCCCGCCTGGAACACGACGGTCGACCGGGTGGAAGGGCGGATCGCGCCCGGCGAGACGATCAAGGTGCACGTCAAGATCAACCCCGGCCGGGCCTTCCCGGTGAAGGTGACGGAGTTCGGCCCCCCGGAGCGCATGGTCTGGACGGGCGGCATGCCGCTCGGCCTGTTCAAGGGCGAGCGCACCTTCACGTTGACGCCCACCGCGGACGGCGTGCGCTTCGCCATGCGGGAGGTCTACACGGGCCTGCTCGCTCCGCTCATCGGGCGCTCGATCCCCGACCTGCAGCCGGCGTTCGACGAGTTCGCAGCAGCGCTCAAGCTGCGCGCCGAGAGCGGCAGCTAGACCACACCCGGCTGCCGGTGGCGGGACGCTGCACCGTCCCGCCACCGCATGAGCGCTTCAGCTCGACCCGGGCGACTCGGGCACCGGTTCGAGGTCGAGACGAGCCGCGCTTCCCTCACCGTCGTGCGGCGGCTCGATCGTGATGTTCGGCAGCAGGCGGTCGAGCCAGCCCGGGATGTACCACGACTTCTCGCCCATCAGGGTGAGGAAGGCCGGCACGAGCGTCATGCGCACGACCAGGGCGTCGGTGAGGATCGCCACCGCGAGCAGCAGCCCGAACTCCTTCGGGATCCGATCCGCGCTGAGGACGAACGCCGCGAAGACCGTGCCCATGATCAGCGCGGCGGCAACCACCACCCTGCCGATTGCCGAGATGCCGTGCTCGACGGCGGCCCTGGTCCTGAGGCCGTGCACGTGCTCCTCCCGGATGCGGCTCATCAGGAAGACCTCGTAGTCCATCGAGAGCCCGAACAGGATCGCGAACGCAATCGGCGGTACGAACGTCTCGATCGGCCCTGTCTGGTCGAGCCCGGTGAGCCCGAGCAGATGCCCCTGCTGCACGACGAGGCCCAGCACGCCGAAGCCGACGAACGCCGAGAGCAGCGTCGTGATCGCCGCCTTCACCGAGATCACGATCGACCTGAAGGCCATCGCCAGCACGATGAACGTGACGCCGATGATGTAGAGCAGGAACAGCGGCATCCGCTGGACGATCCGGTCGGCGATGTCCTTGAAGGCCGCCGTCTGGCCGGACACGTAGGCGAGCGCGTCACCGCCCTCCGTCGCCTTCGGCACGACGTCGTTGCGGAGCCTGTCGACGAGCTTGTCGGTCGCCTCGTCCTGCGGGGCCGAGGTTGGCGTCACGAAGACGATGGCGACGGTCTTCTTGTCGTTCAGCTGCGGCTCGGCGACCGAGGCGACATCCTGGAGTCCCTGTACGTCGTCGTAGATCCGCTGCGGCGCACCCGAGTCGCCGTTGACGTCGACGACGATCGGGATCGGCCCGTTGAAGCCGGGCCCGAATCCCTCGGCGAGCAGGTCGTAGGCTCGACGGCTCGTCTGCCCGACGGGCTGCGTGCCCTGGTCGGCGGCACCGAGACGCACGAGTGCCGAGGTCGACGCGAGAGCGAGGCCCGCCAGCAGCAGCACCGTGAAGACGATGCCCGCGTGCGCCGTCACGAAACGGCCCCAGCGCGCGACGATCGTCTTCTCGCGGGCCTCCTCCGAGTCGTCGACTTCACGGAGGAACGGCACCTTGAGCCGGTCGATCTTGTGGCCGAGCAGCGACAGCACCGCGAGCAGCAGCGAGTTGGCGATCAGCACCGTCGTCAGCACGCCGAGGGCGCTGCCGATCCCGAGCTTCGTCACGAAGTCGAGGCCGATGAAGGCGAGGCCGCTCACCGAGATCGCGACGGTCAGCCCGGCGAAGAGGACGGCGCGCCCCGCGGACGCCCCTGCCTCGGCCGCGGCGTCCTGTGACGAGAGACCCTCGTGAAGCAGCTGTCTGAAGCGTGTGACGATGAACAGCGAGTAGTCGATCCCCACGCCCAGGCCGATCATCGAGACGAGGATCGGCGTGACCGTGTTGATGTCGGTGAGGCCGGCGAGGATGAAGAGCAGCAGGAACGCCGTCGCGAGCGCCGTGATCGCGAGCGCGATCGGGACGAGCATCGCCACGAATGTCCGGAAGACGAGCAGCAGCACGATGATCGCCGCCAGCAGGCCGAGGAGCTCCGAGACCCCCTGCTCAAGGGGCGGGAACTCGGCGTCGCCGTTGAACTCCACGGTGACTCCGGCCGGCTCGACCGTCTGACGCACCGCATCCTGAACCGCGACGACGGCCTCCCGGTCCTTGTCCTCGATCGTCTGGTCGAACTGCGCCTCGGCGTAGGCGATGCGGCCGTCGTCGGAGACCGTGTCCTTGCTGAACGGATCGCCCACGCTCGTGAGGCCGGCTTTGCCGTCGGTGGGCTTGAACTCCGGTGACTTGAGCCGCGTAATCGCCTTCTCGATCGCAGCCTTGCGGGCCGGCTCGTCGAGCCGCTGACCCGCGGGTGCCGCGAAGACGACGTTCAGCACGCCGCCCTGCTCGGACGCGAACTGGGACTTGATCAGGTCGGTCGCCTTCTGCGTGTCGGAGCCGGGGATCTCGAACTTGTCTCGCAGCGAGCCGCCGATCGTGGCGACGAGGGCGATCAGGACTCCGACGATGCCGAGCCAGCCGAAGACCACCCGCCACGGGTGCGTGGCGCACGCGCGCGCCCAGCGGGCGAGCGCGCCGGTGGCAAGCCGCTCGTGCGCCGCGAGCCGCTGTGATGCGGGCGCCTGCGCCTCGGGTTCTGCGCTGCCGCCCTCGTTCCCGTGCGGCTCTTCGGTGTGCTCCGTCATCGAGTCTGCTCCCCGTCTCGGCTCCATTGCTCAGGACAGACCGGGCGCGGCCGCAGAAGTTCCTCGCGCGCCGGTCGCTGCTATGAGCCTAGCGCGTCGGCAGACCGGGCGTCCCGATCCCGGGCGGTCAGGGTGCCGGGAGCGGGAACGCGAGCCACGGCAGCCACCGCTCCCACGCCGCCCGCAGGCTGCCGTCGGCGATCACCTCGACGAGGGCGCCGTCGAGCGCCTCGCGCAGCGGGTCGTTGCGGACGGCGATTCCCCAGCGGTTGCGCGTCGGCAGCGTGAACGCGAGCCGCAGGCCGGGCTCCTCGCCGAGCGGCACCATCACCACGTCGTCGTCCACGAACCCGTCGATCTCACCTGCCCGCAGCGACCGGATCATGTCGCCGAACACGTCCGCCGTGCCGGGGAAGGCGACGAGCTCGACGCCGGGGAACGTCTCGGCCAGCGCCATGTTCGTGCTGCCTGCGATCGCGCCGATCCGCTGGCCGGCGAGCTCGTCGGCGCTCGACGCCGGGTTGTCGGCACGCACCACGAGCGACTCGTCGAAGATCGCATACGGACGCGAGAAGTCCGCCAGCGCACACCGCGCCGGCGTGATCCCCTGCCCGCACCAGACCGCATCGACCCGCCCCTCGTGCAGCGCCGGGTAGAAGTCCGCCCAGGCGAGGAACGACCAGCGCACCTCCAGGCCGAGCGCGTCGGCCACGAGCGCGGCCACGGCGGGCTCGTAGCCCTGCCGGCGCCCTTCGGCGTCGGCTCTGGAGAAGAGCGGCAGCGCGTCGAGGTCCGCGCATCCGAGTGTCAGCCGGCCCGGCTCGACGAGGTCCATCTCAGCCCTCGACCCGGAGCGCGCGCTCGGGGCAGACGTCCTCGGCCGCCTCTGCATCCGCGCGCAGCGACTCGGCCGGCTCGGGATCGAAGACGAGCTCGCCGTCGTCGTCGAAGCGGAAGATCTCCGGCGCGGCGATCGTGCACTGTCCGTGCAGCTGACAGAGGTCACGGTCGTGCACGATCCTCATGAGCGCCCCGACGGATCGAAGCGGATCGGCAGCTCGACGGGACCGGTGTTGCCGCTGTCGGGCAGGAAGACCGGCTCGCCGTCGTGGGCCAGGTTCGGCAGCCGGCGCGCCAGCAGGGCGAGCGCCTCGCTCATGTCGCCGCGGGCGATGAAGTGCCCGAGGCAGTGGTGCCTCCCGCCGCCGAAGCCGAAGTGCCGGCGGCGGCCGGCGGCGGAGACGTCGAAGCCCGCCTCGTCCCCGTATGCCTCCGGATCCGTCCCGGCCGACTCGGAGAAGAGGTGGATCGTCGTGCCCGCCGCGATCGCCAGTCCGTCGAACTCGAAGTCCTCGGTCGCCTCCCGCGTCACCCAGGTCACAGTGGGACGAACGCGCATGATCTCCTCGACGGCCGCCGGCGCGAGCTCCGGCCGCCCGCCGAGCAGGCGCCACTGCTCGGGGTGGCGGGCGAACAGGTCGATGCCGAGCCCCAGCTGGCTCCGGGTGGTGTCGATGCCGCCAAAGATCAGCAGCACGAGGTTGTCGCGCAGCTCCTCGTCGGAGAGACGGTCCTGCTCCCCGGTCGCCTCCACGAGGTGCGTGACGAAGTCGTCGCGCGGCGCCGCGCGACGGTCGTCGATGAGCGCGTCCGCGTAGGAGTAGAGCCCCTCGAGCGCAGCCTCTACCCTGGGCAGGTGCTCCTTCACCTGCACGGACAGCGCCAGCCCCAGCGTGCCGCCATGGTCGGCGAGCGTCCGCCACTCGTCCTCGGGAATGCCGAGCAGCCTGGTGGTCACCCGCGTCGCATACGGCTCGGCGAAGGCCGACATGAACTCACAGCGCCCGTCTCCCGCGAATTCGTCGATCAGCTCGTTCGCGAGCGCCTGGAACGACGGCACCATGGCGGCGATCAGGCGCGACGAGAAGGCGGGGTTCATCAGCCGCCGCAGGCGGGCGTGGTCGTCGCCCTCGCGGTTCAGGACGCAGCGCGTCCACCAGTCCGCCCAGGGCCCGCTGACGTCGTGGTGCGCGGGCCACGCGGCGCTGCCCTGGATCAGGCGGCGGTCCTTGATCAGCCTGCTCACCTGGTCGTAGCGGAGCACGGCGATGCCGTAGGGGGTCTTCGCGTACCAGCCGGCCGCCCGTGCCGCACGCACGACGTCCGAGCGGATCGAGAACGCCGGGTCGGCGACGTCGAGGAACGGGATGTCGGGAGTCGCGGCGGTCACCTGAGAGCCGGACTCTAAAGGGTCGTGTGACGAGTACGGCATCGCCACACCGCGATCAGCGGGTGCACCGATGCCCGGCGCGTCACCTTGGCCGAGCATGTCGGTGGATGGTCCCACTGGCCACTCGCAACCTGCTGGCCGAGAAGGGCCGGTTCGCGATGTCCGTCGCCGGCGTCGCCTTCGCGGTGCTGCTCGTGCTGGTCGTGGTCAGCCTCTACCGGGGGTGGAGCGACGTCGGCCGCTTCTACGAGAAGCTGCCGGGCGACTTCTGGCTTTCCCAGCCGGCCACGAGCGACCCGTACCACTCGAGCTCCTTCGTACCGGTCGCGGACGGGCAGCTGGCAGCGCAGGTGGAGGGCGTCGGCACGGTCATCCCCGTCTACACGCGTCACATCGCCTTCGACCGGCGCGGCACGACCCTCGACGTCTTCACGATGGCGCTCGACACGAAGCGGGGGCCGTATGCGCTGCAGCCGGGGCAGATCGACATCGACCGGGTGCTCGCCGCCGACGCAGGAGTCGGCGTCGGTGACCGCCTCGACCTGCTCGGACGGCCGTTCCGCGTGGTGCGCGTGCACAGCGGCGGCAACAGCATCTTCCAGACGGCGTTTCTCAGCGCACGCGACGGCCGCGAGCTCGTCGGCGTGCCGGGCCGTGTCAGCTTCCTCCTCGTCGGGCTGAAGCCGGGCGCCGACGCCGCTGCCGTGTCGCGCCGGCTGCACGAGGCGCTCCCGGCCCTCGAGGTGCACACGAGCCGTGAGTTCGCCGACAGCTTCGCGGGCCGGGTCAACGCCGGCTTCCTCGCGGTCGTCGGCGTGCTGGTCGGCATCGGATTCGTCGTCGGCGGCGCCGTGATCGCCCTGACGACGTACACGGCCACCGTCGAGCGCTCGCGCGAGTTCGGCGTGCTGAAGGCAATCGGGGCATCCGGGAAGTTCCTGTACGGGATCGTGCTGCGCCAGAGCCTCGTCGTCGGTGCCGCCGGCGCAGCGCTCGGCGTCGCAGCCTCTGCCGCCGTCGCCAACCTCGTCAAGCGCGACGTGCCCGAGTTCATCACAGTGCTGACGCTGCGCGACGCCGTCGCGGTCTTCGTGCTCGCCCTCGCGACGGCGGTCGTCGCCTCGTACGTGCCGGTGCGACGCATCGAGCGCATCGACCCGGCGGAGGTGTTCCGGCCGTGACGGACGGGACCCTGCTCCGGGCGGAAGGGCTGACGAAGGTGTTCGGCAGCGGACACACCGCCGTCCGCGCTGTCGCCGGCGTCGACCTCGCCGTCGCCGCCGGTGAGCTCGTGCTGATCATGGGCCCGTCGGGCTCGGGCAAGACGACGCTGCTCAGCATGCTCGGAGGCCTGCTCCGTCCCAGCGAGGGCCGGATCACGATCGGGGACGTCGTGATCACCGCGCTCCCGCGTCGTGAGCTGACGCGCATCCGCCGCGACTCGATCGGCTTCGTCTTCCAGACGTTCAACCTGCTCGAGTCGCTCGACGCGCTGGAGAACGTGGAGATCGCCCTCAACGTGAGCGGGGTCAAGGGCGGCGAGGCGGAGCGGCGGGCACGTGCGCTCCTCGTCGACGCCGGTCTCGAGGCCCGCCTGCGCTTCCGTGCCACGAAGCTCTCCGGCGGCGAGCGCCAGCGCGTCGCGATCGCCCGCGCCCTCGCAAACGAGCCGCACCTGCTCCTGGCCGACGAGCCCACGGCAAACCTCGACTCCCACCACGGCCTGGAGGTGATGCGGGTGCTGCGCGACCTGGCGACACGTCACGACAAGGCCGCCGTCGTCGTCTCCCACGACCCGCGGCTGGAGGAGATCGCCGACCGGGTGCTGCAGCTCGAGGACGGGCGCCTCCGGCCCGAAACCGTCCGCCGGCCGGTCGCGGCCGGTCGCTGAGCGAGATCCTCACGTGGCCCACCGCTTCCTCGAGCACACCGGTGAGACCGAGCTCGAGCTCGAGGGCTCCAGCGAGGCCGCCCTCTTCGCCGAGGCGCTCGTCGCACTGCACGAGCTGATCGGCGGCGAAGAAGCCGGTGAGCCCGAGCAGCGCCGGCTCGAGCTGGTCGCCACGGACCGGGCGCTCTTGCTCGCGGACTGGCTCGGCGAGCTCGCGCTGCTCGCAGAACTGGAACAATTCGTGGCGGAGCGGGTCGTCACGCTGACGCTCGACGGCCTCCGCCTCGGCGCAACCGTCGAGGGCCGGCGCGGCAAGCCCCCGCACCTCGTCAAGGCCGTCACCCTCAACGGTCTCGACGTCCGGCAAGAGGGCGACACCTGGTTCGGCCATGTCGTTCTCGACGTCTGATCTGGTTCGCCTGGCAGAGACCCTCTGGGAGATCCCGGCGGGCGCACGCGCAGACATGCGGGTGCCGGCGCGGGTCTTCGCCGACCGCGAGCTGCTCGAGGCGATCCTCGGCGACCGTTCGCTCGAGCAGCTGCAGAACGTGGCGACCCTCCCCGGCATCGTCGACTACGCGCTGGCGATGCCGGACATCCACCAGGGCTACGGCTTCCCTGTCGGCGGCGTCGCAGCCACCGAGCTTCCGAACGGCATCGTGTCCCCCGGCGGAGTCGGCTACGACATCAACTGCGGCGTGCGCCTGCTCGTGCTCCCGCTCGGCGCCGACGACATGGGCGACCGGATCGAGCCGCTCGTGCACGAGCTCTCGCGCGCGATCCCCGCCGGCATGGGCAAGGGCGGCCCGCTCGAGCTCGACGAAACCGGCCTCGACGACGTCCTGCGCCTCGGCTCATCCGCGCTCGTCGGCCGCGGGATCGGCACCGCCGAGGACGTGGAGCGCACCGAGTCGAGCGGCTGCCTGACCGGCGCCGATCCCACCACCGTGTCCGAGCGCGCGCGGCTGCGCGGCCGGGGCCAGCTCGGCACGCTCGGCTCCGGCAACCACTTCGTGGAGCTGCAGCGCGTCTCGCGCGTCGACGACCAGGCAACGGCAGAGGCGTTCGGGCTCGCCGCCGGCCGGCTGACGGTGCTGATCCACTCGGGCTCCCGAGGCCTCGGGCACCAGGTCTGCACGGACTACGTGCGGGCGATGGACGCCGCCCTGGCCGGGTACGGGATCCACCTGCCCGACCGGCAGCTCGCCTGCGCACCCGCCTCGTCGCCGGAGGGGAAGGCGTATCTCGCGGCCATGGCCTGCGCCGCCAACTTCGCCTTCGCCAACCGGCACGCCATCGCGCACGCCGTGCGCGAGGCGGTCGCCCGCGTGCTCGGGCGGGACGTCGCCCGTTCCACCCGCCAGGTGTACGACGTCGCCCACAACGTCGCCAAGGTCGAGCGGTACGGCGGACGCGACCTCTGCGTGCACCGCAAGGGCGCGACGCGCGCGTTCCCCGCCGGCTCCGTGGACGTCCCGGAGGCCTATCGCGCCGTCGGGCAGCCGGTGTTCGTCCCGGGCAGCATGGGCACGTCGAGCTACGTGCTCGCGGGCGAGCCGGGATCGCTGGAGCTGTCGTTCGGCACGACGTGCCACGGCGCCGGCCGGGCGCTCTCCCGCACCGGGGCGCGCAAGCGCATCTCCGGCGCCGACCTGCGCCGCCAGCTGGAGGCGCAGGGCATCGTCGTCCGCTGTCCCTCCAACCGCGGGCTCGCGGAGGAGGCGCCGTTCGCCTACAAAGACGTGGAGCGTGTCGTCGACGTCGTCGCGCAGGCGGGGCTCGCCCGCAAGGTGGCGCAACTGCGGCCGCTCGGCGTCGTCAAGGGCTGACCGGCTCGGGGGCTCGGGTGCCGTTCAGCCGAACGTGATCACGCTGCGGATCCCGTCCTGCGCCTCCATCAGCTCGAAGCCGTGGTTGACCTCGTCGAGCCCGAGCCGGTGGGAGAGCAGCGCCTCGACGTCGATCTCGCCCGCGAGCCAGCGGTCGACGAGCAGCGGCACCTGCGTCCGGCCCTTGACGCCGCCGAAGGAGGACCCCGTCACGCGCCGTCCCGTGATCAGGAAGCGCGGCACGACCTCGAGCAGCTCGC
>Ga0209797_10000546_pt1 | contig 18871 bp, 22 predicted proteins | sample DOMMetBare3Fresh_2_FD_187472 | JGI IMG/M metagenome (GOLD analysis project Ga0209797, IMG submission 187472) | Wetland sediment microbial communities from St. Louis River estuary, USA, under dissolved organic matter induced mercury methylation -... | ecosystem: Environmental > Aquatic >... | reverse complement strand
GGAGTTGAGACGACAGGGTTATCGTGTCACTAAAATCAAGAAAAAACCGAAGCCACTGTTCAGCCCAAGAGCCAAAGCTATCACACCCGGTGATATTGCAGTCTTCTCAAGGCAATTATCCACCATGCTAAAAGCGGGCGTACCTATAGTACAGGCATTCGATATTATAGGCAGAGGCCATGAAAATCCAAGTATGCAGGACATGCTGTTGAGCATTAAAGCGGATGTTGAAGGCGGCGATACTTTGGCTCAGGCACTGAAGAAAAAACCCCTCTATTTTGATGAGTTATTCTGTAATTTGGTTGAAGCGGGCGAACATGCTGGGGTACTGGAAACCCTGCTGGATAAAATCGCTACTTATAAAGAAAAAACCGAGTCCATGAAGAAAAAAATCAAAAAGGCTCTCACTTATCCTATCGCAGTACTCGCTGTCGCTTTGATTGTCACCACTATTCTTCTGCTATTTGTAGTACCTGTATTTGAAGATATGTTCAAGAACTTTGGCGCGGATTTACCCGCTTTCACACAAATGGTTGTCGACATGTCAGAGTGGATGAAAAACTGGTGGTGGATTGTTCTTGGCACCATTATTGTTGCAATTTATGTTTTTGGCTATTTCAAAAAACGTTCACCACCGTTTAATCACTTCCTTGATAGAATGCTATTGAAAATGCCTGTGGTTGGCTTGATTTTGAACAAGTCCGCAATTGCCCGTTTTGCCAGAACTTTATCAACCATGTCTGCTGCAGGTGTTCCTCTGGTAGAGGCGTTAGAATCAGTAGCCGGCGCTTGCGGCAATATTGTCTACAGTGAAGGCGTTTTAAAAATGCGCGAAGAAGTAGCTACCGGTCAAAGACTGCAAACTGCCATGCTCCAAACCAAGCTTTTCCCCCACCTGGTGCAACAGATGGTTGCTATAGGAGAAGAGTCTGGCTCTATGGATGCTATGCTAGCTAAAGTCGCCGACTTTTACGAAGAAGAAGTTGACAATCTCGTCGACAATTTAAGTAGCTTAATGGAACCAATTATTATGGTCGTTTTAGGTGTTTTAGTCGGCGGCCTTATTGCTGCCATGTATCTACCTATCTTCAAAATGGGTGCGGCAATTTAATAGGGCCTGGGAAAAGTCTATAAATATTACAATGTCTAAAATTTTCAGATAATCTAATCATCAAAAACTATATAGCGTCCACCCAATAAGTGTAAGGGATTTTTCTTTCTATAGAAGATGATTTTGAATTGAGCTCCCTGCGTCACTCTGATGAGATGGATATTCTAGGCTATATCCTTTATTTTTATTAAGCACTGCTATCAAAGACGCAGATACACTTTGAAAACATAATGATTCAACAGATAGACACTCTATTAAATTCCCCCTATTTACTGACTGCCTTAGCGTGTCTTATTGGTTTAATGGTAGGTAGCTTTCTGAATGTTGTTATCTATCGATTACCGGTAATGATGCAACGAAACTGGCGTAAGGAATGCACCGAGTATCTGCAAATCAACTCAGCTGAACAAGACTCCCAAGAACATTTTAATCTAATATTGCCCTTATCCCGCTGCCCCAACTGTAATACACCTATCAAGCCATATCAAAATATTCCGGTCATCAGCTACCTTTTTTTAAGAGGTAAATGTGCAATATGCAGCAATCCAATTTCATTGCGTTATCCGATAATAGAAGCATTCACTGCAATAACTTCTGCCATTGTAGCTTGGCATTTTGGCTACACACCGCAAACTGTTTTTGCCCTGATACTAACCTGGTCGCTGATTGCGCAGAGCTTTATTGATATAGACCACCAAATATTACCGGACAACATAACTCTACCCTTGCTTTGGCTGGGTTTATTTTTGAGCTTATTTGGTTTTTATACCGATACGCACGCCAGTATTATCGGCGCTTGTGCCGGCTACTTAATTCTTTGGACTGTCTATCATCTATTTAAATTGGCAACCGGTAAAGAAGGCATGGGTTATGGTGATTTTAAATTGCTGGCTTTATTCGGCGCCTGGCTAGGTTGGCAATATTTACCTGTTATTATATTATTATCATCATTGGTCGGCGCAATCATTGGAGTATCCATGATTATTTTCGTTAAACGCGACCACAACATCCCCATTCCTTTTGGCCCTTATCTGGCAGCCGCTGGATGGATAGCCTTGTTGTGGGGTAATGACATCAATCAACTTTATTTGAGCGCATCGGGTTTATAGCCTCATGCTGAAAATAGGCCTCACCGGAGGCATAGGTTGCGGTAAATCAAGTGTTGCAAAGGTTTTCGAACAATTAAAAATACCGGTTATTGATGCTGACGAAATAGCCCATCAACTGGTTGCCATCGGACAACCGGCACTTGCCCGAATACGGCAGGTATTTGGTGCAGACGTTCTTAACCCGGACGGCTCGCTTAATAGAAAAACACTCAGGGAGCTCATTTTTTCCGATCTCCAGCAAAAGCAACAATTGGAATCCATTCTCCATCCTTTAGTCTATCAATCCATACAAGCAAAACTAAAGCTATTGAATGCGCCGTATTGCATTATTTGTATCCCGTTATTATTCGAAACCAATATGACAAACCTTGTCAACCGGATACTGGTTGTCGACTGCTCTGTTGAAACTCAAATCGAACGCATACGAAAACGGGATAATATGGCAATAGAAAGAATACAATCCATTATTGACAGTCAGGTATCACGAACCTTCAGAAAAGCACATGCCAATGATCTCATCGATAACTCGGAAACCGACGATAGACTTGCAGAAAAGGTCAAAAAACTGCACAATTTGTACCTTTCAATAAGCGCTGGCCGGGATAAAATTGTCTGTGAATAACACTATTACTTATGAATTTCCACTCAATGAACGAATCCGTGTTTTCATAAGACTCGAACAATTGTTTCAACAATTTATTCATTTTTCGGCGGGTGAAACTGTTGCCGACAAACGCGCAGCTATTACCGTTCTGCTTGATATCATGTCTATTTTTAGACGCAATGATCTAAAATCTGAAGTTCTAAAAGAGCTAGATCGTCATGCATCAGTACTCAACAAAATCGCTAACAGTGAAGGCGTTGATACCGAAAAACTTCAGAGCATCCTTGATGAACTCGCTCAAATCAGTAAAAAACTCCATGCTGTAACCGGAAAAATTGGTATCAATATCATGGAGAGTGACTTATTCCAAAGCATTGCCCAGCGGAGCTCTATTCCCGGCGGCACCTGTTCTTTTGATTTACCTGAATATCATTATTGGCTTGAACAGGATGAATCCGTTCGGTTGATAGACCTGCAACATTGGAGCAGTCCGTTTATCGATATCCACACGGCGATCGATTTTATTCTCAATTTTATACGCAACAGTCGATCAGCGAGCCAGGAGATTGCGTCTGCGGGTTTTTTCCAGATTTCGCTTGATCGAAGTCAGCCTTTCCAACTTATCAAGATAAGTCTGGATAAGTCGTTGCCCTGCTTTGCGGAAATCAGTGGCGGCAAACACCGTTGCACCATCCGATTTATGGAGCCGGCTGCTGATAATAAACGCCCGACACAAAGTACCAATGACATTCCATTTGCTTTAACCTGCTGTTTATTTTAATGTCACACGCAGATGAACCCCCCATTGTAAAATGTCCTACTTGTAAACGATCTGTTCCTTGGTCACCCGAACAGGAATTCAAACCTTTCTGCTGTGAACGTTGCAAATTAATAGACTTGGGTGAATGGGTAATGGAGGAAAAAAAGATTCCCGGGGAATCCCTGGTGATAGAAAACGATTACGATAAGGATTCTTTTTTTCAATAAAAATTAATTTTGTGATGCCAAAACGCCAGACAACACAACGTGCATAATTAAGTCGAAAATACTTTTTTACAGGACATTCAACGAAACAGGTATAGTTGAGGCATTATTTATGGTTTTTTTATGACTACGATTACATTTGATACATTTGAACTCGTTGATAAACTAGAAGCTGCCTACATCCCTTCGGAGCAAACTGAAGCGGTGGTGCCCGTCATTGCCCTAGCGCAAGATGAGCTGGTTACTAAAACCTATCTTGATATTGAGCTTTCTCCTTTCCTTACCGATCTCGCAGTGCTCAAGTGGATGATTATCCTTCTATTATCTTGCGTTCTATCGCTGGTTCTCAAGGCATTTTTTTAAGCTGCTAACAGTATGATTTCAATTTAGCCTCATAAAGGCGACATTTTTGTAGTCCTCAATTGCTTATAACATCACACCAATCCCATTTCTGAACCATGACCAATCACTATCCCCTAGGCCCAGTCATGCTGGATGTTGAAGGCTTAACACTGGCACAACATGAACAAGAAAAAATAAACCATCCCAACACTGGAGCGGTTATCCTTTTTTCGCGTAACTATCAAAATTCTGAACAGGTTACCGAGCTGATTAATAGCATACGTGCCGCGCGTGATGGCGCTATTCTTATTGCTGTAGATCAGGAAGGCGGCCGAGTGCAGCGGTTTCAAAACGGTTTTACGCGTTTACCGCCAGCGTCTTATTATGCACAAGCGCCAGATCTTGCTGAATCCGCAGGCTGGTTGATGGCAGCGGAATTATTATCCGTCGGTGTTGATTTCAGTTTTGCCCCCGTACTGGATGTTGATTGCGGCGTTAGTCAAATTATAGGCGATCGCTCATTTTCAACAGATCCGGAACTGGCAACACACCTTGCGAGTTTATTTAGAAAAGGTATGCATAAGGCGGGTATGGCAGCGACTGGCAAACACTTTCCCGGACATGGCGCAGTAGCGCTGGATTCACATCTGACATTACCCATAGACGAACGCGACCTGGACAGCATTCGAGCAAAAGATCTGCTGCCTTTTAAACGGCTTATAGCAGAAGGTCTGGAAGGCATTATGCCTGCGCATGTTGTTTATTCAAACATCGATCCTAATCCTGCCGGTTTTTCATCTTTCTGGATACAGCAGATTTTGCGCCGGGAATTAAACTTTAACGGCGCCGTTTTCAGTGACGATTTGAGCATGAATGGTGCAGCATCGGTGGGCGATTATCCCAAACGCGCCAAAATGGCGCAACAAGCCGGATGTGATATGTTAGTGGTCTGTAATAATCCGTTTGCGGCCGAACAAGTTCTTGATGCCTTGCCAATTACACAAGACCCAATCAGAGAACATAGGCTTCAGCGAATGCTAGGCAAACCGTTTTTGAACCGTAAACAGTTATTGAATACCGAAAAATGGCAGCAAATTTCTAATCTTATCAATCCACTTACAAAAATATATGCTTAAAGAAATCAATCACATAAAGGAGACTGCCGATTTGCTCTACAGCGAAAAGGAAGTTGAGGCCGCTCTGGACAAAATGGCCGAACAAATTAACGTTTTGCTGGCTGATCGTAATCCGTTATTACTCTGTGTCATGAACGGTGGCATCGTCGTTGCTGGAAAATTGATAATGCGCTTAAGCATACCACTAACCATCGATGCCATTAACGCAAGCCGCTATCAAAACCAGATTTCGGGCGGCAGCATCGAATGGGTACTTAAGCCCGGAGTGCCCCTTAAAAACAGAACCGTCTTAATCATTGACGACATTCTGGATGAAGGGTTGACCCTGGCTGCAATTTACCAATATTGCCTGGAACAAGGCGCAACATCCGTTTATAGCGCCGTCTTAGTGGATAAAATATTAGACCATGAAAAACCGATAACTGCCGATTTTGTTGGACTGGAAGTTGCGAACCGTTATTTGTTTGGTTATGGCATGGACTACAAAGGTTATTTACGCAATGCGGCCGGCATCTATGCCTGCAAAGAATATGACAAGGAAACAATGATATGACTAAGCTTGCGATTATTGGCGGGACAGGCCTCACGCAGCTCAGTGATTTAACCATCATCAAACGTGACAAACTCTATACACCTTACGGTGCGCCTTCAGCTGACTTCATTACCGGTGAACTTAACCAAAAAGAAGTCATCTTTCTGGCCCGGCATGGCAATCCCCACACGATTGCGCCACACAAAATAAATTATCGCGCCAATATATGGGGGCTTAAACAACTGGGTGTCGAGCAAATCATTGCGGTTGCCGCAGTCGGCGGTATTTCTGAGCTGATGGCTCCTGCGCACATCGCCATCCCCGATCAGATTATCGATTACAGCTATGGCCGCAATCATACTTTTTTTGAAGATGATAACTCTCCCGTCAAGCATATTGACTTTACTTATCCGTATAGCCAAAAACTGCGCTCCGCTTTAATTAGCGCTGCCGCCAAAGCTACTATTAACATCAGTCCAATTGGCACTTATGGCTGCACTCAAGGCCCACGCCTGGAGACTGCCGCAGAAATTAAACGCATGGAAAGAGACGGTTGCGATATAGTCGGTATGACAGGTATGCCGGAAGCCGCTTTGGCAAAAGAACTTGGCATGGATTATGCTTCTATTTCTGTAATTGCCAATTGGGCAGCGGGCAAAACAGAGGGTGAAATCACTATGGCGGAAATTGAGCAGCATCTCCATGTAGGCATGGCAAATATAGCGCAATTACTTAAGATCATTATTGCCTTGGCATAGAAAGTGTTTTTACTATTAATGATGAAGGCTTGGGGCATTAATCCTCTATAATTACCTTAGCAAGTATTCATAAAGATCAGGTTAAGGAATTACAATGAAACAATTTATTCAGGATCTCGCGGAAAAATATCACTACCAGGCAACGCATTTGTTGCATATTCTGAGGGGAGTTCAATCGCGCTATCATTACATTCCGGAACAAGCGATAGAACAGATCGCGGAATTATTAAACATAAGCCGCACTCATATCATTGGTGTTGTTGAATTCTACAGCTTTTTTCACCTGACGCCGCGTGGACAATACGAACTTTTTATCAGCGATTCCATTACCGATCACATGTTAGGCAAGCAAAGCCTGATTGCCTATTTATCTGAGAAATTGAATGTGGCGGTCGGTCAAGTCCGGCCAGACGGATTGGTTAGTCTGGACAATACCTCCTGTACCGGCATGTGTGATCAGGGCCCAGCCGGCCTGGTCAATGGTTATGCCTTAACTCGCCTGGATCGCCCACGAGTCGACCGGATTACCGATTTGATCAATCAACAAAAGCCTCTGGAAGAATGGCCTCGCGAGTTTTTTCAGGTAGAAGACAATATCATCAAACCGGGTTTATTGTTAAGTCAGCCGATCACTCATGGTTCCGCCCTCCAATCAGCCTATAAAAGAGGCCTTCAAGAAACCTTGGCAGAAATTGATATATCTGGGTTGCGCGGCCGCGGCGGCGCTGGTTATAACACCGCCTGGAAATGGCAGCTATGTTGTGAGGGGCCGGATGAAGAAGCCTTTTGTGATATCGCTACGCACAATCGGCGGCCACGCTTTGTCGTTTGTAATGCCGATGAAGGCGAACCCGGTACATTTAAAGACAGGGTGCTGTTAAATTCCAATGCGCATCAGGTTTTTGAAGGCATGACCCTGTGTGCGGCGATTATCGGCGCAAAACAAGGCTTTTTGTATTTGCGAGGAGAATATCTGTATCTTTATGAGAAGCTGCAAAATGTGTTGGAGGAGCGCCGGCAGGCGGGCTTATTGGGTAAAAATATTCTGAACGAAAGCTTAGATTTCGATATTGAAATTTGTCTGGGGGCGGGCGCTTATATCTGCGGAGAAAGCTCTGCCTTACTGGAATCGCTGGAAGGAAAGATAGGTATTCCACGTAATCGTCCTCCTAGCGCTGTAATCAGAGGTTATTTGGGCAATCCCACCGTGGTAAACAACGTCGAATCTTATCTGGCGGCTGCAGCAATTTCCGTAAACGGAGGCGAATGGTTTGCCAGCCACGGCACGGAAAAATCAAAAGGAACGAAAATACTCAGTATTTGCGGCGACTGTTCCCGCCCCGGCATTTATGAATATTCCTTTGGCACCTCTATTCAAACTGTTTTGGATGATTGCGGGGCAAGCAATGTGCTGGGTATTCAAATAGGCGGGGCATCAGGCACGTTTATTTCTAACCTGGAATTTGACCGTACATTGGCTTTTGAGGATTTATCAACGGGCGGCGCATTTGTTGTGTTTAATAACGATCGAAATGTTCTCGAAATTGTTAATAATTACACCCATTTCTTTGCTCACGAAAGCTGCGGATTCTGCACACCCTGCCGTGTCGGCACGTCGTTATTAAAAAAACAGCTTGATAAAATAGTCGATGGTCATGGCTCGGAGGGCGATGTTGTCGCACTGGAGGAAATCTGTAAGTTATTGACAAAATATAGCCACTGCGGCTTAGGTAAATCGGCTGCAAATCCGGTACTGACCACTTTGGGTCGTTATCCCGTGTTGTATCAAAGCCAATTGAAAAAAATCAGTTTTGAACCGGGGTTTAATTTGGATGACGCGTTGGAAATGGCCCGTTTAATGTCTAATCGTACCGATGCCTTAGCGCATTTAGATCAGGTGGAGGAAGAATCATGAAGAATACAATCAACATTGATGGCAAGATTATTCCTTTTGAAGAGGGACAAACCATCATGGAAGCCGCAACAGCGTCCGGTGTTTATATTCCGCATTTATGCCATCACCCGGACTATACCCCGCATGGCAGCTGCAAACTGTGTACGGTAAGAGTCAATGGACGCATCTGTTCTTCCTGCACCTTCCCGGCAAAAGAAGGCCAGGAAGTGCTTAGCAACACCAAGGAATTGAACGACGACCGGCAGAAAATCACACAAATGATGTTTGTGGAAGGCAATCATTTTTGCCCTTCCTGCGAAAAAACCGGTAACTGTCAATTGCAGGCCGTTGCTTATCATTTGAACATGCTCGACAATCATTTCCCGCTTTTTTATCCCAACCGGGAAGTAGACGCATCTCATCCTGATGTCATGATTGACCATAACCGCTGCATTTTTTGCACATTGTGCGTCAGGGCAAGTCAACAAAAGGACGGTAAAGATGTGTTTGCCATGAGTGGCGGGCGCAGCATTCATAAGCACTTGATTGTTAACGCCCAAAGCGGGCTGTTAAAAGATACCGATTTGGCGGTCACGGATCACGCCGCGCACATTTGTCCAACCGGCGCGATTCTGATTAAGCGCACGGCTTATCAAGTGCCGATTGGTGAACGTATTTACGATCATGAACAAATCGACCAAGTCAGTCTAGAAACGGAGCATCATCAACATGGCGAATAAAATTAGAGTGGCAACCACGTCGTTGGCGGGTTGCTTTGGTTGTCACATGTCGTTTCTCGATATGGATGAGCGCATATTGCAGTTGGCGGAAGTCGTTGAATTTGACCGTTCACCCTTGACAGATATCGAACACTGCACCAATTGCGACATCGGTTTAATCGAAGGCGGCGTCTGTAACTCCGAAAATGTGCACGTTTTGCGCGAATTTAGGAAAAACTGCAAGATCCTGGTGGCAGTTGGCGCCTGCGCGATTAACGGCGGTTTACCGGCAATGCGCAATTTTATTCCTTTGGAAGAATGCCTGAGTGAATCTTACCTGGATGGTATTGGTATTGAAAACGGGCAAATTCCCAGCGATCCGGAACTGCCGTTATTGCTGGATAAAGTCCGCCCGATTCATGAAATCGTCAAAATAGATTATTTTTTACCCGGTTGCCCGCCTTCAGCCGATGTGTTCTGGAAATTCCTGACCGATTTGATTGATGGACGCCAGGCATCATTGCCTTATGAGTTGGTGCATTATGATTGAGATTAAAGAAAAATTGCCGGGATACTTGATTAATACCAAAGTTATTAGGCAGTCTTGCCTGATATTCAAGAGTTAGGAATCTACAGTGCCGTTCAATCCCGGAGTAAAGCGCTTAGTCGTTCGAGATAAATCCGTGAGGCACTTGCCTTGTGTGATGTGTGGCAAGACCTACCCGTTACCCGATGCGGTACATATAATCGATGAGAAAGAGTGGAAGTCGAAGTCAAAGCTCGGTCAAGACAGCAAAATAAATGGCATTCCGCTTTGCCCAAACTGTCATCGAGTATTTGACGAGGTGCTTCGCCCTTACTTGCATCGTGCGCTAGACAAATTTGGTACCTCCGGGCTACCGACCTCCTGGAAAAAGAGCAATAAAATTACTGTAACCGAACAAGATCTCAGCCTTGACAACAATGACTCATAGCCCGATGAATTCAACACGAATGCCGACTCTTCGGCGATAATGCAGGCAAAGTCGGCTTTATTCTGCGTGAGTACGAAATGCACACGTCCACATTAGATGAACTTTTGAATTAATGGAGAAAACATGAAAACAACAGAACTGATTGCTGAAGCTGTTTCCTTGCCCGTTGAAGAACGGGCGTTGCTTGTGGACTCTTTGCTTAGAAGTTTAAACACACCTGAACCCGATATTGATAAGAAATGGATCGCAGTTGCGAAAAATCGCTTTCAACAATTAAGAACTGGCGAGATAACCGGAATTCCCAGTGAAGAAGTGTTTAAAAAAATAGCGGCCAGATTTCAGCAATGAATGTCTTGTTTCATTCTGATGCGGAATTGGAATTCAATGCAGCCATCGATTATTACGAAGCAATAGATGATGGATTGGGTTACGATTTTTCGCTAGAGATTGCCTCTACTATCACTAGAATTATTGACTTTCCAAAAGCATGGCTTGTCGTTGAAGGCGAATTTAGAAGAGCTTTGGTAAGGCGTTTTCCGTATGGTATTTTGTATACTGAAGAGCAAGACATTATTTATGTAGTTGCAGTTATGCACCTTCACCGGGACCCCGAGTATTGGAAGCATAGAAAGTAGGTTTATGAATGGAATTAATCCTGGAATCAGTAATCAAATGCCCTGAATGCGGCTTTGAAAAACAAGAGATCATGCCGACCGATGCCTGTATTTATTTTTACCAATGCACCCATTGCCAGGCTTTATTAAAGCCTAAAAAAGGTGATTGTTGTGTTTTTTGTTCTTATGGAACAGTTGCTTGCCCTCCGATACAAGCTGGACATCCTTGTTGTTCCAACTCACTATAGAGAAATATTATGTACGAACATTTAGAAACAGCCGAAAACAGAGAAAACCTGAAACGCGTCGTCGTTGATCCTGTCTCTCGCGTCGAAGGACACGGCAAAGTCACTTTATTGCTGGATGCGGACAATAAAGTCCAGCAAGCCAGGCTGCATATCGTTGAATTTCGCGGTTTTGAGCGTTTTATTCAAGGCCGGCCGTATTGGGAATTGCCGGTTTTAGTGCAGCGTTTATGCGGCATTTGTCCCGTCAGCCATCATTTAGCCGCTGCTAAAGCCATAGACCAACTGGTCGGCATTGATCCTGAAAACTTACCAGCCTCAGCAGATAAATTAAGACGTCTGCTGCATTTTGGACAAGTTCTGCAATCCCACTCCCTGCATTTCTTTCATTTATCGAGCCCTGACTTGTTGTTCGGTTTTGAAAGCGACATCAGCAAGCGTTCAATTATTGCCGTGCTGGATGAATTTCCGGATCTCGGCTTGCAGGGCGTCAAGATGCGCAAATACGGTCAGGAAGTCATACGCATGGTGTCCGGTAAACGTATACACGGTACCGGTGCGATTCCGGGCGGCATGAATAAATCGTTGACTAAAGCCGAGCGTGATTATTTACTGGAAGATAGTGATCAGATGATCAAGTGGGCAGCCGCTTCGGTCGAACTCATTAAAAAAGTGCATTGCTCCAACCTGCCCTATTACGATGATTTCGCCACCATACGCACCAATTATCTGAGCCTGATCAAGCCCGATGGCGCATTGGAACTTTATCACGGCGGCATACGCGCCAAAAATGATAATGGCGAAACCATTATGGATCATGTCGATTATTGCCAATATAACGATTATATCCATGAAGAAGTTCGCTCATGGACTTACATGAAATTCCCTTACCTGTTATCCATGGGCAAGGAAAACGGCTGGTATCGGGTAGGGCCGCTGGCCAGGGTAAACAATTGTGACTACATTAACACGCCGTTAGCGGAAGCCGCTCGCGCGGAATTTAAAGCGCACAGCGGCGAAGCGATGCTTCATAGCACGTTGGCATTTCACTGGGCGCGCATGGTTGAAATTCTGCATTGCGCTGAAAGCATCAAGGAATTGCTTCATGATCCCGACATCATGGGCCATGAATTAGTGGCGCAAGGCGAAAGGCGTTATGAAGGCGTGGGCGTCATTGAAGCGCCACGCGGCACGCTTTTCCATCATTATCAAGTCGATGAGAATGACATTGTCACCAAAGCCAATTTAATCGTCTCGACCACCAGCAATAACATGGGCATGAATGAATCCGTTAGACAAGTGGCGGCGGAATATTTATCAGGCCGGGAATTGACCGAGCCCTTATTGAACAATCTGGAAGTGGCGATTCGAGCCTATGATCCCTGTCTGTCTTGCGCAACCCATGCGATGGGAAAAATGCCCTTGCAACTGGAATTGATTGATGCCGAAGGCACGTTGATTGACAAACTGGTTAAACACAGTAGCGGGCAAATCGAACGGCCTAGTAATGGTTAAACCGATTCTTGTATTTGGCTATGGCAATCTCAGTCGCGGCGATGATGCGCTGGGGCCGTTATTGCTGGAATTCGTCGAAAGCCACTGTGATTTGGCAAAGATTGAAATACTCAGCGACTTTCAGTTGCAAATCGAACACGCGCTGGATTTGGAAAACCGGGCATTGGTATTATTTGTTGATGCCTCGGTTTCCTGTGCCGGCGCGTTTGATTTCTCCCTGCTAGAGCCTGACAGGGATAAAAGTTATACCACTCACGCAATGAGTCCTGCCGCGGTTTTGGATGTGTATCAATCGATAAAGAAACAAACGCCGCCGCCGTGTTTTTTATTGAGCATCAGAGCCGAAAAACTTGAGCTGGGAGAGGGCTTAAGTACACAAGCTGAAAACAATCTGGAGCAGGCTTGTCAGTTTGCAGGACAATTATTGCAGAACCTTGATATTAAAGTTTGGCGGCAACAAGCAAGCGACTCACGGCGACGGGACTATAGTACAAATATTTATACGCCAGAAGAATGCAAGGCCGGATAGAGTTGCATGATTACTCTAGCCTTGAGATATTTCAATTTGCCAATTGATACCCTAAACCATCAAAACTAAAGGACTACCGTTGGTTGTTGGTAACTTTTGATTATGAAACAGAATAATAACAAACCTTTAATTGCCCATGTATTATTTCGCCTGGGCACCGGTGGTCTGGAAAACGGGGTCGTAAATTTAATTAACACCATACCGGATGAAAAATACCGGCATGCTGTCATTTGTATGACGGATTATACTGATTTTCGAAATAGAATAAAAAAAGACGGTGTTGAAGTTTATTGCCTCAATAAAAAACCAGGCAAAGATTTTGCTGTTTATTTCCGGTTATGGAAGCTGCTCCGAGAAATAAGGCCGGATATATTGCATACCCGCAATTTATCGGCACTGGAAGCTCAAGCTTCGGGTCTTCTGGCCGGTGTAAAACACCGAGTTCATGGTGAACACGGCAGAGATATTGATGATGTGGATGGAACAAATCCGCGCTATATTTTATTACGTCGTTTATTTAGGCCCGTCATTCAGCGTTATATTCCGATGTCAAAAGACCTCGAAACATGGCTGATCAATCAGATCAAGATTCCGGCATACAAAATCACGCAAATATACAATGGGGTCGATTTAAGCCGATATAAGATAAGCGACGATAAGCCGGTCAATTTATTGCCGCCCGGCTTTCGTTCGCCCGAGCTGATCTTGATCGGAACCGTCGGAAGGCTAGATCCAGTAAAAGATCAAATAACTCTGGTAAAAGCGTTTATCCATTTGGTCAAAACCTACCCCGCTGTGAAAAATAAAGTAAGGCTCGTGTTAGTTGGTGCCGGTATATTGCAACCAATACTACAAGAATTAAGCCTGGAAGCGGGGATTGATAATCTGATTTGGTTTGCCGGCGAAAGAAATGATGTGGCTGATATCATGCAAACTTTGGATTTGTTTGTGTTGCCTTCAATTAACGAAGGTATATCCAATACCATTCTTGAGGCCATGGCGACATCATTACCGGTAATAGCTACCAATGTCGGTGGAAACCCGGAATTGGTTATCAACAACCAAACCGGCTATCTGGTACCAAAACAGAATCCAATAGCGATGGCGGAAGCTTGTAAACACTATCTGGATAACCACAATCTTTTGGCCTGTCATGGCAAGGCCGGTAGAGCCAAGTGTGAATCAACATTCAGTCTGAACAGAATGGTTGCTGATTATATAAATATTTATGATGGATTGCTGGAAGATAAGGGCCTAATGTTAATATAGGTCTTTAACTGATTAGCAATCGCGCGTCAAGACAACAATATATTGCAAACAGAGGTGGCTATATGACTCTAAAAAAAACACAACCTGACAAAGATAAACTAAACCAAATCGTTAGCGATGCTCGACGGAATCAGGAACTCAGAGAACAATCATATCGTGGTCAGGCCCTTAAGCTCTATCCATGGATATGCGGTCGTTGTGCACGTGAATTTACCCATACAACTCTGAATGAGTTGACCGTTCATCATAAAAACCACAACCATGACGACAATCCTTCCGATGGGAGTAACTGGGAATTATTGTGTCTTTATTGCCACGATAACGAACATTCACGATATGAAGAAACCCGCTTTGGCAATTCGCAATCAACTAAGAGCACTGCATCGGTTGCGACCCACAATCCATTTGCAGACCTAAAAAACTTACTGGGCAGTAAAAAATGAAGCGCTAGGCAAAAAGCTGTAAAAGCTCTTACTCATTACTTCTTGTACTAGATTAATTCATTGAATCGATACCAAGATTAGCCAACGCATCGGCTCTGTCGTTACCTGTATCGCCAGAATGACCTTTTACCCACTTCCATTCGACCTTGTGTTTGGATATGGCCATATCCAGCCTACGCCACAAATCTTCATTTTTTACTGGCGTTTTGGCAGCCGTTTTCCAGCCTCTTTTTTTCCAACTAGGCATCCACTCGGTAATACCTTTCAAAACATAGCTTGAGTCGCAATTAAGCTTGACGGAACATGGCCTTGTTAATGATTCCAACGCTTGAATAGCAGCCATCAATTCCATACGATTATTAGTAGTAAGCTTTTCTGCACCATAAAGTTCTTTAATTTTACCTTTATAGTTGAGAATGACACCCCATCCACCAGGCCCAGGATTACCTCGACAAGCTCCATCAGTATAAATAATAACAGCATCAGTCATGTTTTTTTATTCGTACTGATGGATTAAGGGAATTTATCAAAGCCAAACGGGGACTGCCATTTTTTACAGGCGTTAAAGGGATTATATTGTAACGGCGCTTAATCGCTTTAATTGCATAAGCAGTAGAAAAAAATGAGTGGCCTTGGGCTAAAAACTTCCCCTGCTTGGAACTGACTGAATCTAAATTGAACTCAGATGAAACAGTGACTTCAAAATTTAATAGTTTCAACCAATCAAGAATTCTTGAACGAGAAATAAAGTGACCGCCCCAGGAATCAGCCATTTTCTTATCCCACAAATACTGATACCTAACCCATAAGCTCCAGGGATTAAAATTTAAAACGATTAACAACCCTTCCGGTTTTAAAACACGCTCAACTTCTCTCATAGTCTGAAACCTATGAGTATCAAATTCCAATAAGTGCGGTACTATAATCATATCTATACTGTCACTTTGCAAGGGCAAGCAATAGGCTTTGGCTTGAATTTTTCTCGTCTCATCGCAACCCAAACCTTTGGCATCAAGGACTGTATAATTTTTGTATAAAGAGCAGTCAATAAATTCATTCTCCCAACCTATTCCACCGATTTGCAGAATAATTTGTTGACAACTGACCGTGATAGACTTTTGCAAATAGTCAGCTTCAAGCTCTTTTAACAGCTTACCTCTTGGCGTTTGGTACCAGGCAAACAAGAAATTTCGTTTCATTAACTACACCCAATACTACATTACTTTAATGATTTCAATTAAAAAATATGTTATAATATGTTAAAAATAATAACTATACCCATAGGCTTACAGATGATACGTGTTAATTTTAACAGGTCTATTAATTTTGTATTAATTTCAATGTCTTTAATTGTTACCGGTTGCTCGGACACGCCTAAAGAGTCACTAAGCGTTGACGATCAAGTGCCTTTCAAATCGACAAAAAATTACAGCTATGTGTACCATCCTTACCGCACTCTACGCAAACATAATTTCAAAACAGCATCAACGCACAAAAATACAGTTTGGGAGCGGTTATTATCGCTGTATTCATTACCCGACATCAAAAATCCGCGCATAGACCGTGAGTTATACTGGTACTTAGATCACCCTACTTCTCTTGCGTTAATTCAGCAGCGAGCAGAGCCTTACCTGCATCATATCCTCGATGAAATAGAAGCTAAAAATATACCGGGCGAACTGGCTTTATTACCCGTTGTTGAAAGCGCTTTTGTACCCGACGCCTATTCATCAGCTGATGCTTCAGGACTGTGGCAGTTTATACCGTCTACGGGTAGAGAATTCGGTCTTCAACAAAATGACTGGTATGACGGTCGCCGTGATATCTATGCCTCAACAAAAGCCGCAACCACTTATCTAAGACAGCTGAGTGAAAATTTTGATGGCGACTGGCTACTAGCGCTTGCCTCCTATAATTGCGGAAAAGGCAGAGTACAAAAATCCATTGCAAGAAATGAGTATCTAAATCTGCCAACTGATTATTGGTCATTAGATCTGCCTCAAGAAACCGAAAATTATGTGCCACGGTTACTGGCTATTGCCAAATTATTTGCAAATGCTGACGATTACAATATTCATTTACAGCATATCCCAAATAGACCTTACTTTGAAGTTGTTGACATTAAATCACCATTAGATTTACACAAAGCCGCACAACTTGCTAATACACCCTTATATAAATTTTTAAAATTAAATCCTGGGTTTAACCGTTCCAGCACGGCTCCTCAAGGCCCGCATCGCTTGCTAGTTCCTGTTGCCCAAGCACAAGCATTTAAAAGAAATCTGGCCATGCTTCCCTACTCAGAAAGGTTGGCTATAAAACCATACGAAGTACAAGTAGCAGAAGCTCAGCCACAAGAAAAATACGAATATAAAACAGCTAAGATTCGTAGTGATGAGGTAAGATCAACCTTCAGCCAATATAAAGTTAAATCAGACAATCGTTTAGCGGCTTTCTCCAGAACTAATTACTCAGCGGTTAAATCCAATCGCCAGCCTTTGCATTTGGCAAGCAATTCAAACCGTACAAGTATGCCTTCACAAATTCATTCAACAACAAAATCAAACAACATTCGATTGCTTGAGAGGGCTTCTAAAACCAAATTCGCAAACGCTCAAGTCTATGCTATCAAAAAAGGTGACACTTTCTTCAATATTTCACAACGTTTTTCTGTCACCCCCAAAGAGGTTGCTAACTGGAACAATATCACTTTAAAAACTGCTTTAATTCCTGGTCGAAAACTAACTATCAAAAGTGTCAATCCGCAACTTGCCAGCGCTTCACCGTCAATCCGTCTGATAAGTTACAAAGTTGGCAAAGGCGACTCGCTGCTACAAATTTCCAGAAAGTTTAATGTTTCCCTTTCTGACTTGCGCAAATCCAACGCCGCCACTCTAGTTAGAGGCCTTCAACCCGGTCAAAAATTAAAAATAATTGTGGATAATAATCAGTCTTCAAGCTAATAATAAGCTCGCGAATCAGAATCAATTGTCGGCTGGATTACTATCTGTTATCTCTGTAGTAACCCGCCGACCTAATTTAGCGACATCTATTTTCACACCAATTTTTACATAAATATATTCAAAGATAGGTCAATATATATACCTTACAAAGGTGTGTAGTGGACCTGATGATAATATAGAGCCCAATATCCAAGCCCACCCAGGACATGGAATTATATTAACCAACAGTCCCTCAATATTCTAAGTCGTTAGTTTGGAATTCTTACTTAATGATAATGGCAATGCCATCTTACATAAGATAGCTTCTGATATCGTCTTATATCTTAAACCTTATTTTTAGGTTATAGCTTCAACTTAAAAAAATTGAAACATTTATCAAATTCATTAGCACATCCAAAGTTTTCAGCGCTTACATGGCTTGTTAAGTACCAATACCCTATGTATCATCGATTAAAAACTTAACTACGGTAAGAAAAAATAAATCCTGGTTTTATCCATATCAAACTTGCGCCCGTATTTTCGGATATTTGCCATTCATTTTTTACAGGCGAACTACGAAATTCTTTGACTTCAAGGTTTGTTATTGAATCATGGTCAGACAAGGTGCGCATCTGGCAACTTCGAAAGCGGTAAAAGTTTTTACCTCGGTATTGGGCTATTGAACTTATCCTACCCAAGCCATCCATTTGCTTCCCACCAATACTTGATACGAGATGAAAAATCAATGAAACAGAACTTCTATTGTACAAATTAAGTTACATACCGAATTGCTGTAATGACTTTGGAGTAGAAATGATTTGCAATGCGCAAACACGGCAACTTAAATAGCCAAAAATGAGCTTTTTTTAGTGCCGAAATCCCCCTTGAAAAACCCCACTCCTTAAAAAACAAGCACCTGAAAAACATTTTTTCAAGTGATTTTTTTTGTCCTAAATATCTATTGTTTTTTACATAAAACACTATATATTGTGTCAATAAATTAAAAATCATCTATATGTAGATATTGAAACCTAAATCATCAAAACCTAAGGTACTGATTTATGGTTTATTTTCACTTAACCTAAGCCACACAACAGCCAGGGATATATCAACCATGTCAGCACAACTCCATGTTATCGCCAACACCGTCA
>Ga0209797_10000544_pt1 | contig 18889 bp, 24 predicted proteins | sample DOMMetBare3Fresh_2_FD_187472 | JGI IMG/M metagenome (GOLD analysis project Ga0209797, IMG submission 187472) | Wetland sediment microbial communities from St. Louis River estuary, USA, under dissolved organic matter induced mercury methylation -... | ecosystem: Environmental > Aquatic >... | reverse complement strand
TGAATTGTGTACACGAAACGGGGCTATATGAAAAAGTATTTAATAATTATTTCGATGTCATTCTTAGCCTTATGCAACTCAGATAGCAGCAAGCACGAAAATATAGGCGATGAAGTTGCTAAATTCATGAAAGGAACATTTGGATACGACCTGGATTTTCTTAAACAATATCATAAGGATATAGTTGTTCTTGGAGACAGTACTAATGCACAAGTGATCGTTGCACCTGCCTACCAGGGACGGGTAATGACGAGCACAGCGGAAGGAAATAAAGGTTTAAGTTTTGGCTGGATAAATCATGATTTGATCGCTTCCGGAAAGAATACAGAGCACATGAATGCTTTCGGAGGCGAAGAACGTTTTTGGCTTGGCCCTGAAGGTGGGCAATTCTCGATTTATTTTAAAAAAGGAGTGGAGTTTAAATTTGATAACTGGTTTGTGCCAAAAGAAATAGACACCGAACCATTCCAATTAGTCTCTTCAACAAAGGATGAAGCAACGTTTGAAAAGGAGATGCATCTTGAAAATTATTCTGGAAACAAATTTGACCTGACAGTAAACAGAACTATTCGATTATTAGATAGAAGTTCAATCAATAAAGCGTTAGGAGTTGATGTTCCTGAAAATTTACTGGCTGTTGCATTTGAGTCTGATAACAGCGTTACCAATAAGGGAGAAAATGCATGGGATAAAAAAACAGGAATGCTTTCCATCTGGATATTAAGCATGTTCAATGCTTCAAATCAAACAACTGTTGCTGTTCCATACAAGCAAGGTGATTCAGCGTTGCTTGGAAAAATTGTCACTGATGATTATTTCGGAAAGGTGCCTGCTGACAGATTGAAAGTTGATAATGGCTTGATGCTATTTAAAGCAGATGCAAATCATCGAAGTAAGATTGGTGTTGCTCCCAAACGGGCTTTACCTATTGTTGCAAGTTATGATGCAGTAAACAATGTTTTAACTTTCGCCCAATTTTCATTGCCCGATGGGGCCACTGAATATGTAAACTCCTTATGGAAGTTGCAGGATGATCCATTTGCCGGGGATGCAGTTAACTCATATAATGATGGACCGATTGATGGAAAACAAATGGGCAAGTTCTATGAAATAGAAAGTTCATCACCGGCTGCGGCATTAGCGCCAGGTAAATCTGTTCAGCATATTCATCGTACTATTCATTTACAAGGCAGCAAAGAAGAACTTAATATAATTGCACTTAAAGTTTTGGGTGTAGGTGTTGACGCTATAAGGTTATAAAGTTTCATAGTTCCTGAATTTCTTATTTCTAAATAAAAACAGACTGATCCCGGTAACTTTATTTTTGCTGAACAAAATGCCAGCAAACCCCGGCCATGTCAATAATATTCACTTCTCTTCCATAAGGCTGATCTGAAACTTCGCTGATACGGATACCAAATTTTTCTTGCAACTGTTTTTCAATTACTTCTTTTCTGAATTCCTCTGCATTTGTTACTCCAACTGTTAACATGAAATTTTCTGCAAACTCTTTGTTATGAAATTTCTGTAAAATGAACCTGCAATCATCTTTTTCAAAGCTAATATAATCACCGGCATCCCAATTTATATTAAAACCTAATTGCTGGAAAAATTGTTTTGAACCTTCAAAATCTTTTCCCGACGGAACAAAAGGTTGGAGAGAAAGGAATTGCATTGATTTTTTTTTAAAATTATAAAGTATAGAGCATACTTTTTCAAGTAAGTAGCCGGGAATTTAGAGAAATTATTTGAGTGGAGAAGTAACAGAACTATTTCCCGGGATCATCGGAAAAGAGATACTAACTGGCTTTTTTTAAATTATCTGCCAATAGAAATACCAGACCGATCGCAACCCAAAAGGCGGCTTTTACATAATTACCACTCTGAATTGCCTCTACCATGGCTGCGCCAAAGAAGAGAACAAAAACGGCAAAATTTGTACTCAGCCTGATCTTTTTCATAGATTGAAATATTTTGGCTAAAGATGGAAAACAAAACAGCATTTTACAATGATATTGGTCAAATCACAGCCTGATTAAGATTAAATAGTTGTTTGCGTGTAAGCCAAAGTAATTGGATGGATCAAAAAAAATAAGCTGGGTGTTTCTAATAGTCAAAATTTAATTAACTTTCATTCCCTTAAAATCAAAAACTATGTCAATAAGATTAAATGAAATCGCACCGGATTTCAAAGCAGAAACCACGCAAGGCCCCATCAGCTTTCATGAATGGATAGGTGATGGATGGGCAGTTTTATTTTCTCATCCTAAGGACTTTACTCCTGTATGCACCACGGAGCTTGGGTATATGGCAAAACTTCAGCCTGAGTTTGCAAAACGAAACACTAAGATCATCGGCTTAAGTGTTGATCCTGTCGAGAATCATTCAAAATGGGCCGAGGATATTTTGGAGACACAGGGATATCCTGTAAACTATCCAATGATCGGCGACCGTGACCTTACTGTTGCAAAATTGTATGATATGTTGCCGGCAGAGGAGCCCGGTACGTCAGAAGGCAGAACGGCGGTTACTAATCAAACTGTACGCACTGTTTTCGTTATTGGGCCTGATAAAAAAGTAAAACTGATGCTGACTTATCCAATGACAACGGGTCGGAACTTTGATGAAATACTTCGCGTAATTGATAGTATGCAGTTAACGGCAAAATATAGTGTGGCGACGCCAGTAAACTGGAAGAATGGTGAGGATGTGATCATCACAACATCGGTTAAAGACGAAGATATCCCTGCAAAATTCCCCAAAGGGCATAAGCGTATCAAGCCATATTTAAGAACTACGCCTCAACCGAATCTTTAATTTTGGTTTTAAAAATTTCAGGGTCTTCAACCGAAGACCCTTTTTTATTACAGAAATATGAAGACAATTATTTTACTTTATAAAGATCGATCTCAAAAAGACAACAGTTTGGTTCTTTCTGATAATGCCCTGGCAAGCCTGCTGTATTTGTTAACATAAATATACCAAGGAATTGAAAACCGGCAGAAATGTAGTGATCAATCAATTTAGTATTGTTCCCCAATGTGTCTAACCGTACAAACTGTTTGTTCATTTGTGTTGCGTATACTTTCGCCCATGTAACTATGGCATCAACATACCTGTTGCCACGAAAAACCGGGTTGGTGGCAATGCGATGAATATAAATTGCATCATTCATATCTTTTTCCTCCCAGATCTCTTTGTCCGATAAAGTAACGGCCCAATTACATGCAATTCTGTTATCAATAATTAATTTCAATTGTCGTTGTTCTTTTATTTCCTTTTCAACAAGATCTCTTTCAAATAAAGGCCATACAACCATTCCTTTTTGAGTCTGAAGTTGTCTCGCAGATTCGTATAGTGATAAAATAGTATCTGCATCTGCCATTGTACAATTCTCAATTTTCATATTTATTTCTGCGTTTTATAAAACAAATATCGAAATGTTTTTATAGCCATTTGATCTGAATCTTGCTAATGTTTGTCAGAAGCCATTGTCATACATCTATCGGCGATAATTGATTTAACGCAGGTTGGGAAAGGTATAATGTAGCATTCCAAATTAAAGTAAAGCATGTCGCCTATAATTACTATCTTTACAGCTGTAATTTGAGTTTTACAGCTCTTGTAAGCGAACAATCGGGTTTCCTTGCAGTATTATTCTTTACACCTGCTTTTCTCTCAAGTGGTTTTTATTAATAAATTCTTTTTAATGAATATTTATGTTTCAAATTTAGGCTTCAATATAAAGGATGAAGACCTAGGTGGATTGTTCAAGGAATATGGTGAGGTTTCTTCGGCAAAAGTTATCATAGACAAATTATCCAGCCAAAGCCGTGGTTTTGGTTTTGTGGAAATGCCAGATGAAAATTCTGCACAAAAAGCGATTAAAGAGCTTAACGGTATCATGGTCGATGGCCGTCCCATTAAAGTGAGTGAAGCAAGGCCAAAAGAGAACCGCAGTAACAGGGATTTTACTTCTAAACGTTATTAAAAAAAATAAATTGATATAATATGACCACAGAAATGATCGAAAAATTTATAGAAAATAAAGACAGAAAAGACCTGGCTATAAATATTCACTTTAAAGAACGCAGTACAGTTACAGGTATTTTTATCCGTTCAGCAGACTATGGTGAGTTAAAATTAAAAAATCTTTGGCGTGTAGTTAGCAATGGTAAAATAGAAGAATGGAAAAAAACAAAGAATGTTGATCTTGCCAAGATATTCAATGGCCTTTCTTTTACAAGACTTACTGAAGAACAATAGTTTTACCGGTTGTTTAAAAAAATACACTATTTATGTTTCTACAAACTTGGAAAAAATATCTTCCCGTTATTATTCTGCTAATGAAGCGTTCTGATAAAGCCGAGCAGGTGTTGGATATGAACTCCACAGATTTCCAACGTGCAACTGCCGGCAAAAAGATCAAGCTTAGTTTTTCAAGTCTTAAGCTTAACAACGGCAAGATGGGTTATGAAACTAAGCACAATGCATTGGCAAGCGATCTGATCGCTGTATTGCAGGAAAATGCACAGTCAGAAGGATTGATGCGGCAGAAAAAATTTGAGTTCTCAATGAATTCAAGTTTTCAATTAACGATCAGGAATAATACTCCGGTGCCTGAACTGACTGCCGAAAATTCTGATGAGTCGGTATAAATGAGTTTGCGATAATTCATTTACCCAATATTTTTGTTAAACATTTTATGATATAATGCATCGTTCAGTTATTACAGGTTCGGGCTATTTTATTCCTACTGTTATACAAACCAACGCTGATTTCTGTAATCATAAATTTTACAACGAAAATCAATCTCCTTTTAACACATCTCCGCAGGATGTTGTGGAAAAATTCAGACAGATCACCGGTATTGAAGAAAGGCGGTATGCTTCTGATGAAATGAATAATTCGGATATCGGCGCCATTGCAGCCAATCTGGCACTGCTTGACAGCGGAACAGATCCTGAAGAAATTGATCAGTTAATTGTAGCTCATAACTTCGGCAATGTAATTAAGCACACTATTCAAACAGATGCTGTTCCTTCATTGGCCAGCAGAATTAAACATGCATTGGGTATTCGCAATCCGAATTGCATTGCTTATGATATTCTCTTTGGTTGCCCTGGCTGGTTGCAGGGTGTTATACAGGCCGATGCTTTTTTTAAAGCAGGCATTGCAAAAAAAGCATTGGTTGTTGGTACAGAAACTTTATCAAGAGTAATTGATATGTATGACAGGGATAGCATGATCTTCAGCGATGGGGCAGGAGCCACTGTTATTGAATACAAAGAAGTGGATGAACAGGGTCCTGGTATTTTAGGGTCATCAGTGCAGACATACTCAATGGAGGAAGTGAATTACATCAACATGGACCAATCCTATTTTCCCGGAAGTGATCCCTGTACAAGGTATATAAAGATGAAGGGAAGAAAAGTGTATGAGTTTGCGATGAAGCATGTACCGGCTGCGATGGTTGATTGTTTACAAAAAAGTGGTATAAAGATCCAGGAGGTCAAAAAAGTATTCATTCACCAGGCCAATGAAAAAATGGACGATGCGATCCTTAAAAGGATGTATCGACTATTCGGTATCGATCGGCCCCCTGAAAATATTATGCCGATGAGCATTCATTGGCTGGGAAATAGTTCTGTGGCAACCATTCCGACCTTATACGACCTGGTAAGAAAAAATGAAATTGAATCTCACCGACTATCTCCGGGAGATATTCTTCTCTTTGCATCAGTTGGCGCCGGCATGAATATTAATTCAGTTTGCTACCGGTATTAAATGATTATCCCCTTTGAGTAAAAGCCCTGCTATGTCTTTTTTTCATCCCTCCATTTCTGCTACTTCCATAAGAACTTACAGTTGACTGAACAACATCATGCATACCCGGGGCATCAAATGCATGTGATTTCACTACCGGGATGGTTTGTCTTGTAAGTTTCTGAATATCGCTTAAAAATATTTTTTCACTCCAATCACAAAAAGAAATAGCTACACCCTTTGCACCGGCACGGCCAGTACGGCCAATTCTGTGTACATAGGTTTCGGGAATATTCGGTAATTCGAAATTGATCACATGTGTCAGCTCATCAATATCAATACCACGTGCAGCAATATCAGTAGCAACCAATACACGAGTACGTTTGGATTTAAAATTTTCCAAAGCTCTTTGTCTTACGGTCTGTGCTTTATTGCCATGAATTGCCTCGGTACGAATACCGGCATGATTTAACATGCGGGTAAGCTTATCTGCCGCATGTTTCATCTGTGTGAATACAAGCGCAGTTTCTATTGAAGGATCTTTTAATAAATGAACCAGCAAAGATTGCTTGTTATGTTTTTCTGTATAATAAATTGATTGCTGAATAAGGTCAACTGTTGTTGCAGGTGGCGTTACTTCTACTTTGACAGGATTGTTCAACAACATTGCAGCCAGTTGCTTTATTTCATTAGGCATTGTGGCCGAGAAAAAAAGTGTTTGTCTTTTTGACGGCAACCTTGCTATGATGCGTTTTACATCATGTACAAAACCCATATCCAACATTCTGTCAGCTTCATCTAATACGAAGTATTGAATATCACTTAAAGAAATATGGCGTTGTTGTATAAGATCGAGTAAGCGACCGGGAGTTGCTACTAATATATCAACGCCGCGACGAATAGCTTGTACCTGGCTGTGTTGAGAAACTCCACCAAATATCACATGATGACGTAATGGTAAATAATGGCCATAGGCACGGATGCTTTCGCCAATTTGAATTGCCAATTCTCTTGTTGGTGTAAGGATAAGCGCTTTGATGGTATGCGATGTTTGGGCGGCAGCTTGTTTTTCCTCATACATCAATTGAAGTATTGGTATAACAAATGCCGCAGTTTTACCCGTACCTGTTTGAGCACAACCCTGCAGGTCTCTTTTTTGTAAAATGACCGGGATCGATTTTTCCTGGATAGGGGTAGGATTGGTGTATCCTTCTTTCTCAAGGGCCTGCAACACAGGCTCAATGAGCTGTAAATTGTTAAATGACACGAAAAAATGTTTAATTTAAAAATGTGGTAAGGCTATCAATAATCAAATGATACTTTACCTGCCTTACGTTAAAGCCTTCACTGCATTTTGGGGGAGAAATTAAACTACACCAGGCGGGAGAGCACTAACATCAAGAATAACAAAGCTACGATTAATAGATCAGACTTTATAGTTTATTTGATTTTAAACTTATCCAACTTTTATAATCAGTTAATGATCTTAACATTAACGGCCATTGGACCACGTTGTCCCATTTCTATCTCAAAACTTACTTTGTCGTTCTCTTTTATTGGTTCGGAAAGATTATTTGCATGTACAAAAAGACTTTGCTGTGATTGCATGTCTTTAATAAATCCAAATCCCTTTTCGTTATTAAAAAAAGTGACTTTTCCTTTGCGGGTAAGTTCTTCCTGCGTTGGAGGTACATATTCGGGAACACCGATCTGTATATCTTCCAATTTTACTTCTACTCTTTTTCTCGGATCGGGTGGGGTGGAGCTGAGATTTCCATTTTCATCAAGGTAGGCGATCATATCATCGAAGTTATTCTTCTTTGAATTTTCCTTTCGCTCCTGCATTTTTTCAGCCTTGTCTTTTCTTTCTTTCTGTTTCTTTTTTTCTCTTTCTTTTTTATTCCATGATTCACTCATGTATATTTCTTTTTTAGTTTAAAATGACCGCAAATGAATTTGTAGTTTGTTGTTGGAAAGATAAAACTGCTTTTCCTGCGGATAATTAGTGAAGGTACAGTTTTAAGGCGAGATGTTATCTAATAATAATACGAAGATGTTTGGCGATAAAGATCTCCTTTTCCTATCATCTAATTCACGAAAATAATTTTTTATGAGAAGTAAATTTTAATTAGCAATTCTTTTTGGCATTTCAGCTTTGGTTTTTTTCTGCTTTCAATACTCCTGCAGCGGAAGCAAAGGCCGTTGACCTGGATATACTTAAACCTGAGATACAAGCAATGGAAGATGCTTATGCAGCAGCAGAAAAAGCTAAGGATGCTGTTAAAGTGATAGCCTATTACAGCGATGATGCTACTGGTTATAATCGCAATGAACCACCTTCTGTCGTCAAAGCTGCAATCAAGTCAAGAATTACAGATCGTTTAGCAAAGGATACAACAGGTAATAATAATGTTTATAAAGTGGTGGATCTTTTTGCTGAAGGAAATATGGTAGTAGAAATAGGCTCATGGACAATGAACAGCCCTTCAGGTGCAGAAATAAGTAAAGGACATTATATGTAATGTTTTCAAAAACGTGATGGAAAGTACGTTTGTGTCAGGGATATGAATGTTAATTCAGCTCCGGAAAAGAAATAAAATTGGGGTCATGAAATAATTCTGATGGAGTCCGCGAAATACAGACTCCATTTTTTTGTTCCTCCTTACAATCTCTGTGTAAGGATTGGGACTTACATGCTTATATTAGAATTTTGCTATTCTTCTGTTTCTCCGGATTTAAAATTTTAAGATTTTTTTCACAGTCATTTTTTTCAGGTTGTCTGCCAGCAGGAATACAAAACCGATTTCCAGCCAGAAACCCGCATTGATCCAGTTTCGTGTTTGAAAAGCTTCCAGCATGGCAACTCCAAAGAAGAGTAGAAACACAGTAAAGTTGGTACCTGGCATAATCTTTTTCATGGTGATGAAAGTTTAAATATGTTTTTGTTCTTTATTATACCCCGATATTAAAAATGAAAAATCATTTCAAATATATTTCGTCGTGGTTATTGATTTTTATTTTGAAATCTTATTCCTTAAATTAAAGACCTTAGCATGATCGAAATTTCTCCTGCTGTTACGACAAACAAAAGAGTAGGTGGTTCATAAATGCGTGGTAGCCGGGAAGAATCGATTGCTGTCTTTTTTTAATTAAGCACACTTCATTTTCCATAAATGGAATTTTATAAATTGGATTTTTATGATTTCTCTTGGTTTGGGAGATTAAGTTGAGCCGATCCTGCTGGTCTTATTCCCTTAAACAGAAGCAAAAAACTCAATCCAATTTCGAAAACAACCATTGGTGAATCGAACCACCAGAGATTAACTGTATTTGCGAAATCGGGGTAAATGATGAATGCTATAGTACAGGCCACACACCACGCAGAAGAGATTAAACCGAATGCAGCCATTAATCCCGGGATATAATTTGACCTAAACCACAACCAACTGCAAACTGTTGAAGCTAATGACCAAAACAGCAAACCTACATAATAGGCATCAGTGCCAGAGAGGAAAACCTTCGCCAAAGCCTGCAAACGATCTGTTTCAAAAACCTGTAAATAATCGTTACTGCTGATGAGACGAAGGGATGTGAAAAAATTCAGTACAATAAAAATCCACACCAAAGCATAAACGAATCTTAAGAGTGTTGCAAACAATGCTACAGCGTGGTTTACCGGCCTGAGGATAATATAAAGTGATGAAAGTAGTATCATAATGCCTGTGCAATAAATTAGGTGAGCGACGATGCTGAAACGAAAAAGCGTTTCATTCGCCAAAATATTCTTAGCTGTTTCTGCAGCGTTATCTACTACCATTAACCGGGCATTGATTCCAAAATTGACAGCAATGATAATCCCTGTGGTCAACAGGTATACAAGTCCGGCGATTTTTACAGCTTTCTGGTTTGATAAAATGCTTGTTTGATTTTCCATTAGTATTCATTTATATACTGAATTAACCGGTAATCTTATTTAGAGGCTTATTAAAGACATATTTTACAGGTCTTTTGTTTGTTTACAATGGTAATGAGTTCTATTAATTACATTAGTGTACCGGGTACTTACTGCTTCATCCAGGCTTCAACAATATACTTTCCGATATTCTTACCCATTAGTAATCCCGTTACATTATCCGTTTTAAAATGAATGCCTGCATAGAACCTGCTATCGGCACAATCCTGTGCCAATTGCTGAAAATATTTTGCATCTGCCGGAAAGAAATACGACATAACGGTGCTGGTAGTACCAGCACCCAGTGCGTGGCCCGATGGATAACCAGGGAATGGCGGTGTTGCAATCAGGGGTTTAAAAGTACTATCCATTTGTGATGGCCTGATTCCCCAATACGTGTACTTGGCATCAAAGATTGCAATGGCCGCATCATGATATGAAATATGTAATATAGCGTAGATACGTGCAGCGGCCGGCGCATCATCCATCATTCGATATTCAAACATTTTTTTACCTGCCACATCTGACCAGAAATCAAATCCCCCATTGTTTGCCCAATAATAAGCAAGAGAAGCGGATTTAAAATTTTGCTTGAACTCTTTTAACGCTTTCATCTCGTTTTCAAAATCGGGTGGCGGCGCAGGCCTGAACTGGTCAGGCGAACGTAATACAATGGGTGTAAACCTGGCAAGTTCTATTCCCATCGGGTAATCACCGGTCCATTTTTTTGGATCTTTATTCATGTTGCCATCCCACATTTTTGCCGAACCATCCAGCTTTGCTTTTTCAATAATTTGTTTGGCTACCTGTTCACCTAATTTCCAACCGGCTTCCACATCGCTGGGAAATTGCACCCCTGCATCAATACGTGATTGGGATGCACCATGTGCCAGGTGTAAAATAGAATCAGCCTTTTCAGGAAAGAAATAAGCCAGCATTGTTGCAGCTGCAGCTGCTGTTGCCGTATGCTCACATGGATAAGAATAAGTAAGAGGTGCATTGATGACAGGTTTTAATGTTGGATCTAAAGTGGGGGGACGTTTCCTTTTATATTTTACTTTTTCTTTCCATGCTAAAATGGTGGTATTATAAATAGCCAGGTTCATCCATGCTGTTGGAATACGAAGCATTAGTTCGGGTTTCTGGTCTATCAGTTTCGGTGCTATCTGGTTCCAGCGGTAGGATGGAGCACCGGCATTCCAATATGTTATTTCAGCCAATTTTTTCTCATCAAGCTTACTCATTTGCTGTTTGATCAATTGCAGTTCGGCTTTTGTTTGAACAACAGTGGAAGGAGCAGAAATAGATATTTGTTGTGAGTTCTCCAGCAACCATGTTTTCCAGTTAGCAGCTTCATAGTTTTGTGCGATAGACTTGATAGCAATAAGCGATATTACAACTGATAGAATAATCTTTATCATAATTGAGGGTTTGATTTATTTATATATTTTAAAATACATCCCGGTAAATGCTGGTGCAAGTATATTCAAATATTGTATCGGTAGAAAGCCATTGTCTACAAACAGCAGGCAATGGTCAACAAATAACACCCCTATTTAATTTGAAGGAATGGGGTTGACTTAATGATAGCGGTAAAAAAAACGACCCGGTACTTTTAAGATTTTTAATTGACAGTTTCGGGTTATTGGATTACCGTAAAGTAGATTCTGTAGACAGTAAATTGTAAGTGAAAAGTTTTACCGACTTTTAGTCAATATTAACCATGAATGAAACTAAAGATTGATAGGGAAAAGATTAAGTTTTATCTAAAGCTTGCGGCAGCTTTTTTTATTCTGAACTCCCTGGGTAGTTTTATCGTTAATCATGATACTTATCCAAAAAGAGTGGTGAACCATTTCTGGCTTATCCTTTTTCTGTTGCCGTTGAATTTTATACTTTTTGAATATACCATACCATTTATAAAACTAAGCTGGAAAAGAGTTCTTGCCGGGTTACTGCTTATCTGGATACATATGATGTTTTATTCCTTTGGATTGTATGCCTGGCGGAATTTTGGTATTCAGCTGCATATTTATTTTGACTTAAGTCCTTTCAAGGAAGAATATAGCGGAGAAAGTTATTTCATGGGATATAGCGTAGCTACAGTTTTCTTTTTTGGAATAATAAGGCATGTGAATAATTATATTGGCTTACAAAATGCGGCAAAACAACTACAAATTGAAAAGCAACAGGCTGAATTGAATTATCTCAAATCACAAACCAACCCGCATTTTTTATTCAACACATTAAATAATATTTATTCACTGGCAAGGGATAAGTCCGACCTTGCCCCGGAATCTATATTACGCCTTTCGAAAATTTTGCGATTTATGCTTTACGAAACCGGTGGAGCGTATATCGCAATTGAACAGGAACTGAAAATTATCAATGATTATATTGACCTTGAGAAATTGCGTTACGATGATTCATTAAGTATTAATTTTAATCATGACATTGAAGACATGAAGCAAGCCTTGCCCCCACTATTACTTATTCCTTTAGTGGAGAATGCATTTAAACATGGTGTTTCAGAAACCAGGAATCATCCCTTTGTAGATATTCATCTTTCGGTTAACCAACGGCAATTGACTTTCATTGTAAGAAATTCTACCGAAAAATTTTCCCGGGAAAAAGTGGTAAAAGAAAATATCGGGCTATCCAACCTGCGGCGACAACTGGAATTGCTCTATAAAGATTTCAATCTTTCTGTTCAACAAAGCGAATCTGTTTTTACAACCACACTAAAAATTAACCTGGCAAGCCATGTCTAAAATAAAATGTATTATAGTAGAAGATGAACCATTGGCTGCAAAAGTTTTGGTTGATTATATTTCGCAGACACCATTCCTGGAATTACAAGAAACCTTTAAAGATGCTATTCTTGCAACTGACTGGCTGCGTGATAATACACCTGATCTGATTTTTTTGGATATTCATCTGCCGAAATTAAAAGGCATGGCTTTTTTAAAAACACTTATTAATCCACCAGCAGTAATCATAACCACTGCTTATCATCAATATGCTGTAGAGGGGTTTAATCTAAATGTTACAGATTATCTTTTAAAGCCATTTGATTTTGAGCGATTTCTGGTTGCCGTTAACAAGGTAAAAACGGCACGACCTGCTTTCACCGAAACTTCGGTTGCTACATCAGAAATGCAAAGTTCACGTGAAACTGCAGATATAAAAGATTTTATATTTCTTAACGCGGAGAGAAAAAGAGTGAAAATATTATTTTCAGAAATTCTTTTTATCGAAAGCCAGCGGGAGTACATCAAGATCGTTACAACAAAAAAAGAATACATTTCAAAAATGAGCACACATGAGATCGAATCTCTTTTGCCTGACAATCTTTTCAAACGTATTCACCGGTCATTTATCGTTTCGGTAAGCAAGATCGAATCTTACTCAGCCGAAATGGTGGAAGTAAGTGGCGTCTCAATTCCAATTGGCAGGGGCTACAGGGATATTTTGGAAAACTTGTAACGATTTGAATCGTTGCTATGTAAAATTATTTTTTTTCTTTACTGTCGTTTAAAGAATCATTTTTCTTAGGATCACGTTTTATCTCACCAGTAATGGTAAGTTCAACAGCCTGTCTTGTTGCATTTGAATTAACCATGATGGTTCTTTGGAAAAGCCCTGACACCCCCACAGGATCGAATGATACACTTATAACAGATGAGTCTCCCGGTTGAATGGGTTTGTCCGGCCATTTTGCCTGTACGCAATGGCAATTGCCTTTTGCTTCAGTGATGGTAAGCGGAGCGTTGCCTGTATTGGAAAAACTAAAATCCTGGTTTGCATTGGCGCTTCCATCAATAATACCAATATTAATTATTTCACTTTTGAATATAATTTCTGCAACATTATTTACGGGAGCTGCCTTTTTCGCCGGCGTAGCTTCTCCGCAATTTATATTGGGGAGTAATGCGAGCAATGTAAAATACAACCCTATCTTTTTCATACTTCGTATTTGATATACGAAAAATAATTCATAAATATTAAAATGTGAAATGTTATTTACCGGATTAAACTAATAAGCGATAAATAAGGATGAGGATAATTACGAACAGTATGCTTGTATAAATAATCTTATTATATTTCGCCAACCAGTTGGGTAGGTAGATGTCAAAATTATCTTTATCAGAAGCTGAATAGTTCCTTGCAACTACTGTAAGGGGGCATTTCATTTTGAAAACAAGCAGAACTATTCCTTCGATCAGAAAGAGGCCGAGCCCTATCCATACCCATTTATCAATTTTATCTGCAATCACAGCGTAGAGCAAATAGAATATCACTACATTAAAAAATATCCAGATAGCAGTATGAACCAACTTAATTGCCGTAAGCTTTCCTGTTGACGTCATCGTTGCTCTTGTTATGCTCCTAATTCTTTCAATGCTTCAAACACAAGAAAGGCCGGCCATACGATAGCTTTCAAAACTCCTACTACTCCCATCCAAAAACCGGTTGCCTGCATAATATAATATATGGCTGCGCCGATAAAGCCAAGGCCATAAACAGCATTACTAGAATTGCTGTGATGAGCTACTCTCTCTTTCATTGTTTCAATTTTTTAATTAAATATTTAAAGACTTAAAACTAAGATCAGGAATTTAAATTCCTGATGATCTTTGTCAGGGTCTAACGACATGATTTATGATTTATAATTTATGTAACTTGTAAACAGGAATTTCGCCGCCTCTAAGACATAGGAATTAAAAATACAACTAAGTCATGAACTTACTCCGCAACATTTCTACTGCAATAAAATATCCCATAGACAAGATATAGTCGGAGATCTTGAAACTCCTTTATTTATTTTTGTACAAGTAATTTTTTAATCAAAATGATCTGTCCCAAATGATAGTGACAATGTTCAATAATTCCGTGAATATTTCTGTAGTAGCTTCCATATTTTTCATCTGAAAAGATCTCTCCAAGTTTATTTTCCGGTAACTCTCTGATCAGGCTGGCAAAATTTTCGGCATCAGCCCATATCTTGTTCAATAACTTTTCCCAATCTTCCCTGGAAAGGATCGGTGGATGATCAAAACTAAACTTATCACTGGCATCGAGAGGTTCTCCCTGTAATACTTTCAAGACTGCACTTACATAATAATTCATATGATAAACGAGAGCCGCAATGGTATTAAAAGAATAAACTTGTGTTGTGGCTTGTTGCCATGTTATGCCCGCCAAAGTTTCTTTAAGGTTTACCGAAGTCCAGTTCCCTCCAAAATGAACTTCTCTAAAGTGCTTTGCTATTTGTTCTGTTAAAATCATATTCCTGGTTTTTTATTCATTTGCCAGTGCACTCTAATTTAAGATATAAAGCGTTACCTGTAAATTTTCAGGGCAACAATTGAATTTATTTTTTTTGGCCACTAATGAATGAAGGGAATTAAAAAGATTACCTTCCCGTATCTCTTAATTCACTTAAAACAATTATTTATGAGAAGTAAATCTTTTTTGGTCGCTGTATCAGCGATTGCTCTTTCAATTTTTTCCGCATGTACATCAGAAGAAAAAACGGCAGCGGTTGATATAGAAAAACTTAAATCCGAGATCCAGGCAATGGAAGATGCGTTTGCTGCAGCTGAAAAAGCTAAGGATGCAGATAAAGTAGCAGATTATTATAGTGATGATGCAGTCAGTTACGGACGTAACAGAATGCCCGAAGTTGGTAAAGCTGCAATTAAAGAAAGCATCGCAAAACGCCTTGCCACAGATTCAACTACTAATGTTTATAAAGTAGTAGATCTTTTTGGAGAGGGTAATATGCTTGTTGAAATAGGTTCATGGACAGAGATGAACTCCGCTGGCGCAGAAGTTAATAAAGGACATTATATGTCTTACTTTCAGAAACGTGATGGGAAATATGTTTGTGTTCGGGATATGAATGTTACTTCAAGTCCGGCAAAATAATCTTATACGCATATCAATAAACAAAAGAGCCTGCATCGCAGGCTCTTTTGTTTATTGAAGACATCAGAGATGCCGCGAATCATTTCTACGCAATAAAAAACCAGGTAGGTAAGACTTTGGTTTTTATGTTGTTGATCGGGCGATTAATTACAACCGGGGTGACTGCAAACAATATTTTTATAGTAACAAAACTCCAAATGGGCTAGGCCTCGGGCCGACGAAACATGTGATTGATGTAACTTATTTAAATAGTTGTGTAATATAATATCATTCAAAGTAGTTCATCTTTACCGCTTAACAGACAGCAGGTTTCGTGTATTCCATTCAGATCTTTAAAAACTCAGTGAAAAATCATTCTGCCAGTAACATTTTTTGAAATCATATCTGGATTCAAATATGAAAATGAAAATTTTACATAATACACTGTTGGTGTTTGTTTTGTTAACTACGTTAGTTATGTTGCTCACTGATTAAAAATCAGAGAGTTTAAAAAATAATTTTTTGCAGGATTTTTGTACACTTTCTCTTATAATATGATAATATGAATTTTTTAAATATCAAAAAACCATACTGTTATACCAAACTCATTTTTGTTTTGTTATCTTATTTTATAATAAATATCAGTTATGGTCAACCGATTCCGGCTACAGTTTCAATAGACTCTTCATATAAAATAGTTATAGCTGGTTCGAAATATTATACTGAGCCCTCTCATCAGAAACGCTGGGGTTCTCACTACCGCAAAGAATGGGCAACACCGGTAAAAATTAAAATAGTAAAACTGGATACACTGGCAGGCGGGTTAATTCCGTATGAAAGCGGTGGTGGACGTCAATCAAAAACGCTGAGGTTGCGGGATGCACAGGGAAGGGAATATGTTTTAAGAAGCATAGATAAATCTTTTGGCAAAGCATTGCCGGAAATTTACCAGGGCACTTTCATAGAGTCCATTATTGATGACCAGGTTTCCATTGCACATCCTTACTCAGCAGTTACTATAGCGCCGATGGCTGAAGCTGCTAAAATTTACCACACATGGCCGGAAATTGTATTCATACCTCAACAACCGGCATTGGATACATTTAATAAAGATTTTGGCAATCAGCTTTATCTTTTTGAACAACGCCCCGATGAGAACTGGGAAACAGCGCCAAATTTTGGGAATGCGAAAAAAATTATTGGAACAGAAAAATTACTGGAAGAACTTATAGAAGACAATGATCATCGTGTTGATCAGTTAGCGTTTGTAAGAGCAAGGTTATTTGATTTTTTTATTGGCGATTGGGGGAGGCACGAAGACCAGTGGCGCTGGGCAGTTTTTAAAGACGGTGATGAGAAGATCTTCAGGCCTGTTCCAAGAGATCGTGACCAGGCTTTTACCAAACTTGATGGAAAGATGCTGAGCCGTGTAATTTCAATTGCAGGATTCAGCCATTTACAATCATTCGATTCTACTATTAAAGATATCACAACGTATAATTTTCCGGCCCGGAACCTCGACAGGCGAATGGCAAATGAACCAGACTTGAAGCAATGGGTAGAAATTGCAGAAGATCTGAAACATTCACTTACAGATAAAGTAATTGAGCAGGCTATGGGACTTCTACCAGTCGAAGTATTTCCTGTTTCAGGAAATGAAATGATCAATAAATTAAAATCACGCCGAAATCATCTTGTTCAATATGCGTCTGCGTATTATAAATTTCTTGCGGAAAATGTTGATATTCCGGGAACTGATAAAAGAGAATTCTTCGAAATAAACAGGGTGAATGACAGGGAAACAACTGTAAGAATGTATAAGATTAAAAATGATGGTGACAGAAAGCAAGAGCCATTATACAGCCGCACATTTTTTACTGCTGAAACAAATGAAATAAGATTGTATGGCATGGATGACAATGATATATTTCGCATCAATGGATCAGCAGGCAAAGGAATTCTTATCCGTATAATCGGAGGCAAAGGAAAAGACTCAATCCTTGATGGCTCATCAGTTGCTGGTAATAAAAAATTAACCCGGGTATATGATTCTGAAAAAACAGGGATTATTTCGTCTGCTGAAACAAAGCTGCAAATCAGTAATGACTCTGTATCGAATTCATACAATTATAAAAGTTATGAATATGATGATAAAGGCATAAGTATAAAACCGGGATTACTTTCCCTCACATTCGGATTTGGTAAAAAAACTGAACAATGGCGCAAAGAACCAGTTGGCCATGAACAAAGCATTAAAGTGAAATATTCATTTACCCGTGCGGCTGTTAATATTGAATACAATAGTATTTTTTACCAGGCGCTGGGTAAATGGAATGCAGTCTTTACTGCAGGGGCAGGCATGCCTACTGTTGTCAATTTCTTTGGTATAGGGAATGAAAGCAGTTTTACTTCCTACGACAGAAGGTATTTCCGTTTACGTAGTCATGAGTACTATGGCAAATTGGGTATCAACCGGAAGTTGGGCTCGCATTTCTTGCAGTTAGGCGGGTTTTACCAAACGGTAAAGATTAAGGAGGATCCTCTTCGGTTTATAAAAGATTATACCATCAGTAATTTCGGAATTGATTTGGAAAGAAAACATTTTGTTGGTGGTGAAATAAAATATAAGTATCAAAAAACAAACGATCCTGTTGTTCCGGTAAAAGGATTTACTTTTCAAACAGCAGCTTCGTATACCTATAATCTGAATGCAAATGATCGTTCATTTATGCGGCTTACATCTGATGCAGCCGTTTATATTCCAGTATTCAAATTTATATCACTTGCTTTTCGTGCAGGCGGTTCTGCCATTAGTAGTAACCCGGAGTTTTATCAATTGAATATGCTTGGGAGTCATGATAACCTTAGGGGTTTTCGCAAACAAAGATTTTATGGTAAACAAACTGCTTATTGTAATAATGAAATACGCTTAATATTCAATGCAAGAAATAAGGTGTTTAACGGGAAGATGGGCTTGATAGGATTTTATGATATTGGCCGTGTATGGTATCCCGGTGAACAATCGGACACCTGGCATACCGGTTATGGTCCCGGGATATTTCTTTCTTTATTTAATAAAGTGACTTTAAGTGCAGCATACGGAATTTCCAAAGAAGACCATGTCATTTCAGCCTATGTTGGGTATTATTTCTAACCAGGAATTGCTGTGAAACCAAAAAATAGTTACTACTCTTCGTTTCATGGCGTGGGGAGATGTAACCGGGCTTCCTGATTTTTTTTGGACACGAACTTTTAGGTTTG
>Ga0209797_10000542_pt1 | contig 18931 bp, 16 predicted proteins | sample DOMMetBare3Fresh_2_FD_187472 | JGI IMG/M metagenome (GOLD analysis project Ga0209797, IMG submission 187472) | Wetland sediment microbial communities from St. Louis River estuary, USA, under dissolved organic matter induced mercury methylation -... | ecosystem: Environmental > Aquatic >... | reverse complement strand
CACAGTTCTTCGGTCGCACCCCGTAAAATTTCGGCCGCGATGCACAGCATTTCGGGCGCACCCCGTAAAATTTCAGGCGCGATGCACAGCATTTTTGCCGGACTGCACAGTATTTTTTCCACACCCCGCAACTCTTCGGACGGACTCCACACTATTTCGGCCGGGCTGCACAGCATTTCGGGCTGACTGCACAGACTTTTGGCCGGGCTGCACAGCATTCTGGTCGCCCTGCACAGTCTTCTGGCCGGGCTGCACACTCCTCTGGCCGCACCGCACACTCCTTTGGCCGGTCTGCACACTTCTTTCGTCGGTCTCTCCGTTCCCGCGGCCGGTCTGCACACTCGTTTGGCCGGGCTGCACAGCGTTTTGGGCGCCCTGCACAGCGTTCTGGGCGCCCTGCACAGCATTTTGGGCGGGCACTCTCCGGTTTTGCACGGTCCGGCACCAACGAAACCGGCGGCCTCGAGTGAGGCCGCCGGAGAAGAACCCAAGTCGCTTCAGCGACAGCGCCGAGCCGCGACCGAGGGCCATTGGGAGCGCGCAGCGCGACCCGGCCCGAGGGAGTCCCTTGTGGGTCGCTTTCGCGACGAACTCGCCGAGGCTTTTCGACACGCTCGTCCGATCCCGGTCACTACACTAACGAGCTCATCGAAATTGTCACGGCGAGGACGTCCCGATCACCGCCCGGATGTCCCTCGCCCATCCCTCGGCGTCGTCCGGCGGCCGGAACGACCAGGAGACCTTCGACTGTCCGCTGCCGGCGCTGATGATCACCCGATCGCCCTCGCGGCGGACATCCGTGGCCTTGCGCGTCGCCGCGGTGAGGTCCAGCCCGACCTTCGCATTCTTGTGAATGAAGACGCTTGCCGTGGTGACGAGGATCGACGCGTCGCGGTCCTCCCACCTGCTGCCGCGAGTGCTCCGGGAGTAGTAGGTGTACCGGAAGACCTGGTCGTCGGCCCGGTGCACAATCGATTCCGCCTCGAAACGGCTAGCGAGATCCGGGGGCAGCGTCCCCGTGGTCCGATGGCAGGCGAGGGAGATCGCCAGGATCATGAGCATCGAGGAGAAGCGCATAGGATGGATCACGCGTCAGGAGTGGAGAATGTGCGGCGATGCCGCTAGTGCGCCGCCGGTGCATGCGCACCCAGTATCGCGGCGGCGGCGGCGATTGCGTCGTGGCTGCCGGTTAGCGCTACGAGATCACCCGCGGCGAGCCGCTCGCCTGCTTCCGGAAATGCGATCCGTTGATCGCCCCGGAGGAGCGCGATCACCGACGCCCCGGTGCGTCCGCGCAGATTGAGTTCCCCGAGCGACCGGCCGTTCCCCTCCGAGCGCTCCGCCACACGCAGCGGCGCGAAGTCGCCGAGCCCCGGCAGCATCCGCCGGACCGGCGCGAACTCCACCGTCTCCGCATGCGACTGCTTGGCGAGCGTCGCCACGATCAGTTCGGCGCCGGCCCGGAAGTGGCCGAAGAGGTCGGTGGCCCGACGCCAGAATACGACCCCGAAGAGCAGGAGCACCAGCCCCAGCACGGCGAGTCCGCTGAGGGGAGGCAGGAACGGCTGCGTCACCACCACCAGCGGCCCGCCCGTGGCGAGGATCGCCACCACCTGCACCGCGACGCTCATGACTCGCCGGGGCGAACGACCGTTGTCGACCTTGCCCGGTGCCGCGAGCGGGACGACGATCTCTCCCAGTTGGTCCCCCAGCGTGCGGGTGACGCGCAGAATTCCGATCAGGAACGGTGTCACCGCGGCCAGTGTGAGGAAGGCCACCACCCACGATGCCACTTCCGGACTGATGCCGTAGCCCTCGACCAGACCGACGAGCTGGCTCCTGAGATACGACCCGGCGAAGACAAGGCCGCCGATCGCCAGCGCGTCCGCCGCGAGCCACTTCGCCGCGGAGCGCACCCGCACCCACGGCGAGCGCTCCCGCGGAGCGGTCCGGAGCGCCTCGACCCAGGCGCCGTAGAGGGAGGCTACCATCTGCACCCGGTGCGGCAGGGCGCGGTCGACCCGTTCGGCGACGGTATCGGCCACACCGGCGAACCAGGTAGACAGGAAGGCGGTCACGATCGAGACCGCCACCGCGGCCGCGACGAAGGCGCGGGGCACCACGCCGAGTGCCGCGCCGACCCCGGCGAGAATGAACGAGAACTCCCCGATCTGCGCCACGCTGAGCGCGGCCCGGATCGCTGAACGGAGACCCTTCCCGGAAAGGAAGACCCCGACCGTCACGGCGAGCGGCTTCCCGATCAGGACGACCGCGAGTACCCCGAGGGCCAGCGCCCACTCGGAGGAGAGCAAGCGAAGGTCGAGCTGCATGCCGGTGGCGACGAAGAAGATCGCCGCGAAGACATCGCGGAGCGGACGGACCTCCTCGGCTACCACCTTCCCCCCGCCTGATTCCGCCACCAGCAGCCCGGCGAGAAAGGCGCCCAGTGCCACCGAGAACCCGGCGGCCATGGCGAGAAACGACAACCCGAAGGCGAACCCCACCATGCTGACGAGCATGGTCTCGCGGTTGCGGAGGTGGACCACCCAGCGCGCGGCGCGGGGCACGATCGCCAGCCCGATGACCATGAACAGGGCCAGCACGCCGATGAGCCGTCCCGTCACGCCGGCCAGCGCGGCGCCTGACAATCCTTCACCCGATGCGGCAGCGGTCAGGAGCGCGATGATGACCATCGCGCCCAGGTCCTCGAACAGTGTGAGCGTGAAGACCGTCGGCCGGAGTTCCGGTCCGAGGGGATGTCGCTCGAGCACCTTGGCGAGGATCATGGTGCTGGACACGGCCACCGCCCCGGCGAGGAAGGCGCTGCCCAGCGGGCTCCAGCCGAACGCGCGCCCGGCGCCGAAGCCGAGCGCCAGCATGAGCCCGATCTCCACCAGCGCGGCGAGTCCGGCCGCGGGACCGGTCTTGAGCAGCCGATCGAGCCGGAACTCGAGGCCGATGCTGAACATCAGGAGGATGACGCCGAGCTCGGAGAGGAGGTGGATGATGTGCTCATCGCTCACCCACGAGGGCGGGACGCCCGGGCCCACAATGACGCCGGCGACGAGATAGCCGGCGACGACGGGCCAGCGGAGCCGTTGAAAGAGCAGCGCCGTCGCCCCGGCGGTGACGAGGACGACGGCGAGATCGCGGAGGAAGTGTTCGAGGGCGTGCACCGGATGTCTCGCGGGGGCTCGTCCCGTTCGGGCCGAGGCCTACCGTGCCTCCGCCAGGCGCTTCAGCTGCCGCAGCACCCGCTGCTGCGCCTGTCCGTTACGCACGGCGAGGAAGATGGTGTCGTCCCCGGCAATCGTGCCGATGACATCCCCCCATGCCAGCCGGTCGATGGCTACCGCGACGCGATTCGCTTCGCCCGCGGGCGTATGCAGCACGCAGAGCGCATCGCCCGCGGCCTCCGCGGTGAGCACCCCTTCGACGATGCGCCGCTCATCCGGGTGCTCGGGCTCGGCGTTGATGCGCGCGGGGCGCTGATAGGCGCCGTCGACCTTGACCAGCTTGAGGGTGGTGATGTCACGGCTGACGGAGCTCTGGGTGACCTTCCATCCCTCCGCGGACAGGGCGTCGGCCAGCTCCTCCTGGGTATGAATCGGCCGGGTGCTGATCAGCTCCAGGATCTTGAGGTGGCGCTTCCGCCGGTCGCCGCTCATGGTCCGCCGCGCGACCCGCGGCGGCCCGCGAGCCGGTCAATGGCGCCATCGAATTTCCGCTGCTCCCGCGCCGCCCACGCGCGGCAGGCGCGGAGCCGGGCGCGCACCCCCGGCAGCCCGAGATTCCCCAGTCCGCCGGTACTGCGCCGCCGGCCGATGATCTCCTCGGTAGCCGGCTCCCGCCACCAGTCGCCTTCCTTGATGGCGGCGGCAACCTCGCGATAGGCGGACCGGAAGGCTCGGCCGCTTTCCACTCGGCGCATCACCTCGTCGGTCGCGAGCGGTCCGCCGCTCAGGATGTCCCGGCCCACCGAGGCGTCGACGCCGAGGCGCGGCACCGCGACGGCGAGCATGGAGAGCATCCCCTCGAGCCGGTCGACGCCGCGCATCACCGGCTCCTTGATGAGCTGGAAGTCGCGGTGATACCCGCTGCCGAGTTTCCCCTTGATCTGGAAGACGGTGAAGAGGTCCCCCTCGAGGGCGGCGGCCCGGCTGCGGGTGAGCTCGAACAGGTCGGGGTTCCGCTTGTGGGGCATGATGCTGGAGCCGGTCGCGAGATCCGGCGGCAGCACCAGGAAGCCGAACTCGTCCGAGGAGAAGGCGATCACGTCGGTACTGAGCTTGGAGAGCTCGTGTCCAAGCTGCACGCACCAGAAGAGGACGAGGGCCTCGAGCTTGCCGCGACTGTTCTGCACCAGGCCGACGTTGTGCTCCACGCTACCGAAGCCGAGCGCCTTTGCGGCCGCCTCGCGCTTGAGCGGGAGCGGCACGCCGTAGCCGGCGGCACTGCCTAACGGCGAGCGGTCTACCTTGGCCCAGACCGCAGGCGCGGCCTCGACGGTGTCGAGGATGCCCTCTGCAAAGGCGGCGGCCCACAAGCCGGCCGAGGAGGGCATGGCCCGGCGGGTATGGGTGTAGCCGGGCCACAGCACGCGCTGGTACTTCTGGGCAAAGATCAGCAGGCTCTCGGCGAGGTCAAGTGCATCCCCGCTCAGGAGCAGCAGCCGATCCTTGAGGTAGAGCCGGAGGTCGCAGGCCACCTGGTCATTCCGCGAGCGTCCGGTATGCACCCGCTCGCCGACGGGGCCGACGTTGTGAACCAGCCAGTCCTCGACCGCGGTATGCACATCTTCGTGTTCCGGGGTCACTTCGAGCCGGCCCGCCTCGACTTCGCGCAGCGCAAGGCGAAGGCCCGCGCGGAGCCGCTGGTACTCGGTCTGGCTGAGGAGCTTCGACGCCCGGAGTCCCTCGATGTGTCCCAGGCTTCCGAGAATGTCCCACGCGATCAGGCGTCCGTCCCACAGCCGGTCTTCGGCCGCGGTGTAGTCGAGCATCTGACGGTCGAGCGAATTGCTCGACGCCCACAGCGTCGTCGTCACCGGAGAGACCGGCGGCGGAGGCGTGGCACGGGACCTGGACTTCTTGCGGCTCATGCGAGATAGGCCTGGGCTAGTTGGCGATAGAAGAGCCGTGCCTCCGAGACTTCCGGCAGGTCGACGTACTCATCGGGGGTGTGCGAGCGGCGGCTGGTCCCGGGCCCGCACTTGATGGCATCCCGGTCGCGCAAGAATACCCAGTCGGAACAGGTAGGTGAACCGAACGGCCTTCCTTCGGGACGGGTCTGGCGCGCCAGGTCGAGCAGAGGCGACCCGGGAGGCGTCTCGCAGGGGACCAGCCGGTCGGAGGTCACGATGACCTCGACATCAAGCGCCTCGGTGAGGGCCGTGGCCAGCTCGGCGTGACTCCAGTTCGGTGTGCTCCGGACATCGAGGACGGCGCGGGCGATCGGCGGCGTCACGTTGCGGCTGATGCCACCCTCAAGCATGGTCGGCGTCGCAGTGGCGATCCCCAGAATCGGATGGATCCGGTCGCGAAAGAGCGACGGCAGCTTCGCGATGTTGCGGCCGAGTTCGACGATGGCGTTGGTGAAGTCGGGGTTGTCGGCAGCGTAGCCGGCGTGCCGCTGCACCCCGCGAGCGACGAGGTCCACCATCATGAGCCCGCGCTGCGCGATGGCGAACTCCAGATTGGTCGGCTCGCCGACGACCGCGGCGTCGATCGGTCCGAGCCGCGCGACGGCGGTGCCCATGGTGGTGTACTTGGTCTCTTCCTCGAAGCCAAGCACGACCATCAGTCTGCCGGCCTCGGGCCCGCCTGACTCGGCCAGATCGCGGGCGGCCATCAGCATGGCCGCGACCGAGGCCTTGGCGTCGCCGGAGCCCCGGCCGTACATCCGGTCGCCCTCGATCGTCGGCTCGAAGGCCGGCCGGGTCCACCCCTCACCGGCCGGCACGGTGTCGAGGTGCGACACGAACGCCAGCGTCCGGCCGGCTTGACGGCCGGGGACGGTGACAGCCACCGAGGCGTCGTCCCGGCTCACCTGCAGGCCGGCCGCGCGCGCCCACTCCTCCACCCATCGGGCGATCGTCTCCTCGGTCCCGCTGACCGAGTGGATCGCGACGAGGTCGCGGAGGAGCGCGATCTCAGGTTGCGAGGTCCACGCCAAGATAGGTCGCCTTTTCCTTGCGGCCGACGATCATCGTTCCGCATCCCGCGCCGGTGAACACCTCGAGCAGGATGGAATCCGGCAACCGGCCATCAATGATATGGGTACGCTCCACGCCGCCGGTGGCCGCGCGGATGCAGGCCTCCACCTTCGGGCGCATGCCCCCCGCGATCGAGCCGCTCTGCATCAGATTGGCGAGATCGTCGGGATCCGCGAAGGTCACCAGGCTCGAGGGATCGTTGCGATCGCGCAGGACGCCTGGCGCTCCCGTGAGGAAGATGAGCTTCTGCGCCTTCAGCGCCGTCGCCAGTGCCTCCGCGACCGTGTCGGCGTTGACGTTGTAGACGTTGCCGTCACTGTCGCCGGCGAGGCTGGCCACCACCGGCATGAACCGGGTGGACAGCAGGGTCTCAAGGACCCGCGGATCCACCCGGTCGACGTCGCCGACATGGCCGTAGTCGACCTCGCGGGAAACCCCGGCGTCGTCCACCACCTTCACCGGCGGGCGGCGACGCGCGCTGATGAGATCGGCATCGACCCCCGAGAGGCCGACCGCCTGTACCTCATGGGCGCGGAGCGAGGCGAGCAGGTTCACGTTGAGGGATCCGGCGTAGACCATCTTCGCGACTTCGAGCGCGGACTCGTCGGTGACGCGGCGCCCGGCGACAATCGTGGGCTCCTGTCCGAGCCGGCGCGAAAGCGCCGTCGCCTGCGGTCCGCCGCCGTGCACCACGACGATGCGGATGCTGAGCGAGGAGAGCAGCCCGAGCTGCTGCGCCACCCGGTCGAGGGCCTCGGAGTCGGCGAGGACGTCGCCGCCCAGCTTGACGACGAAGACGTTGTCGCGATAGGCGCGCACGTAGCGGAGTGCGCCCTTGAGGCCGGTGATGCCCTTGGATGGATCGATGGTCATGGTCCGTCGTGGGTTCAGGTCTTGCCAAGCAGCGCCAGCAAGAGCGCGCGCTGCACATGCAGCCGGTTCTCCGCTTCATCCACCACCGCGGAGGTCGGTCCATCGAGTACCGCGTCATCGATTTCCACGTTGCGGCGCACGGGCAGGCAGTGCATCACCGTCGCCTGGCCGCCGCGGGTGGACTTGAGCCGCTGGGCGGTGAGCTTCCAGTCGCGGAGCCCGGCGCGGAAGGCGGCTTCCTCTTCCGGCTGCCCGAAGTGCTTCACCGCACCCCAGGACTTCACGTACACTACATCGGCGCCAACGACCGCTTCATCCGGGTCGTTCATGATGTGCACGAACTCGCCGCCGCGCGCCTGCGCGATCTTGCGGATCAGCGCGGTGTCCTCCGCATCGAGTTCGTAGCCGTCGGGCCGACCGATCACGATCTCCATCCCCTGGTGCGCCGCCGCGAGTGCGGCGCTCGCCGGCACCGCCGTCGGGAGCGCCTTGGGATGCCAGCCCCACAGCAGCACGAAGCGCTTGCCGCGCGGATCGCCCAGCTTCTCGCGAAGGGTCATCGCGTCCGCCAGCTGCTGGCAGGGGTGCCGGCGCGACGATTCCATGTTGATGACCGGCTTCTCGCAGTACCGCGCGAAGTCGCGCACCGTCCGGTCTTCCCGCACGACGTTCCAGTCCGCCCCGCGCGGAAACGATCGGACTCCGACGACATCCGCGTAGCGACCGAGTACCTGCGCCGCATCCTTGATATGCTCGACCGTCGTGCCGTCCATGACGGCACCAGGCTCGGTCTCGAGACTCCAGCTGCTCTTGCCCGGCTCAAGGACGACGGCGTGGCCGCCATGCAGGAACATCGCCGTCTCGAAACTGGTACGGGTGCGGAGGCTGGGGTCCATGAACACCATGGCCATCACCTTGCGCTCCAGCCCCCCGAGCAGCTCGCCCCGCTTGATCCTGGCGGCGAGCGCGAGCAGCGCGTCGATTTCTTCCCCGTTCCAGTCCTCGACGGTGATGAAATCGCGCTTGCTCACGACAGCACCTCCTTGAGGGCCGCCAGCAGCAGGTCGGCTTCGGTGCGGGAGAAGCCGAGCGGAGGGAGGAGACGCAGGATCGCGGGATCGCTCGCCGTACCGGTGATGACCCGCTTCCCGAACAGCGCCTTCTGCACCTCTGCCGCCGCCCGGTTGAGACGCAGACCGATCAGCAGGCCACGCCCCTCCACACCGGTGATGGCGGGGCCGCAGAGGCCGCGCGCCTCTGCACGGAGGTATTCACCGATCTCGCGGGCGTTGGCGATCAGCCCCTCGCTCTCGATCACATCGAGTGTCGCCAGCGCAGCGGCACAGGGGACCGGGCCTCCCCCGAAGGTACTGCCGAGGTCCCCGGTACGGATCGTGGCGGAGACGGCGTCGGTCGTCACGACGGCGCCGATCGGCAGCCCCGAGGCAAGGCCCTTCGCCATTGTCAGGATGTCGGGGACAACGCCGAACGCTTCCGCCGCGGTGAAGGCTCCGCAGCGGCCGACCCCGCACTGCACCTCATCGTAGATGAGCAGAACGCCGTGCTCGGTGCAGAGTTCGCGCACCTGCTGCAGGAATGCGGGGTCACAGGCTCGGGCGCCGGCCATCCCCTGCACCGGCTCGAGGATCACGGCGGCGACCGTGGGATTGATGGCGCGCTCGAGGCCGGCCAGTTGATTGAACGGGATCTTCCGCGACAGCGGCATCCCGGCCCGTGTCGCACCCTCCTCGTACTTGGCGCCATCGGTAACCGCGAGACAGGCCACGGTGCGCCCATGCCAGCCACCCTCGAGGGACACGACCGCCTTGCGGCCGGTCACCTTCCGCGCGAGATGCAGCGCGTTCTCGTTGGCTTCGGCGCCCGAGTTGCAGAAGAAGACCTTGCTCAGGGGTGCGGGACAGAGGCCCGCCAGCCGCTCGGCGAGCAGTTCGCGATTGGGGTGCGGGACAGCGGTCGAATAGAAGAGCAGCTTCTCTGCCTGCGCCGCGATCGCCCGGACGACGACTGGATGGCTGTGGCCGGTCGAGGATACGGCGTGCCCGCCGTAGGCATCGAGCCATTCATTGCCGTCGGCGTCGATGAGCCAGGAACCCCGCCCCGAGACGGGGCGGAGCGGGAACTGCGCGTAGACCGGCAGCAATGCGGGCGCGGACTTCAGCATGGGAACATCCCGGCGAAGCGGAGCCCCGCCGATTCCGGGAGACCGAGAGAAAGATTCATCGCCTGCAGCGCCTGCCCACCGGCACCTTTGACCAGGTTGTCGATCACGACCATCACCTGCGCCTCGCGTCCGTCCGCCGACTGCACCGCCTGGATGATCGCGTAGTTGGTGCCGACCACATGGGTCAGTTCGGGCGCCTGATCCACGAGACGGACAAACGGCCTGTCGCGATAGGCGGCCTTGAAAAGCGCAGCCACGTCGCTGCTCTGCGAACGGCCATCGACGCCGGTGCCGAGATCCACATGCAGGGTCAGATGAATGCCGCGCACGAAGGGACCCGAGTGCGTCATCAGGCGCGCCCGCGCGGCTGTATCACCGCGCCAGGCGCGCCAGTTGTGCAGGATCTCGGCCTCATGGCGGTGATTCAGCACCGAGTAGGCGAAGAGGTTGTGGGCCCGGGCGGGGTGGTGCGTCGTGGGCTTGGGATGCACCCCGCTGCCGCTCGAGCCGGTCACGGCGAACAGCGCCGGGATGCCCGTCAGGCCGCTCTTCGCCAGGGGGTACAGCGCGAGTTGCGCCGCGGTCGCAAAGCAGCCCGGGGCCGCGAGCGCCGTCTTGCCGTACAGGGCTGTGCCAAGGATATCCGCGAGCGCGTAGGTGAACTTCGGCACCAGCTGCGGAGAGGTGTGTTGCCCGTAATAGCGGGCGTAGAGCTCGAGGTCGCTCACCCGGAAGTCGGCGGCGAGGTCGATCACCAGCGCGGGCGCCGCGGCGAAGACCTCCTCCGCCACCTTTGAACTCTCGCCGTGCTCCAGCGCAAGGAAGACCACATCGGCTCCGCGGGACGCTTCGGCCGGTGAGGCCCCCGAAAACCGCACGTCGGTGAGCGGCGCAAGCGCGGGGTGCACCTCGCCGACGGGCACCCCGGCCTGACTCCGGCTGGTGGCGACGACATCACCAACCTCGGGGTGCTGCAGCAGCAGCCGAAGCAGTTCGCCGCCGGCATAGCCGGCGGCGCCGATCACCGTGACCCGGATCGACATCAGACGGTAGCGGCCTCGGGTTGCCGGCTCTCCAATGCGGCCCGCACCACCTCGACCAGTCCCTGCGCATCGCGCAGCGCGTTGTGCGCCGGGAGCTGCAGCTCGGCCTGGATGTAATCGCGCCCCACTTCATTGTCCGTCGCGGGGCCGGTCAGCACCGTCACCGGCAGTCCGAAGAGATCGCGCATCAGCGTCACCGAGCCCCAGCAGCCGACGGGATCGGGTGCGGCCATCACGTAGGCCGCGCCGACCGCGGTGAGCTCCGGATCGCGCAGAATGTCCTGCACGCCGTACTCGCCGAGGATGCCGTCGCCCAGCTCGGCGACGATCACGTCGGGCTTGGAGGCGCCGAGGCGGTTGAAGATGCCCTTGGCCGCGGTCACGGTGAGTCCGGGGCGCGTGGTCGCGATGCCGGTGTCGTTGAACGTGAGTGAGGCGACCGCCCCGGCATCCAGCATCGAGAGCGAGTCCCGCATGAGCGAGACACCGGTGAGCTTGCAGGCGGCCACCCGGAGCCCCGACCGGGAGAGGCCCCGCACCAGCTCGGTCGCGGCGACGGTCTTGCCGGCGTTCATGCAGGTGCCGGCAACATAGATCACTGGCACACTGCCCTCGAGCCGGTCGGCGAGCGGCACCGAATGATCCTTGATATGGGCCGGCCGCCCGATCCGGTCTCCCAGTGCCGGGAACGACAAGATTGCGCCCAGCACCTCGGCCTTGAACGGCGCGCCGTTCTCGGGCGTCGCGGAGGTGCACCTGCCCAGGATTCCGCCCAGGTTGAGCACGTCGATCGTGTCGCCGACCGCGATCGTGCTGGGCACGACCCCCGCGTAGCCCCGCAGCGCCCGCCGGTGGCCCAGCGTGCCGGCCAGCACGTCGCCGGCGCGGAGCGACACCATGCGTCCGCTCAAATCCTCGACGGTATTGTAGCTCGACTTGTCGTGCAGGATCCGCACCGCCAGGACGTAACCCTCGGCGGCAACGATCTCGTCCCCGACGATCACCTCGGCGGCGAGATGGGCGTTCCGGGTCGACGACGAAATGCGGTCCAGGCGAATGCGCGTGGTCTTGACCATGGTACTCCTTACTTGGCGGCGACCTTCGCCGCGAGCAGTTCGGGGATCGCCGAGACGCGACTGAATGCCCGCGCCTCTTCACCGGTCCAGAGCCGGTTCTCCTCGCCGTACGTGGCGACACTCCGGTCCATCATCGAATAGGGACTCCGGGTGCCGACCACCTGAAACCGTCCCGGCGCGAGCAGCACCCGGGTATCGCCGGTGACGCGCTGCTGGCTGCTCGTCAGATAAGCCTCGATGTCCCGCAGCGTGGGATCGAAGTAATGCCCTTCGTGCAGCCGGTCGCCGTAGAAGGTGCCGAGCTGGTCCTTCCAGAACGCCTGCCACTTGGTGAGCACCAGCTTTTCGAGCTCGCGATGGGCCGCGATCAGCAGCAGCGCAGCGCCGGCCTCGAAGCCGATCCGCCCCTTGATGCCCAGCGCCGTCTCGCCGACATGGATGTTGCGGCCGAAGCCATAGGCCTCGGCCAGATCGCCGAGCTGCCGGATCAGGTCGGGGCCGCTCTGCGCCGTGCCGTCGACCGAGACCGGGACGCCCTGCGTCCAGCCGATCACGATCTCACGCGCCGCCGGAGCCTCGGCGGGCGGATCGAGCAGCTCCGGCGGAGGGCCGGCCCAGGTATCGTGAGTCCAGCCACCACCCCAGGTCGTGCCCCAGAGGCCCCGATTGATCGAGTAGGACCCCGCCTTCGGCGGCACCGAAAGCTTCCGCGCCTCGAGGAAGGCGATCGACTGCTCGCGAGTGATCGCCTCGTCGCGGATCGGCGTCACGATCTGCAGTTCCGGGGCGAGCACCCGGAACGCGATGTCGAAGCGGACCTGATCGTTGCCGGCCCCCGTGGAGCCGTGGGCGACGGCGGTAGCACCGATGGATCGCGCCGCATCGATCACCGAGAGCGCCTGCTGGGTCCGCTCGGCAGAGACGGAAAGCGGATAGACGCCACCGCGGAGGACGTTGCCCTGGATCAGATAGCGGACGAAGCGATCGAAGACCGCCTGCCGCGCATCGATGGTGTGGTGCTCGACGGCGCCGACCGCCTTCGCCTGCCGGGCGATGGCCGCGAGCTCCGCGGCGGTGGCACCGCCGGTATCGACGTAGACGGTGTGCACCGACCAGCCCTGCTCCGCGAGATGCGGGACGCAGAACGAGGTATCGAGGCCGCCAGAGAAGGCGAGGACGAGAGTCTTCATGGCGGGTAAATATGCATTATGCACTTTGTGGCGCAAGGGCGCCCCACGGTTGCCTCTGGCCCCCCGGCACGGGTAGTCTTGCCCTCCACGAGCCGGGCCGGCAAGAGGCCGCAGCCGGCACCGTGTCTCACCCCCTGCGTGGCCGATACGTCTCGGCCGGGAGCGACCCGATGGCCTCCGATGACCCCGATTTCTCTGATGTGAGCGGTGGCAGTTCCTCGACGGCCGATGCCAAGGGCGGCCGCACCTACACGATCGCCAAGGGCGACAGCCTCTCGAAGATCGCCAAGCGCTTTTATGGTGACGCGAAGCAGTGGAAGAAGATCCATGAGGCCAACAAGGACACCATCAAGAATCCCGACCTGATCTTTCCCGGCCAGGTCATCAAGATCCCCGACGCCTGAGCCGAGCGAGCCCAATCATGAGACACCCCATGCGCAGTTCCGCGTCGTGCCTGCTCGCGGCCCTCACGCTCGCGTCCGCAGGCTGCGGCAAGAAGGAAGCACCCAAGCCTGCCGAACAGCCGGCGGTTCAGCCCGCCCCACCACCCGCTCCGCTCGCCGTCGCGTCCATCGAGCTCGGCAAGGGCGTGGACTCGATGAAGATGGTCACCGGCGGCACCATGACCTTTGGCGTGAAGGACACGATCTACGCCTCGGTGGGGACGACCGGGATTGGCAGCAATGCGACGATTGGCGCGAAGTGGAGCTTCGTGAAGAAGGACGGCAGCCTGGTGCCGGTGAATGAGTCGTCGCAGACCATCACGACATCGGGACCGGTCGCGACCGAGTTCCACATCACCAAGGCCTCGGCCTGGCCGAAGGGAAAGTACCGGATCGAAGTCACCCTGAACGGAACGGCGGCAGGAACGAGGGACTTCGAGGTGCAGTAGCGCCGCGGCTACCAGCGCTCCGCGATCAGCTCGACGACCTCCGCGAGATGGGCCACATCGCGGAGGTCGATCGTTTCCACCGGGGAGTGGGAGTAGCGCAGCGGCCAGCCGATGGCGACATCGGGAACACCCCAGGGGAGGAAGGTGGATCCATCGTTGCCCCCGCTGGTGGTGCCGTACTGCAGCGGAATCCGGTGCGCACGCGCGAGCGTTCTGAGCGAATCCACCAGCGGCGCCGGTGCCGCCGCGCTGTTGTCGAGCGCGCGGATCACCGGTCCCCGGCCTAAGGGGGCGAGTGCATACGCCTTCGGCTCGAGCGGCGCATCGGCCGAAACGAAGGTGTCGATCGCGTGAACCCGCGCGGGGCTGAGACCGAGCGCGTTCGCCACGGCCTCCGCTCCCTCCAGCCCGATCTCCTCCCGCACGCTGAAGACGAAGGTCACCGCGTGGTGGAGCTTCGCCGGATCCAGCCGTTTGAGCGCCAGCAGCAGCGCGGTGCATCCCACGCGATCGTCGAACGACCGCCCGGTGGCGCGGGTGTTCGCGAGCCGGACGTAGCGCTTGGGGCTGGTCACCGTGGCGCCGACCGCGACGCCCAGCGCCTCCGTTCCCGCACGATCCGAGGTTCCGACATCCACCCGCAGTTCACCGGGGTTCCGCCGAACGATCGCCGAGTCTCGCGGCGGAAACACCCCGGGCACGATGCCGCCCGGCGTGTGTACCAGCGCCGGCTCCGCCTCGTAGAGCGAGGCGAAGAAGCCGCCCCGAGTCTCGAGCAGCAGTTGCCCGTCGTCGCGTATCCCTTTCACCCTGAAGCCGATCTCGTCGAGGTGCGCGACGAAGACCACCAGCGGCTCTCCACTCCCAGCGGTGACCCACAGATTGCCGGCGGTATCGGTCTCCGCGCGGGCCCAGGCCGGGAGCTGGCGCCGGACGAGTTCGCGCACCGGAGCCTCCGTGCCGGAGACGCCATACGCCTCGACAAGCGGGGCCAACACCCGTTCGGCGTCCTGCACCGTGATGGGGCGCTGTGCCATCGCGGCGCCGGACGGAATCGATAAGAGAAGAAAAATACTCAGACCGCGCGCGTTCACTCTCCACCTCCGATCCGTTCTTCGAGGCGGCGCTCGAGTGCGGCGGCCTCGCCCAGCGAGACCGTTTCCACGACTGTGCCCCCATAGCGGACCTTGAGGCCCCAGACCTCATAGTCATGAAGGTTGTCCGGGTCGGGGGACGGCGGGCTCGTCGCCGGCTCGACGGCTGTCGCCTCGAGCAGCACGGCCGCGGTGAAGGGACCACGGGTCCTGGCGATGGTGAGTAAACCACGGCGGGTGAACGACTGCTCGACGACGAACGCGATAGTCACGCTGCCGCGCGACGGGCGGGCGTTCCGCGCCGCGGTGAGGAGCGCGGCGCAGGCGGCTCGCCTCCCCGCGACTGGCGCGGCGAGAAGACCCGCCCCGTAGCGCTGCGGCGCCTTGGTGCGCGCGACCGGGGCGAGCACCTCGAGACCCAGCGCGGCGACCTGACCGGCCGAGTCGGCGCCGACATCGACGTAGGCGTCGTCGAATGTGAATGGTGCTTCCCCCACACTGCGGCCGCGGGTGAGATGCGTGGACCGGACCCCGACCACGCCCTGCACCGGCCCGCGTCGCCCGAAGAGCGTCACTCGCTGCCCTTCAAGCTGCTGATCGGCGAGCGGCCCAGGACTGGGGCCGGCGCGCCTGAGCGTGAGGTAGCCATCGGGACGGATGCCGCCGACCACGAAACCGGGTTCGTCGATCGGGCAGGCGACGAGCGACCTGGGCTCACCATTGCCGAGGGTCAGCACGACGTTGCCGGCACGATCGCGCTCCGCACCCGGCAGGAGGATCAGGAGCGAGTCCGTCATGGCGCGTTCGAAACCGGAGACGGCCGTCATGGATGCCAATCGGATCGCGAGCGCATCGAGCGAAGGCGCCTGCGCGGCCGCCGGAGCCGGCGGGAGCGCTGCGAGGAGCAGCAGCGCCGCGATCGGGCGCGAGGGAAGTGTCGAAGTGAAGGGCCTGATCATGCCGACAATAGTCACTCGTGCGCCGGGAACGCGCCAGCAACTCCGTCAGTCCAGGGCCTCCCCGGTCCCTTCCCCGCCCCAGTCCGCGTCATCGCCGCCGCGATCTCGTCGAGGTCCTCCGGGGTGAGCGTGAGCGACGCCCCGCCGATCCAGCCATTCACCTGCTCAGGCGCCCGCGCCCCGACGATCGCCGCGGTGACACCCGGCCACGCGAGCGTCCAGGCCACAGCGACGGCGGCGACGGTCGTGCCATGCCGGGCCGCGATGGGGCGGAGCGCATCCCGCAATGCGAGACTCCGCTCGATGCGCGGAGACTGGAACTCCTGCCCCTTCCGGCGCCAGTCGTCGTCCGCCATGCGCGCGATCCGCTCGAGGCTGAAGCTGTCGGTCAGTATGCCGGTCTGCATCGGGCTGTAGACGATCACGCCGGTTCCGTGCCCGGCACACCAGGGGATCACGTCTGCGGCGGCGCCGCGGCGGATCATCGAAAATGGCGGCTGCACTGATGCGACATGCCGCATCCGCTCGCACCGTTCCAGCAGATCGACGGAGAAGTTCGACACCCCGCCGAACCGGACCTTCCCCTCGTCGATCAGCCGCCCCATTTCCGCCCACGACTCATCGACCGCCACGCCGGTCTGGTCGGGCCAGTGGAACTGGTAGAGCGCGATCTGCTCGACACCGAGCCGGCGGAGCGACGCCTCACACTCCCGCCGGATCGATGCCGGCTGGAGGTTCTGTACCGGCTCCCGCATCCGGTCCGTCTGGTCCCAGGGAAGGCCGCCCTTGGTGAACACCAGTGGCCGCCGCGTCGGCTCCAACCCCCTGAGCAGCCGGCCGACGAGTTCCTCCGAGTGCCCGAGTCCGTACACCGCCGCCGTGTCGATCCAGTTGATGCCGAGTTCCAGTGCCCGCCGCATCGCGGCGAGCGAATCGGCATCGTTCTGCGGACCCCAGCCGTACGACCAGTCACCGCCGCCGATCGCCCAGGCGCCAAAGCCGACGGTCGTGAGCGAGAGGCCGGTGCTGCCGAGTGGACGCGTGGGGAGCATGGTCACGGTCATGGGATGGAAGTGGATTCCAGGAGTGAACTTGTCAATGACGACGCTACTCGACCCGCACCTCGACTTCGTCGCTCATGGAACCGGCCTGCGCACGCACCCGATGCCGGCCCGGCTGAATCGCCCACCGGGCTCCGGCGACGGGATGGCCATCGACAAACCAGCGCAGCGGCTGCCCGGTCGGAGCGCCCGTCGCCCGCAGGGCGATCGTGGCGTAACGCCCCTCGACTCCGGGTGGGAGCCGGTACCGGTCCCCGTTCACGGGCGAGGTGATCGTGAGCGTGACAGTGGGCGCAACCGCCGCCATAGCCGCAGGGCGGAGGCCAGGGATAGCGTGCCTGACGGAAGCGGCATCAAGCCTCCCCGCGATTGTACCGTGATCGGCGGCAGCCCATTCGGCGTATTCGGCCGGGAAGCGCACAGTCCCTTCCGCATGCCAGTCGCAATGCTGCCTGGGCGTCGTGCCGGGAATGAAGTATTCGGTGGTCGTTGGGCATTCGGGTGACGCGAGCAGGCCGGACACCCTGCAGATGAGGCGCGCCTCGAGCCCCATCTCCCCGGCCGTGGCCAGATTGCCGACAGGATAGCGGCTGGCCGTCACCAGCACCGCGCGGTGCAGCAGCGGTCCCGCGCCGGTCACGCCACTCACGCCTTCCATCGGGCGGCCGTTGAAGTTGCCGACCCACACCGCGACGGTGAATCCGCCCGTTACCGCCACTGCCCAGTTATCGGTGAAGTGCCGGCTGGTCCCGGTCTTGACCGCGGCACGGAAGGGCCAGTCGAATGGCGTCGTGAGACCGAAGCCCGGGACGCGCGCCGCCGGATCCGCCAGGATATCGAGGGCCAGCGCCGCCGCGCGCGCCGAGACGACTCGGGTGCGATCACCCGCCGGCGCACTGCTGCCATCGAGACTCGCCTGCCAATGCGAGGGCGACCACTCACCCTGATTGGCCAGCGCCCGGTACCCATTGGCAAGCTCAAGCAGCGTCACGTCGCCGTTGCCTAACGCGAGGCCGAGTCCGTAGTGCTCCGGGGACCGGTCCAGCGAGGAGAACCCCGCCCGCTGCAGCCCATGAAGCACGGTCGCGTACCCGATCCGGTCTGCGAGCTCGACGGCGGGGACGTTGTACGAACTGGCCAGCGCCTCGCGCGCCCGGACCGGGCCGTGATAGCGGCGATCGTAGTTTCGCGGGTGATAGGGTCCCGAGGGCGTCTGGTAGGTCGTCGAGACGTCCGCCAGCACCGTCGCGGCCGTGGCCCCGCGATCGAACGCCATCGCGTAGAGGAACGGCTTGAGCGCGGAGCCGGGCTGCCTCGGGCTCACGACCATGTCCACCTGTCCTGCGGTGTCGGCCCAGAAGTCGGGTGAACCCACCCAGGCGAGGATCTCGCCACTCCGATTGTCGAGCACGACCGCCGCCGCCTGACTTGCGCCGCGATCCTTGAGCTGATCGACGGTGTGGCGGACTTCGCCTTCGAGCTGCTCCTGCAGGGCCAGATCGAGCGATGACCGCCACGTGCCCGTCAGCGCCCGCTGTTCCGCCTCCGCCCAAAGGAGAATCCGGCTGGTGAAGTGGGGCGCCAGGAACGGCGGGGCGCCGCCGGTGCTCAGCAAGGGCTCGCGAAGGGCGCGGGCGATTTCATCGGGACTGGCGTATCCCGCCGCACCCAGCGCCTTGAGACCCAGCTCACGCCGGTGCGCCGCGCGGCCCGGCGCCACTAGCGGGTTCTGACTCGACGGTGCGCGCGCGAGGGCCGCCAGCATCGCCGCCTGGCCCAGGCTGACCTGCTCCGGCGCGGCACCGAAGTAGAGCCGGGTCGCCGCGGCAACTCCCACGGTGCCCTGACCGAGCGGCACCCGGTTGAGATACTGTTCGAGAATCTGCTGCTTGCTGAGGTGGGCCTCGAGGCGGAGCGCCCAGAGCGACTGCACCAGTTTGTCGCCGAACCCGCGGCCCATCGGCCGGAGCAGGCGCCCAAGCTGCATGGTGATGGTGGAGGCGCCCGAAACGATGCGGCGGCTCGCGAGGTCGTCGCGCGTCGCCCGCGCCGTCGCTCTGGGATCGATGCCATGGTGGGCATAGAACCGCTTGTCTTCCACGGCGACGAAGGCACGGGGAAGGTCGGGGTCCATCGCGATGAGTGGCACCCACCGGGCGAGTGACCCGTCCCCGGCGCGGGTGGCACGGAGAGTGACGCCGTGCCGATCCTGGATGGTGAAGCTCTGCGCCCGGTTCGGCGCCAGCAAATCGTCAGGCAGCGGCCAGGCCACCCACGCCCCGAGGGCGATCGCACCTGCCGCGAGCACACCGCCGACCCAGCGGACCGCCTGATCGCTCAGCCTCAT
>Ga0209797_10000541_pt1 | contig 18944 bp, 19 predicted proteins | sample DOMMetBare3Fresh_2_FD_187472 | JGI IMG/M metagenome (GOLD analysis project Ga0209797, IMG submission 187472) | Wetland sediment microbial communities from St. Louis River estuary, USA, under dissolved organic matter induced mercury methylation -... | ecosystem: Environmental > Aquatic >... | reverse complement strand
TGGGCCGCGATCTTGTTCACGTCCGGCTCTGAGGGCGTGCCGAAGGGCGTCGTGCTCTCTCACCGCAACATGCTCGCGAACGCCGCACAGGCGGCGGCGCGCATCGACTTCGGGCGCCAGGATAAAGTGTTCAACGTCCTGCCGATGTTCCACTCGTTCGGGCTGACGGTTGGCGTGATGCTGCCGCTCGTCTCCGGCGTGCGCATCTATCTCTACCCGTCGCCGCTGCACTACCGGACAGTCGCGGAGCTGGTCTACGGCGTCAACGCCACCATCCTGTTCGGCACCGACACCTTCCTCAACGGCTATGCGCGGGTGGCGCACGCCTATGACTTCCGCTCGCTGCGCTACATCCTTGCCGGGGCGGAGCCGGTCAAGGAGTCGACACGCAAGACCTACATGGAGAAGTTCGGGCTGCGCATCCTCGAAGGCTACGGCGTCACCGAGACCGCGCCGGCGCTCGCGCTCAACACGCCGATGTTCAACAAGTTCGGCACCGTCGGACGCATTCTGCCAGGCATGGAGGCGCGGCTCGAGAAGGTCGATGGCGTGGAGGATGGCGGGCGGCTGATCGTGCGCGGCCCGAACGTGATGCTCGGCTACCTGCGGGCGGAACGGCCGGGCGTGCTCGAGCCGCCGCCGGATGGCTGGTACGACACCGGCGACATCGTCGCCATCGACGCGCAGGGCTTCGTCACCATCAAGGGCCGCGCCAAGCGCTTCGCCAAGGTCGGCGGCGAGATGGTGTCGCTCGCCGCGGTCGAGATGCTGGCCGGGGATCTGTGGCCGAACGCGCTGTCCGCGGTCGTGTCGGTGCCCGATCCGCGCAAGGGCGAGCGGCTGATCCTGGTCACGCAGCAGAAGGATGCCTCGCGCTCGGCGTTCATCGCCTTCGCGCGCGAACGCGGCGCCTCCGAGCTGATGTTCCCGGCCGAGATCTACGCCATCGACAAGATGCCTATCCTGGGCTCCGGCAAGGTCGACATGGTGAGCGTCGCCAAGCTGGTGCACGAGCAGATCGCCGCGAAGCAGGCCGTCGCGGTATGAGTTTGATCAACCTGTAGCCCAGATCGAGCGACAGCGAAATCCGGGACAATGCCGCGATCATGCCCATGGGGTGGATGCGGAGGAGGCAAAGCGTGGCACAGGATTCGTCGACGCGGTCGTCAGCACCGCTCAGCTCTGCGTTCCTGCTGCTGATCGCCGTGTTTTTGGCTTGCGCGGTGTGGATGCTGTACCGGCCGGACCACGCGCGCTTGCTTGTCTTCCCGTTCGTCCTGACGGGGTTTCTGATCTCGCTCTGCCTGCACGAGTTCGGCCATGCGATCGTCGCCTTTTACTGCGGTGACTCCACGGTGGAGGAAAAAGGCTATCTGACCCTCAATCCGCTCCGGTACACGGACCTGCAGTACAGCATCCTGTTTCCGATTCTCGTCATGGCGATCGGCGGTGTCGGCCTGCCGGGCGGCGCCGTCTATATCAACACGCGCCTGCTGCGCTGGAGAGTCTATGGCGCGCTGGTGTCGGCCGGCGGCCCGTTGGCGACCGCCGCGGTTCTGGCGGTGCTGATGCTCGTCATCAATCTTGCCTTCAAGCCGGTTGCGCCTGATCCGGTGCTCTATGCCGCGGTGGCCTATCTGGCGATGCTGCAGGTGACCGTGCTGGTGTTCAACTTGTTGCCCTGTCCAGGTCTCGATGGCTGGGGCATCGTCGAGCCATTCCTTCCCGACGCCATCCGCCGTTGGGGCCTGAGCGCCGCCCACATCGCCCCTGTCCTCCTGGTGCTGGCGCTGTTCTTCGTTCCCGGGCTGAGCCGATGGTTTTGGGATCTCGTCTACATGCTGTCCGCGCTGATCGGGCTCGATCCGCGCGTGGCCTGGAACGGGTTCGGTCTGTTTCAGTTCTGGCGCTGACGTATCGGCGGCGCGCTTGCGTTATTGCAGCTTCTTGATGCCCGCCTTCTCGATGATGTCACGGAACATCGCCACCTCCTTGGTGACGCGCTCCATGTGGCCTTTGCCGTCTTTGGCCTGTACGTCGAAGCCGGATTGCTCGAGCTTGGCGCGCATCTCGGGCCGCCGCAGGATCGCAAGCGTCTCCTTCTCGAGCCGGGCGACGATCTCGGGCGGCGTCTTCGCAGGCGCCATCAAGGCCGTATAGGTGTCGAACACGAAGTCCGGGAAGCCCGCCTCCAGCATGGTGGGGATCTCGGGCAGGTCGTGCCAGCGCTTGGTGCCGGTGACGGCGAGCCCTCGGATCGTGCCTGCCTTGATGTGCTGATGCGCGGGCGCGAGCACGCCGGAGGAGAGCTGCACCGTGCCGCCGATCAGTGCCTGCAGCGCATCGCCGCCGCCGGAGAACACCACGGTCGCCATCTTCTGCAGGCCTTCGCGCTGCTTGAGCACTTCCGCCTGCAGCTGCGGCGTGGTGCCGATTGGCGGGGTCGAGACGTTGAACTTGTCCGGGTTCGCCTTCGCGAGCGCCACGAATTCCTTCATGGTCTTCGGGCCGAGGTCGGGCTTGATCGCGAATACGTGCGGCGAGACGGCAAGCTCGCAGACCGGGACGAAATCCTTGAACGGGTCGTAGGGCAGCTTCTCGTAAAGGCCGGGATTGACCGCATAGGCGCTGGTCGACAGCAGGATGGTGTAGCCGTCCGGTTCCGCGCGCGCGACCAGCCCCATGCCGATATTGCCGCCGGCGCCGCCACGGTTCTCCACGAATACGCTGCCGCCGATCGCCTCCTGCAGCGCCGCCGCCATAATGCGCGCTATAATGTCGGACGGCCCGCCCGGCGTGTTGGCGACGACGATGCGCACCGGCCGCTCCGGATAGGCCGCGAACGCCGTGCCGGCGCGCAAGATGGCGGGCGTCGCGACGCCGGCCGTCAGCAGGCCCTTGATGATGTGGCGGCGTGACGGCGCGTCGTTGAGCTTGGTCATGGCGCTTCTCCCGGGATCGCGTTGGCCTGAAGATGCTAGGAATTCGTGGGCGCGGCCGCAATGGCGCTCATGGGCCAACTTGCCGCAGCGCGTCAGGCCGCACTTGTGTTGATCCGATAGGGCTGCACCAGGAGATCGGCCGGAATTTTCCAGCGCGCATTGATCTTCTGAATCATGTCGAGGGTGAGTGGCCGGCGTCGCGATAGGATCTCGGACGCGCGCGAGCGTGAACCGAGGATATTGGCAAGCTCCGCTTGCGTGTGGCCAAGTTCATCGATCGCGTAGTGCAGCACATCGACCGGGTCAAATCGCCGGCGGCGCTTGAGCGGCCAACGCCGATCTTCATAGGTCTCGACCAGGGTGACAAGGACGTCGAGCTTGTCGCCCTCGGGCGTACCATCGGCCGCTCCCCAGAGTCGTTCGATCTCCGCGAGGGCACGGCGATGATCGGCGTCGGTGCGGATCGGGCGGATGTGCATTTGGCCCTCATCGAGGAAGACTTCTCTAATCATCCGACCGGCACAGAACTATGACCGTCATCCTGAGGTGCCCGCGCGCATGCGCGGGCCTCGAAGGATGCACGGCCCGGGCCTTGCAACAAGTCGGGACCGATCATCCTTCGAGGCTCCCCCGGCTCAAGGCCGGGGTCGCGCCTCAGGATGACGGGTCATTGCTGATGCCGCGTGCTAGGTTTGACTGCCACGACACCCTCACCCCGCCCCGAGCTGCTCCGCCATCCAGTCGGCGCTTTGCGTCCGCCAGCAATAGGCCCGGTTGTTGGCAATGTGGTTGCCCTCGTCGACCAGGTTGAGCACCACCTTGCCTTTCACCTCGTTCGCCAGACGCTCGGAATCCGTCGCCGGCACGATGCGGTCGAGCTTGCCGTTCATGATGTAGATCGGGCAGGTGATGTTCTGCGCGACGCCCTTGAGCGAGAGCGTTGCCGCTTTGCGGCGCGCCTCGTCGAGCGTCGCGCTCTTGCTGCGAACGCGGAACGCCTCGCGCGTGAGCTCGGGCACGTTGCCGAAGCATTCGCCCCAGTCGAACGGCCCGCCGAGCGCGAGGCAGGCCTTGATGCGCTTGTCGAAGGCGGCGGCGCGCGGCGCGTAGTAGCCGCCGAGGCTGATGCCCGCGATGGCGACGCGGCCGGCGTCGAGGTCGCGCCGGGTCTCGATGAAATCGATCACCGCCTTGACGGCGACCTCGTAGTCGCCGCGGATCGCGAAATCATACTCGCCCTCGCCCTGGCCGGGACCGTCGAACGCGAGCGTCGCGATCCCGCGCGCCAGGAACGGCGCCTCGTAGGCGTCGGTCTCCTCCTTGCAGGAATCGAGCCCGCACGCGAATGCTACGACCGGCGGGCGCTCGACGCCACGGTTCCCCACGTACTGGGGCTTGCGCAGGATGCCGGCGAGCCACTTGCCTTCATACGGCATCTCGACCCGCTCGCCCGGCGGGCGCAGGTAAGGTGCCGCGAGCCTGCGGCACTCGACCGCCTTCATGTGCGCGGTCTTCATCTGTGCGAGATCCTGCACGAACAGGAACTTGCCGAAATGATAATAGACGCCGGCGCGCTGGAGATGCTCGCCGGCGCTCAGAAACTTCTTGCTGGCGAGCGCCTGGCGGCCCATCGCCTCATGCACGGCCGCGCGCGCCGACCAGGCGCGGCACCAGTCGTCCCACGACGTGATCGAGCGCGTGACTTCCTCGAAGTCCGTGAGCGCCACCCCGTTGGTGACGAAGCGCGGCCCCCAATGCCCGATCGCGGAGGTGATGCGGGGATCGGTGGCTTTCTCAAGTGTTGCGGTGGCCATCGTCGTCATCCGGTTTGGGTGGGGTGAGGAGCGCGCTCGTGGTCGCGCCGAGCTGGGCGGGTGGCGCGCTGTCGAGCGCGTCGCCGCCGTGCACCGAATAGAGCTTCGGCGCCGAGCGGTTGATGTGCAGGTGGAAAATGTCCGGCCGGTTATAGTGGCCGGCGAAGTCGTGCCGCAACTTCATCTGGATGCCGATCTCGAGATCGCAGTCGGCGTAGAGGATACCCTCCTCGGCGCCCATCGGGCCCGCGATGACGCGGCTGTTGGGCGCCACGATGCAGGAGCCGCCGCAGCAGTCCGGGTCGCGCAGGAATTTCTCGGCGTCGGGGCCGGCCTTCAGCATCTCGATCATGTGGTCGTCGACCGTGCCGCAGGCCGCGATCACGAACGCCTTGCTCATCTGCGCGAACGAGCGCGCGTCAATCGTGACGCGATCGCGCAACGGGTCGCCACTCACCGGAAAATGGTTGGGCCAGCTCATGACGTGGATGCGAGTGCCTTCGGCGGTCAGCGCGAACACCGCCAGCGGATTGGAGTTCTCCCCGCAGATCAGGCCGCTCATCGGACCGAACTCGGTCTGGAAGGCGCCGAACGTGTCGCCATATCCGCCGGTGTGCACCAGCCGCTCGCCCACGGTCGGCATGATCTTCTGGTGCTTGCCGATCAGCGTGCCGTCGGGGCCGAAGAAAACCTGGGTGTTGAACATGGTCCCGAGCGTGTTCGGCATCTTCTCGCACACGCCCATCACCACATAGGCGTTGGCGTCGCGGGCGGCTTCGCCGAGCGCCAGGGTCTGCGGCCCCGGGATTTCTACGGCGTTCTTGAACAGCGCGGTGGCGAGCCGGTTGGAGATCGCGCCGGTTGCCGAATGGTGGTGATACCAGACCGGGTGGGCCGGGATGAATCCTTCCGGAAAGCCGATGACGCGGGCGCCGTTGCGGCCAGCCTCCCGGATCAGCCGGCAGGCTTTCTCGGTCGATCCCTCGCGATCGAGGAAGACGGAGGCGGCCTGAACGGCGGCCACCTTCACCACGCCGTAAGCGTCACCCATGCCTTTGGCCCGTTATTCCGCGGCTTCGCTTGCCGGCTTCTTCGCCCAATAGGCGGGATCGCTCTTCGCGCGCCTGAGCGCGTCGGCGTCCTCGAAGCCAGGCGCCATCGAGGCATCGGTGCCGGCCAGAATCTCATGGTGCTCGATGTTGAGCGTGCGCAGCCAGCGCTGTTGGCCCATGGTCAGCGCCACGAAATAGCCGATCTCGACCAACTCTGGCTCGCTGAAATGGCTATGCAGCCGCGCCCAAAAGGTGTCATCGACCGGCAGGTCCCAGGTGATGGCCTCGGCGTAGGAGAGCGCCGCCTTCTGCTTGTCGTTGTAGCGGGTCGAGGTCTCGAAGTTGATCAGGTCGCGGTAGTCGTCCTCGACGATGCCCTGGCTGGCCGCCTTCATGGAGCGTTGGTTGCCGCAGTATTCGCACTTGACCGAGCGCGAGACGTAGATGCGGCACAATTCCTTGATCGCGTGGTCGGCGACGCCGTGCTTGAACACGTCGCGCCAGGAGTTCGCAAAGGACCAGAACACGGCCGGCACGTGGGCGCGGATCGCCTGGCTTTCCGGCCGCGGCGTGCCCTCGCGGCGGCAGCGGTCGAACTCGGCCAACATCGCCTGATCCTTGACCGTGGCGGGGTCCACATAGCTGATCCGCGGCTTCGACATCGTCTGATCCTCCGGCTGCTGCTTTCGAGTGAGGGCGCGCATGTTGCCGCATGATCAACAATCTATCAACGCCGGCACCAGACATTGTTTACCACGTCGCATGGCAGGTCACCGTCCAGCGCGGCCGGCGGAAGCGTGCCCAACAAGCCTATTCCCGCGCTGTTTGGAACGGAAGCGCGATGCCATGCGATGCCGGCGCCATGATCGTTAGTCTTGTGTTGTCCATATCCTTAAAGCCCGGGTCAAAGATTGAGCGTCTCGCTACACGAAGCATAAACAATAGGACTTCAGCCTCTCTTCAGCATAGGGCGAGAACGCGGGGACATTTCACGAAATCAATACCTCCTCGGCTTCTATAGTGACCGTGAAGAACGCGGGTATCCGCTTAAGGCCAGAGGAATTACGTCGTGCGTACCAGCACAATCGTGATGATCGGCGTCGCCGCCTTGTTCGGCTTGTTCGCCGTGTTCCTCGCCCAGTCGTGGCTCAACGGCCAGGCTGAGATGCGGATGCGCAATCTCGAGGCGCAGAAGAAGCCGGTCGCCACGCAGACCATCGTGGTCGCCGGCAAATCCCTGCGCTTCGGCAACGAGCTTTCGTCCTCGTCGCTGCGCGAGATCCCTTGGCCGGAGGACGCCGTGCCGGCGGGTGCGTTCCGCGCGATCGCGGACATCGTGGGTGCGGGCGGGCGACGCGTCGTGCTCACCGCCATCGAGGCGAACGAACCGATCCTCTCCTCCAAGATTACCGGGCCGGGCCAGCGCGCGACGTTGTCGGCGACGCTGCAGGACGGCATGCGGGCCTTCACCATTCGGGTCAACGACGTCGAGGGCGTGGCCGGCTTCGTGCTGCCTGGAGATCGCGTTGACGTTGCGCTGACTCGCCAGAAGGACAGCAACGGCAAAGATCATTCGAGCACCGACGTCGTGCTGCAGAATACGCGCGTCCTGGCGGTCGATCAGATCGCCGATGAGCGCAACGACAAGCCGGCGGTGGTCAAGGCGGTCACGCTCGAGGTCGATACCGCCGGAGCGCAGAAACTTTCGCTCGCCGCGTCGGTCGGAACGCTTTCGCTGATGCTGCGGCGGGCCGGCGAAGCATCGCTCGAGCCGACGCGGGTCATCACGCTGAACGATCTGACGGCCGGCGACGTGGTGCCGACCCAAGAGCGGTCGTTCGCGACCGTCAAGGTGTTCCGGCCGAGCAAGGATCAGAAGATCAATCGAGAGGACTACAGCGTTCCGGCCGAGGGGGCTGGCAACGCAACGGCGGCCGAGCGGAAGCGTGCGCTTCGGTAGGCGGCCGACCTAACGGGGGAATTTGGATCATGGGTGGGGAGAGTAAGGTGACAGAGCACATCGAGCGTCGTGCCTTGGCCGTCTGGCGCGGGTCGTCGCGGGTCGCGCCCCAGGGACGCAGGCTTCTTGCCACGCTGGCGGCGACCGTCGTCGCCGTGACGGCGGTAACGGTGGTGCCGACCGTGGACGCGCAGGCCCAGCGGCTGATCCAGATCAGCGGCGCCCGCCGGACCGTCTCGGTCACGATCGCGGTCGGCAAGACCGAGGACGTGCGCGTCGACGCGCCGTTCTCCGACGTGACGGTCGGCGATCCGGAGGTTGCCGATGTCGCACCGTTGACGGACCACACACTGTCGATTCTCGGCAAGAAGATCGGCACCACCCGCGTGACCGTTTACGCGGAGGGCAAGCGTCAGCTCGGCATCTTCGACATCGAGGTGTCGTACGACGTGTCGCGGCTTGCCACCGAGATCCGCTCAGCTGTTGGCCCCGGGATGCGGGTGTCCTCGGTGAACGGCCGGATCCTGCTTTCGGGCGTTTCGCCTGACGCTGCGACGCTCGACAAGGCGGTGACGATCGCGCGTCAGTTTGCACCGGACATCATTAACACCGTCAAGGTGTCGCAGCCACAGCAGGTCATGCTGGAGGTGCGGTTTGTCGAAGCCTCGCGCCAGGCCGGGCGTGAGCTCGGCATCCAGTGGAACGCTCGCAACAGCAAGGTGACGGCCAATATCGGCTCGCGGCTGCCGCCAGGGGCGCTGCCCACGGCGGCAAACATCGGCGCAGGCGTGCTTTCGGGCGGCAATCCCTTTGGGTTCCTGCTCGGGCATATCCTCGCCGGGGGCATGAGCATCGACGTGATGATCAATGCACTCGAAGAGCGTGGCTTGGCGCGCAGCCTGGCCGAGCCCAATCTGACCGCTCTGTCGGGTGACACCGCGAGCTTCCTGGCGGGCGGCGAGTATCCGATCCCGGTGCCGGGTGGCAACAACACCATCACGATCGAATTCAAGCGCTACGGTGTCGGCCTGGCCTTTACGCCGACTGTGCTCAGGGACGGCCTGATCAACCTGAAGATCGAGCCGGAAGTGAGCCAGTTCGATCTCAACAATGGATTTGCGCTCGGAGCTGGACTGCCGACGGTGCCGGCTCTCATCGTGCGCCGCGCCAGCACCACGGTCGAGCTGCGCGACGGGCAGAGCTTCGCCATCGGCGGACTCCTGCAGAACGTGAACAAGGTCAACCAGGAGCAGGTGCCCTGGCTTGCCGACGTGCCGGTGCTCGGAGCGTTGTTTGCAAGCCGGTCCTTCCAGAAGGACGAGACCGACCTTGCCATCATCGTCACGCCCCGCATCGTGCGTCCGGCGCGACCGGGCGATGCGATCAAGACGCCGCTCGACAATACGATGCCGGCTAACGACGTTGATGTCTTCCTGACCGGCAAGGGCGAAACTCCGCGCGGGGAATTGCGGACCGCAATGGGCGCGGAGCGGCCGAATACCGGGCACGTGCTCGATCTTCCGAGGGGGGACAGCGATGTCGTCGTCAGCAAGAACTAGAACTTTGGCGGCGGTCGTCGCCGTCGGTGCGGCCCTTGGCGGTTGCTCGGACATCTACTACGACCGTCGCGAGACCGTTTCGCTCGGCGCCAACGATGCGGTCGAGGGAAACAAGGTCGTCCACATGGTCGATCCCTGGCCCCGCTCCAGCGCCAATCGCGACATTGCGTTTGATGGCGAGCGGATGCAGGCGGCGCACGAACGCTACCGGCACAATCGTGTCGTCAGGCCGGTCAACGTGACCACCAGCTCGGCTGCCTATCAGAGGGCGCAAGCAGAGGCGGCCGCCGCTGCGGCCGTGCCCCAGGCGGCGACGGCAGCCGCGCCGGTCAAGGGCCCCTGATCAAAGTTGAGGCATCAGCGCGCGTCATGAGGATCGGCCGAACCAATGCAGCAGCGAGCGCGACCCGTGTGGTCGTGCTGTCGGCTGACTCCGGCTTCCAGGAGGAGGTGCAAGCCGCCTTCGGGGCCGACGCGCGGACTGCATTAACGCTCATCCCCGGCACGCTGACCGCACTTGAAGGTCAGCTCGAGCTCGCGGGCGCGAGCGTGGCGGTGATCGACCTCGATGCGGCGCAGCCGGGCGAAATGCAGGCGCTCGAGCGCCTGATCGCGCGGGTCGGCGCCTGGCCGCCGGTGATCGTCATCACCCAGGCCTTTGATGCGGGCGTCGCGCGCGCGCTGGTGCAGATGCGCGTCGCCGATTTTCTGGTCAAGCCGGTCTCGCCGGTCGAGCTCGTCCGCACCTGTGCCCGCGTCGCCACGGCGCCAGCCGCCACCGCGGACGCCACCGAGGCGAAGATCTACACCTTTCTGTCCGCAGTCGGCGGGGCCGGCGTGACCACGCTGGCGATCCAGAGCGCCATGCTCCTGCTCAACAGCGGCCCGCGCGGAAAGTCGTCGACCTGCCTGGTCGATCTCGACTTCCAGCTCGGCGCCTGCGCCGATTATCTCGATATCGAGCCGCGGCTCAACCTCGGCGAGATCGAGCCGCGCCCGGAGCGCCTCGATCGGCAGCTCCTGGAAGTGATGCTGTCGCATCATCCGTCCGGCCTGGCGGTGATCGCGGCGCCGAATCGGCCTGCCGAAATGCGCTCGTTCGACCCCGACGTGGTAACGCGCCTGCTCGACATGGTCTCGACCCAGTTCGAGTACGTCGTGTTCGACATGCCGCGCACCTGGTTTTCCTGGACCGACAGCGTGCTGCTCGGCTCGAACGAGCTGTTCATCGTCAGCGAAATGACGGTGCCGGGCTTGCGGCATGCCAAGCAGCTGGTGGAGGCGATCCGCGAGCGGCTCGGCGACGGGCCAAAGGCGAAGGTGATCGTCAATCGCTTCGAGCAGCAGATGTTCTCCTCGGGCCTGCGCAAGAACGACATCGAGCAGGTGCTGGGTGACGCATTCGCGGCCTGTATTCCCAATCACTACGCGATCGTGCGCGAGGCGATCGACCGCGGCGTTCCGCTCGAGGAAGTGAAGCCGGGCAACAAGATCACGCTCGCGCTCAAGAATGTGATTCTTCCGCAATCGGATGCCAAGCCCGCCGAAGAGAAGGGCGCTGGCAAGTTCAAGCTGTCCTGGGCGCGATAGTCCGCCGCCCGGGGATCGCAAGTGAGGAACGAATGCTCGGCCGCTTCACCGCCCGTCGCGCCGCTGTCCCGGAGCCCGCGTCGGCTTTGCCGGAGGCGCCGTCGCCCGCACTCGAAGGCGTATCCTGGACGGCCCCGCCCGCAGTTGTGGCGGACGCCGCGGCGGCCTCGGCCGCTGCCAATCCGCTGCAGACCGACAAGCTGCTCGACGCCAAGGTCAGGCTGCATCGCCGGCTGATCGAGGAGATCAATCTCTCGGCGCTGGAAAAGCTGCCGGAAGATGAGATGCGCGCGCATATCCAGCAGCTCGTGGCCCAATATGTCATGGTCGAGCGGCTGGCTCTCAATGCCCAGGAGCTGAGCGACTTCGTCACCGAGATTCTTGACGAAATGACGGGGCTTGGCCCGCTTGAGCCGCTGCTCAAGGATGGCAGCATCAGCGATATTCTGATCAACGGCCACGAAAGCGTCTATGTGGAGCGTGGAGGTCTGCTGGAGCCTTGCGGCGTGCGCTTCAAGGACGAGGCGCATCTCCTGCGCATCATCAACAAGATTGTCGCCGCGGTCGGCCGCCGGGTCGACGAATCGCATCCGTTGTGCGACGCGCGCCTGCTCGACGGCTCCCGCGTCAACGTCGCCATCCGTCCGGTCGGCGTCGATGGGCCGCTGGTGTCGATCCGCAAGTTTTCCAAGAAGCCGTTCAACCTGAACAAGCTGGTCGAGTACAACGCCATCCGTCCCCAGATGGCGGAAGTTCTGGCGGCGGCGGTGCGGGCGCGGATCACGACCATCATTTCCGGCGGCACCGGTTCCGGCAAGACCACGATGCTCAACGCGCTTTCCGCCTTCATCTCCGAGAAAGAGCGCTTGATCACCATCGAGGACGCCGCCGAGCTGCAGCTGCAGCAGCCGCATGTGGCCCGCATGGAGACGCGACCGCCCAATCTTGAGGGCAAGGGCGAAATCCGCCAGCGCGAGCTGGTCAAAAACGCGCTGCGCATGCGGCCCGAGCGCATCATCCTCGGCGAGTGCCGCGGCGAAGAAGCCTTCGACATGCTGCAGGCCATGAACACCGGTCACGAAGGCTCGATGGCGACCATTCACGCCAACAACCCGCGCGAAGCGATCTCCCGTCTCGAGCAGCTGATCGGCATGGCCGGCATGCCGATGACGATCGCGTCGATCCGCGGCCAGATCGCCTCCGCGGTCAGGCTCATCGTGCAGCTGTCGCGGCTCTCCGACGGCAAGCGCAAGGTGACGTCGATCGCTGAGATCACGGGACTCGAGGGCGACATCATCCAGATGCAGGAGATCTTCAAGTTCGTGCGGACCGGGACCGGGACGGACAACAGCGTGATCGGACATTTCACGGCGACCGGCGTACGCCCGCGCTTCCTCAACGATCTCGTCGCCATGGGTATCAAGATTCCGGGCAGCTACTTCGACCCCTCGCAGCCGCTCTGATCCGTCATGTCGTTCGAGTTCGATCCCATCTACCTGGTCTATGCCTTCGTGGCGGCCTCGGCCGTGCTGTTCGTCGAAGGCATCTACCTGTTGTGCTTCTCGGGGGACTCCTATCGCCACAACGTCAACCGCCGCCTCAAGCTGCTCAAGGATGAGCCCAATCGCGAGAACATCCTGCTGCAGTTGCGGCGGGAACGCGGTCTGACCAGCACCGGCGACTACAGCATCGGTTTCGAATCCTTCAACAAGCTGCTGCTGCAGTCGGGCCTGACGATCGGCGTGAGCAAGCTCTTGCTGATCGTTGCGGTGGGCGCGGTGGTCGCGTGCGGGATGGTCTACGTGGTCCGCAATGACATCGTCCAGGCGCTGATGATCGGCCTGTTCTGCGGCACGATCCTGCCCTACCTGGTGCTTCGGTTTCTGCGGGGGCGGCGACGCAAGGCATTCGGCGCCCAGTTCCCGGACGCTCTCGATATGATCGTGCGCAGCTTGCGCGCCGGCCATCCGGTGCCGATCGCGATCAGCATGGTGTCGCGCGAGATGAAGGACCCGATCGGTTCCGAGTTCGGCATCGTGGGCGACGAGATCACCTATGGTGCCGATCTCGAATCGGCCTTGCGCAACCTCTATTTCCGAGTCGGCCAGGACGATCTGCCGTTGTTTGTCACGGCGGTTGGGATTCAGGCGTCGACTGGCGGCAACCTCGGCGAGATCCTGGAAAACCTATCCAAGGTCATCCGCGAGCGGTTCAAGATGCGACGCAAGGTCAGGGCGCTGGCGTCGGAAGGCCGTGCCTCGGCATTGATTCTCTCGTCGCTGCCGATCCTGCTGATGATGGTCATCCATTTCGTGGCACCGAATTTCTACGGCGGCGTCTGGGATGAGGATCTGACCAAGAAAGTCCTGATGGCCGCGGGTAGCTGGATGGCGATCGGCAATTTCGTCATGTACCGCATGGTCAATTTCCGGATATGAGCATGGACAGTCTCTACGACATCATGTTCAACGCCTTCGGCGACGGCTCGGTGAAGATGCTGGCGCTGATCGTGTTTGTCGGGACGACGGCTGCGGCGTTCGGGGTGATGGCGCTGGTGCACTCGCGCGGCGCGGTGAAGCGGCGGGCGGCTGGTATCAACCGCAATTCCGGCGAGCTTGGCGCGGGCAAGCATTCGCTGCGCCGGTCCAGCCTGAAGGCTGTTCAGCGTGTGCTCGACTACACCAGCAAGCATTACGAGACCGGCGACAAGGGTGACGGCAAGATCCTGCGCCGCCGCATGTTGCAGGCCGGTATCTACAATTCGCGCGCGGTCGCAATGTTCTTCGCTGCGCGGACCGTGCTCGCGGTTGGGCTTGCGACGGCCATGTTCGTCGCGCTGCCCCTCGTGGCGCAACCATCCTCGTCGATCCGCTGGCTGGCCGTGATGGCGGCAGGCCTGTTCGGCTATGTGGCGCCGAGCGTCTATCTCGACCGACGGATCGCATCGCGCCGCAATGAGCACCGCGCTGGCTTCCCGGATTTCATGGACCTTCTGGTGGTGTGCGCCGATTCGGGCCTCAGCATGGAGGCGGCGCTGGAGCGGGTCGGGCGCGAGCTTGGCGACACCTATCCGTCGCTGTGCGCCAACCTCCACATGGCCAATCTCGAGATCCGCGCCGGCCGCACCATGACAGAAGCGCTCGATCATCTGGGCGATCGGCTCGGTCTTGATGAGGCGCGGTCGTTTGCGACCCTGATCCAGCAGTCCGCCGAGCTCGGCTCGAGCATCACCGACGCGCTGCGCGTCTACTCCGACGACATGCGTCACAAGCGGCTCTCGCGCGCCGAGGAGAAGGCCTACAGCCTGCCCGCCAAGCTCACCATCCCGATGATGGTGTGCATCTTTCCGGTGCTGTTCGTGGTCATCCTGCTGCCGGTCATCGTGCGCCTCACCACCGGACATTACTGAACCGCCGATTGTGGCCGGGTGATGGTAATATAATGCTATCATCCTGAAAACTCGCGATGTTTTGGTCGGTCGCGGCTGCCCCTGGCGAGGAAATCTTAACCAACGTGGCCTAGGGTTGCAGTATCCGGCGGCTTTCGGAAGGCCGCTCGGAGGCTGCGTCGGCGTTCGCTCCGCGGAGGCCGAAATCAGCTGCTGGACCGCCCGGGGCGTGTGTGTCGATGCGTATGTGTAGGAGTCGTGTACTCGCGGCGACGCTCGCTGGCTCGCTCCTCTTGGGCGGCTGCGAGACGTCGACCAAGCTTGGCGACCTGTTCGGCTCGAAGGGGGGCGACGAACCGCAAACCACCGCATCGCTGTCGGACGGTACAACCCCTGACGCGCCCAATGCTTCGGGTCTTCTTGGCAGCGATCCGTACGATGATCTCAGCACCGGCAAGAAGCTCTATCGCGCCGCCAACTACGGGCTTGCCGAGCGTCATTTCCGCCGCGCCGTCGAGGCGCGCCCGAAGGACGCCGAAGCCTGGGTGGGCCTGGCCGCGTCCTACGACCAGTTGCGCCGCTTCGAGCTTGCCGATCGCGCCTACAACCAGGCCATCGGTATCGTCGGCAAGACGCCCGAGGTGCTCAACAATCAGGGCTATTCTTACATCCTGCGCGGCGACTATTCGCGTGCGCGCACGACGCTCCTGCAGGCCAAGGCCAAGGATCCGGAGAATCCGTTTATCCAGAACAATCTGGAGCTGCTCGACAAGAGCAGGCGCGACCGCAAGGGTGTGCAGCAGAAATAGCGAATAGCGAATAGCGAATAGCGAATAGGAATGGGCGACGTTTCGCTGCTTCCCTATTCCCTATTCCCTATTCGCTATTCGCTATTCGCCCCCTATATGTCAGGATTGGCGGGCTATCATGGGGTCGCTCGATGTTCCAGGCATTCAAGCAGTTCGTGTCGGAGCTCACTGGCGGCCAGAAGCATCCGAGCCGCTTCGGGGAGGACGACTATCGACTGGCAGCCGCCGCGCTACTCGTGCATGTCGGCCTGATCGACGGCACTATGTCGGATATCGAGCGCGCCAAGCTGCATACGGTGGTCAAGCGCTGCTTCATCCTTGACGATGCGGCAGCCGAAGAGCTCATCGTGCAGGCGACCGCGGCCGACCAGGAGGCGATCGATCTCTATCATTTCACCAGCCAGCTCAACCGGTCGCTCGACGAAGCAGGCCGCCGCCACATGGTCGAGATGATGTGGCAGGTCGTCTATGCCGATCACCAGGTGACCGAATTCGAGGACAATCTCATCTGGCGCGCGGCCGATCTGCTCGGCGTCTCCGCACGCGAGCGGATCGAGCTGCGGCAGCGGGTGGCGGGCGGTCGCGAGGGCGGTGAGGACGTCTGATGCGCCCGGTTACGCTGATCACCGGCGCATCGGCGGGGATCGGCACTGCGCTCGCCCATGTCTTTGCTCGCCACGGTCACGAGCTGATGTTGATCGCGCGGCGTGAGCGCCGGCTGGCCGAGCTTTCGGATGCGATCGCGGCGCAGGGCTACAAGCGGCCGTTGACGCTGCCGATCGATCTTGGCGGGCGCGACGCAGTCGACCGCATCGGCGATGCGCTCGCCAAGCTCGGCGCGGAGCCGGAGATCGTCGTCAACAACGCCGGCTTTGGTCTGGTCGGCTCTGCTGCCGCGCTCGACCTTGCCGAGCAGCTCGCGATGATCGACCTCAACGTGCGCTCGCTCACCGACCTGTCGCTCGCCTTCGTCGAGCCGCTGCAGCGCCGCCGTGGCGGCATTCTCAATGTGGCCTCGGTCGCCGGCTTCCTGCCCGGGCCCGGCATGGCGGTCTACTACGCCAGCAAGGCCTACGTGGTCTCCTTCAGCGAGGCGCTGCATCGCGAGCTCAAGCCGCGCGGCGTGCGGGTGACGGCGCTCTGCCCGGGGCCGGTGCCGACCGAATTCCAGCTGCGCGCAGGCGTGAGCACCGAACGCTATCCGCCCCTCATCACGCAGTCGGCCGAGCGGGTGGCGCAGGACGGCTATCGCGGCTTGATGGCGGGCCGCCGCCTGGTGGTGCCGGGGTTCGGCAACAGGCTCGTCACGCAGTTGCTGCGCATCACGCCGCGGCCGCTGGCGCTTGCCGGCGTCGAGGCCCGGCAGCGACACCGGCAGAGTTGAATCATGTCCGGCCTGCCGATCCTGATCGTCCTGCACCGCGAAGACTCCACGCCCGGGCGCGTCGGCCATGCGTTGGCGGAGCGCGGCTATCGGTTCGATATCCGCCGGCCATGCCTCGGCGATCCGCTGCCCGACACCATGGCGGAGCACGCCGGCGCGATCATCTTCGGCGGCCCGATGAGCGTCAACGATACGCACGACTTCGTGCGCCGCGAGACCGACTGGATCGCGGTGCCGCTCAAAGAGAGAAAGCCGTTTCTCGGCATCTGCCTCGGCGCCCAGATGCTGGCGCGCCATCTCGGGGCTCAAGTCTATCCGCATGCCGACGGCCATGCCGAGGTCGGCTACTACCCGATCCGTCCGACCGAGATCGGGCGCGCGGTCTGCGAGCCGTGGCCCGAGCAGGTCTACCAATGGCATCGTGAAGGCTTCGAGCTGCCGTCAGGCGCCGAGCTCCTGGCGGAGGGCGACGCGTTCCCGGTGCAGGCGTTTCGCGCCGGTATGGCCTATGCGCTGCAGTTCCATCCGGAGGTGACGCATGCCACCATCTGCCGTTGGACGGTGCGCGGCCACGAGCGCACTTTACTGCCGGGCGCCAAGCGGCGCGCCGCGCATTTTGCCGATCGTGCGGTCTACGATCCGAGTGGCCGCACCTGGCTCGCGGCGTTCCTCGATCATTGGCTGGAGCAGGCAGGTTCAGCGGACCGGTAACCGGCGTGATGCTTGCAACCCAGGTTGCCCTAGACCCAACACGCGTGTCACCAGCCACCACAAGCAACGGCATGGTCGCCCGCAAGCTCACGCTATCCGCGTTGAGACCGTCAAGTGTTGAGCGCAGTAGTATCGGCTACGGCGACAGCAGCTCCCCAGTTAGCGGACAGTCGAGGTCGCGGAGAACAAAAACGGACTGGGCCAGGAAGAGACGTTATGTTTGATAATATCGCTTAGTTGAGGAGTTCGATCAGCTGCCCTCCTGCGATCATCTGCTTTTGTGGGTCATCGACGACCGCATCCCAAAGAACCATCTGCTCAGGCGCATCAATGCATTCATGACGGAGGCTCTCGCCTTTGTGCATGAGCAGCTCGATCCCTATTACAGCGAGATAGGTCGACCATCGGTCGATCCTGAGCTGATGATCCGGATGTTAATTATCGGGAACTGCTAGGGCCTGCGGTCAGAACGCAAGCTGACCCAGGAAGTCGAGCTGCATTTGGCCTATCGGTGGTTCTGCCGGCTCGATCTTAACGACAAGGTTCCACACCATTCGACCTTTTCTGAGAACCGGCTGCATCGGTTCCGGGAAAGCGATGTCTTTCGCCACCTATTCGCGCGGCGAGAACCATCCTATGCCTGAGGCGTGATGCTATGCTCGATGCTCGTGATTCGCTCCATCAGTTCGCTGTGGGCGCCAACGTAACGCAGGGAGATCGGGTAGGTGGCGGATGAAACGAGGTCTGCGGTGCTGGAGCGCAGCACCGCAGCGGAAGCCGTACGCAAGGCCGAGGCCCCGGGGGTGCAAAGCGCGGCGGCGGTGCCCGCCCGCAAGGGCTGGCGGATCCGCCGAAAGGCCGGATGGGCCGAGTTCATCGTCGATATCTGGATCACCAACCTCCACTGGGTCGAGTTCGGCCTCTACAAACACAGCCGCAACCAGGCCAAGTCGCGCCAGTTCACGTCCGACATGGACATCTTCTCAGAGGTGATCGAGCACGGCGAGCGCACCCAACTCCTGGGCTACCGCAATGACCTCTGGCGCAAGAATACGGGTATGGACAGGCGGCTCGTACTGAAGCTCTTCAACGAGACGCTCAACTGGCGAGCTTCCATGGACCTGATGATCGGGCGCAGCCTGCAGCTGACGCTGGGCGCACGCGGGCTGCCGGTCACGGCGTTCTCGATCAATGTCGGCGAGCACGATGACGTGGTCTACCTGGAGCGGTCGGCCAACAAGTGGCCTCTCGCGCCGGAGCACTTCTCGTTCTTCCTGCTGAACGACGGCCGGCCCCAGTTCTATCGGCTCGAGCGCGACGTGATCGACCTGGGCGGCGACTACACGCTGTTCAGCCACCGCAACGAGGTCGTGGGCCGGCTCGACGGCAAGGTGTTCACGCTCGGCGGCAAGTGGCGCGGACGCGTGCATCCGGACCACGCCAACCCGCGCCTTCTGGCCGTGCTGCAACTGTTCTGCGGCATGCTGATCTTCAACGGCAGCTGCCGCCGGCACGTCCGGCGGATCGCTCGCGACGTCCTCGCCGGCCGCTACGAGCCCAAGATCGAGAAGCAGGAGGCCGACCTCTACAAGAACCCGCGGCGCGCGCGGTAGTTGGCACCTGGCATCCTGTGTGAAGCTGGCCTCGAGCGTTTTGTTGGCGGCGCTGGCACGCATCGCTGACAGCGGAAATTCCCTTGTCCGGTCACAGGTTCCCAAAACCCTCATGGACAGCC
>Ga0209797_10000540_pt1 | contig 18950 bp, 20 predicted proteins | sample DOMMetBare3Fresh_2_FD_187472 | JGI IMG/M metagenome (GOLD analysis project Ga0209797, IMG submission 187472) | Wetland sediment microbial communities from St. Louis River estuary, USA, under dissolved organic matter induced mercury methylation -... | ecosystem: Environmental > Aquatic >... | reverse complement strand
ACGACCGAGGACAACGCCCCGCGATGCGTTTGCAGCCACGCGAAGCGTGGCGGGATTTCCCGAAGCGACCACTAGCTTCCCGGTGCCTTCGGGGGCGCGACGAGACGGATGCCGAGCTCGGCGAGCTGCAGCGGCGTGACCTCCGAGGGAGCGCCGCTCATCGGGTCGACCCCGGCCTGGTTCTTCGGGAACGCGATCACGTCCCGGAGGTTCGGCTCTCCCGCGAGCACCATCGTCGTCCGGTCGATCCCGAACGCGATGCCACCGTGTGGGGGTGCTCCCATCGCCAGGGCGTCGAGCAGGAAGCCGAACTTCAGCCGCTGCTCCTCCTCCGACAGGTTGAGCAACGCGAACACCTTGGCCTGCAGGTCGGGCTCGTGGATCCTGAACGAGCCGCCGCCGAGCTCGTTCCCGTTCACGATCAGGTCGTAGGCGTACGCGAGCGCATTGCCGGGATCGGCCGCAAAGCCGTCTGCCCACTCGTCGGTGGGCCGCGTGAACGGATGGTGCACGGCTCCCCAGCGCTGCTCGTCCTCGTCCCATTCGAACATGGGGAAGTCGGTCACCCACAGGAACGTGAAGACGCTGTCGTCGATCAGGCCGAGGTCGCGGCCGAGATCCAGGCGCAGCGCGCCGAGGACACGGGACGTCATCGGCCACGCGTCGGCCGCGAACAGGAGCGTCTCCCCCGGCGCCGGTGCCAGCGCCGTGAGCTCCTGCTCCGAGAGGAACTTCGCGATCGGCGAGCGCACCTCGCCCTGCTCGTCGCGGATCACGTAGGCCAGCCCCTTGGCGCCGAGCTCTTTGGCCCGCTCCTCGAGCGTCGCGATCTCCGAGCGGCTGAAGACGCGCGGCACGCGCAGGAACCGCACCGCCTCGGCGGCGGCGAAGACGCCGAACTCCGACTCGCGCGTAACGGCGGTGGCGTCCTCGAGCTCCAGCCCGAAGCGGGTGTCGGGCTTGTCCGAGCCGAAGCGCCGGTCGGCCTCTGCGAACGTCATGTGCGGGAAAGGCCGCGGGATCTCGACACCGATGCACTCCTGCCAGATGGCCGCGAACATCTCCTCCATCAACGCGAAGAGGACGGCGCGGTCGGGGAACGACATCTCGACGTCGAGCTGGGTGAGCTCCTGCACGCGGTCGGCGCGCAGGTCCTCGTCGCGGAAGCAGATGGCGATCTGGTAGTAGCGGTCGAACCCGGCAACCATGATCAGCTGCTTCAGGATCTGCGGGCTCTGCGGCAGCGCGAAGAAGCGCCCCTTCTGCAGGCGGGTCGGCACCACGAAGTCGCGCGCGCCCTCCGGGGTCGGCTTGAACAGGATCGGTGTCTGGATGTCGATGAAGCCCGCCTGCTCCATGTGGCGGCGGATGACACCGACCATCTGGGCGCGCAGCCCTATCGTGCGCTGCAGCTTCTCGCGACGTAGGTCGAGCCAGCGGTAGCGCAGCCGGAGGGTCTCGTCGACGTTCTCCTCGTCGAGCTGGAACGGCAGCGGCGTCGAGCGGGAGACGATGCGGAGGGTGTCGACCTGCACCTCGACGGCCCCGGTCGGCAGGTTGGGGTTGACGGCGTCCGCGGCCCGGGCGACGACCTCGCCCTGCGCCTGCAGCACGAACTCGTTGCGGATCTCCTTGGCCAGCTCCGCCGCGGCCGGCGCCCGCTCGGGGTTGATCACGAGCTGGGTGATGCCGCTGCGGTCGCGCAGGTCGACGAAGACGAGGCCGCCGTGATCGCGTCGGCGCGCAGCCCAGCCTGCGAGAGTCGCACGGGCGCCGACGTGCTCCGGCCGGAGCTCGCCGCACATTCGGTCACGCCAGGTCATGCGGACAGTCTGCCGAGGATCGCGTCGTGAGCGAGCGGTTCGTCCTGTGCGCCGGTGCGGCGCACGACTGCGTGATCGCCGCGGACGATCACGGTCTGCGACGCGCCGAGTCGAGCGGCCTGGGTGAGCTGCCCCTTCAGCGAGCGCCCCGCGTAGTCGGTGTCGCACGAGACGCCCGCCGCCCGCAGCGCTGCAAGCCAGGTGGTGACGAGCCGGCGCGGCGCACCCTCGTCGAGTACGAAGAAGGCGTCGAGGCGCGGCGGGTCGGCGGTCGCGCCGGCCTCCTCCATCGCGATCAGGAGCCGCTCCAGGCCGGCCCCGAACCCGACGCCGGGGGTCGGCGGCCCGCCGATCTCCTCGATCAGGCCGTCATAGCGGCCGCCGCCGGAGATGGTGGAGTTCTCGTTCTCCATCGGGCCGATGAACTCCCAGGTGGTGCGCGTGTAGTAGTCGAGCCCCCGCACGAGCGTCGGCACGAGGGTGTAGGCGACGCCGGTCGCGTCGAGATCGGCCCGAACGGCGTCGAAGTGCTCGACGCACGCCGGGCAGAGCGACTCGCCGATCTTCGGTGCCTCGTCCAGGGCGGCGCGGGACGCCTCGGGCTTGGCGAGGTAGTTGTCGAACACGCGCAGCGGGCTCGCTGCGATCTTTGCTCGCGTGTCCGCGTCGAGCCGGGCCTCGTTCTCGGCCAGCCAGCCGCGCAGCGCGGCCAGGTAGGCGGGCCGGCACTCGCGACAACCGATCGAGTTCAGCTCCAGGTGGTAGTCCGAGACACCGAGCCGGCCGAGGAGCGCGTCGTAGAGCTGGATCAGCTCAGCGTCGATGGCCGGGTCGGAGGTGCCGATCGCCTCGACGGACGCCTGCCAGTGCTCGCGGTAGCGGCCGCGGCCGGGGGCGCCGTAGCGGTACATCGGCGCGATCGTGTACAGCTTCAGCGGCTGCGGGTCACGGTGCATGCCGTGCTCGACGTAGGCGCGGCAGATGGGTGCGGTGCCCTCCGGGCGGAGCGTCAACGGGCGGTCGGAGCGGTCGGTGAAGCTGTACATCTCCTTTTGCACGACGTCGGAGCCCTCGCCCGAGGTGCGGGCGAAGAGCGCGGTGTCCTCGAATACCGGGGTGAGCACCTTGCGGTAGCCGTACAGGGCGCAGAGCCGCTCGACCTCGCCGGTGACGCGCTGCCAGAGCGGCATTTCCGCCGGCACCACGTCGTGTGTGCCGCGCGGGCGCTCGATCTTCTGGCTCACCCGGCCTGCCTCGCTGCGCGGAGGTCGGCCAGAAACGGGTTGCGCTCGAGCTCGGCGGCGAGCGTCGTCGCCGGCCCGTGACCCGGGTGCACGACCGTGTCGGGCGCGTAGGCGTCAAGCAGCCCGGCGATCGAGGCGGAGAGCGTCTGCCAGTCGCCTCCCGGGAGATCGGTGCGCCCGACCGAACCGGCGAAGAGCACGTCTCCGGAGAAGAGATGGCCGGCGGCGTAGTACGCCAGGTGTGCAGGCGAGTGACCGGGTACGGCCGTGACGGCGAAGTCGACTCCTGCCGCGCCGACCGTCTCGCCGCCGGTGAGCCAGGTCGCCTGCGTCCACGGTCTCACCGCGATTCCGGGGGGCGTGAACGCGTCCGGCTCTTGGAGCAGCATCCGCTCACCCGCGGGCGCGTAGACCGGTGCCCCGGTTCCCTCGGCCAGGTCGGCGAGGCTGACGATGTGGTCGAAATGCCCGTGCGTGACGAGGATCGCCGCGCAGCGCGCCCCGAGGGAGGCGAGGTGCAGGCGGATCGTGGCGGCGTCTCCGCTGGGATCGACGACGACGGCGTCGGTCGCCTCGGCGGCGGCCCGGACGATATAGGTGTTCGTCCCGATGGGGCCGAGCTCGAGTGTGTCGACGGCGAGCGACATGGCTGACGAGTGTAGAGGCATCGTGACGGGCTGGACGCAGCGGAGCGCCGCCGGCGCGGTACGGTGCTCCCGTGCAGACGTGGAACCTGCTCGAGCTCGAGGCGCCGGACGGGATCCGAACGCCGACCGTCCTTCATTCCGGCGACGCGCGTGCGATCGCTCTGTGCCTGCATCCGGGCCAGACGCTCGGCAACCATCAGGTGCGCGAGCGGGCCTGGGTGACAGTCGTCGAGGGCGAGGTGGAGGTCAGCTGCGGTGGCACGCACGTTTCCGCCGCCGTCGGGTCGCTCGTGATGTTCGAGCCCGGCGAGACCCACTCGGTGACGAGCCGGTCGGGAGCGCGCTTGCTGCTCCTGCTCGCGCCGTGGCCGGCCGGGGGCCATTACGCCCCGGCTGACGCCTAGCCGATCAGCCGCCTTTGGCGAGGCGCTTCTGGTACTGGCGCCAGACGACCCTGTCCATGAAGTAGCTGAAGGGGATGAAGACGGCGATCAACAGCGCCGTCTGCACGATCGCGGCCTGGATCGTCATCTTGCCGCCCCCGAGCAGCATCACGGTGGCGAGGAAGATCGGCGCGAAGATGGCGCCGCGCTTGAGCACCCTTGGCCACGACGGGGGCTGCACGGGCCGGCCGCCGCGACCACGCGGCTGCGCCTTCGCAGAGGGTTTCCCGGAACCTCGCCCCGACGCCTTCGCGGGCGGCTTGCGCGTCTTCGGCTGCTCCTCCTCGTCGACCTCGATTTCGTTGCCCTCATCGTCGACGTAGACGAGGTCGTAGTCGTGCCGGTGCTCCTTGGCGCGCCGGCGCCGCTGCTTCTGGGTGGCCATGGAGGGATTATGCCCGCCGCTCGAGGGCGACCGACCCGGCTTCGATCACCGTGTGCACGACGTCGCCGGCGAGGTGATAGGCGAGGTGGCGCCAGTCGGGCGCGTCGAGGAGCACGAGATCGGCGTCGTAGCCCGCCTCGATCCTTCCGATCCGGTCGGCGCGCCCGAGCACGTGGGCGGCGTTGACGGTGCACGCCGACAGCGCCTCTTCGGGGGCGAGCCTCATCTGCGTGCAGGCGAGCGAGCAGGCGAGCGGCAGGCTCTCCGAGAACGCGCTGCCCGGGTTGAAGTCCGTAGCCAGCGCCACGGCGGCGCCGGCGTCGACGAGCTCCCTGGCGGGGGGCAGCGGGCGGCCGAGGAAGAGGGCGCTCGTGGGAAGCAGCACCCCCGTCACGTCGCTGCCCGCCAGGGTGCGGATGCCGTCCACGCCGGTTGCCTCCAGGTGGTCGACCGACCGGGCAGCGAGCTCGACTGCCAGCGGGATCGCTCCCGACTCGGTGAACTGGTCGCCGTGCAGGCGCAGGGCGAGCCCTGCGTCGCGGCAGGCGGTCAGGTAGCGGCGGGCCTGACGCGCATCGAAGGCGCCACGCTCGAGGAAGACGTCGGCCGCCTCGGCGATCGTGGCCGCGTCGGGGAGCACCTCGGCGAGCAGGAAGTCGAGGTACGCGTCGGCGTCCTGGAACTCCGGCGGCACAGCGTGCGCGCCCAGCCACGTGGGCACGCCTCCCGCCGTACGCACCGCGCGCAGCTGCGCCAGCTCCGTCTCCCGGTCGAGCCCGTACCCGGACTTCGCCTCGAACGTCGTCGTCCCGTGCGCCCGCATCCACCCGCGATGGGCGATCGTCGCCCCGACGAGCGCCTCGGGGCCTGCTGCCCGGGTCGCGCGGACCGTCGCCAGGATCCCGCCACCCGCGGCGTGGAGCTCCTCGTAGCTTGCTCCACCGGCACGGAGCGAGAACTCGTGCACGCGGTCCCCCGCGAAGCAGGCGTGCGTGTGGCAGTCCACGAGCCCCGGCACGGCGGCGAGGCCGCGCCCGTCGATCTCGGCGACGTCTCCTGCGAGGCGTGGCAGCTCTCGCATGCGACCCACGGCCTCGATGTGCGCGCCGTCGCAGAGCACGAACGCGTCGTCGATCACCTGCACCGCCCGCAGGTCGGCGCCACGGAGAGGTGCGGCGGCCCGCGCGGGAGTCGCGACCTGCGCCAAGTCGTGGACGAGCAAGCGGCTCATGGCGAGCAGAGCACCCGCGTCACGACGAGACGCTCGGTAGGTCGATCCCCCCGTCGCGCGCCGCTTCGAGCGCCTCGTCGTATCCGGCGTCGGCGTGCCGCATCACGCCCGTGCCCGGGTCGGCGGTGAGGACACGCTCGAGCCGCTCCCCCGCCGCGTCGGTGCCGTCCGCCAGGACGACCATGCCGGCGTGGATCGAGTTGCCGATGCCGACGCCGCCGCCGTGATGGACGGACACCCAGGTGGCGCCGGCGGCGGTGTTCAGCAGCGCGTTGAGGATGGGCCAGTCGGCGATTGCATCGGAGCCGTCGCGCATCGCCTCCGTCTCGCGATACGGGGAGGCGACCGAGCCGGAGTCGAGGTGGTCGCGGCCGATCACGACAGGGGCCGAGACACGTCCGGAGCGCACGAGCTCGTTGATCGCCAGCCCGGCTCTCGCACGATCGCCGTAGCCGAGCCAGCAGATGCGAGCCGGCAGTCCCTGGAACGCGACCTTCTCGGGTGCCATCGCGAGCCAGCGCTGGAGCAGGGCGTCATCGGGGAACAACGCCTTCAGCTCCTCGTCGATGGCGGCGATGTCGGAGGGCTCGCCCGAGAGTGCCGCCCACCGGAACGGGCCGATGCCGCGACAGAACAGGGGCCGGATATAGGCCGGGACGAAGCCCGGGTATGAGAAGGCGTTCTCTAGCCCACCTGCACGGGCCTCACCTCGGAGATTGTTGCCATAATCGAAAACGTAGCACCCCATCCGGACGAACTCGGTCATCGCACGCACGTGCGTCACGATCGACTGCGAGGCGAGCCGCAGGTACTCCCCGGGGTCGCGCGCGCGCAGGGCCGCAGCCTCCTCGAACGGCACCTCGGCCGGGATGTAGCCGGTGAGCGGGTCGTGGGCGGCCGTCTGGTCGGTGACGAGGTCGAACCGCTCTCCGCGGGCGACGAGCTCGGGGAAGACGTCCGCAGCGTTTGCCCGCACCGCCACCGAGAGCGGCCGGCCGGCCTCCGCGGCAGAGCGCACGAGCGCGAGCGCGTCGTCGAGCGTGCCGGCCTGCCGGTCGAGGTAGCCCTTCTCGAGACGCCGGTCGATCGAGCGCTGGTCGACCTCGACGCAGAGGATGGCGGCCCCTGCCATCGTCGCGGCGAGCGGCTGGGCGCCGCCCATGCCGCCGAGGCCGGCAGTGAGGATCGTGCGTCCCGACAGGTCGGGCGAGCCGAAGTGCTTCTCGCCCGCAGCGCAGAACGTCTGGTAGGTGCCCTGCAGGATGCCCTGGGTACCGATGTAGATCCACGAACCGGCGGTCATCTGGCCGAACATGGTCAGCCCTTCCGCCTCGAGCCGGCGGAACTCGTCCCAGGTAGCCCAGGCCGGCACCAGCAGCGAGTTCGCGATCAGCACGCGCGGGGCCCCCGGGTGCGTGCGGAAGACACCGACCGGCTTGCCGGACTGGACGAGCAGGGTCTCGTCGTCGCCCAGGCGCAGGAGCGTCCGCACGATCGCGCGCAGCGCCTCGTGCGAGCGTGCAGCCCGGCCCGTGCCCCCATAGACGACGAGCTGCTCGGGATGCTCCGCCACCTCGGGATCGAGGTTGTTGAGCAACATCCGCAGGGGCGCCTCGGTCTGCCACGAGCGCGCCTGCAAGGCCTGCCCGCGCGGCGCCCTGATCGCGGAGAGGTCGCCGCACAGTGCCTCGACGATCGCGTCCGTCTCGCTCATTCCCCACCCTCCTGTACCTGCGACCCGGACGCGTCCCGCGCTGCTCGAGCCGCCTGCTCGCGGATCCGCTCGCGGAACCTCCACCAGCTCCACGCGGTCGCGACGACGAAGAAGGCCACGGCGACGGCGGCTGCACGGGGCACGTCGGCGCCGGTCAGCGCGGCCGCGGCCACGAGCACGCTCGCCATCACGCCGTAGATGACGGCCGTGTCGCGGTAGGGGTGCTTCGGGATGGGTGGAGGCGTGCGGTTGCCCGCACGGCGGATCAACGGCATCAGGCGAGCACTCCGATCTCGGCCTCGACCGCGGCGAGCAGTCGTCCGTCGCGAACCGCCTCGGCCACCCGCTCGATGTCGGAGGACAGCGAGCGGTCCTCGCGGAGGCGCTCGGAGAGCGTCCTCACGAAGGCACGTGCCGCCGCCACGCCTCGACCAGGTTCGAGCGGGGCCAGGAACTCGACCGCCTGGGCGCCCGCGAGCAGCTCGATCGCCAGCGACCGCTCCGCGTTCGCGAGCACCTGCAGCGCCTTCAGGCCGGATGCGTTGCCCATCGAGACATGATCCTCCTGGCCGGCGCTCGTCGGGATCGAGTCGACGCTCGCCGGGTGAGCGAGCACCTTGTTCTCGGACACGAGCGCAGCGGACACGTACTGCAGGATCATGAAGCCGGAGTTGATGCCGCCCTCTCGCGTGAGGAAGGGAGGCAGGCCGTCGGAGAGCGACGGGTTCACCATCCGCTCGAGACGACGCTCGGAGATGCTCGCGAGCTCGGCGACGGCGATCGCGAGGCAATCGAGGGCGAAGGCGACAGGCTGTCCGTGGAAGTTCCCGTTCGACACGATCTCGCCCTGCTCGAGCAGCACCAGCGGATTGTCGGTGGCGGCGTTGATCTCGATCGCGACCGTCCTGTCGATGTACTCCAGCAGGTCCCGGCTCGCTCCGTGCACCTGCGGTGCGCAGCGCAGGGAATAGGCGTCCTGCACCTTGTCGCACCAGCGGTGCGACTCGAGAATGGCGGAGCCCTCGAGGAGCAGCCGAACGTTGGCGGCAGAGTCCACCTGGCCCTGATGAGGGCGCGCGGCATGGATGGCCGGCATGAAGCTCGTGAGCGAGCCCTGCAGTGCCTCGAGCGACATCGCGCACGCGATGTCGGCAACCCGGGCGAGCCGACCGGCGCGGACGCTGCCGAGCGAGGCCATGGCCGCCATGAACTGGGTGCCGTTGATCAGAGACAACCCCTCCTTCGCCGCCAGCTGCACGGGAGCCAGGCCTGCATGGGCAAGCGCGTCCGCGCCGGGCAGGCGCTCTCCCTCCACCCAGGCCTCGCCCTCCCCGACGAGCGGGAGCGCGAGGTGCGCGAGCGGGGCGAGGTCGCCGCTCGCACCCACGGAGCCGCGAGAGGGGACGTAGGGGACGACCCCGGCCGCCAGGATCGCCAGCAGGAGCTCGACGGTCTCGAGCCGGGCGCCCGAGTACCCCTTGGCGAGCGCGTTCGCGCGGAGCAGCATCGCCGCCCGCACGACCTCGTCCGGGTACGGTTCCCCCACGCCGCAGGCATGGCTGCGCAGGAGGCGCAGTTGCAGCTCGCCGGACTGCTCATCCGGGATCAACTCCGAGACGAACCGGCCGAACCCGGTGTTGACGCCGTAGGTGTGCTCACCGCGCAACGACTCCAGCAGTGCGCGTGACGCACCGATCTTCGACCGGGCGCTGTCCGCCAGAGCTGCGGTGCGCCCGTCGACCGCCACCGCCCAGACGTCGTCCACGTCCAGGTCGTCACCGGTCAGGAGCAGCGGAGCAGGCACCGGGGCGAGTCTACGCCGGTATGACGACCAGGTCTCCCGTCCGCCCGATCCGCCCCGCGATTGGGTCGCACCCTACCCCGCCCCGCACGCCCTTCACCGAGCTGCCGCGCGACCGCAGGCGGGTCAGTGGACGGCGCCGAGGCTCCGCTCGAGGATCCGGTCGTCGGGGAGCGAGGCCAGCGCGAGCTTGTCCGGCGCTGCGACCTCGCACTCGGGCAGGAGCCCGACGAGCTCGCCGCGCCCGACGACCGCGTCACGGCGTGCCGCCTCTTCCCGTACGCGTGCCACGACGTCGGCGAGCGAGGCCTGTTCCACGTCGATGATGTTGAGCGACACCTGGATGCGGCCGCTGCGGGGCAACTGCAGGCCGAGGGCCTGCACACCCTGCATGCCTCCGCTCGAGCCGCGCACGGCGGCCGCGATGGCGCGAGCATCCTCCAGGTCGCCGCTCTCCAGGTCCAGGTTGAAGGCGACGAGCAGTGGCCGGGCGCCGAGCAGCACCGCCCCTGCAGTGGGGTGCAGTCGCAGCGGGCCGAAGTCGGGCCGGATCTCGCCCGAGTCGACGCGCCGCTGCAGCTCCTCCGGGCCGCCACGGCGGAAGAACGCGGGCCGCCTGCCGCCACCGCTCTCCGCGTAGAGGAAGACGGGGATGCCGAGCTCCTCCCCGACGCGCTCGCCCACAACCAGGGCGGTCGCGAGCGCGAGCGGCATGTCACCGGGCAGAAGCGGCACCACGGGGACGACGTCGGCGGCACCGACCCGCGGGTGGATGCCGTCGTGCGCGCGCAGATCGATCAGCTCCGCGGCGCGGGCGATCCCGGCGACGAGCGAGCCGGCCAGCGCGGCAGCGTCGGCCACGAGCGTGAAGACCGAGCGGTGGTGATCGGCGTCGGAGTGGACGTCGAGCACGCGGGCGCCGCAGGCGAACGCCTCGCCGATCGCGGCGATCACGGCGTGGTCGCGACCCTCCGACACGTTCGGCACCGACTCGAGCATCGTCACGGCCCTACTCTACGAGGGCGCCGTGCGCCGCCACCGCTCCATCGCCTCGCTGCATCGCGACCTGGCCGCTTGCCGGCTGTGTGTCGAGGCCGGCTTCCCGCTCGAGTCGCTGCCCGTCGTGCAGGGGACGGCCGGCAGACGGGCGTACCTCTTCGGGCAGGCACCGGGCATCGTCGAGGGTGCCGAAGGGCGGCCCTGGCGCGGACGGGCGGGACAGACGCTGCGACGCTGGCTCCGGCTCGACGAGGAGGCCTTCTACGCCACCTTCTACTGCGCGTCCGTGACCCGCTGCTACCCGGGCCGCCCCGCGTCGGGCCGGGGCGACCGGACGCCCACGACGACGGAGCAGGCCCTCTGCCGGCGCTGGCACGAGGAGGAGCTGCGCCTGCTGCGGCCGCCACTCGTCGTCACCGTCGGCCTGCTCGCCGCCCGCAGCGTCGTCGGAGCCGCGTCGCTGACGGAGTGCATCGGCAAGAGCTACCTGCAGGGCGATGCCATCGTGATCCCGCTCCCCCATCCCTCCGGCGCCAGCGGCTGGCTCAACGACGCGGCCAACCGTCACCGCCTGGGGAAGGCGCTTGCCCACGTCCGGCGCGAGCTCGCACGCCTCGCGGAGCGATGACGAGCCGGCGGAGCGGCCCGCCGGCGCCGCTTGTGCGAAGATCGCCCCCATGACGGTCGGCAGCGTGCTCGGCGAGGCCTGGAACCTCTACACACGGTTCTTCGCCCGCTTCTTCGTGCTCTCGGCGGTCGTCTTCCTGATCACGAACCTGGCGAGCGCCGTTCTCTTCGAGGCGATCGGCACCGAGACGACCGCTGCCGCCGGGCTCGTCGGCCTCGCCGCCACCGCCGTGATCGTGGTCGGCACGTACTGGTTGCAGGGCGCGCTCGTGTTCGCGGTCCAGGACGTGCGTGACGGCAGCTTCGACGCGTCGAACGACGAGATCCTGCACAAGGTGAAGCCGTTCCTCGGCACGCTCGTGGTGGCAGGGCTGCTCGGCGGGCTGGGGATCGCGCTCGGGCTCGTGCTGCTGATCGTCCCCGGGCTCGTCCTGCTCACCTGGTGGGCGCTGATCTCCCCGGTGGTCGTGCTGGAGCGGAAGGGCGTCGGCGAGGCGTTCGGCCGCTCGCGCGAGCTCGTGCGCGGGAACGGCTGGACCGTGTTCGGGGTGATGGTGATCACGACGCTACTGTCAGCCATCGGGGCCACCGTTCTCTCGGCGCTGCTCGGCTTCCTGCCGGCGTTTCTGGAGCAGTGGCTCGGGGGCACGATCGCGGGCGCGGTCGTGGCTCCGTTCACGGCGATCGCGGTCACCCTGATGTACTTCCAGCTCGCGGCCACGAGCGCGGCCGAGGCACCGGCGACGTGACCCTCGACCCGGAGACCGAGCACCGCATCGACGAGCCCGTCTCGCCGGAGGCCGTCCGCGAGACGCGCCTCACGCCGGCCGAGGCCGTCGAGGGCATGCGCATCCGGCTGCCCGTGCGGGGCAACCGGAAGCTGCGCAAGCTGATCGAGCGGGCCCACGAGGACCGGCAGCTGAAGGCGTGGTGGCACGTGTCCAACGTCAACGCCGTCGTGCGCCTGGAGATCAACGACCACTCCTGGGTGCACATCCAGCTCGTCGCCAACATCGCCCTCAAGCTCCTGCGCGAGCTGACGAAGCACGGCGTCGAGCCGTCGGTCGTGCGCGACTACGGGATGACGAACGACGACGCCGAGATCGTGGTCGTGCTCGCCGCGCTCATGCACTGCGTGGGGATGTCCGTGCACCGCCGCGGGCACGAGGATTTCAGCCTCTTCCTCTCCGAGCCGAAGATGCGCGAGCTGCTCGACGGCATCTACGAGGAGCCCGATCGCACCGTCGTCATCTCCGAGGTGCTGCAGGCGATCACGAGCCATCGGGCGGACGGCGAGCCCCTGGCGCTCGAGGCGGGCATCCTCCGCGTCGCCGACGCGCTCGACATGGCGAAGGGGCGCTCCCGCATCCCGTTCGAGCGGGGCTCCGTGTCGATGCACTCCCTCTCCGCTGCCGCGATCGACGAGGTGCGTATCGAGGACGGGGACGAGAAGCCCGTCAAGATCGAGATCCTGATGAACAACTCGTCCGGCCTCTTCCAGGTGGACGGTCTGCTGAAGGCGAAGCTGCGCGGCTCCGGCCTGGAGCCGTACGTCGAGGTGATCGCACACATCGACACCGAGAGCGAGAAGCGGCTCGTACCGGTCTTCCGGCTCGACACCTGAGCCACGCGAACGGCAGGAACCGGCAGCCGGGGTTGCTACCATCCGGCCCGAGCCCTGCGGGATAGTCTAATGGTAGGACGCCGGATTCTGGCTCCGGAAGTTGGGGTTCGAGTCCCTGTCCCGCAGCCTGGAAGCCCCCGCAAGGGGGCTTTTCCTGTTTGACGACGAGAAAACGCTCGTGACAGCGTTTTCGAGCATTTTGTAAGGATCTACCCGAACGCTTGTGCGCCTTCGGCTACGGTTCGGTGAACGCGAGACACGAGCGGCCCCCGCTCTCAGGTGGGGTCGTGGTCCTGTCCCCGAGCTGGAGGTCAGATCCTGAAAGCCCTGCTGACGGGCCTGTGCGCCCTGATCCTGCTGGTCGTTCCCGCCGCCGCCCACGGGCAGTCGCAGACCGACCTCGGTGCGCAGCTGTCGCACCACCTGAAGACGATGAAGCGCAGCACCCAGGTGATCCGCTTCTTCGACAACCACCGCTGGCTGCTGACCGATCCGCGGTTCGCGGAAGAGGCCAGGCGGCAGCTGTCGCTCCACCGCACGAGCCTCGCCCGAGCACAGGCCAGGGTTGCAGCGACGAAGGCCGAGCTCCGTGAGCGCTCGCGCACCCGCCGGCTGGCGGCACTCCGCTCCGCCTCCCCACGCCAGGCGATCTGCACCGTGTTCGGCACGTATTGCGGGCAGGCGCTCCAGGTCGCTCGTTGCGAGTCGGGCCTGACGACGACCGCGCAGAACGGCCAGTACCTGGGGTTGTTCCAGATGGGCTCGAGCGAGCGGCGCCTGTTCGGGCACGGCGAGACGGCGATCGAGCAGGTGCGGGCCGCGCACCGGTACTTCGTCGTGTCCGGCCGGGACTGGAGCCCGTGGTCCTGCAAGCCCTGGAGCTGAGCCGGCACCCGCGGGCACCCCGGCGCTGAGAGGTTTCGTACGCAAACTGCGGGGACCCGGCACGACGTCCGGGTTCCCGCGGTATCCCATGCTGTGCTACGCATCCTCTGATGGCGTTGCTCCGGCGCAAGCGTGAACGTCTGCGGCCACTCGACGAGGCGGCCGCGTACGCCCGCTGCCACGGCGAGCGCGACGAGACCGTGCGGGTCGTGCACCTGCCGCCGCGCCGCGTGCACTACGACCTGCTGGCGACCGGCGAGGAGATCCGCCGCAGCCTCGAGGCCCGCATCGACGGACGGGACCTCGAGCCGTAGGTGCCGGGTGGGCCCGGCCCGCGTCGGCAACGGGCAGCAGGTTCACCGGCAAGCCGATGGCGGACGCCGCGTCAGGCGCGCGGCAGCGCGTCCACGCGGGCGATCCAGTCGGCGAGGCGCTCGTGGCCTCCGACCGCGAGGTGGTCGCGCAGGACCCGATGGAAGAGGTCGGGGTCGCCCTCTTGCCACAGGGTGGCGTACTTGAGGAACGGGAAGGCGGTCACGTCGGCGATGCCGAAGCGGTCGCCGAGCAGGTAGTCGCGACCGTCGAGGAGCGCCTCGAAGAGCGGTAGCGAGCCGGTCAGCTGCGCCCCCCACTCGGCGATCGCCACCCGGTCCGGGGTCTCGCGCCCGAGCTCGTCGGCGATCTGGTTCGGCGGCCGCTTCCAGAGGCCGTTGAACCAGGCCACGAAGATCTCCGCCTCGGCGTTCCCGGCGGGGTCGGACGGGTAGAGCCGCGGCTCGGGGAAGCGGCGCTCGAGGTGGCGCAGGATCGCGGGCGAGTCGGCGATCACGTCGCCACCGTCGACGAGCACGGGCACGAGCGGCTGCCCGCTCACCGCCTCGACGGCGCTGCGGTCGTCGGCCGGCACGTCGACCCACTCGACGTCGACGCCCTTGTGGCCGAGCGCCAGCGCGATCCGCTCGCAGTTCGTCGAGAAGGGGATGCGGTAGACCTGCATCGGCCGCATCATCGCCGAACCATGATCTCGGCGAGCGGTTTCCTCTCCAGGTCGGGAACGGTCGCGCCGGCGGCGGGATAGCCGACCGGGACGACGACGTCGGCACGCTCGTTCACGGGCCGCTCGAGCAGCGTGCTGAGGAACCCCATCGGGCTCGGGGTGTGCGTCAGCGTGGCGAGGCCGGCTGCGTTGAGGGAGGCGAGCAGCAGCCCGACGGCGATGCCGACCGACTCGCGCACATAGTAGTGCTTCACCTTCGACCCGTCGGGCTGCAGGCCGTATGGCTGCTCGAACACGACGATCACGACGGGTGCATCCTCGAGGTGCGGCTTGTGCCAGTCGGTGCCGAGCGGGACGAGCGCGTCGAGCCACTCGTCCGACATGCGGCCCTCGTAGCTCCTCCGTTCCTCTCCCTCTGCCGCCTCGCGCAGGCGGCGCTTCAGCTCTGGGTCGGTGACGAGCACGAACGTCCACGGCTGCTGGTTCGCGCCGGAGGGCGCCGTGCCGGCGGCCGCGATCGCGTTCTCGACGACGTCGAGCGGCACGGGCTCCGCGGAGAACGCACGCACCGTGCGCCTGCGGCGGGACTCTTCGAGAAACGCCTCGGACCGCCGGCGCATCTCGCTTTCCGGCAGCCGCTGGAAGGCAAGCGGGACGAAGCGGGGCCCGGGCACGCACAGACGATACGCGAGCCCCCCGGCCAGGGCAGTTCGCTACACTTCCGCGCCGCAGGGCCCATTCGTCTAGTGGCCTAGGACACCGCCCTCTCACGGCGGCGGCACGGGTTCGAATCCCGTATGGGCCTTTTCGCCTCTCGAGCGCGTCACCGTGGAAGCCCCGGACACGCGGGGTCTTCCCATTTTCCAAGGGCTTCGCGTCACCGCGGCGACGTGCTCACGCGTGCCGGAGGTTGTGCCGGCTACCCGATCGGGTGCGTGCACCCGGGTACCGCGACTTCGTGGCTCGTCAGGCGCAGCTTTGGACCGGTGACTCCGCTCCGACGCCGTGGGCGTCGACCGTCACGCACCGGTTTGCGGCGGTCGCCTAGGTTGAGGGCGCACGGTGCTGCAGGAACGCTCGCACGTCCTTGAGCAGCATCACGAGGTGCAGCGGATCTGTCGGTGACTCCTCGAAGCCGAACTGGAGATACCAGGCCTTTGCCGTCTCGTGCTTGGCGTGCACGAGCAAGACACGGGCTCCGATCGCTTCGGCCGCCTCGAGGCACCGCAGGAGGACGTCCTGGAGGAGCGAGCGGCCGAGGCCCGCCCGTTGGTGTTGTCGGTCGACCGCCAGACGTGCAAGGAGGATCGCCGGGACCGGCCGCGCTCGCGGTTGACCTTTGAGCGTCCTCGCGGTCGCTTCTTCCGAAGCTATCTGGGCCGCCGCGAGTGCGTAGTAGCCGATGACGGTCTCTCCGTCGGCGATGGTCGCGACGAACACGCGGGCGGAGTCCGATGAGTGGGCAGCGCGGGCATGCCTCTTGAGCCATTCGTCGAGCGCCGGCTCACCACACTGGAACTGGTCGAGCCGGTGGTGCTTGGCGAGCGGCTCGGGGCGCCTGTGCGCCACTCGCTACTCGGCCGCGAAGACGCTCGGCCTGGAGAAGAGGTTCTCGAGCCCCGGCTTCTCCAGCGGCGGACGGTCGAGGAGCTCGACAAAGCGGTCCCACGCCTCGGGCTCGAGAACGAAGGTTGTGCGATCTGCCAGCACGCGCTCAGCCTCAACGACGGCCGCGTCGACGACGAAGTCGGTCAGAGTCGTTTCCGTCGTCTCGGCCGCGTGCCTGACGAGCCGGTCCGTCTCTGGGGCGACGCGAAAGTCCCAGCGCCCCTTGATCTTCGTCATGAGAACACTGTACACACATCGTCCGTACGAAGCAAGAGCCCCGTCTTCGCAGCGGACCCCGCCGGCAGGAGCGCGAAGTCCTCTGCGCTCGGAATACCTCCGACCTGTGCAGGGGCTTCAGGCCGCTCGGGAGACATGCCCGCAGGTGCCGGGAACTTCAGGAATGCACGCCGCGCGCTTCCCCCACTGCTCCTCGAGCAATGCGAGGTCGCGGACGAACGGTCACACCACCGCCGTCCAGCTTCGATGGTTGTCCTCGAGCCAGCGGTCGATGCCCTGATCGTTGAAGATCGTCGCGCCGTTGACGATCAGTTCGACTCCCTTGAGCTTCCACCCGCCGGCGAACCCGTCCGACGACTTGTCGATCCGCACGGTCGTGATCGCCGATCGGCGGAGGCCGCTCCCGGGGTCCAGGTCGAACGTGTCCGTGCTGCCGCGCTCGAAATCGTTGTGCCACGCGTTGTCCAGGTTGAAGCTGCGACCCGCGACGGTGAGGGTGACGTCGTCGTCGGTGCCCGCCCACCACTCGTCGGCGGTGGTCACCTTGACCCGGAGGCTGTTGACGTAGTCGCGGTCGAACACGCAGCCGCTCCACGTCCGGTCCTCGTCCTCGAGCCACGTGTTCGGGCTCCGATCGCAGATCAGCTCCCCCCGGAACCAGACGCGCACGCGCGCGAGCTTCCACCCGCCGGCGAACCCGTCGGGGCTCTTGCGGATCAGGATGCGCTTGATGTCATCCCGCCGCAGCCAGGGCGCCCACAGCGCGTAGCCCTGGACGTTGCCGCGCTCCCGATCGTCGATGTCGGTGTTGTCGAGGACGAACTCGTGATCGCCGGTGTCGAGCCAGACGTCGTCGTCCGTGCCTGCCCACGTCTCGTCGGCAGTGCGAAGCTCGACGAACAGGTCCGACCAGCCGATCTGGCCCCGGGTGTAGCTGCACAGCCGATGGCCGTTGTCGTTCATGGCACAGCTCTCCTGCGGGCTCGCGCACGCCCCGCAGTTGCCGTTGGGCACGTTGTCGCAACCATGGGTCGAGCCGCACGTGTTGCACGGTGTGCCGCTGCCCGTGTACTCGTCGGCGGAGCCGAACAGGTGGCTCGTCTCGTGGGCGGTGATGATGTCGAGCGTGCCCCGGCCCCATCCGCCCCAGTTGTTGCGGCGGGCCAGGGTAATGCGGCCGCCGCCGGCGTAGGCGTGCCAGCTGTTGCCATACGGAGTGGCGAAGATCACGAAAGCATGGTCGGAGCGGTTGGCGACCCGCATGTCCTCGCGGTACTCGCCGATCGCCGCCCATGTCCCCGCATACGTCGTGCCCCGGTAGCTCACCTTGGCCATGGCGGGGTCGCGCCAGTACTGCTCGTCGGAGTCGTTGTCGCCGTCGGCGACGTCGATGGTGATGAACTGCGTGTCGTAGACCCACGTCAGGTTCGCGCCGGGATGAAGAGACGCCAGCCAGTTGAGCCCGGTGACGATCTCGTTGCAGACGTCGTTGCGCTCGGACGTGGTGAACTTCGGCCCGCCGCTCTTGCTCGACTCGACGAAGACGATGCCGACTGACATCTCGCCGGTCATCTCCCAGCACCCGACTTCGGGATGAAGGAGCTCCCAGATCAGCTCGATCAGCCAGTCCGGCAGGTCGAACAGCATGTCGTAGTAGCGGGGTCCCAACCGCCAGCCCAGGCGGGCCAGGTGATACGCGATGGTCTCGTCGTAGCGGTCGCCCAGCTTGCGCTCGTAGTCGCTGAACTGCCGCGCCGTCATCGGCTTTGGCTCGCGTGGCTGCCGCCCTTCCTGGGCCGGGAGGTCAGGCGGAAGCAGTGTGACGCCGCGCTCCCGCTCCATGAGCCGGCACAGATCGACGAATGCCGTGGGGTCGATCGCGCTGTACGGGAGTGGTGCGTCCAGCCCTTCGGTCGCCCACGACTTGCCACGCAGCGTCTGGTCACGGGTGAGCTTGCGGAATCCGGGCGTGAAGCGGGCGTTCCACAGGCCGACCACCCGCCGAGCCTCGGGGGTGAGCTGCTTCAGGTGCTCCCGCCCCATAGGGCCGCGCAGCGCAGCGGAGGCCGACCCGATCTCGCGCGCCGCGTCGACCTGAGCATCGGTCGCGATCGCTTCGACCGCGACGTCGCCGTACTCGGCGACGACGACCGCCCCCATGGCTCTGAGGCGTCGGGCCACCTCACGGCGTCCCTCGACGGACGGTCTCGCGACGAGGAAGAGGTAGGGCTGCCTGGACGCGCTGGTCATTGCGGCCTCCTTTGTCGCTGCATCGAGCTAGCGATCATCAGATCGGACACGGGGTCCCAGCCGCAGACCCACAAGTGTCGCGCTGCGCCCCGCCGGAGTCAAGTCGAGGCAACGCAGCTCACCTGATCGAAGGGCAAACAGAATCGCCTCGTGTCCACCCGCCCCGCCGCGCGGGGCGCCTGCTCACGTCAACCGGCGCACTCGGCGAAGTCGCGTTCCGTCGAGCCGGTGCAGGCCGGGGCCGAGGGTGGCCCGTTGTCGCTCGAGCATACGTCAGCCGACGGTCGATGGCCGCTGACGCTTCCGTCTGTGTGAGCGGGGCTTGACCCTCGGGGGTGCTACCCCTAGCGTCTCGCCATGGTGTGTCGGATCGTCTGTGTGTCCGGGCCGGATGGGGCGGGGATGCGGGAGGTTGCCCGGGGTGTCGCCGAGAGG
>Ga0209797_10000539_pt1 | contig 18972 bp, 16 predicted proteins | sample DOMMetBare3Fresh_2_FD_187472 | JGI IMG/M metagenome (GOLD analysis project Ga0209797, IMG submission 187472) | Wetland sediment microbial communities from St. Louis River estuary, USA, under dissolved organic matter induced mercury methylation -... | ecosystem: Environmental > Aquatic >... | reverse complement strand
CCCGAAGCCGACGCCCGGAGACACGGCCACGCTCGCCTCGCGCGCCAGGCGCTCGGCGAAGGCCAGCGAGCCTGCCTCACGGTACGCCTCCGGGATCGGCGCCCACACGAACATGGTTCCCTTCGGCCGCGGGAACGACCAGCCGGCCCTGTCGAGCCCCTCGCACAGCGCGTCGCGCCGCGACTCGTAGATCGCCGATACCTGACGCGGATAGTCGGGTAGCTCGTTCATCGTCACGATCGCCGCGATCTGGATCGGCTGGAACGTGCCGTAGTCGAGCCACGACTTCAGCCGCGCCAGCGCTCCCACGACCTTCGCGTTGCCGACCAGGAAGCCGACCCGCCAGCCAGCCATCGAGAAGGACTTCGTCAGCGTGTACAGCTCCACTGCCACCTCGTCTGCACCGGGCACCTGCAGGATCGACGGCGGCTCGTAGCCGTCGAAGGCCAGGTCGGCGTACGCGAAGTCGTGCACGACGAGCAGATCGTGCTCGCGCGCGAATCCGACGACGCGCTCCATGAAGGCGAGGTCGACCGTCGCGGTCGTCGGGTTGTGCGGGAAGGAGAGGATCACGACCCGCGGCTTGGGCTGCGCGCGCTCCCAGGCTTCCTGCAGGTTCGCGAACAGGTCCTCGTCGGCGCCCATCGGCACGCGCGTGACGGATGCGCCCGCGAGAATCGGCGCGTGGATGTGGATCGGGTAGCTCGGTGAGGGGACGAGGGCCGAGTCGCCGGGCTCGAGCAGCACCCACATCAGGTGCGAGAGGCCTTCCTTGGCACCGATCGTGCTCAGCACCTGCGTGTCGTGGTCGAGCTCGACGCCGAACTTGCGCCGGTACAGGCTGGCGCAGGCGAGCCGCAGGTTCGGGATCCCCTTCGACGCCGAGTAGCGGTGGTTGCGGGGATTCTGCGCCGCCTCCGCCAGCTTCTCGACCGCGAGCTCCGGGGAGGGGAGGTCGGGGTTGCCGAAGCCGAGGTCGACGACGTCGTCGCCGGCGCGGCGCAACTCGAGCGTGAGGTCGCGGATCACTGCAAAGACGTACGGCGGCAGGTTGTCGACACGCCGGAACTCCATCCGTCAAGCGTAGAGATGTCGCCTCCCGGCCGTCGCGGCTCTCGTGCAGGCAGGCCCCGTACTCGACCGCAGGCGCATCAGCGGGTGCGCCGATGCCGGGCGGGCGAGCCCGAGGCACGATCGGGGCAGGATGTCGTTCCTGGCATTCGTGGTCCGGAATCTCGCGCGCCAACGGGTGCGGACGGTGCTGACGGTGCTCGGAATCGCCGTCGGCATCACCACCGTGGTAGCGCTCGGCTCCGTTGCGGCCGGGCTGCGGCAGACGGCCGGCTCGATGCTGAAGACGGCAGGTGCCGACTTCGTCGTCGCTCAGAAGGGCTCGGCCGACCTCACGTTCAGCGCGCTGTCCGCGCGCGACCGGGCGGCGGTGGAGCGCCGGGCCGATGTGGAACGGGCGATCGGCGTGCTCATGGACGTCAGCAAGGTGGGCAGCAACCCCTACTTCGCGCTGCTCGGCATCGAGCCGCAGCAGCTCGCGCTCGCGCCGCCCAGGCTCGAACAGGGCCGGCTGCTCCAACCGGGGCACCCTGCGGAGGCGCTGCTCGGGGCCAAAGCGGCCCGGGACCTCGGTGCCCGCAGCGGCAGCCGCGTGCTGATCCACGGGCGCTCGTTCACCGTCGTCGGCGTCTACCGCGGGGACAATCCGTTCTTCGACGCTGGAGCCTACGCGCCGCTCGCGACCGTCCAGGCTGTCGCCCGCAAGCCGGGGCTCGTCACCGCGCTCTTCGTCAAGGCTGCCGCAGGCTCCGACCCGCGGGCGGTGGCGCAGGCGATCGAGTCCGAGCACGCCGGGCTGACGACCGTGTCGTCGGTCGACGAGTACGGCAAGGTCGACCAGGGCATCCAGGCGATCGACGCCGCGAACCTCGCCATCTCGGTGCTCGCCGTCGTGATCGGTGCGATCGGCGTCATGAACACGATGATCATGTCGGTGTTCGAGCGCACGCGGGAGATCGGGATCCTGCGCTCGGTCGGCTGGCGCGGATCCCGGATCGTGCGGATGATCGTCGGCGAGTCGCTCTTCCTCTGCGCCCTCGCGGCCGTGCTCGGAACCGCAGCCGGTGTGCTCGTGACGCGCGCGATCCTGCTGGTACCAGCGATCGAGTCCTTCCTGGAGCCGCAGTACACGGCCTCACTCTTCGTCCGCGGGCTCGCCGTGGGAGTGATCGTCGGGGTCGGCGGCGCTCTCTACCCGGCGTTGCGAGCCGTCCGGCTCTCGCCCATGGAGGCGCTGCGCCATGAATGAGACCGCAGGCATCGACGTCAACGACGTCCACAAGGCGTACGAGGAGGGCAGGATCCAGGCTCTCGCAGGCATGAACCTGCACGTCGCCGGGAACGAGTACGTGGCGCTCGTCGGCCCCTCGGGCTGCGGCAAGTCGACTCTGCTCCACCTGATCGCAGCGCTCGACCGGCCCGACAGCGGCACGATCCGGGTGGCCGGGCACGATCTCGCCCACGAGCGCGACCTCAGCCACTACCGCGCCCGGCACGTCGGCATCGTCTTCCAGCTCCACAACCTTCTTCCGACCCTGACCGCGCTGGAAAACGTGCAGGTGCCGATGTTCGAGACAGGCGTGCGAGCCGGCGAGCGAGAGCGGCGGGCGCGCCGGTTGCTCGAGCTCGTGGCAGTGGGGGAGCGGGCCGGCAACCGCCCGGCCGAGCTCTCGGGCGGCGAGCGCCAGCGCGTCGCGATCGCGCGAGCGCTCGCCAACGAGCCGGAGGTGCTCCTCGCGGACGAGCCCACGGGCAGCCTCGACTCGGCCTCCGGTCTGCACGTGATGGAGCTGCTCGAGTCGGTCAGCCGCGAGCGGGGCGCGACGCTCGTGCTCGTCACCCACGCCCCCGAGCTCGCGCTCCGCGCAGATCGCGTCGTGCAGATGCTCGACGGGCGCGATCTCCCTGCTGCCGACTCGCCGCTGCGTGCGGCCGCCCTCGCCTGACGGACGGGGCGTCTCTACGCAGGCACTCGCGTGCGAGCAGGCTCGAGGAACGCGGCCACGAGCTCGTGGTAGCGCGGCACCGCGAGCAGGAAAGAGTCGTGGCCCCACGGCGAGGCCACTTCCTCGCGGCGCACGTCACAGGCGGCGCGCTCGAGCACCCGCGCGATCTCGGCCGAGTGCGCCGTCGGGAAGCGCCAGTCGGTGTCGAACGAGACGACGAGGAAGCGGGTCGTCACGTCGCGCACGCGTGCGACGGCGGCCTCCTCGTCCGCGAACGGGTCGAAGTAGTCCATCACCCGCGTCAGGTACAGGTACGAGTTGGCGTCGAAGCGCTCGAGAAAGCTCTGGCCCTGGTGCTCGAGGTAGCTCTCCACCTGGAAGTCGACGTCGAAGGTAGGGCTCTCGCCGATCCGCTCGCGCCCGAACTTGTGCCGCAGGCTCTCCTCGGACACGTAGGTGATGTGGGCCATCATCCGCGCGACTGCGAGGCCGACCCGCGGCGTCTCGCCGGTGCCGTAGTAGTCGCCGCCGGCGAAATGCTCGTCGTTGATGATCGACGCACGGGCCACGGCCGAGAACGCGATGTTCTGGGCGCTGAGGCGCGCCGTGGCGCAGACGAGCACGCCGTTGTCGATCTCGTCCGGGAAGTCGATCGCCCACTGCAGGACCTGCATGCCGCCGAGCGAGCCGCCGATCGCGCCGTGCAGCCGGGTGACGCCGAGGTGCACGAGCAGGCGCCGGTGCACGGTGACGAGGTCGGTGACCGTGAAGTGGGGAAAGCGGAGGCCGTACGGCCTGCCCGTCGCCGGGTCGGTCGAGGAGGGGCCGGTCGTCCCGCGGCAGCCTCCGAGGAGGTTCGGGCAGATCACGAACAGCCGCTCGGTGTCCAGCGGCTTGCCGGGCCCGATCAGCGTGTCCCACCAGCCGGGACGGCCGGGGTCGCCGTGATGGCCCGCCGCGTGCGCGTCACCGGTGAGCGCGTGGCAGATGAACACCGCGTTCGACCCGTCGGGAGCGAGCGTCCCGTACGTCTCGTAGGCGACCTCGACCGGAGCGAGCGTTTCGCCCGACTCGAGCACGAGCGGGTCGCCCTCCGTGAAGAGGACGACCCGCCGCGTCTCGACGTATCCGATCGATCCCGGCATGCGTTTCGCTCAGGCGGCGACGGTGACGGCCGCCTTCGCGAGCGCCTGATCGAGGTCGCCGACGATGTCGTCGATGTGCTCGATCCCGACCGAGAGACGTACGGTGTCCTGCGTCACCCCGGACGCTTCGAGCTCCTGCTCGTTCAGCTGCGAGTGCGTCGTCGTGGCGTTGTGGATCGCGAGCGACTTCGCGTCGCCGATGTTCGCGAGATGGCTGAAGAGCTCGAGGCTCTCGATGAACGTCTTGCCTGACTCGAGCCCTCCTGCGATCCCGAACGTCACGAGGCCGCCGTAGCCTCCGTTGAGGATGCGATCCGCCACCTGCTTGTACGCGCTCGACTCGAGGCCCGGGTAGTTCACCCAGGTGACCGCGTCGTGCGCCTCGAGGTGGCGGGCGACCGCGAGCGCGTTCGCCGCATGCCGCTCCATGCGCAGTGGCAGCGTCTCGAGCCCCTGCAGGAAGAGGAAGGCGTTGAACGGCGAGATCGCCGCGCCCGTGTTCCGCAGCAGCACCGTGCGCACGCGCCCGATGTACGCGGCCGGCCCCAGCACCTCGGCCCACACGACGCCGTGGTAGGAGGGATCGGGCTTGGTCAGCCCGGGGTAGCGGTCGGCCTGGGCCGTCCAGTCGAAGTTGCCGGAGTCGACGACGACCCCGCCGATCGAGGTGCCGTGGCCGCCGATGTACTTCGTCGCCGAGTGCACCGCCACGTCGGCGCCGTGGTCGAACACGCGGCAGAGGATGGGCGTCGGCACCGTGTTGTCGACGACGAGCGGCAGGCCGTGCGCGTGGGCCGCGTCGGCCCAGGCGCGGATGTCGACCACGTTCAGCTTCGGGTTCCCGATCGTCTCGACGAACACGAGCTTCGTGCGCTCGTCCACGAGGGCTGCGAGCGACTCCGGCTCGTCGGGGTCGACCCAGCGCACCTCGATCCCGTACTGCGGCAGCGTGTGAGCGAACAGGTTGTAGGTGCCGCCGTAGAGCGTCGAGACCGAGACGATGTTGTCGCCCGCACGCGCGATGTTCAGAACCGAGTAGGTCACCGCTGCCTGCCCGGACGCCGTCGCGACGGCGGCGATGCCTCCCTCGAGGGCGGTCACCCGCTGCTCGAAGACATCCTGGGTGGGATTCATGATCCGCGTGTAGATGTTGCCCGGCACCTTGAGCGCGAACAGGTCGGCCGCGTGCTGGGTGTCGTCGAACACGTACGAGGTCGTCTGGTAGATCGGCACCGCGCGCGACCGCGTGGTCGGGTCGGGCACCTGCCCTCCGTGAAGGGCGATCGTCTCGGGTCGTTGGTCGCTCATCGAGCGCTCCTCTCCGCCTGCCGGCGATATCGGTGTCCCGGGAACGACGGAAGCCCCTGTCCCGGGGCTTCCAGTGCTCCCGCCGGCGGCGGGTGCTGACGTCTCCCATCTTCCGCTCACCGACCCGGGACGGTTCGGCTCACGCTGGATGGAGCACCTCGACGGCCTCACGGCCCGGTTGCTGCGGCGTCTCAGGGCCAGTTCCCTCGGCCGCTCGCGATGGTCAACGCTTTCCTCTTTATAGCGTGCCGCCGCGACCCTGCGCAACTCGAGTGCTTGGCCCGCCCCGGGGCGCGTGACGGCCCGGGTGGTTGGTACGATTGCGCTACCCATGGGCAACCTCGGCATCTACATCCTGTTCCTGATTCCGCCGATGATCATCGGCTTCGTCGTGCAGCACCGGCTGAAGAAGGCGGTCGCCACGCAGATGCAGGTGCCGGTCGCGAACGGGATGACCGGGGAGCAGGTGGCGCGCCAGATCCTCGCCCACAACGGCCTCGCGGGTGTTCCCGTCGAGCCCTCGCCGGGCGGCCCCCTGTCCGACCACTACGACCCGCGCAAGCGGTCGGTGCACCTGTCGCAGGGCGTCTACGACGGCACCTCCGTCGCGTCGGTCGCGATCGCCGCGCACGAGGTAGGGCACGCGATCCAGCACGAGAAGGCGTACACACCCTTCCGGCTGCGGTCGGCGATGTGGCCCGCGGTCGCCTTCGCGTCGAACGCGTGGCTCATCATCCTGATGATCGGCCTCTTCACCGCCGCCCTCGGGCTCGTGCAGTTCGCCATCGTCCTGTTCGCGGTCGTCGTGCTGTTCCAGCTCGTGACCCTGCCCGTCGAGTTCGACGCCTCGCGCCGGGCGAAAGCGCAGCTCAATGCGCTCGGGCTCGTCAGCTCGGGCGAGGCCGCCGGCGCGAGCAAGGTGCTGAGCGCCGCCGCCATGACCTATGTCGCCGCCGCGCTGGCAGCGCTGACGCAACTCGCGTACTACGCGCTGATGTTCCTCGGCAACCGCAACTAGAGGCCTGAGCCGGTGAGGGTCGTCGCGCTGGTCGTGCGTGCCGGGGCTGTCGTCGTCGCGGCAGCGTTCGTCTTCTCCCTCCTCGTCGACGGCGCACCCGCCCCCGTAGCCGCCGAAGCGCGTCCGCTCGCGGCGAAGGCGGCGGCGAAGGCGAAGGCGGCGAAGGCGCGTACGGTTCAGAAGGCGACGAAGCCGGCCCGCAGCCGCGCCGCGGACTCGGTGATCACGATCGCCGCCGTTGGTGACATCGTGATGGGGTCGACGCCGAACCTGCCACCGGACGGCGGCCGCACCTTCTTCGACGAGGTCGCCGCGGACCTCTCCGGCGACGTGGTGCTCGGCAACCTCGAGGGGACGCTCTCCAGCGGCGGCAGCTCCAAGTGCTCGAGCGGCAGCACCGACTGCTTCGCGTTCCAGACGCCGCCGTCGTACGCGCGGTGGCTGAACGGAGCCGGGTTCACGGTGATGAACCTCGCCAACAACCACGCCTTCGACTTCGGCCCAGCCGGCCAGGCCCAGACGCTCGCGGCGCTGCGCACGCACGGCCTGCTGACCACCGGCCGCCCCGGCGAGATCGCCCTGCAGCAGGTCGGCGACGTGAAGGTCGCGATCGTCGGCTTCGCTCCCTACCCGTGGGCTCAGCAGCTGACCGACATTCCGGCCGCCCGCGCCCTCGTGCGCAAGGCGGCAGCCACAGCGGACGTCGTCATCGCCACGATGCACGCGGGCGCCGAGGGCACCGACCACACGCACACCCGCCGCGGCACCGAGACCTACCTGGGCGAGAACCGCGGCAACGTGGTCGCGTTCGCACACGCCGTCGTTGCCGCCGGCGCCGATCTCGTGGTCGGGCACGGCCCGCACGTGCTGCGCGGGATGGAGTGGTACCGGGGGCGACTGATCGCCTACTCGCTCGGCAACTTCGCCGGCTACCGGGTCTTCTCGCTCGGCGGGCCTCTCTCCACGAGCGCCATCCTGCGCGTGACGCTGCGGGGGGACGGCACGTACGAGACCGGGCTGCTCGTCCCCACCCGGCTCGTCGGCGTGGGCACGCCTGCGCTCGACCCGTCCGAGTCGGCGCACGGGATCGTCCGCCGGCTCTCACGTGCCGATTTCGGCGCACGCGGGGCCAGGATCACTCCGACGGGAACGATCGCAGGCCCGTAGGGGCCAGGCGCGCCTCGTCCGAACCGGGCTCTCTCGTTCGGTTGCCGGTGCGGCGGCCGCGCCATCGGTGGAAAGCCGCACGCCCCTCCGGAGCAAGCACCGATTCAGCCGTCCGCCCGATCACGGAGCATGCGGGTCGTGGAAACGATGCGGGCGATCCGCAAGCTGTCGCGTGAGCGGGGCCTCACCCTCGACGAGGTGCCGGTGCCTGAGCCAGGGCCGGGTGAGGTGCTCGTGCGCGTCGAGGCCGCGAGCGTCTGCGGCACCGACCTCCACATCTACCGCTTCGACGAGTGGGCGGCCCGCCGTATCGACCCGCCGCTGACGCTCGGCCACGAGCTCTGCGGCACCGTCGTCGCGCTCGGCGCCAACGTGCAGCACGTTCAGGAGGGCGACTACGTCTCCGCCGAGAGCCACGTCACCTGCGGCACCTGCTTCCATTGCCGCACCGGCAGGGCGCACATGTGCGAGCGCACCCGGATCCTCGGCGTCGACCGCGACGGCGGCTTCGCCGACTACGTGGTCATCCCCGAGGCCGTGATCTGGCAGAACGACCGCGACAAGCTGCCGCCCGAGCTCGCCTGCCTGCAGGAGCCGTTCGGCAACGCCGTCTTCGCGACGAGCACTCAGGAGCTCGCCGGTCGCTCGGTCGGGGTGCTCGGCTGCGGCCCCGTCGGGCTGTTCACGATCGCGATCGCCAGGGCTTTCGGTGCCGGGCGTGTGCTCGCCTCCGACCATGTCCCGTTCCGGATCGCCCTGGCCGAGCGCATCGGCGTCTCCGCGATCGCGAACGTCGACGAGGTGGGCGACGTCCCGGCCTGGTTCGCCGACCGGAACGACGGCGAGGGGCTCGATGTCGTGTTCGAGATGTCGGGAGCGCTCGCGGCCGTCCACGACGCGTTCGAGGTCGTCCGTCACGGCGGGCACGTCGTCCTCTTCGGCATCCCTTCACGCCCCGCGGAGATCGACATCGCCGAGTCGTTGATCTTCAAGAACCTCACCGTGTCGGCCGTGAACGGCCGCGAGATCTGGGCGACCTGGTACACGACCAGGTGGCTGCTCGAGCACGGCGTCATCGACCTGCGGCCGTTGATCACCGCGGAGCTGCCGCTCGAGCGGTTCGAGGAGGCGTTCGCCGCGCTCGAGTCGGGCGAGGCCTGCAAGATCGTGCTGCGGCCCGGGAGCGTCTCGTGAACGAGCGCCTGCGTGACGAGATCGACGGCGAGCTCGGTGCCCTGCGCGACGCTCGCACGTACAAGAGCTTCAATACCCTGCAGTCGGCTCAGGGGCCGGTCGTGCAGATGGACGGCCGCGGCGAGGTGATCATTCTCTCGTCGAACAACTACCTCGGCCTCGCTGCCCATCCCGAGGTCGTCCGGGCCGGCGTCGCGGGTCTCGAGCGCTACGGCGCCGGCACCGCCTCCGTGCGCTTCATCTGCGGCACCTTCGAGCCTCACCTCGAGCTCGAGCGGGCACTCGCGCTCCTCTCCGGCACCGAGTCGGCGCTGACCTACGTCTCCTGCTGGAACGCGAACGAGGCCGTGATTCCCACGCTCACCGACCCGCGCACGGTGATCCTCTCAGACGAGCTCAACCACGCCAGCATCGTCGACGCGATCCGGCTCTCGAAGCCGGCGAGCAAGGTCATCTACCCGCACTCGGACATGGCGGCCCTGCGGGACGGCCTGGCAGCCTGCCCGCCGGGCGTGCGCAAGCTCGTCGTCACCGACGGAGTGTTCTCGATGGAGGGAGACCTGGCGCGCCTGCCCGACATCGTCGAGCTCGCCCGCGTGCACGACGCAGTCGTGATCGTCGACGACTCCCACGGCGTCGGGGTGATGGGGGAGACGGGGCGCGGCACGATCGAGCATTTCGGCCTGCTCGGCCAGATCGACGTCGTGACGGGCACGCTCGGCAAGGCGCTCGGCGGCGCCGCAGGCGGCTACGTCGCTGCAAGCTCCCAGGTGTGCGACCTGCTGTCCCAGCGGTCGCGGCCGCAGCTCTTCTCGAACGCATTGCCGCCGACCGTGGCCTGCAGCGCCTTGCGGGCCGTCGAGCTCGTGCACGAGCAACCCGACCTGCTCGCCCGCCTGCGAGAGAACACGCGCCGCTTCCGCGAGCAGCTCGCCGAGGCCGGGCTCTCGCCGCTTCCCGGCGAGGCGGCGATCATCCCGATCATCGTGGGCGAGACGGCAGCCGCAATCGCGCTGTCCCGACGCTTGCTCGACGAGGGCGTGTTCGTCACCGGCTTCGGCTTCCCGGTCGTGCCGGAAGGCACTGCCCGGATCCGCGTGCAGATGTCGGCTGCGCTCGAGCCCGAGCAGCTGGAGCGGGCGATCGAGGCGTTCCGGCGCGCAGGCGTGTAACGGCCTGCCCCGAGCGGCAGACTGGCCAGCACGGCGAATCCGAGGACGAGAGGAGTGGGGACGCGAATGCGTGAATTCGACGTCATCGTGGTCGGCGCAGGTGCGCCGGGCGAGGTAGCGGCCGGAAGGCTGGGTGAGGGCGGCCTCTCCGTCGCGATCGTGGAGGACAGGCTCGTCGGCGGCGAGTGCTCCTACTACGCGTGCATGCCCTCGAAGGCACTCCTGCGGCCCGTGGAGCTGGCGAACGAGGCGCGACGCGTGCCGGGCCTACCGGTCGGGGCGATCGACGCTGCCGCAGTGCTCGCCCGGCGCGACGACGTGATCGCCCACCTCGACGACAGCGGCCAGCTGCCGTGGCTCGAGCAGCGGCACGTCACGGTCGTCCGCGGGCGCGGCCGGCTCGACGGCGAGCGCCGCGTGCGAGTCGGCGACGAGACGCTCCTCGCGCGAACGGCCGTCGTCGTGGCCACCGGGTCGAGCGCGCTCGTGCCGGACATCCCCGGGCTACGCGATTCGCGGCCCTGGACGAACATCGAGGCCACGACCTCCCAGGAGATTCCCGCCCGGCTCGCGATCCTCGGCGGAGGCGTCGTCGGCGCCGAGATGGCGCAGGCATGGGCCTCGCTCGGGTCGGAGGTGACGCTCGTGCACCGCGGGGAGCGCCTGCTCGAGCGGGAGGAGCCGTTCGCGGGCGAACAGGTGCGAGACGCTCTCGTCGAGGCCGGCGTCGACGTGCGGCTCCGCACCTCGGCCGTGAGCGTGGCACGCGGCCGCAGTGTCAGCGTCGAGCTCGACGACGGCTCCACGATCGAGGCGGATGAGCTGCTCGCGGCGTTCGGCCGCACCCCCACGACGCGCGACATCGGCCTGGAGACGATCGGTCTCGAGCCGGGCGGCTTCCTGCGCGTCGACGACACGCTCCGCGTGCCCGGGCACGACTGGCTCTACGCCGTCGGCGACGTCAACGGCCGCGCGCTGCTCACCCACATGGGGAAGTACCAGGCCCGCCTGGCCGCCGACGTGATCCGTGGACAGGAGGCCCGCATCCGCGTCGACGGGGCGCGGTCGCCGCGCGTCATCTTCACCGACCCGCAGGTCGGCTCCGTCGGGCTGACGCTCGCGGCGGCCGAACAGGAAGGCCTCGACGTTCGCCACGTCGACGTCGACACCGGCGGCAACGCGGGCGGCTCGTTCGTCGGCCGCGGTGCAGCCGGCACGTCCCGCATCGTCGTGGACGAGCGCCGGCGCGTCGTCGTCGGCGCGACGATCACCGGGCCAGAGGTGGCCGAGGCGCTCCATGCGGCGACGATCGCCGTTGTCGGCGAGGTGCCGCTCGACGCCCTCTGGCACGCCGTTCCGTCCTTCCCGACGCGGAGCGAGCTCTGGCTCAAGCTGCTCGAGGCCTACGGGCTGTAGGGGTTGCGCGTGCCCTGCGCTGGGGGCATGTGCGATGGTCGTGGTTGCATACCGGTGCCGACTCGGGGCAAACTGAGAGCTCCGACGGGACCGTGCATCGGAGGAGGCAAGATGAGCTCTGAGTTCGTAGGCCCGCTCGAGCGAGGCGCGGAGAGAGACCAGACGGCGCGACGCTCGGCGCGTACGTTCGCGGTCGAGTCACTCGGCCCGCTGACCGTGCTCGGCGGCGCCGTATGGGCGATCGCCCAGCCGTACCGGATCGCCTTCTTCGAGCCTGCGGGCAAGGGGTTCTACGACTGGCTGATTCAGCCGCCGCTGCTCGTCATCGTCGTGGGGCTCGTCTTCGCCCTCGGGATCGCGCCCGGCATCGTGGAGGACCTGCGGAGCGATGGCGACACCGAGGGCTGAGCTCGTCCACTGGGCGTTCGCGGCGGGCTTCCTGATGCTCGGCCTGCTCCTGCTCGCCGAGGCGATCGTCGGTGCGGAGGTGTTCGCCAAGCGCCGCTGGCGCGAGTACCTGTGGCCGTCGCTCGCGTTCGCCCTGGGCGTGCTCCTGTGGCCCGTCGCCGTCTTCTTCACGAACTCGACGCTCCATATGCTCGCGCACTCCTCGTGGGCGGAGGTGGCGATGCTGTCCGGTGCGATCCAGCTCGCGCTCGTGCGGGGCAAGCTCGAGAGCCGCTGGTGGACGCTGTCGCTCTCGTTCGCGCTGGTCGTGAGCGGCCTCGCCTTCCTGCTGCACGAGCAGAACCCGTGGCTGTTCTCCCGGGCGGCGTTCCTGCACCACGCGATCGGGTGGACGCTGCTCGTGGCGGCGCTGTTCCCGCTCGGACAGGCATTGCGTCCCCGGCAGCCCCTGTGGCGCGCAGGCTTCGCGATGACCTGGGTGGTGCTCGCCGTGCTGCTCTTCTGTGACCGTGACGTGGCGCCGATCTTCGGCCATCTGTCCGATCTCGCGGGTGGGCCCGCCTCGCCGTGAGGCGCCTCGCGCTCGTCTTCCTGCTCGCCCTCGCGCTGCCGGGCACCGCCTACGGGCACGCCACCCTGAAGGAGGCGACGCCGGCGACGCAGTCGCGGGTGGGAGTGGCTCCACGTGCGATCGTGCTGCGGTTCGACCAGTCGGTCTCGATCACGGCGCAGGCGATCCAGGTGTTCACGGCGGACGGACGGGTCGTGTCCGGGCCATCCGTCTCCAGCAACCGCGACCGCGTCGTCACGGCCCCCGTGGCCGGCCTGCGCCGCGGGCAGGCCTACACCGTCAGGTGGCGGGCGACGTCGTCCGACGGTCACACGGGCGCGGGCGTGTTCACGTTCGGCGTCGGGGTGAAGCCGCCGCCGCCGACCGAGGCCTACGGCTCCACCGGCCCCACGTGGACGGACGACGGGGCCCGCTGGGCGTACTTCGTGGCGCTCTCGCTGCTGCTCGGGACACTCGGCTTCCGGCTGCTCGTCGTACGCGGGCCGATGCCGGAGCGGCTGTCCAACCGTCTCAACGGCGTCGCTGCGGCCGGCGGCATCGCAGTGCTCAACGTCGGCATCGCCGCCTTCATCATGCGGGCCTCGGACGCACTGCAGCTGCCCTTCGTCGACCTGCTCTACGGCGACCTGTCGCCGATCGCGACAAAGACACGTTTCGGCGTCGCGTTCGTCGCCATGACGCTCGGCTACGCGCTCGTCACGGCGCTCGTCCTGCTGGCCTGGATCCTCGATCGGCCGCGGCTGTTGTGGCCCGCGTTCCTCGTCGGCGTCGGCTTTGCCTCCGGCCTGTCGCTCTCGGGCCATCAGGGTGTGGAGCCGAACTCCACCTTCCTGACGGAGTTCGCCGACTTCATGCACCTCGTCGCCGCAACGCTGTGGGTCGGTGGCCTCGTCGCACTCGCCTTCTGCGTGTGGCCCCTGGCGCCACAGCTGCGTCGCTCCGCGTTCCTCGGCTTCTCGCGTATCGCCACCGCGCTCGTCGGCGTGCTCGTGCTCGCCGGCGCGTACCTGTCGATCGCTCGGCTGCCGGCCGTCGCCGACCTGTGGGAGACGTCGTATGGGCAGACCCTGCTCGTCAAGCTGGCGATCGTCTGCCTCGCACTGGCGTGGGGAGCGGCGCACCACTTCCTCGTGCGCCCACGCCTCGAGCGAGGCGACTCCCCGTCGGGCCTGCGGCGCAGCCTCCTGGGCGAGAGCACGGTCGCGATCGCCGTCCTGCTCGTCGCGGCCGTCCTCGTCAACGCCCAGCCGCCCGCTGTGGAGCCTGCGGGGGGTACGACGAGCGCGACGAGCCTGCCCAGGTAGTGGAGGTCTCCATCTCCGGTGGGGCAGGCTTTCTCGGCCTGCACCTCGCCCGTCGGCTGCTTGCCGACGGGGCGTCGGTGCGCACGCTCGACCTCGCGGCGCTCGACGACCGGGAGCTCGAGGGCAAGCTCGAGGAGCGCCGGGGCGACGTCCGCAGCGAAGCCGACGCACGAGCCCTCGTCCGCGGAGCCGAGGTCGTCGTCCACGCCGCCGCCGCGCTGCCGATCCAGTCGTCGCGGGAGGCGATCCGCTCCGTCAACGTGGAGGGCACGGCAACGGTGCTGGCGGCGGCCCTCGAGGAGGGCGTGCGGCGCGTGGTCGTGATCTCGTCGACCGCCGTGTACGGCGTGCCCGAACGCCACCCCATCCACGAGGACGACCCGCTCGTCGGGGTCGGCTGGTACGGCGAGTCCAAGATCGACGCAGAGCTGCTCTGCGGCGCGTTCGGCCGGCGTGGGCTCGACGTGGCGATCGTGCGGCCGAAGACGTTCGTGGGGCCGGAGCGACTCGGCGTGTTCGAGATCCTGTTCGACTGGATCCGTGAGGGCCGGCGCATCCCGATCCTAGGCGACGGCGCCAATCTGTATCAGCTGCTCGCGGTCGAGGATCTCGTCGACGCCGTCGTGCGCTGCTTCGACGCCCCGGTGGCGGGTGAGGCCCTCAACGTCGGTGCGGGCCGGTTCGGCGCCGTGCGAGACGACCTGCAGGCCCTGATCGACCACGCCGGCTCCGGCTCCCGGCTGTGGCCCGTGCCGGTGAGGCCGGCCGAGCTGTCGCTGCGCGCGCTCGAGCTGGCCCGGCTCTCGCCGCTCGCCGAGTGGCACTACCGCACCGCCCACAAGGACTCGTTCGTCTCGATCGACAAGGCGCGGCGCCTGCTCGGCTGGGAGCCGCGCCTGTCGAATGCCGAGACGCTGTGCGCGACCTACGACTGGTACCTCGACCACCTCGCGGTGATGCGCGCGGCAGGGACGACCCATCGGGTGCCGTGGAACCAGCAGGCGCTCGGCCTGTTGAAGCGACTCAGCTAGGTCAGTGCTGTCCTGCAGGCACGCGCTGCGCGCGGGGTAACGGGCGCAACGTTCCTTCATCGTCCGTCACGGCAGGAGCACGAGAGCGCCGCGCACGTCGCCGGAGCGGAGCCTCGCGAGCGCCTCGTTCGCCTGGTCGAGGGGGAGCGCCTCGACCTCGGTGTGCACCGGGATGCTCGGCGCGAGTGCGAGGAACTCCTCGCCGTCGCGGCGGGTCAGGTTCGCGACGGAGCGCACGCTGCGCTCGCCCCAGAGCAGCTCGTAGGGGAACGACGGGATGTCGCTCATGTGGATCCCGGCGCAGACGACCGTGCCGCCCTTGCGGACGTGGCGCAGCGCCGTCGGGACGAGCTCGCCCGCGGGGGCGAAGATGATCGCGGCGTCGAGCTCGGCCGGCGGGCCTGCCACGGTGTCGCCGGCCCACGTCGCCCCGAGCGAGAGCGCGAACGCCTGCGCCGTGGTATCTCCGGGCCGCGTCAGCGCGTAGACGTCCTGCCCGCTGTGGCTCGCCACCTGGCAGACGATGTGGGCGGCGGCACCGAAGCCGTAGAGGCCGATCCGGGCGGCGTCGCCGGCCGTGCGGAGCGCCCGGTAGCCGATCAGCCCGGCGCACAGGAGCGGTGCCGCCTCCAGGTCGGGGTAGCCGCTCGGGATCGAAAAGCAGAACCGCTCGTCTACGACGCAGAGCTCGGCGAAGCCGCCGTCGAGGTCGTAGCCCGTGAAGCGTGCACCGTCGCACAGGTTTTCCTGCCCGCTCTTGCAGTAGGCGCAGGCGCCGCACGTCCAGCCGAGCCACGGCACCCCGACACGAGCGCCGGTCGCGAAGCGCCCGGCGCTGTCGAGCACCTCGCCCACGATCTGGTGGCCCGGCACGAGCGGGAGCTTCGGACGCGTGAGCTCGCCGTCGACCACGTGGAGGTCGGTCCGGCAGACACCGCAGGCGAGCACCCGCAAGAGCGCCTGCCCGGGGCCCACCGTCGGGTCGGGCAGAGCGGCGGCACGAAGCGCCGCACCGGGAGTCTCGAGCACCATCGCCCTCACGAGCGCATCTTCGCTCGGGCGCACGGTCCCGTGTCGAGCACGGTGCAGTGCGTTTCCCCGTGCGACCCGTAGTTCCCCCGGAGCCCGCTGCGGGGCCTCCCCGATGTCCGACCGGCGCAAATGCGCAATGGATGTAGCTCGGAAGAAACAGAGGGAGGCGCAAATGGCTGTAGTTGCGAGCGCCCCGGTCTGGGCAGCCGACGAGGCCGTTCCGCAAGAGCGGGTGGCCATCGTCGAAGCCCGGTCGCTTCACAAGACGTACGACACGGGCACGGTCCGTGTCGAGGCGCTGCGCGGCGTCGATCTCGTCCTCGAGCAGGGTGAGATGGTCGCGATCATGGGCCCGAGCGGCTGCGGGAAGACGACCCTGCTCAACTGCCTGTCCGGCCTCGACTCGCTGGACGGCGGCGAGGTCGTGATCGAGGGCACGGCGCTGTCCGAGATGTCCGACCGCGAGCGCACCGACTACCGGGCGCGGCGGATGGGCTTCGTCTTCCAGTTCTACAACCTGATGCCCGTCCTCACAGCGGTCGAGAACGTCGAGCTGCCGCTCCTGCTCGCGAGAGCCGACGGCGACGAGGCGAGGGCGCGCGCACTCGACGCGCTCGAGCTCGTAGGGTTGCGCGAGCGCGCCGGACACGTCCCCGACGCACTCTCGGGCGGCGAGCGCCAGCGGGTCACGATCGCCCGCTCGCTCGTCAACGATCCCGCCATCGTGTGGGCCGACGAGCCGACCGGCGACCTCGACTCCGAGAACGCTGCCGAGATCGTCGAGCTCATGCGGCGGCTCAACATCGAGCGCGGCCTCACGTTCCTGATCGTCACACACGACATCGCGGTGGGGCGGAAGACCGACCGGATCGTGCGCATGGTCGACGGTGTGATCCGCGGTGAAGAGCTCCTGGGGGTGAGATAGCCATGGTCGTCCGTGCCACGGAGGCGGAGATCGACGTCGTCCGCACGAACCCTGCCGACGCGATCGCCGTGTTCAGGGAGTCGGTGATCCCGGCTCTCCACGACGAGGAGGGGTACGAGGGGTGCTACGTGCTCCTCTCGGAAGAGGGCAAGATGCTCGTCCTCTCGTTCTGGACGAGCAACGAGACCGCGCGGGCGACGCGCTTGAGCGGCTTCTACCAGGAGCAGATCGAGAAGCTCTCCGATCTCGTGGTCTTTCGCCAGGCGCCGGGACGTGAGGCGTACGACGTGGTCATCGCAGAGACACCTCAGGAGGCCGTCCGCTAGGAGGCAGCGATGCAGGAGCTCTTCGGCATTCCGGTCGACACGCTCCTCGTCATTCTGGGCATCGCGCTCGTCGTCGCCCTCGGGCTCGTCGGCGTCCTGGCCCTTCGCAACCGCATTCTCTTCAAGCTCGCCGTCCGCAACGTCGGGCGTCGCCGTGGGCGCAGCGCCCTGATCGTCGTCGGGCTCATGCTCGGCACGACGATCATCGCCGCGGCGCTCGTCACGGGCGACACGATGAACAACACGATCCGTGGCACCGCGGTCGACGCTCTCGGTGCCACGGACGAGACGATCGCGGCCCGCGGAGCGGTCGACGACATCCCCGGTGCGCTCGGGTCTGCCACCGGCACCGGCTGGCTCCCGGCGGGCACGGTCGGCCGGGTCGAGTCGGTGCTGTCCGGAACGGGGCTCGTGGACGGCGTCACCGGCGCGATCGTGGAGCAGGTGTCCGTTCAGGCCCCGGTGCAGCGGCAGAGCGAGCCGAGCGTGACGCTCTTTGCGGCCGACCCCACACGCATGGAGGGGTTCTCGCCCATCGTCGGCGCCGGGGGTGCGAAGCTCTCACTCGCAGACCTGGGCTCCGGCGAGGTCTACCTGAACCGGAAGGCCGCGAAGCAGCTGCGCGTCGCGGTCGGCGACCGTGTGCTCGTCTTCGCCGGGGGAACGAGCCACGCGGCCCGTGTGCGCGACGTCGTGCGGTTCGAGGGCGCGGGGACGGCGGACACCGCGATGCTGATGCCGCTCGAGGCGGCACAGCGGCTCTTCGGGCATCCGGGCGAGATCCGGGCGGTGCTGATCTCGAACCGCGGGGGCGACACGGCAGGCGCCGCTCTCTCGGACGACGTCGTGGAGCAGCTCAGCCCCTTCGTGGACGAGCTCGGGGTCGAGGTGAAGACCCTCAAGCAGGACGCGCTCGACGATGCGGACGCAAACGGCGCCGCGTTCATCGCCTTCTTCACGACGTTCGGAACGTTCTCGATCGCCGCCGGGATCCTGCTCATCTTCCTGATCTTCGTGATGCTGGCGGCAGAGCGGCGCGGCGAGCTCGGCATCGCCCGGGCGATCGGCACCCGCCGGGGGCACCTCGTCGACATGTTCACCTTCGAGGGTGCGGCCTACGATCTCGCAGCCGCGGCGGTCGGGGCGATTCTCGGCGCGGTGGTGGCGTTCGGGATGGTGATCGTGATGGCGCAGGCGTTCGGCGCGGTCGATGCGGACGAAGGGCTCCAGATCGAGTACGCGGTCTCCGCGCGTAGCCTGCTGATCTCCTTCGCCATCGGAGTCCTGCTCACACTCGTCGTCGTCGCGTTCTCCGCCTGGCGCGTCAGTGTGATGACGATCTCGACTGCGATCCGCAACCTGCCCGAGCCGGCGGTGCCCCCGCGGCGCCGTCGACTCGTGCGCGCGCTCGCCGGACTTGCCGTCGGCGTGCTCCTGGTGTGGAGCGGCCTCAGCTCCGAGACGGCGACCCCGGTGCTGCTCGGCGTGTCGCTCGCGCTGATGAGCCTCGTCCCGCTCCTTCGACTCGCCGGCGTGCCGGAGCGCCTCGCGTTCACGGCCTGCGGCGTCGCGGTCGTCGTCTACCTCTTGCTCCCGTGGCGTTGGCTCGAGCCGGTCTTCGGGGACCTGGCGATGGACTTCTCCACGTGGATCGTGTCGGGCCTCCTGATCGTCGTCGGCACGGTGTGGGTGATCGTCTTCAACGCTGACGTCCTGCTCGGTGTCGTGACGCGTGTCTTCGGCCGCATTCGCGGGCTCGCGCCGGTGCTGCGCATGTCGATGGCCTATCCGCTGCGTGCCCGCTTCCGCACCGGCACGACCCTTGCCATGTTCACGCTCGTGGTCTTCACGATGGTCACGGGATCGGTTTCGAACGGGTCGTTCGTCAACTCGATCAGCGTCGACGACGTCGGCGGCGGCTTCCAGGTGCGTGCGGGC
>Ga0209797_10000537_pt1 | contig 18984 bp, 13 predicted proteins | sample DOMMetBare3Fresh_2_FD_187472 | JGI IMG/M metagenome (GOLD analysis project Ga0209797, IMG submission 187472) | Wetland sediment microbial communities from St. Louis River estuary, USA, under dissolved organic matter induced mercury methylation -... | ecosystem: Environmental > Aquatic >... | reverse complement strand
TCGTACAGCATCGGCAGCACGCCGCCGCCATGCGAGAAGATCCAGCGGATGTCGGGATAGCGGCTGGCAGTGCCGCTGAACAGAAGCCGCGCAATCGCGCGCGCGGTGTCGGTGCCGTATTCGATCACGGCCTCGTTGATGCCGGGGATCAGGCCGCGGCAGCAGACCGGCGCTTCCGGATGGGTGTAGACGACGGCCTTCCTTCGGTTGAGCTCCGCCATCACCGGCTCGAATGCCGGATCGCCGAGCCACTTGTCGCGATAGCTGGTGAACAGGCTGATGCCGTCGGCCTTGAGCGTGTCGAGTCCGTATTCGATCTCCCGCAGGCTGCCCTCGACGTCCGGCAGCGGCAGCGCCGCGAACAGGCCGAAGCGGCCCGGATAGTCGACCACGAGGCGGGCCGCGAAGTCGTTGCACTCGCGCGCAATGCGGCGGCCCTGGGCGTGATCGCCGATCCAGACGCCGGGCGTGGTGATCGAGGTGATCGAGGTCGCGACGCCGGCGCGGTCCATGTCCTCGAGCGACTTCTCGATCGTCCAGGCGAGCGTCGGCGGCTGCAACAGCGCGCGCATCTCGTCGATGAATTTCGGCGGCGCGATGTGATGATGGGTGTCGATGCGATGCGGCTTCGATGCGGCCGCGGTGCCGGAGCCGCTCTGCGCCGATGCGGCCGGCCCGGAGCCCGCATCCGCCGCCGCGAACACGCCGCGCGGCGCGCCGCCGCCCGCATTGGCGCCTGGTCCGGCGAAGTGGCCACCGGTTCGCCGCCAAGACCATGCGCTACTCAAAGAGTCTACGCGCATGGGGAGCGATCGCCGTTGCGGCGGAAGCGTCGGCGTGGCGACGCAGCAGCTGCAGCCGCGGAACCTGAGCTTGCGGGTTTGTTGTGTCATGGGTGCCTCCCTCATTTTCTGTTATGCCGTCCAGAGCATATCGGTGCCGTTCTCACGAATGCGGACCATGGCCGATACGATGGCGTGCTCGTCGGTGCCATTGGTGATGCCCACCTTCACCGAATAGATCTCCCCGCTCTCGAATGTCGCGCCCGGGTTGGTGTGGGGCGGTTCCTCCAGCGCCAGCCCGAGGCGGCTCATGAACGCGCGCTCGGTCACCGGATGCGGGCGATAGGGCTTGGTGGCGGCGCTGATGAGCTCGACGATGTCGGCGGTCCTGGTGCCGGGCTTGATGGTGGCGAGCGCCTGCCGCAGCGCCTCCTTCGCCTTCGCGGCGACAGGCGGGCGGCGCTCCGAGATGAGGAGAAAGCCTTCCGACCAGTAGTTGAAGCGGCGCGCCGCCACATAGACCTGCAGCGGATCAATCCGCGCATCGAGCGGCGTGCTGAACGGCTGCAGCGTGCGGCCGCCGTCGAGGCTGAACAGCGTGCGCACGTCCTGCGCGCCGCGCCGGTTGGCCTCTTGCTCGCCGGCGAGGATCGCCTCGGTGACGCCCAGGCCCGACCTCTTGGCGTCGGCGATCGCGGTCATGGCACCGTTGAGCGCAAAGCAGCTCTCGCGCATCGCATCCACTTCGTGCAAGGAGCTGCGCCGCATGAGCGCCCAGACCTGCGCGGTCGCATTGAGCGCCTGCTCGCCGATGGCCTCGTCGATGGCTTGGTGCAAGGCCGTCGGCATATAGCCGTCGCCGATGATGAGCAGGGCGCCCGGCATCCCCGCCTTGGCCTCGAGCGCCCGCCGCCCGATCGCCTGGCCGCCGCGCAGCGGCTTAAGGTCCTCGATGAAGGTCAAGGGCTTGGCGGCGCCCAGCATGTTGGGGCCGCCGCCGAGATGGATCTCATGCTGGCCCGAGCGCGTGAGCAGCGCGATGACCGCCTCGAGCTTCGGCACCAGATTGGTGAGATAGGCCAGCTCGGCATGATGGGCGGGATTGCCGTAGACGATCGCGCAGGGCGCGTCCGGGAAGGCGCGCCACAGCGCGTCGATGCGCCGAACGAATTCCTCTTTCGGCATGACGTCGGCGTCCCAGTCGGAGGGGCCGATCAGCAGAGTCGGGTGCGAGGTCAGCACAGCATCGGTCCTCGATCAGCGCGCGATCGTGGCGAGCGCGGCCTTCTGCTGCGTCAGCGGCTCGGCGCCGCGCTCGGTCAGCAGAACCGGCTCGCCGCAAAGGAGATACCCAGTCTCGGGCAGATACTGGTTCGGATGGATCATGAACACCATGTCGGGCTCGAGCATGGTCGTGTTGTCGAGCGCCACGTCACCCGGCCTGATCGAGCCGAAGCCGAGGCCATGGCCGCGCCGCCTGATATGCGGCGGATAGCAATATTCGCCATAGCCTTCGGCCTCGAGCACGGTGTTGATGGCGCGGCAGACATTGGCCATGACGACGCCCGGGACGGCGGCCTTGATCCCTTCGTCCATCGCGCGCACCACGAGCTCGTACTTGCGCTTGAGCTCTTCGGGCGGCTTGCCGATCACCACGGTGCGGCAGATCTGCGCGAGCTGACCCTGGTAGCTCGGCGTGATCTCGGCGAGGATGATGTCGCCTACCTGGAGCTTGCGGCCGTTCGAGGGTTGCACCGCGCGATTGTGCGGCCCGGCACAGAGCAGCAGAAAATTGTCCTCGGCGCCGAGTGTCTTCATGAACCACTTGAGCTCGACCGCAAGCTCGTCCTCGCTCATGTCGGGCCGCGCGATCTCGATCAGATGCTCGTAGCCGCGTTCGGCGATGCGGGTCGCTTCGCGCGCGTTGGCGATCTCGTCCGCGGTCTTGGTGCGCGCCGCATCGAACATGAGCTTGTCGGCCGAGCGCGCGCCGGGCAGCGCGACGGTGAGGTGGCTTGCGATGTCATAAGGCAGGAAGCGCATCCCCGCGGTCGCGAGCGCTGTGCCGGCCGCGGCCCGTTGGCCGATCTCGCCGAGCACGCCCTCCACGAGATCGTCGACGCCGACGACCCGCGCATCAGGGCAGCGCTGCGCCGCCCGCTCGGCGTCCCAGTGCGGGGTGACGACGAGCGTCATCGCTCCGTCCGGTTCCAGGAGGGCGGCGGCCGCGCCGAGCGACTTGAAGCCGCTCAGCACCATCACCGGGTTCGGTTTCTCGATGAAATGCGCGCCGTCGTGCAGGCCGACGAGAAGCTCGAGCTTCTCGTCCAGCATGCGGCGGCGGATGTCGGCGAGGCGCTCCTGGTCATTCATGGGGCGGTCGTCTCTTCCTCAAGGGCGAATAGCGAATGGCGAATAGCGAATAGGAAGAGAGCTCTCTTCTATTCGTTCTTCCCTATTCGCCATTCGCTACTCGCCATTCGCTTTCTTTCACACTTCTTCCAAGCCGACGGAATCGCCAAGGTCGGTATCGTCGAACAGCTCTTCCAGCGGACGCAGCTTGCTCACCATGCCCTGCTGGTGCACGTAGCGCTGGATCGTTTCGAGATTCTTGCGGTTGGCGTCGGTGAGGCCATATTGCCATGGATCGGAGCCGAGAATCTCCTGCTGCTCCTCGACCGCGGTGCGCACCCAGGCGAGCGGCACCATCCGAGGGTTCTTCACCCGTTGGTAGGCCATCTGCTTCGACGCCTCGAACGCCTTGACCAGGTTGGTGGTGACCCAGGGATACTTGTCGACGATCTCCTGGCGGATCGTGGTTACGTGCATGATCGGAAAGATTCCGGTCTCTCGATAATAGTCGATCTCGACCTGCTTGTAGTCGGGAAACAGCCGCGCGATCCGCTTGTCGCCGAGCGCGAACGGCCGCGGGATCGTCGGCGAGATCATCGCCGGAATGTCGCCGTCCGCCAGCATGTCGTTGAGCGACTTGGCGCTCTTCTTCATCTCGATCCGCAGGTCGCTCGGCGCATCGAATGCGATGTCCTCGCTGCGGTCGGTCACCCAGGTGATCGTCCGGTGCGGGACGCCGTAGCGCTCTTCGAGAATGCCGCGCATCCAGATGTTGCCAGCCGGCATGAAGTTGGTGCCGCCGATCTCTCTGCCGATCAGGTCCTTCGGCGACTTGATGCCGGCCGCGGTGTTGATGAACACGAAGCCGTGGCGGAAGCGGCGATGCAGGAACACCGGGATCGCGGTGATCGGGTGGTTCTGGTCGCGCGCGATGAAATAGGCGCCGACATTCTCCTCGCAGACGTCGAACTCGGTCTTGCGGGCGATCCGCCAGTGCCGCTCGCGCGGCCCCATGTCGGTGAGGAAGATGAGCTCGAGGCCGGCGGCCTCCACCAGCCCTTCCTTGAGCGGGCGGATGATGTCGTAGTCGCCGGCGGCGACGGTCAGTCTCAGCTTGGCCATTCTGCAGGTCCTACGGAGTCATTGCGGGTTGGACGCTCAATCCGAGCGCCAGCGGCTGTAGTGGATCTCGGCGCGGCGCACGATCTCGTTGAGCAGGATCGCCATCGCGGCCAGCACCGAGATTAGACCGAGGAGCTTGGTCGGGTTGAAGCTCTGTGTGAACAGGGTGGTGAAATAGCCGATGCCGGCGGTCGAGACGTAAAGCTCGGCGAGCAGCACGCCGAGCAGCACACCGGTCATGCCGAGCCGCATGCCGGCAAAGAAGCTCGGGATCATGTGCGGGAAGATCACCCAGCGGAAGATGTGCCAGCGGCTCGCGCCCATCGACTTCGCGCTCGTGAGCAGGATCGGCTTGATGTTCTGCACGCCGGCGACGACCGTCACGATGATCGGGAAGATGCCGTGGCTGACCCCGAACGCGATCTTGGAGGCGGGGCCGATGCCGAAGTAGAGGATGAACAAGGGCAGGATGGTGATCTGCGGCGTGCCGTAGAGCAAGAGGATGATCGGCATGAAGCTCTTATGCGTGAACCGGTGCAGCCCGACCGCAAGCCCGACCACCAGCCCGATCACGACCGACATGGCGAAGGCTGCCACGATCTCGGACGCCGATATGCGCAGCGCGTTGGGCACGCCATTGGTCTCGAACACGGTATGCAGGCTCGTGAACACGATCGAAGGCGGGCTCAGGAAGATCTTGTCGACGAAAAAGCGCGCCGCGATCTCCCAGGCGATGAACAGGAGCACGATGACGCCGAGCCGCGCGACGCCGGGCCGCGCCAGGAACCAGCGCTTGAGGCGCCGCCCGAGCGGGACGGCGTTGGGCGGTTGCGCCGGGTATGCGGTGCTCGTCATCTAGCGCCGCCTCGCCCGCGCCTCGAGGCTCGAGGTCACGGTGTTGAGGGTGAGCGCGATCGCCACCGCAAACGCGATGTAGGCAAACATGCGCGCGGTATCCATGCCTTCGGCGAGGTGCACGATGCGGTGGCCGAGGCCGGCAAGCGACGCGATGGTTTCGCTGCCGAGGATCGACAGCAGCGCGACCGTGAAGCCGATGCGCAGTCCGGTCAGGATGATCGGGAACGCCGCCGGCAAGAGCACCCAGCGGAACAGTTGATAGTCAGACGCGCCCATCGAGCGCGCCGACAGGACGAAGATGCGGTCGACATAGCCGAAGCCAGCGATCGTGTTCAGGATGATCGGGAAGAAGCTCGTGGTGACCCCGAGCGCGATCTTGGAAGCGGGGCCGAGCCCGAAGAACAGGATATAGAGCGGCAGGAAAAGAATGATCGGGACCGAGTAGATGCCGGCCAGGAGCGGCTCGAACACCCGGATCGAATATTGCGAGCGGCTGATCAGGTAGCCAAGCGTGATGCCGCTCGCCGCAGAGATCGAGAACGCGATCGCGAGCTCCGTCAGGGTGATGCGCAGGTCGGTCACGAACTCAAGCGTTGCGAGCACGTCGACCAGCTCGTCGAACACCCGAAGCGGGTTGGGCAACAGGATCGGGCTGATCTGCCCATACGTCGTCCCGACATACCAGAGGCCGACGAGAGCGATGACGAAGGCGACCTGGACCGCGCGGCTGCCGAGGGCGCTGCGGTCGCGTTTTGGCGTGGCGCTCTTGAGGGCGGCGCTCTTCGACACAGCGCTTTCGGGCTCGGCGCTCACGACTTGGCGCCTCTGCGGGCGGCCCGCTCGCTGGCGGTGGACTGTTCCATCGCTTTGCGGATTTCCTCGTGCAGCAGGGCGAACAGCGAGTTGCGCAGGCTCGTGAACTTCTCCGATGTCATGAAGCCGGGCTTGCGCGGGTGCGGCTCGTCGATCGTGATCACCTCCTTGATGGTGCCCGGGCGAGCCGAGAACACCGCGACGCGGTCAGCGAGGAAAACCGCTTCGCCCAGGCTGTGGGTCACGAACACGATGGTCTTGCCGGTGCGCGAGAGCAGCACCGAGAGGTCCTCGCCGAGCACCATGCGGGTCTGCTCGTCGAGCGCGCCGAACGGCTCGTCCATCAGGAGGATGCCGGTTTCGAGGCTGAGCGCGCGCGCAAGCGCGGCGCGCTGGCGCATGCCGCCGGAGAGCTGGCCCGGATAATGATTGGCAAAGTCGGACAGTCCCACGGCTGCAAGCGACTGGCGTGCGCGCGGCTCGCGCTCTGCCTTCGGCACGCCCTGGAACATCATGCCGAGATTGACGTTCTCGAGCACCGTGCTCCAGGGGAACAGCGCGTTCTCCTGGAACACATAGGCAATCTCCTGCGGCAGCGGACCGCGCACGTCGGTGTCGCCGACCAGGACCTTGCCGTTCGTCGGGGTGAGCAGCCCGCCGATCACGTTGAGGAGGGTGCTCTTGCCGCAGCCGCTCGGCCCGATCAGGCACAGCAATTCGCCGCGGCGGATGTCCAGCGACGTTTCCAGCATGGCACGCACGAATTGGGTGCTGCCCTCCTCACCGAACTGGTGGGAGACGTTGCGCACCCGTATCGCGAGGTCATTTCCCGTCATGGTCGCCGCACGTCCAATCTTTCCCGGCCGTCATTTCGGCAGAAACGCCTCGGTGTAAAGCTTCGACATGTCGGGCTCGCTGGGCAGCAGCTTCAGCTCGACATACGACTTGCTGAGCGTTGCGAGCGCCGCCTGGTCGAACCGGCCGGTGTCGGAGAACATCGGCATCAGCTCGTCGTAGACGCGACTGCTGATGTCCTGATCCTTCTCCATCACCTCCATGGCGACCTTGACCGTCTCGGCCTTGTTGCGGCGCATGAAGGCGATGGTCTCGAACCAGCCCTTGAGGAAGTTGCGTACGACCTCGGGCTTCCCTGCGATCGCCTTCTCGGTCGCGAAGATGACATGGATGTGGAAGTCCTTGATGTCGGTGAAGCGCACCAGGATGCGGGCTTCGCCCCTCTTTTCCAGGTCGAAGGCGTTGCCGATATCCATGATCGCGCCGTCGATGTCGCCGCGCTTGAGCGCGGCGATCTGACCCGGCATGGCGCCCATCGGCGCGATGGTGATGCCGTTCGGGCCCCAGCCCTGGCGGCGCGAGGTCTCGCTGACGAGCCAATAGGTGAGCGAGCCCGCGGTCGAGACGCTCACGGTCTTGCCCTTGAGATCGGCGACAGTCTTCGGGCCGTCCGGCCGCACCACGATCGCGAGCAGGAGCGGGGGGCCGGCCATGGCGGCGACACCCTTGATGGGCGCGCCCTTGACGATGAACGCCATCGCGGGACCGGAGCCGAGCAGGATGTCTATTCCGTCGGCGGCGGCCGCCTGCTGCATGCGGGCGTCGCCCGCGAACGCCGTGAGCTCCAGCTCGGTATTGTTTTTCTGGAAGATGCCGGCGCGCATGCCGACGTCGGGCGGCACGAACGAGAAGGCCTCGGCGACGGCCTTGCCGACGCGCAGCTTGTCGGCGGCGGAGGCCGGCGTTGCCAGCGCCGCGGTGGCCGATGCCACGAGGATGAACGCAAAGCGCGAGAGTGATTGCATCGATGCCTCCTGCGTCATGTCTTCGGCAGAAACCGTTCGGTGTACAGCGTCTTCATATCGGGTTCGGTCGGCAGCGTCTTCATCTCGACGAACGAGCGGCTGAGCACGGCGAGCGCCTTCGGCTCGAAACGGCCGTCATCCGAGAACATCGGCATCAGCTCATCATAGATGGCGGCCGTGGTCGCATCGTCGGTCTGCATGACGTCCTTGGCGATCTTGACCGTCTCGGCCTTGTTCGCCCGCATGAACGCGATGGTGTCGAACCAGCCCGCCATGAAGGCGGTGAGCGTAGCCGGCCGGGACGCGATCGCCTTGTCGGTCGCGAAGATCACGTGGACATGGAAATCCTTCAACAGCTCGTTGAAGCGCAACAGGATGCGACCTTCGCCGCGCTGCACATAGTTGAGCGCGACCGCGAGATTGACGACGGCAGCGTCGAGCGCCTTGGCCTTGAGTGCCGCGATGCGGCTTGCATCCTCGCCAATCGGCACCTGCGTGACGCCGTCGAAGCCCCAGCCCTTCTGGCGCGACACCTCGCTGACGATCCAGCTGGTGACCGAGCCGACGGTCGAGACGCCGACTTTGCGGCCTTTGAGGTCGTCCGGGGATTTCAGAGAATCGTCGGCGCGCACCACCAGCGCGAACAGAAGCGGCGGCCCCGCCATGGCGGCGATGCCCTTGACCGGCGAGCCTTTCACGATGAAGGCCATGCCAGGCCCGGAGCCGAGCGCGACGTCGATCGCGTCGGCCGCCATCGCCTGCTGGATGCGGGCGTCGCCGCCGAAGCTCGAAATCTCCAGATCAAGGTTGTGCTTCTTGAAGAGGCCGGTGCGCGCGCCGACGTCGGCCGGCACGAACGAGAATGCCTCGCGCCCGGCCTTGCCGACGCGCAGTGTTTCGGCGCTGGCGGGCGAGGCAGAAAGTGCGATGAGCGCACAGGCAAGAATGGTTGCAAGCCCTCTCCACCGATCATCCCCGCGAAAGCGGGGATCCAGCCTTTCGCGATGCTGGCGTATGAGGCCCCTGGGTCCCCGCTTGCGCGGGGACGAGCGAAAACTGAAGAGCTTCAACATTGGCGTCCCCCCGCGATCGGCTACCTTATGGCTTGGCGTCCACCTTTCGCTCCGATCTTAGCCGGTCTCGCCGCTGTTGTGTGGCGGTCTCGTCGAGCGTCAAATCGTCCCTGAGGACAACCCCATAGTGTTCGTGCGCCGCTTCCCGGGAGACCAGCTCTTCGAGCACGTCGTGGCGCACTACCGCGGGATCGCGCTCGAGCGGGTTGCCCCAGCCGCCGCCGCCGCCGGTGCGCACGATCGCTTCCGCATTGAGCGGGACCGGGATGTGTGCGCCGACCATCGGCTTGAAGTCGTTCTCGCCCGGCAGCCGCAGCAGATAGCCGCCGGCCTCGCCGGGCTTGCCGCCCCACAATCCCCAGGGCGGGCAATCGCGCCGGCGCGCCTGCTCGAAGTTCCAGCGGCCCTCGACCAGGTTGCGCACGTGCATGTCGATGCCGAGCCCGCCGCGATACTTGCCGGCGCCACAGGAATCCGGCCGCAGCGCGCGGCCCTCGACCAGCACCGGGCATTTGAGCTCGATGCCTTCGATCGAGCCGTTGCGCACGTCGCCCTGACACACCGAGACGGTGGCGTGCTCGCCATCCTCGTAGGGCCGTCCGCCCCAGCCTCCGCCCTCGATGCTCTGCACCACGAAGCGGCGCTTGGTCTTGGGATGAACGCCGAAGAACACGACCGCGCCGCCGAGCAATCCATGGTGCCCGGCCGGCACCTTGTCGCGCATCGCCGGCGCCAGCGCCTTGACGATGGCGTCGACCACCGTGGGCACGATGATGCTCCAGCCCGACATCGGCGCCGGAAAGCGCGCCATCATGATGCTGCCTTCCGGGATGATGACGTTGAGCGCGCGGAAGGAGCCTTCGTTGACCGGCTCGAGCGGGCCGGTGAGCGCCTTGTAGGCGACGCGGGCGCCCGCAAGGGTGCGCGAATTGATGCCGGCGCGGCGCTCGGCCGAGCAGCCCGACAGGTCGATCGTCATTTCGCCTTTAGAGACCGTGACCTTGACCCGGATCGGCACCGGCTCGCCCTTGAGCACGCCGTCGTCGTCCATGGCGGCTTCCGCCTCGTAGACGCCGTCGGGAAGCTGCGCCACTACGTTGCGGCACTTGGTCTCGGTCTCGTCGAAGATGCGATTGATCGCGGCGAGAATAGTCGCCTTGCCGTATTTGTCGAACAGCTCGTCCATGCGGCGCGCCGCCAGCCGACAGGCCGCCATCTGCGATTTCATGTCGCCGAGCGAGGATTCCGGAAACCGGATGTTGTCCTTGAGCACGCGGTAGAGCGTCTCGTCGAGCTTGCCCTTTTCGTAGATCTTGAGCTGGTCAAGCTGCAGGCCTTCGAGCCAGGGGTCCGCCACCTGCGGCCCGGCGCCGAAGCCGGTCGACATGCCGCCGACGTCGATCCAGTGCGCCCGCACCATCGAGAACATCAAAAGCTCGCCCTTGTAGAAATAGGGCATGTAGATGACGACGTTGTTGAGGTGCTGGCCGGCGACCGCCTGGTGATTGGTGATGATCACGTCGCCCGGCGCGAAGCCGTTCTTGCCGTAGCGCTTCATGCCGTCGACGATGATGACGCCGAGGTCGGCGACGAAATGCGACACGCCGCCGACGTTCTGCGAGATGAGCTGGCCTTGCGGGTCGATCAGCGCGGTGCAGAAGTCGCGCACCTCGTAGATCATCATGTTGTAGGAGGTGCGCTGCAGGTCGGCCGCCATCTCGTTGGCGACCGCCGGCAGCGCGTTGCGGATCACTTCCAGCGTGACCGGGTCGAGTGATGGACGCTTGGCGTTGCGCGCCGTGGTCTTGCTGGCCTTTGCCATCACGCGCCTCCCACCTTGATGATCAGCTCGCCGGAGGGTGCGACCCGGCAGTCGTCGCCCTTGAACAGCACCGTCGTGGTGCCGAGCTCCTGCACGATCGCGGGACCGGTGATGCGCGTGCCGGACGCGAGCGCGTCGCGCTCATAGACGGGACAGCGCACGGGCTTCTTGGGGTCGAGGAAATAGACGTCGCGATGGCGCGCGGCGGTCGCGGCGCGCCCCTTGCCGAGCCGCGGGAAGGCGAGCTTGGCGCGCTTGCCGATGATGCCGAGGCGCATGTTGACCATCTCGACCGGCTCGTCCGGCGAATGGTGCGCGTAGCGGTGCTCATAGAGCGCATCGAACGCTTGCCGGATCGCCTTGCGGTTGCCGGCCTTGAGCTGCGCGAGCGTCACCGGCACCGACAGGGTGAATTCCTGGCCGACATAGCGCAAATCGAGCGCGATCTGCTCCTCTGCGCCACGGGTGTGGCGCAGGCTTGCGCGCGCCTGGGCGCGCATCTCATCGTGGATCTTGACCAGATTCGCGAAGTCGACGCTGGCGAGATCGGAATAGGCGGTGCGGATGAAGTCATGGCGCTCGTCGGCGAGCAGCATGCCGAGCGCCGAGAAGTGCGAGGGAAACAGCGGCACGATCACGCTCGGGATATGTAATTCGCGCGCGATCGCGATCACGTGCAGCGGCCCGGCGCCGCCAGAGGCCACGAGCGCAAAGTCGCGCGGGTCATAACCCTTCTCGACGGAGACTTCGCGCACCGCGAGCGACATCTTCGAGATCGCGATCTCGACGATCGCCTGCGCGGCCGCGACGGTGTCCATCTTGAGCGGCTTGGCGATCTTCTCGGCGATGCCGCGCGTGGCGCCTGCCGCATCGAGCTTCATGGTGCCGCCGAGGAAATTGTCGGGATCTAGCCGGCCGAGCACCACATTGGCGTCCGTGATGGTGGGCTCGGTGCCGCCGCCCTGGTAGCAGATCGGGCCGGGATCGGCGCCCGCGCTCTGCGGCCCGACCTTGAGCGCGCCGATGTCGTCGATCCAGGCGATCGAGCCGCCGCCGGCGCCGACCTCGACCACGTCGATCATCGGCAGCATCACCGGATGGCCGCCCGCGTAGCCGCCAACGTAGTAGCCGGGCGCGAGTGTCGGCTCGCCGTCGCGCACGAGGCTCGCCTTGGCGGTGGTGCCGCCCATGTCGAAGGAGATGACGTTCTTTTGTCCGAGCGCGAGGCCGACCTGCGCGGACGCGATGATGCCGCCTACGGGGCCGGATTCCATCATCGCCACCGGCCGCTCGGTCGCCACTTCCGGCGTCATCACGCCGCCGTTCGAGCGCATGATCGAGAGATTGCCGCGGAAGCCGATCTCGCCGAGGCTCGACTTGAGGCTACTGACATAGCCGCCGACCTTGGGGCCGATATAGGCGTTCACCACCGTCGTCGACATGCGTTCGAACTCGCGGTACTCGCGCAAAATGTCATGCGACAGCGACAGATAGGCGTTGGGCAGCGCGGCGCGCAGCGCTTCGCCGGCGGCGCGCTCGTGCTCGGGGTTGACGTAGGAATGCAGGAAGCAGACCGCGACCGCCTCAACGCCTTCGTCGGCAAGCACGCGGCAGGCGTCCGCGAGGCTCGCGCGGCCGAGCTTGGCGTGCACCTCGCCCGTGGCCAGCACGCGCTCCTCGACCTCGCGGGTCAGCCTTCGCGACACCAGCGGGCGATGCTTGTGGAACAGGAGGTTGTAGGCCTCCGGCCGGTTGCCGCGGCCAATGATGTAGACGTCGCGGGTGCCGCGGGTGACGACGAGGCCGGTCTTGGCGCCCTTGCGCTCGATCAGCGTGTTGATCGCGATGGTCGAGCCGTGGATCAGCTCGTCGATCGTGGAAGCCTTGAGCCCGCTCTTGTTCAGGCAGTCGATGATGCCCTGCGTGAGCTGGGCCGGCGTGGTCAGGCTCTTGGCCTGGATGAACCCATTCGACGTCTCATCGAAGCCGATGAGGTCGGTAAACGTTCCGCCGATGTCGATGGCGACGACGAGCACGTTGAAGCCTCTCCCGTTCTGTTTGCCGCCAGATTGGATCGACCCGGCCTAGGCAAGCAACGGGATTTGCGGCTTAATGAATGCAGCCATTTGGCTATACGCTTGGGCGTTGACTTGCAAGGATACAATCAATCTCAAACGAGCTGCAACTGTCGTGCGCGTGGAGCAAAGCGGGATGCGGCTGCGAGCGGCGGCGTAAGTGGGCGGCCAGGGCAGGGATGGTCGATCGCATGGAGTGGTCATGAAGGATGCAACGATTGGTCGGCGTCTTGCGGAGGGTATTGTTGCGCCGGGCGTTGTGGGCCTGATGCTGGCCTGGGCCGGCGTCGCGTTCGCGCAGGTCGTCGCTCCGCGCGTCGAGAATGTTCAGATTCCTTCCAACGTCGATCCCTTCGGCCTGTCTTTCGATGACTTCAAAAAATATTCCCCCGCCAAGAATTTCGAGCTGATCGGGCAGAGCTACTTCAAGATCCCCGAGCGCACGCCATGGGCGAAGGGGCAGGGGCGGCCGGGCGGCGAGGTCGGCTCCGGCTTCAACACGGTGCGCGTCTACGACGGCATCGCCTATCTCGGCGGGCAGAACTCGCCGCCGACGCTGTTCGGCATCCTGATCGCGGATGTGCGCGATCCCAAGAACATCAAGACGCTGAGCTTCATTCCCTGCAATCCCGGCGCGCGCTGCAATTACCTGCGCGTCAACAAAGAGAAGAAGATACTCATCTTCAGCCACGACTACGATGCGCGCGGCAACCCGAACAAGCAGCCCGCCGGCGAGAAGACCAAGTCCGGCGTGTCGTTCTACGACGTGTCGGATCCAAGCAAGCCGAAGGAGCTTGCGTTCATCCCGATCGCGCCCGACGGCAAGGCGCATGGGCTCGATGCCGACGACCGCTATGTCTATTCCTGCTCGCAGTTCTCGACCGAGCTCAACCGCGAGGGCCTGCAGATCATCGACTATGGTGATCCCAAGGCGATCAGGGAGGTCGGCACCTGGCACGTCACCGGCCAGAAGAAGGGCGAGCAGTTCGGCCCGCTCAATCGCAACGGCCCGGACGGCAAGCAGCAGATCATCCAGTGCCACGAGATCGTCTACTACAACGATCGCGTCTATGCGGCTTGGCGCGACGCCGGCATGCAGATCATCGACGTCAAGGACCGCAGCAATCCGAAGCTCATTGCGACTTACGATTACAATCCGCCGTTCCATGGCGGCAATCTCGGCGCCGCTCATACGTCTGCGCCGGTGGTGGTGCGCAAGGGCGAGCACCCCGACCTGGTCGTGCACACCGACGAGATCTTCGACTGCCCGCCCGGCTTCGGGCGGATCCTCGACGTGTCCGATCTCAAGAACCCGGAAGTCGTTAGGGGCGAGCGGCCCGCCAACGTGGTGCTGCTTTCAACCTTCCGGTTCGATTACGTCTCGGACAACTTCGATCCCCAGAGGAAGCAGTTCATCTGCGACGGCGACGGCCCGGGCGGCCGCTCCGGCACGACGACGCATTTGCCGTGGTTCGACCAACGCTCGCCGAGCCTCGTCTACATCACCTGGTATGACGAGGGCGTGCGCGCCATGGACATCTCCAACCCGTTCGCGCCGGTCTTCGTCGGGCACTTCCTGTCGCCGCGCACCGGTGCGCCGGCGGCGCCCAGCTCGACCGCGCGCAGGGATCGCCACACCCGGGAGATCTTCCAGGACCCGGACACAGGCCTTCTTTACCTTACCGATGGCAACGGCGCCGGGCTGATGGTGCTGCGCTATACTGGGCCGATCCCGGACAAGGCTCCGATCCCGGGCGGACGATGACAGTGCGCATTGTTGCTTTCTTTCTCTTGCTAGCGTGTGCCGCGCTCTTGGGCGGCCGCCTTGCCGCGCATGAGCCCGACGACCTGCAATACCTGCCCAAGCTCGATCGCTTCGCGCTTGCGGAAGCGTTTCGCCGCGGCGGCGAGGCCGAGCGCGCCGCGCTTGAGGCGGAACTCACGCCGATTCCCGGCGCCGATGAAAATGCCGTCGTGCTTGGGCGCGACCTCGATGGCGACGGCGATCCGGATGAAATTCACTTTCATCTCGAAGTGGTCGAAATCCAGGAGGAGGTCTATCCCGGCGAGTACGTGACCTTCTGGGTGTTCGCGCCGCTCGGCAGCGCGATGGGGCAGGCGGCGCGGCTGCCGTCGCCGACGCTGCGGGTGGAGGAGGGCGACCGCGTCGCCATCACGCTCTACAACACGCACTACCTGCCGCACACCATCCATCTGCACGGCACCAGCCAGCCCAACAACATGGACGGCGTGCCGCACATCACCCAGCACGAGGTCCCGCCCGGCAAGTCGTTCACCTATCGCTTCACCGCCGGCACGCCCGGCACCTATTGGTATCACTGCCATGTGCAGGACCATGTGCACCCGCTGATGGGGCTCTCCGGCATGCTCATCATTGAGCCGAACCGGCCGCACAATCATTTCGCTCATCTCATACCGGGCGCCGGCCGCATCCAGCACATGGCGAAGGCGACGCGCGAGGAATACCAGGGCGAATATTCGCTGGTGTACATGGACATCGACGACCGGCTCAACCGCATCCCGGCGGCGTTCAGCGATCCGCGCGAGATCGAGAAGCGCATGCATCGCGACTATGACTCGACGCAGCGCAAGCCCAACATCTTCATGCTCAACGGCCGCTCGTTCCCGTTCACGATGCGCGATACGCCGGTGGTGGTGAACCCCGACGAGACCGTCAAGCTGCGCGTCCTCAACGTCGGCGCCGGCATCCGCCACCTGCACACCCATGGCCATCACCCGACGCTGACCGATGTCGACGGCCGCGCCGTGCCCAAGGAGGCGCAGATCACCCGCGACACCTTCACGGTCGGTCCGGCGCAGCGCGTTGATCTTAAGCTGCGCACCGGCAGCGATGGCTATTTCGCCGCTGGTCCCGGCGTCTGGCTGATGCATGACCACACCCAGCCGGCCGCCTCCAACAAGGGCATCAATCCGGGCGGCGATCACACCGTCATCGTCTACAAGGATTTACTCGGCGTGGACGGCCTGCCGATCGACCGGCTCGGCGGCCATTCGGCGCACTCGGTCTATTTCAATCCCGAGTACTACCAGGGCAAGATTCCGGTGTTCGATCCGAAGATCTTCGGCAGCACGATCACGACCTACGAGAAAGGCTGGCCGGGTGCGCCGCCCGCCGGCGGCGCGTTCGACTATCCCAGGCGCGAAGCGCTTGGCGCCCTGCCGCGGCAGGACCTGATCGACGTCGAGCGCCATCGTCCGGTGGCGGCGTCATGCGAGGAGCGGCCGCGCACGAAGCGCCGCATCGTGGTGAAGGCCGGCCGCCAATACGCACGCGAAGGCGAGGTGTTCGCATTCGAGCCGCGTGAGATTCACGCCGAGCGCTGCGAAGAGGTCGAGATCGTGCTGGAGAACAACGACGAGGTCCGTCACGACCTGATGATCCCCGGCCTCAACCCGATCTTCGCGCTCAACGTGGTCGGGCCGGATACTGAATCGGCGCGGTTCGTGACGCCGGACGAAGACATCACACTGTTCCTGCATTGCCACGTCCCGATCCATGACAAGGTCGGCATGATCGGCAAGGTTATCGTCGGCAAGGGCGGCGAGCCCAAGGTTCTGGCGCAGGCGCCTTCCGCCGATACCAAGACCTACAAGGGCGTCGGCGTCGTGATCGCCACCATCCCGCGCATGAACCGGCTGATCGTCAGCCACGAGGAGATCAAGGGTTTCATGGCGGCGATGGAGATGAGCTATCCGGTCACGCCGCCGGACCTGCTCAACGGGCTCAATCCGGGCGACAAGATCGGCTTCACCATCGATGCCGGCAAGTCAGCGATCGTGGCGATCGACGTGATCGAGGCGGCGAAGTAGCAAACAGCGGTTCCCAGCGGCAGCGCTAATTGGTACTCCGTCATGCCCGCGCCTGTCGCGGGCATCCACGTCTTGCTTGCACGACGTAGCGAAGACGTGGATGGCCGGGACATAAGCGCGTTTACGCGCGTCTTCGGACGCGTTATGCCCGGCCATGACGACGCGGAGAGGGCCAGGCTGATCTCATGAAGCAAGCACGACTGCCGCAGTCCGCAAGGTCACGCCCCCATATCCGCCTCGCCGCCGACATCGGCGGCACCTTCACCGACATCGCGGTGTTCGACGAGCGCGCCGGCGCGCTCACCTTCGGCAAGGTGTTGTCGACGCCGCAGCGTCTGGTCGAGGGCATCGGCAAGGGGGTCGAGAAGGCCGGCAGCGATTTCCGCTCAGCCGGGCTGTTTCTGCATGGCTCCACGGTCGCGATCAACACCATCCTGGAGCGCACCGGCGCCCGGACCGCGCTCCTCATCACCGAAGGCTTCCGCGACATCTACGAGATCGGCCGCATCAACCGGCCGGACGCGTACAACCTGTTCTTCCGTAAGCACGTGCCGCTGATCGAGCGCGCGTTGCGCTTCGAGGTCAAGGAGCGCGTGCTGGCCGATGGCGAGATCGAGCGCCCGCTCGACGAGGACGAGATTGTGGCGCTCGGCGAAAGGCTGCAGGCGCTCGGCATCGAGGCCTGCGCGATCCTGTTCCTCAACTGCTATGCGCGGCCGGAGCACGAGGCGCGCGCCAAGGCGATCCTCGAGGAGCGCCATCCGTCGATGTTCGTCTCCGCCTCGCATGAGTTGTCGCAGGAATATCGTGAGTTCGAGCGCTGCTCGACGGTTGCGGCCAACGCCTATATTGGGCCGAAGGTGCGGCGCTATGTCGGCGAGATCGACGAGCATATCCGCGCGTCTGGCTTTTCAGGCTCGTTCCTGGTCGTGCAATCGACCGGCGGCCTCTACGAGGCCGCGCAGGCGCAGACCCAGTGCGTACGCATGCTGGAATCGGGGCCGGCCGCCGGCGTCATTGGCACGCAGGCGCTCTGCCGCACGCTCGGCATCGACAACGCCATCGCGTTCGACATGGGGGGCACCACTGCCAAGGCCGGCGTCATCTACCAGGGCGAGCCGCTGACCACCGGCGCGGCGCTGATCGGCGGCTACGACCAGGCGCTGCCGGTGCAGATCGCCATGATGGACATCTTCGAGGTCGGCACCGGCGGCGGCTCGATCGCGCGCGTGGTCGAGGGCGGCCTGCGGGTCGGGCCGCTGAGCGCGGGCGCGGCGCCCGGGCCCGCCTGCTACGGCCTCGGCGGGACGGAGCCGACCGTCACCGACGCCAATCTCATGCTCGGTCGGCTCGGGGCCGATCGGTTTCTCGGCGGCGAGATGCCGCTCGACGTCAAGGCCGCGGAAGCCGCGCTCGCGCGCGTGGCGAAGCCGCTCGGCATGGACGTCACCGCTGTCGCTGATGGCATCCTGCGCATCGCGGCGACCGCGATGTCGTACGCGGTCAAGGGCGTCACCACCGAGCGCGGCTTCGACGCCGGTGACTTTGCGCTGGTCGCCTATGGCGGGGCAGGCCCGCTGCACGCGGTCGAGGTCGCGCGCGAGATTGGCATCCGCAAGGTGATCATTCCAGGGGCTCCGGGCGTGTTCTCGGCGTTCGGCATGCTGTTCTCGGACCTGCGCTACGATTACGTGCGCACGTTCCTGACGCGGCTCGAAGAGGCGCCGTTCGACAAGATCGAGGCGCTCTACGGTGCGCTCGAGGACGAAGGCCGGGCCGCGATTGCCAACGCGTCGGTGAAGCCGCAGACGGTCACGGTGCGGCGTGCCGCCGATATGCGCTATGTGGGGCAGGAGCACGCCGTCACGGTCGACCTGCCGCTCGGCGTCTTCAAGAAGCGCGACCGCGACGCCATCAAGCGGCTGTTCGACGCCATGCATGAGCTGCGCTACGGCACCTCGGCGCCGCAGGAGCGCGCCGAGATCGTCAGCCTGCGCAGCACCGTCACGGGCGTCATGCGCAAGCCCCCGCAGGCGACCATCAGCAGCGGGCAGCGCAAGCCGCCGGCCGCGGCATTGAGCGGCAAGCGGCCGGTCTATTTCGGCGATGCCTTTGAGTCGACGCCGACGTTGCGGCGCGCGGCGCTGCTCGCCGGCAACCGGATCACCGGCCCGGCGCTGATCGAGGAACATGCCTCGACCACCGTGCTGATGCCGGGCGACGCCTGCGAGGTCGACGCCTACGGCAACCTCGTGATCGCGGTCGGTGGCGCGCGCTAGTGCCCCGTTTCCGAAGTTCGTGAGTCGTCGCAGCACCCCTCTGACACGAACTTCGGAAACAAAGGGGCACTAGCAACTCTATGATTCTAGTGCCGCTTTTCGATTTGAAGTTCCTAACCGAGTTTGCGGCAAGTGG
>Ga0209797_10000536_pt1 | contig 18991 bp, 17 predicted proteins | sample DOMMetBare3Fresh_2_FD_187472 | JGI IMG/M metagenome (GOLD analysis project Ga0209797, IMG submission 187472) | Wetland sediment microbial communities from St. Louis River estuary, USA, under dissolved organic matter induced mercury methylation -... | ecosystem: Environmental > Aquatic >... | reverse complement strand
ATGACGCTTGCAGCAAGCTGTGCCAGCATGATGCCGATGGGTACACCGCCAAATGCAATTGTTTTTGCCAGCGGCCATATAAAAATTAAAGAAATGATGAAGGCTGGTTTGGTGATTAATATTGTTGCAATCGGATTGATAGTTTTGTTTTGCTGGTTTTTATTGCCATTGCTTATAAAGGTTTAAAAAAATAATGAATCTTTTCGGCTGATATTTTGATATAAAAAAATTCCTGGTTTTTATTCTGATATTTCTACGCCAATATGACGAAAGCAAGCCATTATCGGTGTTCCCGGCTTAAGGGTATGATATTTGACTCTTCCAATAGCTGTGTGGCGCTATCCATGTGCATTAACAAAATGCGGCATTATTTAACTCAAAATTTTTTTTATGAAAAAAATCATTGGTTTCCTGTCAATCTTTGCTGTTTTAATTATCATGTCCTGTGCTGGAAAACCCGCAGAGACTAAGAAAGAAATCATCGTTGTACCTGCTGCACCTGTTATTATTATCAAGGAGCCTGTTCAAAAGCCTACAACTATCACTTTAGATAAAAATGGAGTGAAGGTAGAAACCAAGAAAACAGATGTGGTAATAAAAAAACAATAACCAGCGGTTTTTTTTTCATTTTGCACTGCTGAAAGTATTAAGCAAACTTCCGGGAGCAAAACTGATGCTCAATTGTGTCTGAAAAAATGCAAAACACATTTCTGTACTATTCTATAAAAGCAAGAATTAAACTATAACTGTGAATGTTGTAAGTACATAACAGAACTATGTAATAATCCCCACGAATAAGAAACACATCTTTACAAAACGTTTTGTTTCCAATCTCTGAATTTAATCGCCTGTATTACATGAACTGACCTTGTGTCATTAACATGAACAGGGAGAGATATTTCAACTGAATTTCTAAAAATAATATTTAAAAACAAACAATCATGAAATTTTATGTAAGTATGGCGCTAGCCATAATTTTAATGGCAGGTTCTGTAAATGCTCAACATGTAAATATTGGCATTAAAGGTGGATTAAATGTATATAATATTCATAACGACAACGGTGTAAAATATGATACAAAAACCGGCCTCCACCTGGGATTACTTGGCCATATACATTTAAATAAGATGTGGGCTGTACAACCTGAATTAGTTTACTCATCACAGGGGGCAAAATTTAATTTTTCAAGTACCGAAAACAAATTAAATCTGAATTACATTAATATACCGGTTCTGTTACAATATATGTTTGACAATGGTTTCAGATTACAAGCCGGACCACAGGTTGGTTTTTTGATAAGTGCAAAAACCAGCAACGACACAGATGTGAAAGATAATTTCAAAGGAATTGACTTTGGCCTGGGATTAGGTGCTGGCTACATTAAACCATCAACAGGCTTAGGTGTAGATGTAAGATATAATCTTGGAATAAGCAACATCAACGATAACAGTTCTGTAAAATCAACGAACCGGGGATTTCAATTAGGTATCTTTTATCAATTCAAACACAAATAATTTATTATTTAAATAGTTCTGGGGCCAGCAATTTGTTGGCCTTTTTTTTGTTTAGTGTATACTGGATCAGCATAAGCAAAAATTGAAAAGTGCGGAAATTTATCAACAGAAACTGCCCTTTGTATATGTCAAAGATTTCTTTTTGAAATCACCGGCTACAGGTGGTAATTTTAAATAACTGCAATCATATACCCATTAAGTTATATTCCTTTTACTTAGTTTAAGAATGTATGGAAGATTTCAAAATTGTAATTTTTATAATGGCTATCCTGATCAGCCTGACAGCTATTGCTAATAAAAGAAAACTGCCGTTTCCTGTTTTGTTAGTTATCGCCGGATTGATTATTGGTTTTATACCCCATTTGCCTGAGCTGGAATTGAATCCCGATACTGTTTTTGTTATCATACTTCCTCCCCTGCTCTATGATGCAGCAACTAAAACTTCATGGCATGAATTCCGAACTTCCATAAGACCCATCTCTGCATTAGCTATCACGTTGGTTTTTTTTACAACGATTGCTGTAGCAGTTACGGCTCATTATTTTATTCCTGGGTTTAGCTGGCCTCTGGCTTTTGTATTGGGAGCTGTCGTTTCCCCACCTGATGCAGTGGCTGCATCCGGCATCATAAAAGGATTGGGACTTAACAAAAAAGTTATTACAATACTGGAAGGCGAAAGTCTTGTAAATGATGCTTCGGCTTTGATAGCCTACCGATATGCAGTAGCAGCAGTAACAACAGGAACTTTTGTATTCTGGAAAGCCGGTCTTCAATTTTTATTAGTTGCAGGTACAGGAATCCTTATTGGAATTGTTGTCGGTTATTTGTTTGTACTGGCACATAAAAAAATAGAAAATAATCCTGTTGTAGAAACCAGTCTTACTTTACTTTCCCCGTTTGTATCTTACCTGGCTGCAGAACAGTTTCATATGTCTGGTGTGCTGGCTGTAGTAAGCACAGGGTTGGTAATATCATGGAGATCACCGGAGGTTTTTTCTTACCAGGCAAGAATGCGGGCAAAAGCATTATGGGACACACTGATATTTTTATTACACGGTTTTGTATTTATACTCATTGGTCTTCAATTGCCTTCTATTATAAAAGACCTGGGTAATTATCCTATATCGCAGATCCTCGGTTATGGTTTACTCATTAGCGGTGTTACTATTATTGTACGTATCATCTGGGTTTTTGCCGGAGTTTCATCGCAAACCTATTTTCAAAAAAAGAAAACAGTAGCGGTTGATTTATCTGTCAGTAAAGAAGAGGATAGTACCTGGAAAAATGTATTGGTAGTGGCATGGACCGGAACCAGAGGTGTGATATCACTGGCAGCTGCGCTGGCTTTACCATTAGTATTAGAAGACGGAACTGCATTTCCCAAAAGACATTCCATTATATTTCTTGCATTCGTTGTCATTTTTATGACGTTGGTAGTACAGGGACTTTCCCTGCCGCTGCTTATCCGCTTACTTAAAATTAAACCACAGGATAATCCGCTTGCAGAAGAAAAAGAATTACAATTATATCTTGCTACCAGTACACTTCATTTTATTGAACATGAATTACCGGTGCAACTGGATAGTAAAACTGAGCAGCAATTAAAAAAGAAGTATGAAGACCTGATCAATAATCTCACGAAAGAGATAAACCGTCACAAAAAAGCAAAACGTAATGATGAAGAAATACAAGCCAAACCACCAGATGCAATTGTAAATGCCCAATTGGAGATCACTAAATTTCAGAGGGACTTACTGCTGAAGTTGCATAAAGAAGGAGAGTTTAGTCATGATTCCATAAAGCAGATTGAGCGGGAACTGGATATAAATGAACTGAAGTTAGATCTGAAGGTTCCAAAAGAAGAATAACCACCGGTAAAAACCAGTGGTTATAATTTATAATTTTATCAGAACCGGCATTGCTATATTTTCCTGTGCCAGGTAGCCAAGTTCCTCTTTATCTTTTCGTAAAGATTAATCTTTGTAAGCTTTTACATAAGCGTCTAATTCATTTTTACCAGCCTGGCTGTTAAGCAATTCATACAACTGGCTGAAATTATTCCTGTCCACAATAGTGCGGTAAGATAATTTAGCCAACTGAAGCCTGTTGCTTTCAAGAGATACTAATGGAATTAATCGCTTGGCCTGGGCACTTGTAAAAAAATTACTGGTATTATTAAATACAGCGGTTAAAGAATTCATTTGTTCAAAAGGAAGGTATTGAGCCTGGATGGTTTGGTATAAAGAATTAAAGTTTGCATCGGTCATGGCAACATTGGCAGTAGTACCTGTGTTATAATTACTATGCAAGTAAGCTGATAATTCGTTTCTGCTTGCCTGTGTACTGAGTAAGTTATAAATCTGATCAAAATTTGCAGTATCAGTTATAGTGCGGTAAGATATTTTAGCCAGTTGAAGCCTGTTTGCCTCTGCACTTACTATTTGTATCAGCAGACCTGCCTGGTAAACATTGAAATAATTAGTGCTGTTATTAAATGCACTGTTTAATGAATTCATTTGTGTGCTAACGGGCCATTGCTGCTGGATAGATTGGTATAAAGAATTAAAATGAGCATCCCCCATGGCAACATTTGCATTATTGCCTGTATTGTTATAAGCATTGATATATGCTGACAATTCATTTTTACTAGCCTGAGTACTGAGTAAATTATAAACCTGGCTGAAATTTCCCAGATCCGTTATGCTGCGGTAAGATAATTTTGCCAATTGAAGCCTGTTTGCTTCAGCACTTACAATCTGAATAAGCTGGCTTGCCTGGTTTGCAGTGAAATGATTGGCAGTATTATTAAAAGCATTGCTTAAGGAAGTCATTTGAGAACTAACCGGCCACTGTTGTTGAATAGTCTGGTATAATGAATTAAAATTAGCCTCTGACATGGAAGCGTTTGGATTATTATCCGGGTTGTTATACGCATTGATATAGGCTGATAATTCATTTTTACTAGACTGAGTACTGAGTAAATTATAAACCTGGTTGAAATTTCCCAGATCAGTTATACTGCGGTAAGATAATTTTGCCAGCTGAAGCCTGTTTACTTCAGCACTTACTATCTGAATAAGCTGACTTGCCTGGTATGTTGTGAAATGATTTGCCGTATTATTAAAAGTATTGCTTAAGGAAGTCATTTGTGAACTAACGGGCCACTGCTGTTGAATAGTTTGGTATAATGAATTAAAATTTGCCTCCGACATGGCAGCATTTGGATTATTGTCCGGGTTATTAAGTGCATTTATATAGGCTGTCAATTCATTTCTGCTAGCCTGAGTACTGAGTAAATTATATACCTGGTTGAAATTACCAGGATCAGTAATTCTGCTGTAAGATATTTTTGCCAGTTGAAGTCTGTTTGCTTCGGCACTTACAATTTGAATCAATTGACTGGCCTGGTATGTTGTGAAATGATTGGCAGTATTATTAAAAGCACTGCTTAAGGAAGTCATTTGTGAGCTAACGGGCCATTGCTGTTGAATAGTTTGGTATAAAGAATTAAAATTAGCCTCCGACATGGAAGAATTTGAATTTCCGCCTTCATTAAAATTATTTACATAAGCTACCAGTTCATCTTTGCCTGCCTGGCTTCTGAGTAAATCATATACCTGGTAAAAGTTACTGCGATCTGTAACAGACCGGTAAGATGATTTCGCTAATTGAATTCTGAAATTTTCAGCATTTACTAACTGAAGCAACTGTGCTACCTGGTTAGTGGTAAAATATTTATTTGTATTTTCAAATGCGTTTGATATGATGTTTCTTCTTTTGTTGGCAGAACGCTCTGCTTTAACATTTCTCAATAAAATATTAAAATCATTAGTATTCATCGGAACCTGGTTGTCTGAAATACCGGGTTTTAAATTTTCTATAAGTTCCAGGCTTCCGTTGTTGTTTACGTTTATGAGCATCTCATAATTACTCCTGAGAATAAATGGTGCTGAAACCCGGTCCGATCTCATCGAGTTCAAATCAGTACGTGTAACTAGTAATGTATGCTGCCCCATCTCAAGATTGTTCAACACAAAAGTTGTTTTATTGCCAACACTGCTGCTGTTTGACAAACTAAAATCTCTTCCATCTACAGATACCTGCAGGTTTTTATTTCCATTGACACTCACTGTTAAATTATTTCCGCCTATAGTAGGATATGCAAAACCTGTAAAAGCAGTAAAGAGACCAATGAAAAGGATTGAAATACGTTTCATAAATGTTTTTTATTTTAATGTACAAAACTGGGTCTATTTCCCCGGGTAACTGTTACATGGTTGTATAAATAGATTGTATCATTCATATGTAAGATGATAAGCAACGGAAGTATTTACACCGGGAGGGAAAGAAAACTGAAAGAAAAACAAAAACACCCTGCTTTATTAAAAGAGCAGGGTGCTTTTTGATTAGTATTTTTTTTAAATAATTACAAAATAATTGTACCAATATCCGTATTGACACCTGTTGTAACTGTAATATTAGTTTTGGTAGCAGGCGCTAATGGTAATGCGGGTGTAACCGTTAATGAATAAATACCTGCCGGAAGTCCTAAAATCTTGAAATCGCCGGTGGTAGTTACATTTGTTGAATAGGTAATATTTGTGGCAGAAGTAACAGTTACTACTGCTAATGTACCTACAGGTGTAATTTTACCTTTGATAGTTCCACTGATAGGAGCCTCAATAGTTCTGATGACTGGTTTTAACTTGTAAGTTCCGTTTCCGGTTTCAACGATAGATTTGTTAGCATCAAAATCAAGTAGTACACTGTATAAAATACCAGCTGATAATGTTTGATGCACCTGTAGTTTCAATCCTGATTGATCAGCACTTGGAGTACTTAAAGGATAAGTCACATTATTAACTACAACTGTATTGTTTGTTCCGAGTATAAGCCGGATCTGCTCCACAGATGCGTCTTCCAGCGTACCTGTTGCAATCAGGGTATCTATTCCGTTTGAAAAATTAAGCAGGTTGTAAATACCTGAATGTACATTCAAAACCACAGTTTTTCCGCCACCACCGGTTATTTCCACTCCCTGCAAATCTATATTAACAGCAGAATATGGGCCGGGCACATCTGTCATACTGATGGCATAGGGATACGTTGATTTTGTAGTTTCTTTTTTACAGGAAAACATAAAGAAACCAAGCATGGCGATAAATAGGGCTACGTTTATTTTTTTCATTTTTAAAATTTAAAATTGCAATTGAATTATTGCGATGTAAAGATCAGGTTGTTTATTCCGGTACTGTTATACATGTATTGATATAACTTACATCATTCACATTACACTCAAATAAAAATATTTTCAAATCATTTTTCACTGGCAAACTGATAAAGTATTTAACAAATTATTACTGTATTTTTTTAATTATTGTATTGAACGGATTAAGCACCTGATTGAACATAGTAGAATTACCCGGTCTTAAAAATCAAAGGGCTTCTTATTCAGAAGCCCTGTTGATATCCGATGCTTGTACTCACTTTATCCCTAATATCATAAAATAATTATTTTCTCCACGGATTGAATTCCTGTTTCCTGCATAAGTATTTTAAGGGTGTACATTCCCTTCCCCAGGTTTTCTATTCGCAGCGTATTATTTGTAATTCCTTTCCATTGCTTTACTGTCTGGCCGTTCATATTTATCAATGTAATATCCCTGGCACCTTCTTTATCTTCAAACACTATGTTTACATTTCCGGTAGAACTTGGATTCGGATAAACTATAATCTTCCCTTTTTGTCCATCACCACGTACAGCTCTTATTTGGCTGAACTTTGCTTTGCCATCAAGATCTACTTGTTTAATCCGGTATTGACTGATGCCTTTATTTGAATTGATATCATTGAATGAATAGCTAAGGCCACTGCTGCTGTTGCCACCGGTAGCCAGTGATGGAATAAAACTGACTGGTACCCAGGTATTGTTATATGTATTCCGCTGCAATTGAAAGCCCTGGTTATTTATTTCAGTTGCTGTTTCCCATTTTAATACAACCTGTGATGGATTAATACGGGTAGCAATAAATGTTCTGAGTGTTACCGGCAGAACCGCACACTCACCTGATGGGAATAAAATAACCCGGGAAGCCCCGGAAGCTGCTCCAGTTGTTTGTGTAAACACAACAAAAACATTCTGATTAATATTTGCAACCGGAACAGTCCCGGTTATAATTGTACTGGAAGACGCACCAACTGTGTAATTTGTATTGCTTTGTATTAATGTATCAGTAAAAGGAGTAAAATATCCGTCACCATTTACATCTGCAAACACTCTGTAATATCCATTTAAAACAATAGTCGTATTATTTGTAACTAAACCTGTATAAGTAAGTGTGCTGCAATTAACCGATCCATTTACATTTATATAACCAGATGAGTACATAATACCGCAATTAACACAATGTGCACGCTGTGCTGCATTTGCCTGTGTAGACCATACATCCGCTACTATAACTACAGGGGTACCACATGCAACAGGAGCTGTTACTAGTACGCCATATAATGTAATATTGGCTGAACCATCCGGAAGTATTATTTTACTTGATGAATCAATCAAAGCCATTGGAACTGATGCATCGGCTGGATAAGCTGTTAAAGCCACGATACCTGCGCCATCATTATTTAATCCGATGTTTAAAGAATTATCAAGATCTGAAAGTACCGGTGCGGGGATAGAACCATTACGTGTAGTCTGTCCATTTACACACTGGAAATAATTGGGATAATTATTCTGCAGCCATACATGCATGAAGATAAATTTGTTTCCACTGTTATCCTGGATATTAAATGTCATGTCAAATTTAGCAGTGCAGGAAGTGGGTGTACCTCCTATTACTCTTACATTTTGAATAACAATATTTGAAACGGTGCATTGTGCATTTACATTTTCAATGCAGAATGCAAACAGAATAGTTAAAAAAGATAGTTGTAAAAATGTTTTCATTTGTTTTTAAATTAACTTGTTAAAAATTGCTTTTTTTTCAAAGGATAGATTGAATTTTTAAGTTTGTCTCATTAAAAATCTGAGTATGTCAGTCTTGTGGTTTTACAGAGGGAATTGATTTTTTTATCTCAAATACAATTCTAACTCTACTCTCCTGTTTTGTCCTCTGCCTGTTTCATTTGCATTAGAAGTAACTGGCCTTGTTTTACTAAAACCTGATGTCGCAGTCCTGCTATTGGATACACCCTTACCTAACAAGTAAGATTGTACAGCATCAGCACGGCTTTGTGAAAGCGTAGTCGGATTTTTTTCTATTGCATCTGCATGTCCGCCAATTCTCAAATTATAATCAGGATATTCTTTCAGGATATTAGCTACTTCATCAAGCATAGGATAAGAAGAAACTTTTACCAATGCAGCTCCTTTATCAAAACTGACCCTGCGTGTAGCAAACTGCAATCTTTTCGGAATTTCTTTTTTAGCAACCGGGCATCCGTAGTTACTTACTTCACCTATAACACCGGGACATCTGTCATCTGTATCCAATACGCCATCACCATCTGTATCAGCAGGGCATCCCATCATATTTACTTTCACTCCCATTCTGGTATCGGGGCATTTATCATCTGCATCCAGTACACCATCCCTGTCACTATCTGCAGGACATCCGTTTGCATCTACTTTAATTCCTGATTTAGTATCCGGGCATTTATCATTTGCATCCTGTACACCATCTTTGTCTGTATCAGGACAACCCATAAACATATCAGATCCTTTTGAATTCGGACATTTGTCTTTTGAATCTTCAATGCCATCACCATCACTATCCGGGCAACCTTTAAATCTTGTAAGTCCCGGAACATCGGGGCATACATCATTATAATCACTTACACCATCATTATCTTTATCCTGGCAGCCATTCATACCTTCTGTACCCGGAACAGCCGGACATTTATCCAAATAATCTGGTACACCATCTTTATCTGTATCTACAGGGCAGCCGGTACCATCTACAAAAACACCGGGAGGTGTGGATGCACATTTATCTCTTTTATTTTTAACACCATCGCCATCCGCATCTTTCTTCATTTCAAATTTAGAAGGCGCAGGCGTTTCATTTTGCGAATACACTGGTAAACACATAGCAGCAAATAGTATAACACTAAATAGTCTTGCAATTTTTATACAATACATAATAACCGATTTTAATTTTTTTGAATTGATTTTTAACAATACAAAGGTTGGTACATCTGCCATTGCAAATGTTATACAAACTTTGAAATTTCTTACATCATTCATATCCTTTGAAATTTCTATTCTAAAGAATTTACTGACTTTATTCTTTTTCTAAAAATGAATAACATAATATCCGGCATGGCGGTAATGGGTGTTTTTATATAATGACAGACAAGGTGTGTGCATTAACCCGGGATTATGTATTCATTAAGACTTATCCTTTATATAGATAAAATGTTGCATCTATTTAAAAGGAGATTTTTAGAAAATACTTATTTAAAATCATGAAACTATTTCAAGCACTTCAGCTTTGTCGGTCTCATTGGCTTTTGAACCAAACTTGTTACTGATTTTATTCAGTAGATTATTTCCAAATGATTTAATTACATCGGGATTTTTTGTCACCAGGTTAGAAATGCCAAACATTAATACGGAGCCAAGAAGTTTTTTTACAGGACTGCCAGAAAGTTTTTCAAATAATATTTTGGAAACATAGCCTGTCGCAAGTCCTACAGAAGTGTTGATGACGTTATCTTTTAATTCTGAGGATTCTCCTACCTGTTTGAATGTGTTTTTGATAAGATTAATTGGCTTTATACTTTCATAAGTAAGATGGAATTGCTCCTTCAATATTTTCACATCCTGCATCTGCCTGGCTTCTAATTGAAGGATTGCTTTGCTGAGATCAGATTCTGAATTAATTTTTTGCATGCTATAACTTATTGAAGGGCCTGCCTGATGATTAATTCGCTGACAGGTTTTTGTATCCATTTACGGAGAAAAAAATGAAATATAATTCCCGCAACAAGGTAAAACGCGGCAATAATAAAAAACCCATAATAGGTTTTTCCAAGTAGTTCACCCAGCAAAAGAGCAATACCGATATTAAATACCAGTACAAAAATGGAAAGCATAATGATAACACTCAGCCTGGTGATTAAAGATGTTGCCACATGAGTGGTTGTCTTCAATACTTTGAGTTTTGTAAGTTCAAGCGTAGTTTGACCATACGCTTCCGCCTTTTCAAATAATAATTCAATCAAACCGGTCTGGGGTGTCATATCTTAATTTTTAGAGTTTATTAATTTTCCCACACGGAGTACTTACATATCCGCTACCTGTTTGCAGCGAATTACATTTTACTATCTGTCAATTTACCTGGCTGATAAATCAAGTTGAAGCTTTCTTTATTCGGAAAAAGCTTCTTCGACTTTAGCTTTGCCGTTTTCAACAAGACCCGTTGCACTATCTTTCATTGATTCATATTTACGGGAAATACTTTCAATAAATTCATTGAATTTATCGCCTAATTCCTCAGCATAGTCATGTCCTTTTTTTGAAATTTTGCTGCGTGTAGATGAACCTTTATCGGGAGCAAATAAAATTCCCAGTGTAGCGCCAACTGCCACACCTGCCAATACGCCTAGTAATACTTTTCCTGAACTCATAATTTATATTTTTAATTTAAGATGCAAAGATGAGAGACATTAAGGGCTTAGATGTTACAGAACATTTTTAATATATTATATGATTCATATTTCCTGAGAGTCTTAAAATATTAATAACTATTCCATAAGAATAATCTCTCTTATCATTATTATTCATTGATGCTAGTTTCTCTATATATAAGCTCCATTATCGGTTCTCTTTCTCCTGCATTTGTAAGTTCTACTTCACATGAAATATTTATTTCTTCGCCCAGCATTATTCCGCCTGTCTCCATTATTTCATTCCATACAAGCCCCCAATCAGTTCTGTTAATCTTTCCGGTTACTTTAAATCCTGCTTTTTCATTTTTCCAGGGGTCCTGAATAATTCCACCGAAATACACAGATAGTTTTACGTTTTTGGTAATACCTTTTATGGTTAATTCTCCCCACAATTCACGCTGACCATCTGCATCAGCTTCTCCGATAGTGCTGGATGTAAAGGTTATTTGTTTATGATTTGTCACATCAAAAAAATCAGCTGTAATTAAATGGGCATCTCTTTTTGCATCGCCTGTAGAGATGGACGCAGCATCTATCCATAAATCTATCTCAGCTGAAGTAAAATCTTTATCCGTTGTATAAATGCTGGCATCAAAAGTTTTGAAAGAGCCTTTGACATGCGCAATCATTAAATGCCTTATTTTAAAAGCTATATCGCTATGTGCCTGGTCAATGGTCCATTTTATTTGTTCTGTCATAGTTTAATTTTTTTAAAATGATTAAAGATTATGTAAAAACTACTAATTGAAAAAGTCATTTGCATGTTTAAATTGTCTGGGCTTTGAGTATCTTCTTTTGGTTTTACTAATTTCTACATACCCGAAAAATGATCCTTGACAAATGCATGCTGCTGATTGTTGGTCATTTTATCTGTTTGCAAAACCTCAATTCCTATTTTTTCAAAATTATGATCGGCTCTCAGCAGGTTGAATAACTCGGTTTTTGCATTGGTAGGGCCAAAAAGTATTACATCAGTATAATTTCTTATAATCGCTCCTATTTTTTTGTAAAAATCAGATTGCTGATGTTGTTCTTTTTTGTGCATGCCATATTCACTCCTGCCTAATACATCCTCTTTTACCTCGTGTGTAAATTTTGAATGGATCATATTCGTTTCAAGGGGGCCGTCTGCATATTCTATTAAATTAGCATTTGCATGATCCATACAGATACCTAAATATTTTGTTGTTGTCATTGTATATTTTATTTTATTTGTGATGTAATAACGGGCAGAAAAACTGATTTTTTATTCTTAATTATTATGTAAGAGCTTGATCTGGCAGTTGAGTATCTGCCCCGGAGATATTAATTATTATCATCGATCATGCTTCGTCCTTTGTAACACGTACCAGACCTATGCCTGCTATAAAAAATATCAGGCCAAGTATTCCATAGATAGCAAGAGATTTAATATTTCTTGTACCTCCTGTTGTATTTACAAACAACACGGCAGCATAAATAAGGCCGGCGATACCAAGAATGGTAAGCAATGCTCCAAAGATTCTTTTAAGATTCATGTTTTATTTTTTTAAGATTGAGATGTAAAAAGATTTTTTGCAATATTTTCAAATGAATTTTCATAATTGATAATGCATAATTCCAATTATTTATTTTATTATAGATTTTGTTCTGTTTTTTCGGGTGACCTTGTTTTTAATTCCAGGCTGACTTCATCTGTAGCCGAGCCGGAGAAACTATCACCAACACTTCGTATCAAACTGGAAACCGGGCCTTCCATTTTATTTGTTGCATCATCCAGGGTGTCTTCATGTAATAATTCACCTATATTTAATGAGGCTGGTAAGTATAACAGGATATTATTTTTTTGATTATTAAGAAATGTTCTTACATCATTTCCTGAGGCGTCTGCACCCAGGTTTTCTTTAATTAGTTTTACAGCTTCATTGGCAATGGCATTCATCTTTGCAATTGGATGTTCAGGGGATTTGCTGGCATATATTGATATTTTCAAAATGACTTCTTTTTTATTGCCGTCAAATATTTTCGCTATCCAGTTAGCAGAGTTATCGCTTTGTAAAATGTCCGCTGCCCCTTCATCAGATTGAGCATACTTAAATAAACCTGTGAGTATAGCAGGTATTGCCGCCTGGTTGAATTTTTCTTCACCCGTAGTTTTTAAATCAGCAACCGTTAGTTGCGTATTCGGGTCCATCTTTTGTAATTCCGGATAACCCATGTTTTGCTGTACTATTTCTAAAAGATTTATTGACATAATGATTTTTTAAGGGGTTAAAAAATAGCTTCTGTTAATTCCTCGTGTGGTTCTAAAATTTTTTTACTTTGCAAAACCTTCTCTATTGTTAACCGGGCCATCAGGTAACTGACAGTTGACTCAGCACCCTGGTTGAGATTTACATAATTTTCCTCCAAGCCATCATAACAGCCACCCGTGCAGGGATTATAAATTACCTGGCCCAGGTGATTGGCACCCAGGAACCAATTAAAAGACATTTCCATCTTATGCAGGTAATCCTCATCCTGAAACTCATCATAAAATTTACTTAAAGCTAGAATTGTATACGCTACATCAATCGGCTGTTCCCCACCTTTTGTATTTCGAACTATTTCCTTTCCTTTATGGAGCCAACTGATATTGGATATTACTTTTATATTGTCTTTCTCAAAAGTTTTAGTCAAAAGAAAATCAAAAGATGATTTTGCAATTTCCCTGTATACTGAATCCCCGGTAGCTAACCATGCACACAATAACGCTTCCGGCACAATGCTGTTGGCATAAGTAAGATAACTTTCGAACCACTTCCATTCAGTGCCTGCTTCATGCCTGTACATTTGTACTAACCGGTTAGCCAGTTGCCTTATTAATGATATTCCCCTGATAGATTTATTTTTTGTACTCCGGTAGTAAAGCCCTTTTATTGTAAATGCCATGGCCCGGGTAGAATGTATTTTATTTATATTCAATAATGCTCTTTGTATAGTTAACACAGCATCAGCAGTCAGTTCTTCCGGCATTAAATCGCCCATAGAAATAAGATAGCCCAATGCCCAAATGGCCCTTCCATTTGAATCAGCGAGATTGACAGTATTATTTTGTTCAGTAAATCCTTTTTGTTCATTTATATAATTCAGAAAAGGACCACCAGGTTGCAGACAATGTTTTATGAAATTGAAATAAATATTTATATACTTTATGTCTTCTTCCTCACCTGTCAATTCAAAATGCTGACACATGGCAATCAATGCCCGTGCATTGTCATCTAAAGTGTAACCAGAGTCAATATCCGGCTGATTGATTTTAGAAAACTGAATCATGCCAAATCCTGTTGTTAGTTTTTTCATATGATCCAGGTTAATGGCCGGTATTGTATAGCGCAGTGAAATCTTGCTTCCGCTGATTTGTTCAAATAAAAGGGCATGTGCTAAAGCTGCATTTTCCCAGGCCGTTGATGCCATCCTGTGCAATCCGTTTGAACTTATATTTTTTCTCAGCTGTTCATCATTCAACAGACTGATTACTGCATCGCTTAATTGTTGCGGACTTTCAAAATCTATTATAATTCCTGCATCATTGCGCAATACTTCACGGGCATGGGGAATGGGCGTGGAAATAACAGCACAACCGCAACTGATGGCATATGAAAATGTTCCGCTTACTGCCTGGTTCGGATTTTTAGAAGTGAATAAATAAATATCAGTAAGCTGTAAATATTCCAGCAGGTCAGGAAGTGGTAAAAAATAATTAATAAACTGTACGTAGTGGTGCAGTTGTAACTCTGCCACCTTTGTGTCAAGCATTTTCCGGTATTTTTCTCCTTCCTGGTTGATGACTGATGGGTGTGTTTTACCAATAATAAGAAAAAGCACATCCGGGTTTTTTTTAATGATAGCCGGTAATGCATCCAAGGTTGTCTCAATACTTTTCCCGGAGCTAAGGAATCCAAACGTGGTGAGAACTGTTCTTCCTGACATTCTATATTTATTTTTCAGGATTTCCTTATCTATATGTGGTACTAAATGTGTGCCATGCGGGATAACTGTTATTTTTTCTTTTGGAATATTATAATCAGCAATTAATATTTCAGCCGCGGAATGAGTCATGACTATTACAGACTGAGCAGGCCCGGCAATTTCCTGCACTTTTACTTTAAAAAGATCATCCGGTTGTGGTAATACAGTATGAAAAGCAATTATTACCGGCTTATTGAGTGCATTTAAAAATTGTCTGAACTCATTCTCTTGTTTTCCAAATAACCCAAATTCATGCTGAATCATTACTATACGTATAGCAGCATCATGATTAATGTTATTTGCCAACCTGGTGAATGAAGCAGGTTGTTCCGTATTGAGGATATATTTTATTTTATCAGTATAAGTATGTTTTTCATTTTCCGACTCGAGCGGGCAAATGCTGATGGTGAAGGAGTGATTGAATTTATTATTCAACGCTTTTACCAAATCCTGCGAGTAAGTGGCTATACCGCATTCTCTCGGGGGATAGGTGGTGATAACTAAAATTTCAGACAGTAAAAATTCAGAATCATTTTTTACAATCTCAAGTCCATTAGACACACTACGGATTATTTTTTGATGGTCACCAAATAACCGGGTTCCGTTGTATTTGTTTACTATTTCATTGATCATCATTTTTAGTTTTAGGCAGTATGTAAAAAATTATTCAGTTTTTTTTATTTACGTTATCTCAATATGCCATTTCCTGCCCGTTATCCTGATTCCTTTCAGGCGGTAACAACTATCTCAGTGGATGTACAGGGAACTTTTTGATCTTTATTTATCATTAACTCTTTTATTAATGCAGATAAACTTACAGAGGCACATGCAATTTGCTCATCAGCTGCACCATAATAAATGAATAATGTATCTCCGTTAACAATAGCACCGGTTGGAAAACAAACATTATTCACTTCTCCTTGTAATTCCCAGTCATACTCGGGTTTAAACAATGCATAAGGCAGCCTGGCTATTTCTTTTCTGGGATCCTGCAAATCAAGTAAAGCAGCGCAAGCAGAATAAACATATCCTTTAACCGTGTCGTGTACACCATGATAAATTAATAACCAACCTTCTGCTGTTTCTATAGGCGGGCACCCGCCGCCAATATAACTTACTTCATGATGATGCTTTGGACACAGCACAATATTTTCATCGAGATGAAGGAAGTAATGTTGCCAGAATTCTACAGTAAGCTCCTGTAAATTATTGATGGCTACAATCTGTATATCGGGTCTTACGCGGTGAAGGAAATACAACTTGCCATTTATTTTCCTGGGGAAAAAAATAACATTCTTATCCCAGACAAATACTTTCTTTCCCTGGTTTTCACTAATCCCTTCATGTTTATTATAACGCAGGTATTTTTCATTCAGGGCAGCTTTAGTACCTGCCAGGTGACTGAATTCATCAAAAGTCATCTGGGGAACTATGAGTCCTATCTTATCCCAATGAATTAAATCTTTTGAAGTGGCTAATGCTCCAAGTGCATTTACTCCATCATATGCAGAATACGTGAGATAATACAGGTCATCAATTTTTACAATCCTCGGATCTTCCATGCCATGCGATTCATAATCAGATTGCGGAAAGAGTATTGGCGTATCAAGTCTTTTTTCAATTGTACCCGGATCTTTCAATCTGCAATAACCTATACTCGAGTAATTACCTTTACTTACTGCCCTGTAAAAAATATGAATACAGTTTTCGCCGCTGATGGCTGCCGGGTTCAACACGCCTTCGTTTTCAAAACCAAGGTTTGTTTTCTTCAGCAATACACCTTCTTTTTTTACTTCAATCATAAATAATGTCTGAAAGAATCAGTAAAAAATACTCTCTTATGCTTTTTCTTTTGCTGCTTTATTCTCCTCACCTTTTGTACCACCCCTATGTGTTGCTTTAATGGCAGAGAACTTTATTTTTAAGCCGGCTATTTTATTATTATCACCTTTTGGTAAATCTTTTTCTACAGTATTCTTACGGGTATCCAATGCTTCGTACAATACTTTTATTTCATCCCAGTCTTCACGTGTATAATTATTTTTATTATCCGCCACCGTGTTTACAAAGTTTCTGTAGATGCTTAGTAAATTAGCCGCCGTTGCAAAACCAAAACTCATATCAGAACCTACAACACCTTCACCAAATAATTTATTTCTTAAAACCTGCCTGAAATCCGGCGTAGTGACTGTCAAACTTGGATCCGATTCTTTTATTTTAACTTCATAAGAAGTTTTTAATGCAGCATACTGTGCTTTACTTTCTTCCAGTTTTGCTTTGTCTGATGCATCCAGTGTGGCCATTGTTTTATCCGCTTTCACAACTCTAACCTGGTATCCGTTATCAAGCTCGTTCCAGTACGCTGTGGTATATACTGGTGTAAGATTTTCTACAGAATCCACATAGTTGTTTAAGTTCGAAGCATCTTTTTGTGCTTCTGTTGCCGGGCCTTTGCAGGCAGTAAAACCTGTCACCAAAAGGGAAGCAGTAATCATTAAATTAATTTTTTTCATTTTAGAATTTTTATATTTTGTTTGTTAAGAATTTTTTAAACAAGTTTGATTATGAGGCAATTTTATACTCTATAATGCACTATACGGCATTCGTAAATCAAAGATGATTCATTTAATTGCGGAGGGTGTTACACAACTTGTCAATTGAGTTACATGATTCACATACCGAGTTGCATTTGGGGATAATTTGAAAATAAAATAAACGCCATCATATATTTTCTCAGGCAGGAATATAAATATCAAACTGCGCACCTTTGCCCAGTTCGCTTGTAGCTGTTATAATTCCGTTGTGGTTCTCTACTATTTTTTTTACGATGGCCAGCCCGATGCCGGTGCCTGCATATACTTCTTTGCCATGCAATTTTTGAAATACTCCGAAAATACGTTCGCTGAAACGGGGCTCGAATCCAATGCCATTATCTTTAACGGTGATATGGCAATATTTTTTTTCAGGCGAAAACCTGCCTGTTGGTAAGACAGGGTTGGGGTTATTTAATTTATTTCCGTCAATAATTTTGCTGGTTATAATAATGTTTGAGGGTATGTCAGGCATTGAAAATTTCAGCGCATTACTTATCAGGTTGTACATAAGCTGACGAAACTGAAATGCGATGATATTGACAGGGCAGAGTCCAATGGCTTCTATGTTTGCATGTTTTTCCAGGATAGTATCTTTCAATTCGGTTTTTACTTCTTCTATAATTATGTTGAGGTCGGTTTTTTCAAATTTAAGTTCAGTAGTACTGATCCGGGAGAAGGCAAGTAAATCATCTATCAATTGCTGCATTCTTCCGGCTGCTAATTGCATTCGCTGAAAATTATATTTGCCTTTTTCAGACAGGTTTTTACCTTCATTTTCAAGTATGATTGTTACAAAGGTTTGAATTTTGCGCAGGGGCTCCTGCAAATCGTGACTGGATATATAGGTAAATGCCAGCAACTCTTTATTAGCGGTAATTAATTCGGCTGCCCGTTTTTCTTTTTCTTCATTTTGAAAAGCCAGTTCTTTGTTAGCAATAATTAATTCCGCTGCCCGTTTTTCTTTCTCATCATTTTGAAAGGCAAGTTCTTTGTTGGCAATAATTAATTCCGCTGCCCGTTTTTCCTTCTCATCATTTTGAAATGCCAGTTCTTTGTTGGCAATAATTAGTTCCGCTGCCCGTTTTTCTTTCTCATCATTTTGAAAAGCAAGTTCTTTGTTAGCAATAATTAATTCGGCTGCCCTCTTTTCTTTTTCATCATTTTGAAAGGCAAGTTCTTTGTTCGCAATTCGTAAATCTTTTGCCCACTTTTGCTCTG
>Ga0209797_10000533_pt1 | contig 19024 bp, 16 predicted proteins | sample DOMMetBare3Fresh_2_FD_187472 | JGI IMG/M metagenome (GOLD analysis project Ga0209797, IMG submission 187472) | Wetland sediment microbial communities from St. Louis River estuary, USA, under dissolved organic matter induced mercury methylation -... | ecosystem: Environmental > Aquatic >... | reverse complement strand
GACCCGGTGATCGCGATCGACCGCGCCGTTGCCTCGCGCAAGGCGCTCGAGTCGCTCGGCTATGGCGTCGAGTGGCACGACTACCCGATGGAGCATTCGGTCAGCGCCGAAGAGGTGGCCCACCTGCGGCGATTCCTGCAACGGACTCTCGGCGCGAGCTAGGGCACAGTCGTACGGACGCGACCGCGCGCACCCTGATTGCCGGCCGCGCGCTGCGCGGCTTCGTCGACGGCTCGGTCGCCGTGCTGCTGCCGGCGTACCTGTTTGCGCTCGGCCACAGCGAGTTCGAGGTTGGCGTGATCGGCAGCGTCACGCTCGCCGGCTCGGCCATCGCCACGCTCGCTCTCGGTGCCTGGGGCCATCGCGCGGCGCCCCGCACGCTGCTGCTCGGCGCCGCACTGCTGATGACAGCCACCGGCCTGGGCTTCGCCGCGTTCGCAATGCTGTGGCCGCTGCTCGTGATCGCCTTCCTCGGCACGCTGAACCCCGGGGCGGGCGATGTCAGCGTGTTCCTGCCGCTCGAGCATGCGCGCCTGGCCGCCGCAGGCGGCAGCAGCACCGAACGCACCACGCTGTTCGCGCGCTACAGCTTGGCAGGAGCCCTGAGTGCGGCGCTGGGCAGCTTGTTCACGGCCGTCCCAGCCTGGTTCGCGACGCAAGGCCATGTCCAGCGCGTCGATGCGCTGCGCTCGATGTTCATTCTCTACGCGGCCATCGGCGCTCTGATCTGGTGGCTCTACCGCCGCCTGCCGATGCCCGACGCAACGTCGTCCGGCGCCCGGCCCGCGCCGCTGGTTGCATCGCGCGGCATCGTGACCAAGCTGGCCGCCTTGTTCTCCGTCGATGCGTTCGCCGGTGGCCTGGTACTCAACAGCCTGTTGGCCCTGTGGCTGATGCAGCGATTCGGACTGACGCTCGAACAGTCCGGCCTGTTTTTCTTCTGCGCTGGCCTGCTTGCCGCCGCCTCTCAGCTCGCGGCGCCCTGGCTGGCCCAGCGCATCGGCCTCGTCAACACGATGGTATTCACACACCTGCCGGCCAACGTGTGTCTGATCGCCGCGGCGCTCGCGCCGTCGTTGTGGTTCGCGCTGGCCCTGTTGGGGGTGCGCGCGTTGCTGTCGCAGATGGACGTGCCCACACGCACCGCCTACGTGATGAGCGTGGTCACCCCCGCCGAACGTACTGCCGCTGCGAGCTTCACCGCCGTGCCGCGCAGCCTGGCCTCGGCCGCCAGCCCGGCCCTGGCCGGTGCCTTGATGGCCGGCGGCGCGCTGGCCGCACCGTTGGTGCTGTGCGGCGCGCTGAAGATCGCCTACGACCTGACGCTGTGGTGGGCCTGCAGGCGCCAGCCGCTCGCAGGCGATTGAGTCAGTCCGGCGTGGGTGACGCCAACGCGCGCTCGACGCGCCGCCGAGGCGCGTTCATGCCGGGACGTCGACACCATTGCTTTCGCGGCCGCCGCAACGTGCAATCCAGTCGTCCGGCGTGCGCAATGCCGCCTCGAACGCCTGCACGAAGCGACCGACATGCAGGCCATCCATCAGCGCGTGGTGCACTTCCACCGACATCGGCATCCAGAGGTGTTCGCCATCGGGCTCGGCACGCCCGAACGCCAGCTTGGGCACGGAGTCCTCGCGGCCCCAGTTCCGGGCGTGGCTGAAGCTGGTGAAGTGCAGCCATGGCAGTGTCGTGAAGTGGACGCGCGCCGCGTCGTCGGGCTTGGGTTCGAACGCCGCGCGTGCCGTGCGCGCCCCCTCGATGGCGGCACGCGCCCGCGCCGCGAAGCGCGCGAAGTCGTCGCTGTAGGCCAAGTCGGCGAAGCCGAAGCTGTCGTCGTCGGCACGCAGCACCGTGGTGCTGCCGTGCACCACGTCGTGCACATGCACCTGGCCTGCCACGATGCGCAGGCGGAACGGCTCTTGCTGGTTGGCCAGCCGCAGCGCGATGAAGTAGCAGGCCAGCGACAGGCCGCCGCCCTGGGGTGCCAGCACCGCTTTCAGTCGTGCCACGTCCAGCCGCACACAGACGTTGAAGAACGGCTTGTCGAAGCCGCGGAAGTAGTCGAAGGCGTCGCGCCGGGCCCAGGTGGTGGTGTCGAGGATGCGCATGGCTCGCCATTCTGGCGGCTTCGGACGGCCCACTGCAGTTGCAGCCGCGCTTAAAGTCGCGCTCCGGGGTGCAGTGCAGACGAGACTCATGTCGCAGGTCCATCCTTGTCAGTCTTCCAATGGCCAGACTCATCCACCGAGGACGGCGCTGCGGCCCAAGCTGCAGGCCAGCGTGCGACTGTTCCTCGCGCTCTGGCCCGCGCCTGCGCTGCGCGCGGCCCTGGCGACACAGGCGTCGCACTGGCATTGGCCCGCGACGGCGCGGCGCGTCGACGCCAGCGCCCTGCACCTGACGCTGCACTTCATCGGTCCGGTTCCGCAAGCCCGCCTGCAGGAGGTGGCGCAGGGCCTCGAGCGGCCCTGCCCGCGCTTCGCCTTGGTGCTCGACCAGAGCGAACTGTGGCCCAACCGCTGTGCGACGTTGTGCCCCCGCGAGGTGCCCGGTGCACTGCTGGCGCTGCAGGCCACGCTGGCCGATGCCCTGCGCAGCCTCGCGCTGCCGGTCGAGCCGCGCGCGTTCCGACCTCATGTGACGCTGGCGCGTCGCGCTGCAGGCGCGCTGCCGCCCGAGGTGCCCGAGGCCCTGCGTTGGCCGGTGCGCGGTTATGCGCTGGTGCGCTCGGCGGGCGGGCACTACACACCGATTGCGCGTTACCCTTTGGGCCCGCGCCCTGAGACTCGAGGGCAGCGGCCGCTGTCCCCGCGATGAGAGGCCACTCATGATCCGTGTCGTTCGACTGGGCACGGCGCGCGCCGCCGACGAAGGCCCGCGCCTGGGCACGGTGCGCAGGCCGCCGCGCGGCGTGCCCAAGACCGAGTTCGCTTCGGGCAACTGGTACGACCTGTGGTACCCCACGCTCGCGCCCTGCGCCGAGACGGTCAAGTTCGCACAGGAGGCGACGACTGCGGCGCAATGGGCCGCGTTCGCGCGCCGTTACCGGCGCGAGATGGCCGCACCCGAGGCCGCGCAGGCGATTGCGCTGCTGGCCCTGCTGTCGCACCAGACGAATCTCTCGGTGGGTTGCTACTGCGAGGACGAGTCGCATTGCCACCGCTCGGTGCTGCGCGCGCTGCTTGCCGAACACGGTGCCGAGGTCGAATGAGGGACGACCTCGCCAGACTCGAAGGCGGCTGCGATTGCCGCGCCGTGCGCTACCGGCTGGAAAGCGTGCCGTTGTTCGTGCACTGCTGCCATTGCCGCTGGTGCCAGCGCGAGAGCGGCGCCTCGTTCGCGCTCAACGCCATGATCGAGAGCGATCGCCTGACGCTGCTGGCCGGCCAGCCCGAAGCGGTGCCCACGCCATCGGAAAGCGGCTACGGCCAGACCGTCATGCGCTGCCTGAGTTGCGGTCTGGCGCTGTGGAGCCACTACGCCGGCTCGGGCCCGCTCGTGGCCTTCGTTCGCGTGGGCACGCTCGACGAGCCCGACCGGCTGCCGCCGGACATCCATATCTTCACGGCGTCCAAGCAGCCCTGGCTGGTGCTGCCGGCAGGCATCCCCGCGGTCTCCGAGTACTACGACCGCGAGCACTACTGGCCCGCTGCAAGCCTCGAGCGCCGCCGGGCCCTGCTGCCACGCATCGAGGCCTGGCAGGCCACGCTGCGCAAGCCTCAGTAGGTGCCCGGCACCAGGATGCGGCGGTCGACGCTGGCGATGTCGGTGTGGCCGCAAAAGGCCATCGTCACATCGAGCTCCTTGTGCAGGATCTGCAGCGCCTTGGTGACGCCCGCCTCGCCCATCGCCCCCAGGCCGTAGACCATCGCGCGGCCGATCATCGTGCCGCGCGCACCCAGGGCCCAGGCCTTGAGCACGTCCTGGCCGCTGCGGATGCCGCCGTCCATCCAGACCTCGGTTTTCGAGCCGACCGCTTCGACGATGGCCGGCAACGCGCGGATCGACGACGGCGCGCCGTCGAGCTGACGTCCGCCATGGTTGCTGACGACGATCGCGTCGGCGCCATGGTCGGCCGCGAGCCGGGCGTCCTCGACTTCCATGATGCCCTTCAAGATCAGCTTGCCGCCCCATTGCCGCTTGACCCAGTCGACGTCGGGCCACGACAGGCGCGGGTCGAACTGCTCGTTGGTCCAGGCCGCCAGCGAACTCATGTCGCTGACACCCTTCACGTGGCCGACCAGATTGCGGAAGGTGTGGCGGCGCGTGCCCGCCATCCCCAGGCACCAGCGCGGCTTCATCGCGAGGTTGATCAGATTGCGCAACGTCGGCCGCGGTGGTGCCGTGAGGCCGTTCTTCAGGTCCTTGTGGCGCTGACCGATCACCTGCAGGTCGAGCGTCAGCACGAGCGCGGAGCACTTGGCCGACTTGCAGCGCTCGATCATGCGCGCCATCGCATCGCGGTCACGCATCATGTAGAGCTGGAACCAGAACGGCGCGCTGGTGTGCTCGGCGATGTCCTCGATCGAGCAGATGCTCATCGTCGACAGCGTGAACGGGATGCCGAACTGCTCGGCCGCGCGCGCGGCGTGGATCTCGCCGTCCGCGTGCTGCATGCCCATCAGGCCCACCGGCGCCATCGCCACCGGCATCCTGGCCGCCTGGCCCACCATCGTGACCGCGGTGCTGCGGTTTTCCATGTTCACCGCGACGCGCTGGCGCAGCTGGATGCCCCGGAAATCGGCTTCGTTGGCGCGGTAGGTGGACTCTGTCCACGAGCCGCTGTCGCAATAGTCGTAGAACATGCGCGGCACACGTTTCTCGGCCAGCACGCGCAGGTCTTCGATGCAGGTGATCACGGGCATGGTTTCGCCTCCTCAGCCTGCGATGCTAATGGCGGCGCGAAAGCGGTCAATCGAGCGCCTTCAGGCGACTTGATTCTTGAGTTGGGCCCGGCCTGACGCCTCGCGGGCGGCGGACGCCGCTCAGCCGAACGTGCGGGCGATCAGCGCTACGGCGGTGATTGCGCTGGCCACGGCGACCAGCAGCCAGTTCGGCGCGGCGCCGGACGGCGTCTGCGAGTCGCGTTGACGTTGGCGGTCTTTGGTATTCAAGCGCACAGTGTCACCGACCCGCGTGCCTGAGGGAAGCCATGCGCACACCCATCAGGCGGATGCGGCGCGAAAAGTCGACACGCTTGAGGCAAAGTCCCGCCGCGTGTCGAATGGTGTCGGCCTCGGCCGTCGCCTCGGCCAGCGTGAGGTCGCGCGTGACGGTCTTGAAGTCGTCGAAGCGCAGCTTGATGCCCACCGTCTTGCCCAAGTAGCCCTTGCGATGCAGGTCGTGCGCGAGGTCGCCCACGAGTTCGTCGAGGATCGCGCCCAGTTCGGCGCGGTCGACCGTGGCCGACAGGTCGCGGTCGAAGGTGGTTTCGCGACTCACCGACACCGGCTCGCTCGAGGTCGCGAGCGGCCGCTCGTCGCGGCCGTGCGCCGCGTCGTCGAGCCAGCGCGCGTAGCTGCGCCCGAAGTGCTCGGCCAGCCACACGCGCCCGCAGGCCGCCAGTTCACCGACGGTGCGCACGCCCAGGCCCTCGAGCCTGGCGCTGGCCTTGGGGCCGATGCCGTTGATGCTCTTCACGCGCAGCGGCCAGACGCGACGCCCCAGGTCGTCGTGCGTCAGGACGGTCAGCCCGTCGGGCTTGTCGAGTTCGCTGGCGATCTTGGCCAGCAGCTTGTTGGGCGTCACGCCGATCGAACAGGTCAGGCCGGTGGCGCGCCGGACGTTGTTGCGGATCTCCTGCGCCACGGCGCGCACGCCGCCGAACGGGTCGTGACCCACCGCGTCCTGCGCGCCGGGCACCTCGGTCAGGTCGACGTAGATCTCGTCGATGCCGCGGTCCTCGATCGAGGGCGCGATCTCGGCCACCGCAGCCTTGAAGCGGCGCGAATACAGCCGGTAGCGCTCGAAGTCGGTCGGCAGCAGGACCGCCTCGGGCGCACGCAGCGCGGCCTTCATCAGGCCCATGCCGGAATGCACACCCAGGTCGCGCGCCGGGTAGGTCGCGGTGGTGATCACACCGCGGCCCTTGTAGTTCGCCAGCGTCGCGAAGCGGCGCGTGCCGTCGGCCAGGACTTCCGGCTGGTGGCGCCGGCCGCCGCCGATCACGACCGGCTGGCCCTGCAGTTCCGGGTAGCGCAACAACTCGACCGACGCATAGAAGGCGTCCATATCGAGGTGGGCGATCCAGCGGCGCGGCGGCGACATGGCGCCGATTGTGCGGGGGCGCCGCTGATAGGGAGGGCGCGCCGCTGTTGCACCTGGTTGCCATCGTGGCGGTGCGGCGGCACGAATTCACTTGCAAATGTGCGTTTCACCCATTTATACTGACTCCATCGCCAGGCCTCGACCCGAGGCAGGCAGCCCAGGCGCCCGGCCGGCGGCGCAGGAGATGGACTCGATGGACGCAACCAAGACCCCCCGACAAGCCCTGGCGATGAACCGCCGCAATGCGCTTCGCATGCCCGCAGCGGCGCTACTGGCGGCCACGCTCGGCCCCGCCTTGCTGGCCGCTTGCGGTGGTGGTGGCGATGCGGCGCCGGCCGGCGGCAGCACGGCCACGCCGCAAAGCCTGATGATCGGCCCCATCGGCGGCCTGGGATCGATCATCGTCAACGGCGTGCGCTTCGAGGACAACAGTGCGCGCGTCGAAGACGACGACGGCGCCTCGCACGACCGCAGCGCGCTCAAGCTGGGCATGATGGTCGAGGTGCAGTCCTCGGCGATCGACGACAACACGGCCCGGGCCACCGCCGCGGTGATCCGCTTCGGCAGCGAGATGGTGGGCCGCGTGGATGCAATCGACACCACCAACAAGACACTGACCCTGCTCGATCAGACCGTCGAGGTGAAGCCCGAGACGGTGTTCGAGGACGCGGCCAGCGGCGGTTTCGCAGGCATCGCGGTCGGGCAGATCCTCGAGATCCATGCCCTGTTCGACGCGACCAGCGGCCACTACATCGCCACCCGCATCGAGCGCGAGGACAGCGCCACGGTATTCCGGCTGCGCGGCCGCCTCAGCGCGCTGAACACTACCGCCAAGACGTTCCAGATCGGCGCGGCCGTCATCAACTATGGCGGCGTGGCCGCCGACCAGTTGCCCGCTAACCTGGCCAACGACATGCGCGTGCGGGTACGTCTTCAGACGGCCAAGGTCAACAACCAGTGGGTTGCGATCTCGGTGCGCGCCGGCGTGCGCCGTGTCGAAGACATCGGCGATGCGCGTCTGCTCGGCAAGGTGACCGACTTCACCTCACCGCAGCAGTTCTCGGTGCAGGGCATCCCGGTGGAGGCCACCGGCGCCACCTTCGAGCCCAACGCGCAGGCCGTCAAGCTCGGTGCGCTGGTGGCGGTGCGCGGCCGCGCGAGCAACGGCACCATCATCGCCTCGCGGGTCAAGGTCATCGACACCGATCGCGACGATGACTGGAGGCGCGTCGAACTGCACGGCGCGGTGAGCACCCTGGACACCACGGCCAAGACCTTCATGTTGCGCGAGGTGAAGGTGAACTACTCGCGCGTCCTCGAGTGGCGCAACGGCGGCGAGGCCGACCTGGCCAACAACAAGCTGGTCGAGGTCAAGGGCCTGTGGTCCGAAGACCGCAGCGTGCTGTTCGCCGCGCGTATCGAGTTCGAGTGATCTAGCATCCCCGTGTGAGCGACCCGGCACAAGACGACAGCCCCGACGCGGCCCTGCATGCCGCGCTGGGGCGTCTGTTGGCGCCGCTCGCCCAACTGGCCGTCGCCCGCGGCGTGCCCTTCGCGGTGCTCGACGAGATGCTGCGCAGCGCGGTGGTCGCGACCGCGCATGCCGCCCACCCTTCCTTGCCAGAACACCGGCGCGTCAGCCGGGTCAGCGCCGCCACGGGCCTGAACCGGCGCGAGGTCGGTCGGCTGCTCGAGCAACAGCGCACGGCACCATGGGACGCCGAGCCTCCACGCTCGCCTGCGGCCATGGTCTTCGCCCATTGGCGCAGCAACGACGCTTACCGCACCCGGGCCGGCAAGCCGCGCGTGCTGCCGCGCACCGGCCCCGCGCCGAGCTTCGAGTCGCTGGCGCACGAGGTGACACGCGACGTGCACCCACGCGCCCTGCTCGAGGAACTGCTGCGCCTGCGGCTGGCCACGCACGACGTCGAGCGCGACTCGGTGACCCTGGCCCAGCCCGATTTCGTGCCGCGCGGCGACGCCCAGCGCATGGTGCAATGGCTCGGCGCCAACGTGGGCGACCATCTGGCCGGATCGGTCGCCAACGTGCTGGCTGCCGATCCGCAATACCCTGACCAGGCTGTCGCTGCCGAAGGGCTGAGCGCCGAGTCGGTGGCCCGCGTGCGCCCACTGCTGCACGCCCACTGGCAGCGCCTGACCGAAGAACTCGTGCCGCTGCTCGAACGCCTGGTCGAACAGGACACCCAGCTTGATCCGGATCAACGCTATCGCGTTCGATTCGGCGTTTACGGATTCGACACTGCACCGACCCCTGCGCGCGCCGAAGAATCGCCGCCGCGCCAGCGTAAGCCTTCAAGGAAAACCAAGTCATGAACCCGACCCGCCACCCCTGGATGCATGCTTTGCGTTCGCTGGGAGCAGCCCTGCTGCTCGCGCTCACGGCCTGCGGGGGCGGGGTGGAGACCGGAGGCACCGGGCCCACGGGCAGCGCCTTCGTCGAAGGACCGGTCAGCGGCTTCGGATCGATCATCGTGCAGGGCATTCGCTTCGACGAGAGCAACGCGCGCATCGAGGATGCGGACGGTGGCGGTGTCGCACGCAATTCGCTGCGCCTGGGCATGGTGGTGGAGGTCGAATCCAGCCGCCCGGTCGACGACGGCAGCGGCGGGCGCAATGCCACTGCCACGCGCGTGCGCCTGGCGAGCGAATTGCTGGGGCCGGTGCAGGCCGTGGGATTGACCGGCGCACGCATCCGCGTGCTCGGCCAGATCGTGCGCATCACGCCGGCCACGCTGCTCGAGAACCTGCCCGGCGGCATCGACAGCCTGCAGGTCAACGACGTCGTCGAGGTCAATGGCTTCGTCAGCCCCGATGGCGTGCTGTCGGACTACGTGGCCACGCGCGTCGAGCGCCGCAACACGACGCCCGCCGGATTCCGCGTCCGCGGCGTGGCGCGCAATGTGGACACGACGGCACGCACGCTGCGCATCGGCCTGGATGTGTTCGACCTGAGCACGATCGGTCTGCCGACGGGTCTGGTCGATGGCGTGAGCATCGTTCGCATGTCGCTGGACACGGCAACCGTCAACGGCCGCTGGCCGGTGCGCGCGGCCGTCGTCGAGCGCCGCAGCCAGCCCGACCGCGAGGACGCCGAGGTCGAGGGCCTAATCACCAGCTTCACCAGCGCCACGCAATTCGCGGTCAATGGCTTCCCGGTCGACGCCAGTGGTGCCGTCGCGCCGAGCGGCCTGGCCGTGGGCGTGCGCGTCGAGGTCAAGGGCCGAATCTCGGCCGGCACGCTGGTGGCCACCCGCGTGGTCCTGCGCAGCGACAGCGACGTGTTCAACGAGGGGTTGGACATCCGTGACGCGATCGCGAGTCTCGACACCACCGCGACAACATTCGCGGTGCGCGGCATCACCATCTTCTACGGCAGCGTGCCCCCGAGCGAGTACCGCAATGGCAGCGTCGGCGACCTCGCCAACGGTCGCCTGGTGCGCGTGCGTGCCACGCTGGCACCCGATCGCACGCGCGCCATCGCCACCCGCATCGAATTCGTCAACAATTGAGCGCATGGCAATCTGGCAGCGGGGGCTGGTCGCCGCGGCGCTGATCGGGAGTGCAGCGCTGGCGCAGACACCGCCCCACGACACAGCGCGCGCCGACGTGTTCGCGGCCGAGCGCGCCTTCGCCAAGTCGATGGCCGATCGCGACTTCGTCGCCTTCGGCCGCCACGTGGCGGAGGACACGCTGTTCTTCGGTCGTTCCGTGCTGCGCGGGCGCGCTGCGGTGCTGGCCGGCTGGAAGCCGTTCTTCGACGGTGCCGAGGCACCGTTCTCCTGGGACCCCGATCAGGTCGAGGTGCTGGCCTCGGGCCAGCTCGCGCTGTCCACCGGCCTGGTGCGCAGCCCCAAGGGCGAGGTGATCGGCCGCTTCAACTCGATCTGGCAGCGCCAGGCCGACGGGCGCTGGCTGGTGATCTTCGACAAGGGCGGCCCGCCGGAGCCGGGCGCGAAGTGAACGTGCTCAGCCTTTGACGCGCGCCACCCGCAGCACCGACGGTGCGCGGCGCAGCGTGCGCAGCGCATCGGCCAGGTGCTGGCGATCGCGCACCGCAAGGGTCAGCTTGAGTTCGGTGGTCTCGGCCGCGCGCTCGGCGCCCATGTCGATGTGGGTGATGTCGGTCTCGGTGGCGCTGACCGCCGCGGCCACGCGTGCGAGCACGCCCTTGCCGTTTTGCACCAGCACGGTGACCTCGGCGTCGAACGGTCGCACCGGTTGCTCGGACCACTCCACCGGCAGCCAGCGTTCGCTGTCGCGTTCGTAGAGCCGCTTGCCGACACTGCATTCAGCCGTGTGCACGGTCAAGCCCTCGCCGCGGCCGAGGTAGCCGACGATCGCGTCGCCCGGAATCGGGTGGCAACACGACGCAAGCTGGATCGAGGCGCCTTCACTGCCGTCGATCACCACATGGCCCTGCTGCGGCACCTGCTCGTCGCGCTCGCCGAAGTGGCGCATCGACAACGTGACCGCATCGGGCCGCTTCTCGCCGCGCTCGGCCATCAGGTGCGCGAGGCGCTTGGCGACGATCGAGGCAATCTTGCGGCCCACGCCGATGTCGACCATCAGCTCGCCCCGGTTGCGGTTGCCGCTCCAGCGCGTGAGCAGTTGCCACAGCGCGGCAGCGGCCTCGTCGTTCGGGTCCGACGACGGCATCAGCAAACCCTCGCTGCGCAGGCTCTGCGCGAGCAGGCGTTCGCCCAGCGCACGCGACTCCTCCTGCTCCATCGTCTTCAGGTGGTGGCGGATCTTCGATCGCGCGCGCCCCGTGCGCACGAAATTGAGCCAGCTCGGATTGGGGCGCGCACCGGGCGCGGTGGTCACCTCGACCACGTCGCCGCTCTTCAACTCGGTGCGCAGCGCCACCGCCTCGCCGTTGACGCTGGCGGCCACGCAATGGTCGCCCACGTCGGAGTGAATCGCATAGGCGAAGTCGATCGGCGTCGCACCGCGAGGCAGCGACAGGATCTGCGACTTGGGCGTGAAGACGTAGACCGCGTCGGGGTAGAGGTCGATCTTGACGTGCTCGAGGAACTCGGCCGCGTCGCGCGTGTCGTCCTGGATGTCGATCAGGCTCTTGAGCACAGTGGCCCCCAGGCGTTGCGCGTCATCCTGCTTGCCGCCCTTGGCCTTGTACATCCAGTGCGCCGCGATGCCGCTCTCGGCCACCGCGTGCATCGGTTCGGTGCGGATCTGGAACTCGACCGCGGTGCCCAACGGGCTGACCAGCGTGGTGTGCAGCGACTGGTAGCCGTTGGCCTTGGGGATCGCGATGTAGTCCTTGAAGCGGCCCGGAACCGGCTTGTAGAGCTGGTGCAGGATGCCCATCGCGAGGTAGCAATCCGACAGCGCCGGCACGACGATGCGAAAACCGAAAAGGTCATTCACGTTGGCGAAGGGCTGGTGCTTCTCGCGCATCTTGCGAAAGATCGAATAGACCGTCTTCTCGCGCCCGTGGATATGCACCCTGAGCTTGGCGGCGCTGAAGGCTTTCTCGACTTCCTTCTGCACGCGCTCGACGATGTCGCGCCGCGTGCCGCGCGCCTTGCCCAGCGCCTTGGCCAGCGCGGCATGGCGCCAGGGGTAGAGCTGGGCGAACGACAGCTCCTGAAGCTCCCGGTAGATCTGGTTCAGGCCCAGGCGGTGGGCGATCGGGGCGTAGATGTCGAGCGTCTCGCGCGCGATGCGGCCGCGCTTGTCGGCGTTGATGGCCTGCAGCGTGCGCATGTTGTGCAGCCGGTCGGCCAGCTTGACCAGGATCACGCGCACATCGCGCGCCATCGCCAGCAGCATCTTGCGGAACGACTCGGCCTGCGACTCCTCGCGCGTCGAGAAGTGCAGCTTGTCGAGCTTGGTCAGGCCGTCGACCATCTCGGCGGTCGGCGCGCCGAAGCGTTCGATCAACTCGGTCTTGGTGACGCCGCAGTCCTCCATCGCGTCGTGCATCAGCGCGGCCATCACGGCCTGCACGTCGAGCTTCCAGTCGGCCACCAGGCCGGCCACCGCGATCGGGTGCGTGATGTAGGGCTGGCCGCTGGCCCGGTACTGCCCCAGGTGCGCCTCGTCGGCGAACTTGTAGGCCTCGCGCACCTGCTTGAGTTCGGCCTTGGACAGGTAGCCGAGCTTGTCGGTCAGGGCAGCGAAGTCGTTGGCCTCGGGCCGCGGCACCGCGCTCGCCTGACGATCGCGCGCGGGTTGCAGCAGCGCACTCGGCAGGAGTTCGGCGGCGAGCGATCGAATGCCCATGTCCGCTATGGTCCCACAAACAACAAAGGCGCTCGGGAGAGCGCCTTTGGCTGGGGCCGGCAGCGCCTAGACAGGCACCTTGCGCAGCATCTCGATGCCAACCGCGCCCGCGGCGATTTCGCGCAGTGCGGTCACACCGGGCTTGTTGCCGCGGCTCTCAACCTTGGGCGCGTGACCCTGGCTGAGCATGCGCGCGCGGTAGGTGGCGGCCAGCACGAGCTGGAACCGGTTCGGGATCTTTTCCAGGCAGTCTTCGACGGTGATGCGGGCCACGGGCGTTGCTTTCTTCAGTCGAGGTCCAGGGCCGTGAAGACCGCAGACTTGTTGCGCCGCTGGGCGGCGAATTTCAGGCGTTGGGAGTGGACGACGGTCTTCAGGTCGAAGAGGGCCGTCTCGAAGAGGGCATTGATTATAACGAAGTCGAATTCGCGGGCATGGGACACCTCCTCGCGCGCATTGGCCATGCGGGTGGCGATCACCTCGGGCTGATCCTCGCCGCGGCGTTTCAGGCGCTGCTCGAGCTCGGCCCAGGACGGCGGCAGGATGAAGATCGTCACCGTCTGCGGGAACAGGCGCTTGATCTGCTGCGCGCCCTGCCAGTCGATCTCGAGCACCACGTCCTCGCCATGCGCGAGCCTCTCCTCGATCGCCTTGCGCGAGGTGCCGTAGAGCTTGCCGTGCACCTGCGCCCATTCGAAGAATTCGCCACGGCCGATCATGGCGCGGAACTCAGGCTCGTCGACGAACCAGTACTCGCGCCCGTGCTGGTCCTGGCCGCGCGGCGCTCGCGTGGTGTGCGACACCGACAGCGCCAGGTGCGAGTCGAGCTCGAGCAACGCCTTGACCAGGCTGGATTTGCCCGCCCCGCTGGGGGCGGCGACGACAAACAGGTTGCCCGGGGTTTCCATGGCTGCTTAGTCCAGTGGACGAGTGTCTCGCATCAGCCTCAAGTATCGCCGCTGGGCGTGCCTGCACGCACGCCGCCACTGTCTCAGCCGCTTGCCGCTCGCTGTGCCGCCAGACGCTCGATCAACTCGTTCGCGAGCACCGGGCGTGCGAACAGGAAGCCCTGGTACTTGTCGCAGCCCAGCTGCTTCAGGCACGCCAATTGTTCGGGCGTCTCCACCCCTTCGGCGGTCACCGACATGCCCAGGCTGTGGCCCAGGTCGATCACGGTGCGCACCAACGCCGTGTCGGTCGGGCTGCCGGGCAGGTCGGCGACGAACGTGCGGTCGATCTTCAGCTCGTCGATCGGGAACTTCTTGAGGTAGGCCAGCGACGAGTAGCCGGTGCCGAAGTCGTCGATCGACAGCGTCACCCCGATCGCCTTGAGTTCGTGCATCAGCGACAGGCACTGCGGCACGTCGTCCATCAGCATGCTTTCGGTCAGCTCGATCACCAGCTGACGGGCCGGCAGCCCGCTGTCGAACAGGGCCTGCCGTACCACGCGGCCGAGGTCGCCCGAGGCCACCTGCAGCTGCGACACGTTGACCGCGACCCCGATCGCGTCGATCCCCGCACGCGTCCAGCTCGCGACTTGGCGGCAGGCGTTCTCGAGCACCCACTCGCCGATGCCCGCGGTCAGGCCGAGTTCCTCGGACAGCGGGATGAACCTCGTCGGCGGCAACAGGCCATGGTCGGGATGCTGCCAGCGCACCAGCGCCTCGATCCCGACAATGCGACCGCTCGCGATGTCGACCTTCGGCTGGTAGTGCAGCCGCATCTCGCCGCGCTGCGAGGCCCCGCGCAGTTGCGAACCCAGCGTCAGGCGCTGGTAGGAGTGAGCATTGAGCTCCGGCGATGCGAACGTGATCTGGGCCGTTCCCTGGCGTCGCCCGTGCGTGGCCGCCAGGTCGGCACTCTGGCGCAGCGCGCTGGCGTTGTCGCCGTCGCCCGGCGCGACCGCGACCCCCAGCCACGGCACGGGCGCGATCTCGTGCTCGCCCAGCGTGACCGGCTCGGACAGTGTCGCCAGCACGGCCTTGGCCGAAGCCACGACGGCAGTCGTGCTGCCCAGACCTTCGACCAGCAGGCCGAAGTGCTGCTCGCCCAGCCGCGCCACATGCGGCAGCCGGTTGGCCGCCTGCAACGACGCGGCCGACAGTGACCCGAGCCCGGAGATCCGCTCGAGCCGCTTGGCCAGCACCGCGGCGAGCGCGTTCGCGGTCGGCCGGCCGATGCTCTCCCGCAGGTCCTGGCACTCGGGAATGCCGATACTGAACAGCGCCAGCAACCCGCCGCGCGACTTCTGCTGCGCCAGCATGTCGTCGATGCTGCGCTCGAACAGGCGCTCGTTCGGCAGGCCGGTGACCTGGTCGAAGTTGATCTGCCGGTCGTGATACTGCTGGAATGCCAGCGTGTTGCGCACGCGCAGCACCAGTTCGCTGGCGTCGACCGGCTTGCCCAGGAAGTCGGTGGCGCCCAATTGCAGCGCACGCAGTTTCGAGTCTGCACCCGTGGCAGCCGTCAGCACGATCACGGGCGTGTAGCGCAGTTCGCGGTCGGCACGGATCGCCGTCAGCAGCTCGAAGCCGGAGAGCTGCGGCATCAGCAGGTCGAGCAGCAGCACGCTGGGCTTCTCGCGCCGCAGCAACTCGATGGCCCTGCGCGGATCGTTGGTGACGACGAAGTTGGTGTAGCCCTCGTCTTCCAGGTGCGTCTGGATCAGGTCGGTCATCAACGGCTCGTCGTCGACCATCATCACCTTGGCATCGAGCAGGGGCGAGCGGATCTCCTGCTTGGGCAACTCGTCGAAGCCCGAGGACTGCGTGACGCTCCAGATGTCGTTCTTCATGACACGGTCTCCGCGGGAGCCAAAGGCGCGGATGCGCAGCCGCGCGCGATCCGCCGGGCCAGGTCCTGCAGCCGCGTGATCACGCGCATCACGGTCGCGCGGTCATGGCCGCGGGCTGCGTCCTCGAGCGCCTTGGCGGGCTCGTACAGTTCGTCGTAGCCCATGCTGCCGCCGGCACCCTTGAGCCAGTGCGCAAGCGCGGCCAGCTCGGCGTAATCGCCGCGCTGCGCCACACCCTCCATCTCCTCGAGCTTGTCGGGCAACTGCGCCACGAAACGGTCGACGATGCGACCGAGCTTGGCATGCCCGGCCAACCGCGAGACGATCGGACCCGCGTCACCGGCCGGGGGTGCGTCGTGCGCACCGGCCGCCGTTGCCGAGCCCAGGCGCGCATCGGTCGCGGCGATCGCTCGCGCCCCCAGGCGCTGCGCGAGGTCTTCAAGCAACGCGTCAATGTCGATCGGCTTGGTCTGAAAGCCGGAGAACCCGGCTTCCTCGAGCTCGCGCTCGAAGCCCTTCATGGCGTTGGCGGTCAGCGCGATGATCGGCAACGTGCAGCCCTGCGCACGCAATCTGCGCGTCGCGGTTTGCCCGTCCATCACCGGCATCTGCATGTCCATCAGCACGATGTCGAACGGCTCGGCCGCCACACGATCGAGCGCGATCTGGCCGTTTTCGGCCTCGCTGACGCGAAGACCGACCTCCTCGAGCAGCACGCGCACGAGCTGCCGGTTCTCGACCGCGTCATCGACGACCAGCACCTGGCGCGGCGGGAACTGCCAGTGCACGCCTGAACGCGCTGTCGGCGCTGCAACCGTGGCCGTCAGCGCCGCCAGCTCGAGCAGGCTCGTGGCCTGCACTTCACCGGCATCGAGCCGCAGGCTGAACGTCGCGCCCTGGCCCGGCGTGCTGCTGACGGTGATGTCGCCCCCCATCGCACGCGCGAAACCGCGGCTGATCGTCAGGCCCAGGCCGGTGCCGCCGAATCGGCGCGTGGTCGACGACTCAGCCTGGACGAAGGGCTCGAACACCGACTCGAGCTTGTCAGCGGCGATGCCGATGCCGCTGTCCTGCACGTCGACACAGTAGTGCGTCCGCGCACCGTCGGGCTCCAGACGCAACCGCACCGTCACGCCACCGTGCTCGGTGAACTTGATCGCATTGCCGATCAGGTTGGTGAGGATCTGGCGCAACCGGGCCGCATCGGCCACGATGGTCGCGGGCATCGGCTGCGGCAGGTCCAGGTCGAGCCGCAGGCCCTTGTCGGCGGCGCGTTCCGCGAGCGTGGCCAAGACCTCGCGGACCACCAAGTGCGGCGCGACAGGCGCGCGCTCGATCTCCATCCGCCCCGCCTCGACCTTCGAGAGGTCGAGGATGTCGTTGATCAGGTTGAGCAGGTGCCGCCCGCTGGAGTGGATGATGTCCAGGTGCTTGCCGGCTTCGCCCGAATCGCGCAGGCCGCCTCGACGCAGCACCTCGGTGAAGCCGAGAATCGCGTTCATCGGGGTACGGATCTCGTGGCTCATGTTGGCCAGGAAGCGGCTCTTGGCCTCGTTGGCCGCGTCGGCCTGCTCCTTGGCCTCGCGCAGCGCCACACCGCGCTGCTCGAGTTCGGTGACGTCCTGGAAGCTGATCACCAGCGCCTGCAGGTCGCCGCCGTCGGAGACGATCGGCGAGCAGTTGGCCCGCAGCGCGTAGCGCGCACCGTCCTTGCTGTCCACGTGCAGGTGCACATCGCGCTGCAGTTCGCGGCTGGCGAGCGCCACGGCCCAGGGCAGCGCCTCGCGCTCGAGCTTGGTGCCGTTTACGTCGCTCCACGCGAACTGGCTCGGCGAGCGTCCCACCAGCCTCGCCTCGTCGATGCCGAGCATCAGTGCGGTGGACTTGTTGGCGAGCACGATGGCGCCTTGGCGGTCGAGCACCAGCAGCCCTTCGGTCAGGGTGTCGTACGCAGCCCGCACGCGCGCCGGCACGGCGCGCGAGGGGTCGAGTTCCTTGAGCATGCGTCTCAGGTAGATGGCGAATAGCGGAATGCAGGCGAGGAAGACGAAGCCCGCCAGCTTCAGGCCCGGGTCCTGCGCATAGGCACGCCAGCCACTGGCGCGCAGCGGTGTGAAGCGCAGTTCGACCTGGCCCCAGGGCTGGCCACCTTGCCACACCGGCACCAGCAGCTCGCTGTCGGTGGAGCGCGCATGCACGCCGGGCGACCAGTGCTCGGCATGCTGATCGACGTCAACCAGCAGCGTACCGTCCTGGGCGCGCACGCCGATCGAAAGCAGGCCCGGATTGCGGCTGCGCATGAAGGCCAGCGTCTCGCGCAGCGAGTCGGCCTGCGTCTCGTCGATCAGGCCGGAGACGGTGATGGCGAACGTCTCTGCCAGCGAAGCGCGATGTCGGCGCGTGAGGGATTCGGCATCGGGCACCAGACCCAGCCAGGTGGCCGTGCACAGCACGCCGACCGTCAATGCCGCCAGGCCAAGCGCGAGGTGGGCGCGCGCAGGCAGACGCCTGAACAGGTGCAAGGGATTCATCCGCGGGTCTCCTTCGGTCCGGCCACGTCGGCGGGCGTGCCGGCGGTGTGCAGCGCGGCGCTCTTGTCCAACCCGGCGGGTCGGGGCGGGAGCGTGTCGCGGCCCGCCGGCGCGGGCGCGGCGGAAGGTTCGTCGAACAAGCGCTCGACTTCGGGTTCGTCGGTCGCACCGGTGCTGCGGCGGTCATCCTTGCGGGCGGCCGCCAGGACAGGCAGCGGATCCACCATCTGCCACGCCGGCAAGGCCGAGAGCACCGAGCTGAGCAGGACGCCGCCACGCACCAGCCACACGACGTAGCCGATCGACAGGCCGGCCGACAGGGCCACCCCCGACTCGGCGATCGTGCGCCGCGTGTCGGCACCTTCGTCCATCTGGCGCTGCATCTCTTCGAACTTGCGCTGCAGGTCGTCGTTGCGCAGCAGTTGCGAGAGCGGCGTCGCCGCCAGTTCGGCAAGTTGCGGCGTGACGGCGTCGGCCAGCACCGCGTCGGACCGACTCGCCGGACGCGTTGCGGAGAGGGCGACGGCGTCGCCGCGCGGACCGTTCACGACGATTGAAGTTTCTGCACCCTTGTCGCCCGACGTGTCCGCGTCGTTCGTCGCGGCTAGTCGCCCGGGGCTCGGCGTTGCAGCGGCGAGCGTCCTGGTCGCCGGCGCGGCGGCGGGCTGCACCGTATCGGGTGCAGCTGCCGCGACCGCGGGCGCAGGCGGCGTGTCAGGGGTCGTGCTCGCCAGTGCCGGCAAGACCACGCCCACCCGGATCACGAAGACCCCCTGTGCGGCGGCGCCTGCGCCGTCGGTCACGGTCACGCGCACGGCGTACTGGCCCAAGTCACCCAAACCGGGTGTGCCGACGAAGGCTCTCGTCGCTGAATCGAAACTCAGCCATGCCGGCAGCGGCTCACCCGTGGCCAGGCTCGCGCTGAAGCTCAGCGTGTCGCCCACGTCGGGGTCGATGAACGTCGTTGCGGGCACCAAGAAGTTGTAGGCCACTTCCGGTGTGGCCGTCTGCGCACCAATGGCGCTCGCCAGCACTGGCGCATCGTTCACGTTGGCCACCACCAGCACCAACGGGCTGCTGGCCGCCAGCCCGCCGCTGTCGGTGGCCGTGACGACGAGGTTCAGCGCGCCCACGTCGGCGTTGGTCGGCGTGCCGCTGAAGCTGC
>Ga0209797_10000532_pt1 | contig 19053 bp, 15 predicted proteins | sample DOMMetBare3Fresh_2_FD_187472 | JGI IMG/M metagenome (GOLD analysis project Ga0209797, IMG submission 187472) | Wetland sediment microbial communities from St. Louis River estuary, USA, under dissolved organic matter induced mercury methylation -... | ecosystem: Environmental > Aquatic >... | reverse complement strand
TTCTTCGGCGCCGTGTCGGCCAGCTCGGCCTCGGTGAGGATCTCGAACACGCGCACCACCTTCTGCACGCCGCCCACGCTGCGCGCCAGTTCGGACGCTCGCCCGGCCTCGCGTTCGGTGACTCGGCCCATCAAGTAGACGACCGAACGCTCGGTCACCACCTTGAAGACATTGGCCTGCAGATCCCGCGCATCGACCAACGTGGCCTTGACCTTGCTGGTGATGATCGTGTCACTGGAGCGCGAGGTCAACGAACTCGGAGCCATCACGCCAACTTCGTTGACGATCGACCGTACGTTTTCGACCCGTTGCACGGCTTGTTCGATCGCGCTGCGGTCGGCCTCGGTGGCCGCCTCACCGGTAATCAGCACGGTGCGGTTGTAGCTGGTGATGTTGATGTGCGCGTTGTCGCCGGCGAGTTCGCGCACCCGGTTCGATGCCTTGAGCTCGATCGCCTGGTCGTCGACCTGAGCCCCGGTCGTGCGCCGGTCCATCATCATCAGCGTGCCGCCGACCATCGCGCCCCCCACCAGCAGCGGCGCGCAGCCACCCAGCAGCGCGACGCTCAGGGTCAGCCCCAGCAGCGCGGCATGCGCTCGACGGTGGTTTCGGTTTTTCGTGGTCATGCTGGATCCTGTTCGCCCAGAAGTTGAAGGTCAATCGCGTCGCACAGACAGTGCAACATGATCAGGTGAAGCTCCAAGATGCGCGCCTCGCGGTCGTGCGACACGCTCACCAAGGTATCGGTCTCGCCCAATTCGCCGCGCAACACGCCGCTATTGCGGCCGATGAATGCAATGACGGCCATCTCATTGCCATGCGCCGCCTTGGCCGCAGCCAGCAGCGCCGGATGCTCGCCGTCGGCATCGAGCAACAGCAGCAGATCACCCGGCTGCCCCAGCGTCGCCACCTGGCGCGACAACGAAAGATCGAAACCCTCGGTCGAAGCCAACTGGCTCTGCACCGCCGCGTCGGCGTTCAGGGACAGCACCGCCAGGCCCGGCCGATCGCGTTCGAAGCGTCCCATCATGCGCGCGGCGAACAATGAAGCCAGCGCGGCCGCAGGCCCATGTCCGGCCACGAGCAGCTTGCCGCCGCCAGTGAGGGCACCGACGATCGCCTGCGCGGCATCGGCAATCGGTTTGGCCAGGGCCTCGGCCGATTGATACTTGAGGTCGGCCGCGTCGAAGAATTGCTGCTGAATGCGCTGCTCGAGCATGACCGGCGATGATATGTCACCCCGCGTCGAAGGCCGCCTTCAGCCATTGCAGCCGGCCCGCCTCGATGGCCACCACGTCGAAGCGACACGGCGGCAGCTCGCGCAAGCGCAGCAGGTAGTGCCGCGCGGCCAGCACGATGCGCCGCTGTTTGCGCGTCGTCACGCTGGCCGACGCGCCGCCACGGTCGGCGCTGGCACGCGAGCGCACTTCGACGAACACCAGCGTGCCCGACGGCTCGCGCATGATCAGGTCGACCTCCCCGCCACGCGCCCGTGGGCCACCGGCGAGTCGATAATTGCGGCAGACGAGGGCGAGCCCTTGGCGCTGCAGGTACTGCAATGCGAGCGCTTCGGCTTGATCGCCCGTGGACTTGCTCGAGATAGGCCCAGCTGCCTTGAACATCGATGCCCAGCAGTTGAAACAGGCGGCCGCCATGGCCGCCGGCGGCCAGCAGTATCCATCGCCCGCGCTGTATCTGGTGGCAACACCGATCGGCAATCTGGCTGACCTGAGCCTGCGCGGGCTGCATGTGCTGACACGCGTCGACGCCGTCGCCTGCGAGGACAGCCGCGTCACCGGCGGCCTGCTGCGCCACCTGGGCATCGACAAGCCGCTGATTGCCTTGCACGAACACAACGAACGCCGGGCGGCGCAGGACGTGCTGGCGCGGCTTGGCCAGGGGCAATCGGTGGCCTACGCCAGCGATGCCGGCACGCCGGCGGTGGCGGACCCCGGCGCCGCACTGGTCGGCCTCGTGGTCGAGGCCGGATACCGCGTGGTTCCGATTCCCGGCCCCAGCAGCGTGGTGGCGGCGCTCAGCGTCGCCGGCGACGTCGGCGGCCAGGGATTTCGCTTCGCTGGCTTTGTTCCCAGCAAGGGGGTCGAGCGCGACAAGGCGGTCCATGCCGCTTGTTCGGACCCTGGAACCCTGGTTTGGTTCGAGGCACCGCACCGCATCGAGGCATTGGCCGCCGCATTGGGTGCTGCTGCCCCGCAGCGACGCCTGACCGTGTGCCGCGAATTGACCAAGCAGTTCGAAACCGTTGCCACGATGTCGGCCCGCGAGTTTCCGGCCTGGCTGGCCGCCGATGCCCTTCGTGTTCGCGGCGAGTTCGTACTGGTCCTGCACGCGCTGGCGCCGGTGGCGCAAGCCGACGAGATGCCGGCCGAGACCGTGCATGCGCTCGATGTGCTGCTGTCCGAGTTGCCGGTCAAGCAAGCGGTGGCGCTGGCCGCACGCATCACCGGTGCGCCGCGCAACGCCCTTTACCGGTTGGCGCTTGAGCGACGCGGCGACGGCGATCGTTGACGCGCCGCCCGTCGGGGCAACGGCTCAGTGCCGGTCGAGACGCCGGCTCGCCAGCAGTGACCTTGGCCTTGTAGTCGGCAGGGTTGATGGCGATCTGTTCACGCGCGCGACGCGATCGGGCAGAGTCGGCACACGGCGCCGCTGGCCAAGCTGCGAAAGCCGCGCGGACTGCGCGCGGCTCCTACAATCGACCGCATGATTTCACGCGAACCCACCATCGAGCGGCTGGCACTGGCTCGGCGATTGCTTTTGGACCCGTTCGACCTCGACGAGGCAAGTCTGCGCGAGGCGCTGGCCGCCATCGGCACCCATCGCGTCGACGATTGCGATCTGTATTTCCAGATCACGCGCCACGAAGGCTGGAGCCTGGAAGAGGGCATCGTCAAGAGCGGAAGCTTCGGCATCGACCAGGGGGTCGGCGTCCGGGCGGTCGTCGGCGAGAAGACGGCGTTCGCCTACTCCGACGACATCTCGCAGATCGCGCTGATGGATGCGGCGCATACCGTGCGCAGCATTGCGGCGGCGGGGCAGAGCAGGCGCATCAAGGTCGGCGGCTCCGCACGGGTGGCCCAGAGCCATGCGCTGTACGCGTCGATCGATCCAATCGCCACGCTGGACAGCACGCAGAAGGTGGCACTGCTCGAGCGCGTGGAGCGCATGGCGCGTGCACGCGATCCGCGCATCGTGCAGGTCATGGCCGGGCTGGCGGCCGAATACGACGTCGTGATGGTGGCGCGCGCCGATGGCACGCGGGCCGCCGACGTGCGGCCGCTGGTGCGCGTGTCGATCACGGTGATCGCTGAATCCAACGGCCGACGCGAGCTGGGCAGCGGCGGTGGTGGTGGCCGCTTCGGCCTCAACTATTTCCAGGACGCCGTGCTGTCAAGCTATGTGGACCATGCCGTGAACGCCGCGCTGACGAACCTGGAGTCGCGACCGGCTCCGGCTGGCGAGATGAGCGTGGTGCTCGGCCCCGGCTGGCCTGGCGTGCTGCTGCACGAGGCGGTGGGACATGGCCTGGAGGGCGACTTCAATCGCAAGGGTTCGTCCACCTTTGCCGGTCGTGTGGGTCAGCGCGTGGCCGCCAAGGGCGTGACGGTGCTCGACGACGGCACCCTGCCCGATCGCCGCGGATCGCTGAACGTCGACGACGAGGGACACGCAACGCAGCGCAACGTGCTGATCGAAGATGGCATCCTCAGAGGTTATATCCAGGACTCGATGAACGCACGTCTGATGAAGGTGAAGGCCACCGGCAACGGGCGACGCGAAAGTTATGCTCATGTGCCGATGCCACGCATGACCAACACCTACATGCTCGGCGGCGACAAGACCAAGGAAGAGATTGTCGCCAGCCTAGAGCGCGGCATCTACGCCACCAATTTCGGCGGCGGCCAGGTCGACATCACCAGCGGCAAGTTCGTGTTCTCGGCCAGCGAGGCGTTCTGGGTCGAAAAAGGCAAGATCCAGTACCCGGTGAAGGGCGCCACGCTGATCGGGAACGGCCCCGACGCGCTGACCCGCGTCAGCATGATCGGCAACGACATGTCGCTCGACACGGGCGTGGGCGTATGCGGCAAGGATGGTCAGAGCGTCCCGGTCGGCGTCGGCCAGCCCACGCTGCGGATCGATCGCCTGACGGTCGGCGGCACCGCATAAGCCGTCGCAGCAACGCGACGGTCCGCCAGCGGCGCGGCACGCCGTGCTACATTTCGGGCCCATGCGCGGTGCCAGTCTCTTCTTTGCGTACTTTTGGGTCTCGCCCCTCACCGGCGGCTGGGAAGGCAAGCGCGCGTAAGCGAAGAGCACACCGAACACCAGACCAACCGCCGGCAACCCCGGCGGTTTTTCTTTGTCCCGACCCGAACACCGCCACCGACAGGAGCCACTCCATGGCGACCAAAAGCTCGCACACCGAAATGGGCCAGCGCTACACGTTGAGCGAGAAGACCAGCGAGACCGACGACCAGCGCATCCGCGACGTCACGCCATTGCCGCCGCCAGAGCACCTGATCCGCTTCTTTCCAATCGCCGGCACGCCGGTGGAGACGCTGATCGGTCAGACTCGCCGCACCATCCGCCGCATCATGCAAGGGCAGGACGACCGGCTGCTGGTGGTGATCGGCCCGTGCTCGATCCACGACCCGGCTGCTGCGCTCGACTACGCGCGGCGCCTCGCAGCCGAACGCAAACGCCATGCCGATACGCTGGAAATCGTGATGCGGGTGTATTTCGAGAAGCCGCGCACCACCGTCGGCTGGAAGGGGTTGATCAACGACCCCTACCTCGATGAAAGCTATCGCATCCACGAGGGACTGCGCATCGCGCGCCAGCTGCTGGTGGAAATCAACCGGCTGGGAGTTCCGGCCGGCAGCGAGTTCCTCGACGTGATCAGCCCCCAGTACATCGGCGACCTGATCGCCTGGGGTGCGATCGGCGCGCGCACCACCGAAAGCCAGGTGCACCGTGAACTGGCATCAGGCCTGTCGGCACCGATCGGCTTCAAGAACGGCACCGATGGCAACCTGAAGATCGCGATCGACGCAATCCAGGCTGCGGTCCGGCCGCACCATTTCCTGTCGGTGCACAAGAACGGGCAGGTGGCGATCGTCGAGACCAAGGGCAACCACGATTGCCACGTGATTCTGCGTGGCGGCAAGTCGCCCAACTACGACACGGCGAGCATCGCCGCAGCCTGCAAGGACCTGGAGGCCGCCAAGCTGCCGTGCCAGCTGATGGTCGACTGCAGCCATGCCAACTCGAGCAAGCAGCACCAGCGACAGCTCGACGTGGCGCGCGACATTGCCGGGCAAGTCAGCCGTGGCGGGCGCTGCATCTTCGGCTTGATGGTCGAAAGCCACCTGCTCGCCGGCGCGCAGAAGTTCCATGCAGGCAAGGACGACCCCGCAGCGCTGGAATATGGCAAGAGCATCACCGATGCATGCATCGGCTGGGACGATTCGGTTCAGGTGCTGGACCTCTTGACTCGAGCGGTCAAGACCCGCCGCAGCTGAGTCGGCGCGCCGGCCACGGGGGTGTGGTCCGACTAGCTGTCCGCCTCGCGCTGCAGTCGTGTGCTGTTCCAGTAGACGTCGTCGCCGCCCAGCCCATCGAGATTGGCACGATTGAGCACCCGGGCCAGCACGAACATCAGGTCGGACAGCCGGTTGAGGTACTGGCGCGGCGCGACGTTCACCGTGTCGCTGACCGCCAGCGATACCACGGCACGCTCGGCGCGCCGGGCCACGGTGCGGCACACATGCGCCAAAGCCGCACTGCGCGAGCCGGCCGGGAGGATGAATTCCTTGAGCCGCGGCAGCGTGCCGTTGTAGCGGGCGAGCGCCTCGTCCAGCCGGAGCACCGCGTCGGCCTTCAGCAGCTCGAAACCGGGAATTGACAGCTCGCCACCCAGGTTGAACAGCTCGTGCTGCACCACCGACAGCAGCTCGCGCACATCGGCGGGCAGCGGCTCCGCCAGCAGCACGCCGATCGAGGAGTTCAACTCGTCGACATCACCCATCGCCCGGACGCGCATATGGTCTTTCGGCACGCGCGTGCCATCACCCAGGCCCGTGGTGCCGTCGTCCCCGGTTCGGGTGGCGATCTGGGTCAGTCGATTGCTCATGCCGGCATGCTAGCGCTTCTTACAATGGATGTCGGCCTTACCGAGGAGCCCCGACCATGAACGCGCCTCACGAGATCTTGCCCGGCGTCACGTTGCGACCGATGCCCGCCGCGATGGGCGATGCGCTCGCGGCACGATTCGGCGCGCGATTCTCGACCGCCGCGGCGGTCCGCGAGCAGCATGGCCGCGACGAGTCGGTGTATGCCACCACGCCGCCCGAGGCGGTGGTGTTCTGCGAGAGCACCGACGAGGTGGCGTTCGTCGTCGCGCAGGCGAGTCAGCACGCCGTGCCGGTGATTCCGTTCGGCATCGGTTCGTCGCTCGAGGGCCACCTGCTGGCCGTGCAGGGCGGTGTGAGCATCGATCTGTCACGCATGAATCGGGTCGTGCGCGTCAATGCCGAGGACCTGACGGTGACCGTCGAGGCGGGCGTCACGCGCGAGCAGCTCAATCGCGAGATTCGCGACACCGGTTTGTTCTTTCCGATCGATCCCGGCGCCAACGCCTCGATCGGCGGCATGAGCGCCACCCGCGCCAGCGGCACGAACGCGGTGCGCTACGGCACGATGCGCGAGAACGTGCTCGGATTCACGGTGGTGACGGCCAGCGGCGAGATCATCCGCACCGGGACCCGTGCGAAGAAGTCCGCCGCCGGCTACGACCTGACCCGACTGTTCGTCGGCAGCGAGGGCACGCTCGGGGTGATGACCGAGATCACGTTGAAGCTGTACCCGCTGCCTGAGTCGGTGAGCGCGGCAATCTGCCATTTCCCGAGCATCGACGCGGCGGTGCGCACGACCATCCAGGTCATCCAGATGGGCGTGCCGATTGCGCGCTGCGAGTTGCTGGACGCCAACGCCATTCGCGGTGTCAACAAGCACTCGCAGCTGACGCTGCGTGAAGCACCGATGCTGTTGATGGAGTTTCACGGCAGCGAGGCGGGCGTGAAGGAGCAAGCCGCGACGGTGCAGGAAATCGCCAACGAGCACGGCGGCGAGGAGTTTCAGTACGCGACCACGCCAGAAGAACGCACCAAGCTGTGGACGGCGCGGCATCGTTCGTACTTCGCGGCATTGCAGACGCGGCCCGGCTGCCGCTGCCAGAGCACCGACACCTGCGTGCCCATTTCGCACCTGGCCGAGAGCATCAACGAGTCGATCGCCGAGGCCGAGGCCACCGGCATCCCGTACTGGGTGGTCGGCCACGTCGGTGACGGCAATTTCCACCTGAGTTACCTGATCGACCCGAATGACCCCGCCGAATGGGCCACCGTCGAGCGCCTGGGCGTGCAGATGGTCGAACGCGCGCTGCGCCTGGAAGGCACCTGCTCGGGCGAGCACGGCATCGGCCTGCACAAGATGGGTTACCTCGTCGACGAGGCCGGCGAGGGTGCGGTGGACATGATGCGGCAGATCAAGCGAGCGCTCGATCCGAAGAACATCATGAACCCCGGCAAGGTGTTCGCGCTCGGATGACGCCGGCGGCCCGGCGAAAGGCGGCTTACGTCAGGCGTCGTCGGGCGCCGCCACCGACCATTGGCCGGTGACCTCGCCCTTGCTGTTGGCGCTCTCGAGCTGCACGCCAAAGCCCCACAGCCGCGCCACATGCTTGAGCACCTCTTGGGCGCTCTCGTGCAACGGCCGGTCGTTGTGCTGGAAATGACGCAGGGTCAGTGAACGGTCGCCGCGTAGGTTGACGTTCCACACCTGGATGTTCGGCTCGCGCGAGCCCAGGTCGTACTGGTGCGACAGTGACTCGCGCACCCGCCGGTAGCCGGCTTCGTCATGGATGGCGGCAACCTCGAGCTCGTTCTGCTTTTCGTCGTCGACGATGCTGAACAGACGGAATTCGCGCATCAGCTTCGGGCTCAGGTACTGGCCGATGAAGCTCTCGTCCTTGTAGTTGCGCATCGCATGGTCGAGCGTCGGAACCCAGTCGCTGCCGGCGATGTCGGGAAACCAGGCGCGGTCCTCGTCGGTCGGGTGCTCGCACACGCGCTTCAGGTCGGTGTACATCGCGAAGCCCAGCGCGTACGGGTTGAGTCCGCTGTACGCTGGGTGCCCCACCGGAGGTTGGAAGATCACGTTGGTGTGCGACTTCAACCATTCCATCATCACGCCGTCGGTCAGGTAGCCGTCGTCGTACATCTGGTTGAGCAGCCGGTGGTGCCAGAACGTGGCCCAGCCCTCATTCATCACCTGGCTCTGGCGCTGCGGGTAGAAGTACTGCGCAACCTTGCGCACGATGCGGACGATCTCGCGCTGCCATGGCTCGAGGAGCGGCGCATTCTTCTCGACAAAATACAGCAGGTTCTCCTGCGGCTCCTCTGGGAAACGGCGGCTTTCCGCGGCTTCGCCGGCCTTTTCCGCGCGCTTGGGCAAGGTGCGCCACAAATCGTTGACCTGCCGCTGCGCGTACGACTCGCGCTCCTTGCGCTCGCGCAGTTCCTGCGCGAGCGACTTGCGACTCGGCCGTCGGTAGCGGTCGACGCCATGGTTCTGCAGCGCATGGCAGGAGTCGAGGAACTCCTCGACCGTCTGCATGCCATGACGTTCTTCACATTCGGCGACGTAGTTCTTCGCGTAGACCAGGTAGTCGATGATCGACGACGCATCGGTCCACATGCGGAACAGGTAATTGCCTTTGAAGAAGCTGTTGTGGCCGTAGGCTGCATGCGCGATCACCAGCGCCTGCATCGCCATCGTGTTCTCCTCCATCAGGTAGCTGATGCAGGGATTGCTGTTGATGACGATCTCGTACGCCAGGCCCATGTGGCCGCGGCGGTAGTTCTTTTCGGTGGCAATGAACTCCTTGCCATAACTCCAGTGCCGGTAGTTCACCGGCATGCCCACCGACGCGTAGGCGTCCATCATCTGCTCGGCGGTGATGATCTCGAGCTGATTCGGGTAGGTGTCCAGGCCGAAGCGCTGAGCCGTGCGCTTGATGACGTCGTGGTATTGCTCGATCAGGTCGAACGACCAATCGCTCGGACCGGGCAGGCGCTGCGCCGGCGCTTTCAGCGGCAGCGGGCCGCGCAACGGCTTGGCTCGACTCATGCCGCAGCCGCCGTGCCCTCTTTCTTGAAGAGGTCGCGAAACACCGGATAGATTTGCGAGGCTTCGGTGGCCTTGCGCATCGCGAAATGCTTATGCGCGTCGCTGAGCTGGGTGTACTCCTCCCAGAGGTTCTGCTCTTCTTCGGCCACTTGCACATAGGCGAAGTAGCGGCACAACGGCAGCAGCTTGTCGGCCAGCAGTTCGCGGCAGCGGCCCGAGTCGTGGTGCCAGTTGTCGCCGTCGCTGGCCTGGGCGCCGTAGATGTTCCACTCGCTTGGGCTGTAGCGTGCGCGGATGATCTCCTCCATCAGCACCAAGGCGCTCGACACGACAGTACCGCCGGTCTCCCGGGCGTGGAAGAAGTTCTCCTCGTCGACCTCCTGAGCCTGGGTGTGGTGTCGGATGAAGACGAGCTCGATCTTCTCGTAGTGGCGGGTGAGGAACAGGTACAGCAGGATGAAGAAGCGTTTGGCCAGATCCTTGCGGGCCTCGTCCATCGAACCCGACACGTCCATCAGGCAGAACATCACCGCCTTGCTGGTGGGCACCGGCACCCTGATCCGGTTGCGAAAGCGCAGGTCGATCGGGTCCAGGTACGGTATGCGGGCCAGGCGCGCGCGCAGCACTTCGATCTGCTCCTCGACCTCCTTGATCTCGCGTTCCTTGACGTCGTCGGAGCGGTCGCGATGCCGCTTCAGCGCCACCAGCCGCTCCTCGAGCTCGCGCAGTTCGCGCCGGGCGCCGTGGCCGATGGCGATGCGCCGGCCGATCGCGCCGCGCATCGAACGCACCACGTGCAGGTTGGTGGGCGTGCCATCGGCCGTGAAGCCGGCACGCTGGCTCTTCCACTCAGGCGTTTCGGCGAGCTGGGTGCGGATCAGGTGCGGCAGCGCGAGGTCTTCGAAGAAGACCTGCATGAACTCTTCCTTGCTCAGTGCGAACGTGAACTCGTCCTCGCCCTCGCCGGAGTCGCTGGCCTGGCCCTTGCCGGAGCCACCACCTCCGCCGCCCTTGGGCCGCTCGATGCGGTCGCCGCGCACGTATTCCTTGTTGCCCGGATGCACGACCTCGCGCATGCCGCCCTGGCCGTGGTGGAACACCGGCTCGGAGACGTCCTTCTTCGGGATGCGCACCTCCTCGCCGCGTTCGATGTCGCGGATGCCGCGGCCATCGACCGCGCGTTTGACCGCCTCGCGGATCTGGTCCTTGTAGCGACGCATGAACCGCTCGCGATTGCCGATCGACTTGTTCTTGCCAGCGAGTCGGCGGTCGATGATCTGCTGCAGCATGGCGACGTCGTGCTTTCCGGAATTGCCGTGGCTTTCGACCGGCTCAGCTGCTCTTTCGCACGCGCAGGTACCACTCGCACAGCAGCCTCACCTGCTTGCCGGTGTAGCCCTTGGCGATCATGCGGTTGACGAAGTCCTCGTGCTTCTTGGCTTCGTCGGCGCTGGCCTTGGCGTTGAAGCTGATCACCGGCAGCAGCTCTTCGGTGTTAGAGAACATCTTCTTCTCGATCACCGTGCGCAGCTTCTCGTAGCTGGTCCATAGCGGGTTCTTGCCCTGATTGCCGGCACGTGCCCGCAGCACGAAGTTGACGATCTCGTTGCGGAAGTCCTTCGGGTTGGCGATGCCGGCGGGCTTCTCGATCTTCTCGAGTTCGGCGTTCAGCGCCGAGCGGTCGAACACCTCGCCGGTGTCGGTGTCGCGGAACTCCTGGTCCTGGATCCAGTAGTCCGCATAGGTGACATAGCGGTCGAAGATGTTCTGGCCGTACTCGCTGTAGCTCTCGAGGTACGCGGTCTGGATCTCCTTGCCGATGAACTCGGCGTAGCGTGGCGCGAGCTGTTCCTTGATGAAGCCGACGTACTTCTGCTCTAGCTCCTGGGGGAACTGCTCGCGCTCGATCTGCTGTTCGAGCACGTACATCAGGTGCACCGGGTTGGCGGCGATTTCCTGGCTGTCGAAGTTGAAGACCTTCGACAGGATCTTGTACGCAAAGCGTGTCGAGATGCCGCTCATGCCCTCGTCGACACCCGCGTAGTCGCGGTACTCCTGGTAGCTCTTGGCGCGCGGGTCAGTGTCCTTGAGGTTCTCGCCGTCGTAGACCTGCATCTTCGAGTACAGCGACGAGTTCTCCGGCTCCTTGAGCCGCGTCAGGATCGCGAACTGGCTCATGATCTTCAGCGTGCCGGGTGCGCACTTGGCTTCGCCCAGCGACGAGCCGCGGATCAGCTTCTCGTAGATCTTCACTTCCTCGCTGACGCGCAGGCAATACGGCACCTTGACGATGTAGATGCGGTCCAGGAAGGCTTCGTTGTTCTTGTTGTTGCGGAAGGTCTTCCATTCGCTCTCGTTGCTGTGCGCCAGCACGATGCCGTCGAACGGGATCGCCCCGAATCCTTCGGTGCCCTTGAAGTTGCCTTCCTGTGTCGCGGTGAGCAGTGGGTGCAGCACCTTGATCGGCGCCTTGAACATCTCCACGAATTCGAGCAGGCCCTGGTTGGCCAGGCACAGGCCGCCGGAGTAGCTGTAGGCATCGGGATCGTCCTGAGCATAGGTCTCGAGCTTGCGAATATCGACCTTGCCGACCAGCGAGCTGATGTCCTGGTTGTTCTCGTCACCCGGCTCGGTCTTGCTGACGGCAATCTGCTTGAGGATCGACGGGTAACGCTTGACGACCTTGAACTTGCGGATGTCGCCACCGTATTCGTCCAGCCGCTTGACTGCCCAGGGCGACAGGATGCGATTGAGATAGCGGCTGGGAATGCCGTATTCCTTCTCCAGAATCGGACCGTCCTCGGCGGCATCGAACAGCCCCAGCGGCGATTCGTTCACCGGCGAACCCTTGATTGCGTAGAACGGCACGTGCTCCATCAGCTGTTTCAGCCGCTCGGCGATCGAACTCTTGCCGCCGCCGACGGGGCCCAGCAAGTACAGGATCTGCTTCTTTTCTTCGAGCCCTTGTGCAGCATGGCGGAAGTACGAGACGACCTGCTCGATCGAATCCTCCATGCCGTAGAACTCGGCGAATGCCGGATAGATCTTGATGACCTTGTTGGCGAAGATTCGTGACAGCCGCGGATCATTGCGGGTGTCGACCATCTGGGGCTCGCCGATTGCCTTGAGCATGCGCTCAGCAGCCGTGGCGTAGGCCACCGGATTGCGCTTGCAGTCGGCGAGGTAGTCCTCGAGCGAGAGTTCTTCTTCGCGGGTGCGCTCGAAGCGAGCTGCGAAGCTGCTGATCACGTCCATGCGGACCTCCTTGATCGGACGGACGCGGTGGCAGACAGGCTGTCACCGTCATCTGGGAAGTTCTGATGAAGTCCCGGCTGCACTGGCCCAGGCTTCATCAGAGCTTTCCGGTCTACATGATTGCTGTTGTGATGTGACTCTACCGCTTTATCCGAGCATGGACCGATCGTGCTTGACTGTAGCCAGCGAGTAAAGCCCACAAATGGGTACTGTTCCACCGGCGCATCGCTGGCTGGCGTGACTTGCCACCGCTGGAACCCACGCGGACTTTAACGCATGGCCTGACGCACTGGCCGACGCGTTCGCATCGCCTCGACCATGCGTTGTGCGCAGACCGCAGAAGCCGCAGTCCGCACCCTGCGCATGCGTGATCTGTCGCACGCCTGAACGCCGGGTTGGCGCGAGACCTGGATCGGCCGCTGCTAGGTTTCTGTGAGACCGAGCTTGTCGAGAATGCCGTTCAGCTCTTGCAGCGACCTGAACGCAATCGCCACTTCTCCCTGCTCACCCTGCGGGCCTTGGCGCCGAACGCGGATCTCAACGGGTGCGGTGAGCTTGTCGGCCAACTGCTCCTCGATGCGCACAAGATCGCGCGACTTCGTCGGCTGAACAGGTCGGCGCGACGCGCCGGTCGAAGACGATTGCAGGCGCGTCGACTGCCTTTCAGCTTCGCGCACCGACAGGCGCTTGGCCACGATCTGATGGGCCAACAAGATCTGCTGCGCAGCCGGCAGCGGAATCAGCGTGCGTGCGTGCCCCATCTCGATGTCGCCTGCCATCAGCAGCTTTTGCACCGGTGCGCTCAGGCTCAGCAGCCGCATCAGGTTGGTCGCAGCGCTGCGTGACCGGCCGACGGCCTGTGCGGCCTGCTCATGCGTCAAGCTGAATTCCGAAATCAAGCGCTGCAGGCCCTGTGCCTCTTCGAGCGGATTGAGATCCTCGCGTTGTATGTTCTCCACCAGTGCCATCACCGCAGCCGCTTCGTCTGCAACCTCGCGCACCAGCACCGGGACTTCATCGAGGCCGGCCATCCCGGCGGCGCGGACGCGCCGTTCGCCGGCAATGACTTCGTAGCGCTCGTTGCCGATCGGCCGCACCAGCACCGGCTGCATGAGGCCCTGCTGCTTGATGCTCTGCGCCAGCTCGGCCAGGGCGCCGTCATCCATGCGGGTGCGTGGCTGGTACTTGCCCGGCTGTATCTGCCTGAGCTTCAGAGAAGACGGCGTTCCTGGTGGCGCCGGCGCAGGCTCGGCGAGCTTGGGCCCGAGCAAGGCCTCAAGGCCCATTCCCAGCCCTTTCGGTTTCTTGGTCACCATGTGCTGATTGTCGACCATGACGCGCGTTCGCTTTGGGGACGCCGCCCGCCGACCGCTGCGGTTATCCTTGACGCACGCGAGGCGCGCGTCAAGGATGGTTCTATGAGCTGGAAGGTCTACGTCGACGGTCAGGAGGGCACCACCGGCTTGCGCATCCATGAACTTCTGGCGCGCCGCGGTGACGTCCAGCTGCTGCGCATCGACCCGGAACGCCGCAAAGACACGGCCGAACGCGCGCGCTTGCTCAACCTGGCCGACGTGGCATTCCTGTGCCTTCCGGATGCCGCCGCGCGCGAAGCGGTGGCGCTGGTCACCAACCCCGACACCTGCGTCATCGATGCCAGCACGGCCCACCGCACCGCAGCCGATTGGGTGTTCGGCCTGCCGGAATTGACCCCCGGGCAGCGCGACGCGCTGCGCCGGACCAAGCGCATCACCAACCCTGGCTGTCACTCGACCGCATTCATATTGCTCATTCGGCCGCTGATCGACGCTGGGTTGCTCGGTGCCGACAGTGCCCTGAGCGCCTATTCGATCACCGGCTATTCCGGGGGCGGCCGCAAGATGATCGAGCAATACGAAGCGATACCCGTGGCCGCCCGACTGGACTCGCCGCGGCCTTATGGCCTTTCGCTCGCGCACAAGCACATTCCCGAGATGATGAGCCGCACAGGACTCACCCATCGACCGATCTTCATGCCCGTCGTCGCTAGCTTTTACAAGGGCTTAAGCGTAAGTGTGCCCTTGCATTTCTCGATGCTTCGAGCCGGCACCGATGCCCGCGCCGTGCATGCCACGCTGCGTCGCCACTACGAGGGCGAGCGCTATGTCCGAGTGATGCCGCTGGACGACGCAACCAACCTCGACGATGGCTATTTCGACGTCCAGGCCTGCAACGACACGAACCTCTGCGAGCTGTTCGTCTTTGGAAACCGAGAACAGGCGGTGATGATGGCGAGGCTGGACAACCTCGGCAAGGGCGCCAGTGGTGCGGCGGTCCAGTCGATGAACGTGCACCTCGGCGTTGACGAGGGGCTGGGGCTTTAGCATTCCGTCAGGCGTCACCAGGGGCCGCTCGGTAGTGGTACGCGTACGCGTCGTCGAACCGGAGCCTTCGGTAAACCGAGCGTGCCTGTGAGTTGCCGGCGTCGACCTGAAGGTACGCTGCGCGTGCGCCCTGACGGACGGCTTGCTGCAGCAGGTGCATGCACAACCGGCGCGACCAGCCCTGCCTTCGCTCGTGCTGCACGGTGAAGACATCGTAAAGACCCACCAAATCCGCTTCGAGCGCGAATTGGCCGCAGGCAATTACCGAACTGTCGAGAACGCGTCGCACGGCCCAGCCTTCGAACGGGACGGGTGATAGCTCCAGCCGTTGAGCATGGGCTCGCTGCTGAGCGATCGGCGATCCTCGCAGCTGGCCGACTGTCTGAGCGAATGCGGAATGCCCGAGCCGCTGCAGCGTCACACCCTCGGGCCAACCTACGCGCTCCTGATCGTGCAAGTCAGTACACACCATCACGCGCGTGTCGTCGATCGATTCGAGGCCGAGCGCTGCAAGTCGATGGTCCAGGTCGACCGGCTGCGAGAAAGGCGTGATGCGCACCACCAACGGCAGCCCGGCCTCCCGAAACACCGATCGGCACAGCGCCAGCTTCTGCTCTAGCGTCAAATGCCCGGGCGCTACTGCATTGATGCAGCGTGCGCGTTTGGCCTTTCCAGGCGAAAACCGCACCAGCCAGCCGTCGATCCAGCGCTGCTGCGGCGGCGCACTCGCGTTCAGCCCAGCATCTTCGATGCGCGACAGCAAGGCAGCGGGGAATTGATGGGCCGGCTTCACATGCGTTTGACGCGAGCCACCATTTCCCGCGCGAACTCCGAATAGGCCTGCGCACCCCGCGACGTCGGGTCGAACACCACCCCAGGCTGGCCATAACTCGGCGCTTCGGCCAGCCGCACGTTGCGCGGAATGACGGTGTTGAATACCTTGTCGCCGAAGTGCGACTTCAGCTGCTCGCTCACTTGTTGCTGCAGTGTGATCCGGGGGTCGTACATCACACGAAGCAAGCCGATGATGTCAAGCTCGCGATTGAGGTTCGCATGAACCAGCTTGATCGTGTTCACGAGGTCAGTGAGCCCCTCGAGCGCAAAGTACTCGCACTGCATCGGCACGATGACCCCGTGGGCGCTGCACAAGCCGTTCAGCGTCAACAGGCTCAGGCTGGGCGGGCAATCGATGACCACCAAGTCGTAGTCGTCCAATACCCCGACCAACGCCTCGCGCAGCCGTTTCTCCCGGTGCTCCAGTTCGACCAGTTCGATTTCAGCGCCGGCAAGTTCGCGATTGGCCCCCAGCACGTCGTAGCCACCGACGGTCGATCGACTCGTTGCTTCGGCGACGGTGGCTGAACCCAACAGCACGTCGTAGACCGTGACAGCCAATGCCCGCTTATCGACGCCTGATCCCATCGTCGCATTGCCCTGCGGGTCTAGGTCGACCAGCAGAACCCGCTGCTCCAACGTGGCCAGACCGGCCGCGAGATTGACCGTTGTGGTCGTCTTGCCGACGCCGCCCTTCTGGTTTGCAATGCAGAACACCTTTGCCATGGTCCGCAGTATCGCCGCTGCGTATAGCCGCTCCGGGGGCTCAGGTGGGGCGAATCCACACCAGACAACGCTGCGCCCCCAAACCTGGCACAACAAGCTGTTCCACGTGAAACACTGAGCGGTGGCCGGGCAACTTCGCAATCTCATCGTGAGGGGGGCGGCCCTTCATTGCCACCCACACCCCGCCAGAAGCCAGCCGCGGTTCCGTCAGCTCGGTGAATTCAGTCAAGGTCGCAAACGCTCGCGAAACGATCAAGTCGAAGGCAGCCACCGCCGGCATGCGCTCGACGCGTCCATGCAGGGATACCAAGTTCGACAGGCCCAGTTCACCCGCGGCCTGTCGGACAAAGGCCGCCTTCTTGCCCACTGAGTCCACCGTGGTGATGAACCAATCCGCACGGGCTATGGCCATCACCACCCCCGGCAGGCCGGCACCGCTGCCGACGTCCAATGCCCGAATGATCCTGCCTCCGGCCCACCTCGCCAAAGCTGGCACGATGGCCAGGCTGTCGAGCACATGATGCGTCAGGATCGATTCGTCGCCCCGAATCGCACTCAGGTTATAGGTCTTGCTCCATCGATTTAGCAGGTGCATGTATTGCAGCAGCATGGCCTGCTGGCGGCTGGTCAGGTCCACCTCGAGGTCGCGAGCGGCCTCGGACAACCGATTGGCCGCGTCGAATCCAGCGGCTCCCGACGGGCTGCTCATTCGGCGTCAAGCCGCCAGTGACGCATCGTCCTTGGACACGAAGCCACGGAATCGGCCTCTGCGCAGGTGAACCAGCAGCAACGAGATGGCGGCCGGCGTGACACCGGAGATTCTCGACGCCTGACCCAGGGTTGCCGGTCGGTGCTGGGCCAATCGTTGTCGAACTTCGAAGCTGAGGGCCGTGACGGCGGCGTAGTCGAGCTCGGCCGGCAGCACAAGGGCCTCGAACTGGGCGGTTCGCTGCACCTCGTCAATCTGCTTGTCGATGTAGCCCGCGTACTTTGTACTGACCTCCAGTTGCTCGATCACCGCATCGGCCAGATCCGGGCCCAACGAAGCGCGCAGTGTTTCACGTGAAACCGCCTCGTCGGGCCGCGCGAGTGCGGCTGCCTCGGCGAGGCTGTCAAAGCTCACTCCAGGGCGCTTGAGCAGTTCAGCCAGGCTGTATTCATGCTCCAGCGCTTTGCCGAACAGCCGCTCAGCGGCGGCTGCATCGAGATTTCCGGGGTGGATCCAGGTCGTCTTGAGCCTCTCCGCCTCACGGGCGATGGCATCGCGCTTGCGGTTGAAGTGATCCCAGCGCAGATCGTCGACCAAGCCGACGCGCCGACCGAGGTCAGTCAACCGCAAATCAGCGTTGTCCTCGCGCAGCTGCAACCGATACTCCGCGCGGCTGGTGAACATGCGATACGGTTCGTTCACGCCTTTGGTGATCAGATCATCCACCAGCACGCCCAGGTAGGCGCGATCACGCCCCAGTATCAGTGGCTCGTTTCCCTGGACTGCCAGCGCTGCATTCGCGCCCGCATAAAGTCCTTGAGCCGCTGCCTCCTCGTAACCCGTGGTGCCATTGATCTGACCAGCGAAGTACAGGCCCCGGATCGCCCGGGTTTCGAACGTCGGCGTCAGCCCCCGAGGATCGAAGTAGTCGTACTCGATCGCGTATCCCGGGCGAAGGATGTGCGCCTGCTCCAGTCCGGGCAGGGTCCGCAGCGCCGTCAGCTGGATATCGAACGGCAGCGAGGTCGAAATCCCGTTTGGATAGACCTCGTGCGTGCTCAAGCCCTCTGGCTCGAGAAAAACCTGGTGCGATGACTTGTCGGCGAAGCGGCTGATCTTGTCTTCGATGCTTGGGCAGTAGCGTGGCCCCACCCCTTCGATCACGCCGGTGAACATGGGGCTGCGGTCGAAGCCCGATCGGATGATGTCGTGCGTGCGCTCGTTGGTGTGCGTGATCCAGCACGACACCTGCTGCGGGTGCTGGCGCGCGTTGCCGAGGAAGCTGAATACCGGCACGGGGTCAGAGTCACCTGGTTGTTCAATCAGGCACGAGTAGTCGATCGTGCGGCCGTCGACGCGCGGTGGCGTTCCGGTCTTCAACCGTCCTTGGGCAAGATGGAGTTCCTTCAGCCGTACCGACAGCGTCTGGGCCGGTGGATCGCCGGCGCGCCCGCCCGCGTAGTTCTGCAGCCCCACGTGGATGCGACCGTCGAGGAATGTCCCCGTCGTCAGAACAACGGTCTTGCCGTGGAAGCGAATGCCCACTTGCGTGAGGACACCAACCACATGATCGCCGTGCAGAATCAGGTCATCGACCGGCTGCTGGAACAACAGCAGGTTGGGCTGCGACTCCAGACGCCGGCGGATCGCCGCCTTGTAGAGCACCCGATCCGCCTGGGCGCGCGTGGCGCGCACGGCCGGGCCCTTTGAGCCGTTCAGTATGCGGAACTGGATGCCCGACTCGTCGGCGGCCGCCGCCATCGCTCCGCCAAGGGCATCGATCTCCTTTACGAGATGTCCTTTGCCGATGCCGCCGATCGATGGGTTGCAGCTCATCTGTCCCAAGGTCTCGATGCTGTGTGTCAGCAGCAGCGTCTGGCACCCCATCCGAGCAGCTGCCAGGGCTGCCTCGGACCCGGCGTGGCCCCCGCCCACGACAATGACATCGAATTCCTT
>Ga0209797_10000530_pt1 | contig 19089 bp, 18 predicted proteins | sample DOMMetBare3Fresh_2_FD_187472 | JGI IMG/M metagenome (GOLD analysis project Ga0209797, IMG submission 187472) | Wetland sediment microbial communities from St. Louis River estuary, USA, under dissolved organic matter induced mercury methylation -... | ecosystem: Environmental > Aquatic >... | reverse complement strand
GGGGGCAGCGAGCGAAGCGAGCTTGGGGGCAGCATCATGGGGCCGCATTCTCGCGCGAGCGCAGCGCCTGCAGCGCTGCGAGCGCATAGTGGGCGAACCACAGCGCCGAGAACGCGAACACCAGGGTGTACAGCCACACCGACAGCGGCACCAATATCGGCGCGAAGGGCAGCCAGACCGGCGCTCCGACAGCCCACAGCGCCCCGGGCGCTGCGCCCAGCGTGCCGGCGATCACGCCGATCGCCAGCAGCGGCCAGCGGTGCTGGCGCAGCAGGGCGCGCCGCTCGCTCGGATCGGCGTGCAGGGCCAGCACGTCGAAGGCCAGCACCCGGCAGGTGAGCCAGCCCCAGATCAGCGGCGGGACGATCAGCACCAGCGGCGGAATGAACCACAGCGGCAGCGTGATCACGAGCGCCACCAGGGCCAATGCCGTGGCGCCGAGCGACCACAGGACCGACTGCCACCAGGCCGCGCCGCGCTTCTGTTCGAGCCCCGGGAAGCGCCGGCGCGCGACCAGCGAGACGATCGCCGGCGTCATCAGCCAGGCCACCATCAGCAACGACAGCAGCACCACCGCGGGCACCGTCAACATCACCACCACCAGCGGCACGATCAAGGTGCGCAGGTCGGCGCCCAGCACGCGCTCGCTCCACTGCAGCATCGCATCGACCAGGTGCCAGCCCTCCAGCGTCGCGCGCACCGCGTCGAGTGCACCCTCCCAGAAGAACCAGCCCAGCAGCGCGACCAGCCCACCCGCGATCAGCAGCGGCGCCAGCGACAGCGCGATCACGCGTGGATGCAGGCAATACGCCGCCGCGCGCCAGAAGGCGTCGGCCAGCGAGGGCATCTATCGCATGTTGCCGGTGTGCCCGAGCGAGTAGCGCCCCGGGATCGGCCACACGGTCAGGCCGTGCGGCTCGGCGCCGACCTTGACCTGTTCGACCGCGCCACCGTTGTGCGTGTCGAAGCGGTAGACCACGTCGTCGTAGCGCGCCGCGAGCCAAAGGTAACGGCCGTCGGCGCTGACGTTGCCCATGTCGGGGCTGCCGCCGCCGGGGATGCCCCAGCGCGCGACGACCTTCTCGCTCGCGAAGTCGATCACCGCGACGCTGCCGTTGCCGTTCTTCGGCCCGTGGATCTGGTGCGAGCCGCGGTTGGCCACGTAGAGCTGCTTGCCGTCGCGGCTCGGGTACAGGCCATGCGCACCGACGCCGGTGGCGATGAAACCCACCTTGGTGAACGACTCGCCGTCGACGATGTGCACGCCGTCGGCATGCATGTCGGCGATGTAGAAGCGGCGGCCGTCGGGCGAGATGCGGATGTCCTGCGGCATGCCCTTGGTCACGGTGCACAACTCGGTCTCGCCCGGCTCCCAGACCTGGCCGGGCTTGAGCGCCACGGTCTTGAAACGGCGCTCGGGCATCGAGAGCTTCAGGTAACCCAGCACCTTGCGCTGCGCGAGATCGATCTTGGCCAGCGTGCCCGAGAACTCGCAGGTGAAGATCGCGTAGCGCCCGTCGATCGAGAAGTCGGCGTGGTTGATGCCGGGACAACCGGGCACCGCGATCTCGTACTGCAGGTCCATCGTCTTCGGGTCGCGGAAGTCGAGGCGCTTGCGAGCCTCCGCCACCACGATCGCCGACTTGCCGTCGGGCGAGAAGTACATGTTGTACGGATCGTCGACCTTGATCGCCTTGCCGGGCTTGCCGGTCCTGGGGTCGATCGGCGTCAGGCTGCCGTCCATCGTGCGCTCGGCATTGTTGGTGACCCACAGCGTGCGCAGGTCCCAGGACGGCACGATGTGCTGCGGCCCGATGCCGACCTTGAAGCGGTCGACCACCTTCATCGTCGCAGGGTCGACCACGTACACGTCGCCCGATCGCAGGTTGGGCACGTACACGCGCGGCAGGTCGCCTGCGATGGCCGGGATGACCTTGCCGGCCCCCTGCTCGCTGTAGAGGTTCTTCGCGTCGACCACCGGCGGCATGCCGGGCACGGTGGAAACGGCGGGCACCGCGGGAGCGCTCGCGGGTGATTGAGCGAGCGCCGCGCCGCTCACGACGGCGCACAAGGCCAGGATCCTCACTCGGTTCATCTTCGATATTCCAGCTCAGGGTTTGGACGGTGCCGATTGTGGCTTGCCTGTGCGTGACCGGATGGCAGCAACGGTTACCGACACGATGTGCTCGACCGCTGCCGCGCCGAGCGCGGCATCGGCACGGCGCGCATCGCCGCTGGCGCCCTCGCCCTTGCTGGCGGCCAGCCGTTCGACGCGCACCTGCGAGGCGTCGAGCGCGAGCATCAACGCCGTGTCGGCCAGGCCCGCATGCAGCCCGATCTCGGCGTCGCTGAAACCCTTGGCGCGCAGCGCACGGGCCATGTCGGCCGACGAGGCACGGTAGTACTCGGGCAGCGCGTGCACGTGCGGCACGCGCGCGGCCACGCGATCCAGGCTCTTGCGGTAGCCGCCGTGGTCGCCCAGCAGGACCACGTCGGTCAAGCCCGCACGCTGCAGGCTTCGCGCCGTGCCTTCGAGCAGCGACTCGAAGGCCGCTTCGGGCACGCTGATGGTGCCTGGCCAGCGCATGTGTTCAGTGGGAGGCTCGATGCGCCCCTCGGGCACATACGCGAGCACCGGCGCGACGATGGCATTGCCGAGTTGCGCCGCAATGCGCTCGGCCAGCAGGCGCACTCGCCGGTTGTGCTTGCCCAGCGACATGTGAACGCCGTTCTGTTCGGTGCCGCCGATGGGCACCAGCACGATGGTCGTGCCCGCCGCCACGCGCTCGCGCAGTTCGGGCCAGGTCAGCTCTTCGAGCTGCAGCGACGGCGACGCCGCCTGCGCCGCGACACCGACGACAAGGCACAACGTGGCAATGCAGCGGCGCACGCTATTCGTCGTCGCCCGCAAGAATGCCGCCGAGCAGACCACCCCCGACGATGCCGCCGAGCACCGAGCCCTCCTCGCGCGAGCCGCCGCGCTGTGGTGCGGCCGCGAACACGCGCGAGGCCAGGCGCGAGAACGGCAGGCTCTGCAGCCACACCGTGCCGGGGCCGGTGACCTTGGCGAAGAACAGGCCCTCGCCGCCGAATAGCGCCGTCTTGACCTTGCCGACGTACTGGATCTCGAAGTTCACGCTCGGCGTCAGCGCGACGACGCAGCCGGTGTCGATGAACAGCGTCTGCCCCGGCTGCAGCTCGCGCTTGACCACCGTGCCGCCGGCATGCACGAAGGCCAGGCCGCTGCCCTCGAGCTTCTGCATGATGAAGCCCTCGCCACCGAAGAAGCCGACGCCCAGCTTCTGTTGCAGGAAGATGCCCAGCGACACCCCACGCGCGGCGCACAGGAAGGCATCCTTCTGGCAGATCAGCGTGCCGCCGAGCGCCTTCAGGTCCATCGCCATGATCTTGCCGGGGTACGGAGCCGCAAAGGCCACGCGCAGCTTGGTCGACGCGTTGTTGGTGTAGACAGTGGTGAACAGCGACTCGCCGGTGACCAGGCGCTTGCCTGCGCCGAGCAGCTTGCCGAACAGGCCGCCCTGCTGGGCCGAGCCGTCGCCGAACACCGTGTCCATGCTGATGCCCGCGTCCATGAACATCATGCTGCCGGCTTCGCCGACCGCCGCCTCGCCGGGGTCGAGCTCGACCTCGACGAACTGCATCTCGGAACCCTTGATCTCGTAGTCGACGACGTCCATGGCCATGGCGAACTGCACCTCTTCTGTTCGGAGCCGAAGTGTGCCGCAAACCGTGGATGCGCCCCTCAGGCGGGAGGCGCCATCCGCAACATCGTCGCGATCGTGATCGAGCCCAGCGTGGCCCCGGTCATCTGGTCGATCTCGGCCAGCACCTGCCGCAGTGCGCGCTCGGCTGGCGTGGCACCGGTGTCCGTCGCAGCCGGGCCCGCGTCGAGATCCTCGAAGACCCGGATCACGTCCAGCAGCGTCAGGCGGCGCGCGTTGGCGACGAAGCGGTAGCCGCCACCGACGCCGCGCACCGACTCGACGATGCCCGCGCGCGTGAGGTCCGACAGCACCTTGGCCAGGTGGTGCGCCGACTCGCCGTACTTGCCGGCCACCTCGGCCGCGCTCACCAGCTCGCCGGGGCGCGCGGCGAACTCGAGCACGCTGTACAGCGCGAGCTGGGTGTTCTTCTGCAGCTTCATCGCGTCAGGGCGGCGGGCCGATGTCGAGCTCGAGGGGAATCAGGCGCCCCGCGCGCAGGCCCTGGCTGCGGAAGAACGACAGGATCAGCGGGTTGTCGCTGGCCAGCATGGTGCGCAGGGTGCGCACGCCGACGCGCTCGAAGCGCTCGCGCATCGCGCCGAGCAGCTGCGAGCCCACGCCCTTCTGGCGTGCACGCGGGTCGACGTCGATCGCGAACACCCAGCCGCAGGGCGGCGAGCCGAACTCCCAGTCGCGCACCTCGCCGATCATGAAGCCGACCACCCGCGCGCCGGCGACGGCGACGAGGAAGTGGCGCATGCCCTGGCCCGCCACGCCGTAGCGACGGTAGACGCGCTGCCAGTAGTCGGCCTTGTGCAGGCCGGTCACCGTGGCATCCAGTGCGATCACCTCGGGCAGGTCGGCTCGGCGCGCCGCGCGAACCTGCACCGCCGGCGCCTCGGCCTTCGATTCCGGTGTCCTGCGGCGTGGCATGCTGGTTTTCCCGCGGTGGGTCAAGGTCGAAAGGCGATCCAGATCAAGTCAAAAGGCGCATTCCAGTACCAGAATGGCCCTTACACCCTTCATTCTAGGGGCTCTCAGGAGACACACATGGGCCTCAATCCCCAGTCCGTCCGACACTTCGCGCGCCGTTGGCTGCTGCCGCTGGGCCTGCCGCTCGCGTTGGCCGCCCCCGCCTGGGGGCAGGAACCGATCCGCATCGGCAGCTTCCTGTCGGTCACCGGGCCGGCCTCCTTCCTCGGCGACCCCGAGCAGAAGACGCTCGAGATGCAGGTCGAGAAGATCAACGCCGAGGGCGGCGTGCTCGGCCGCAAGCTGCAACTCGTCGTCTACGACGATGCCGGTGACGCCGAGAAGGCGCGCACCTTCGCCAAGCGCCTGCTCGAGCAGGACAAGGTCGACGTCATCGTCGGCGGCTCGACCACCGGCACCACGATGGCCGCGGTGCCGCTGGCGGAGGCCGCGGGCGTGCCTTTCATCTCGCTTGCGGGCGCGGTGGTGATCGTCGAGCCGGTCAAGAAGTGGGTCTTCAAGACGCCGCACACCGACCGCATGGCCTGCGACAAGATCTTCGTCGACATGAAGGCGCGCGGCTTCACCAAGGTGGCCCTGGTCTCGGGCAGCGGCGGGTTCGACAAGAGCATGCGCGGCGAATGCCTGAAGGTCGCGCCCAACCACGGCATGCAGATCGTCGCCGACGAGACCTACGGTGCGGCCGACACCGACATGACCGCTCAGCTCACCAAGATCAAGGGCAGCGGCGCGCAGGCGGTGCTCAACGCCGGCTTCGGCCAGGGCCCGGCGATCGTGACGCGCAACCACAAGCAGGTCGGCGTCGGCCTGCCGCTGTACCAGTCGCACGGCGTGGCATCCAAGGAGTACATCAAGCTGTCGGGCGACGCGGCCGAAGGCGTGCGCCTGCCCGCCGCGGCGCTGCTGGTGGCCGACCTGCTGGCCGCCAACGACCCGCAGAAGCCCATCGTCACCGCCTACCGCAACGCGTACGAGGGCAAGTACAAGAGCGAGGTCTCGACCTTCGGCGGTCACGCACTGGATGGGCTGATGCTCGCGGTCAATGCGGTCAAGGCCGCCGGCGGAACGGACAAGGCCAAGGTCCGCGACGCGCTCGAGGCGACCAAGGGCTACGTCGGCACCGGCGGCGTGGTCACCATGTCGGCCACCGATCACATGGGCCTGGATCTGAGCGCGTTCCGGATGCTCGAGGTCAAGGGCGGCAACTGGTCGCTGGTCAAGTAGGTATGGCGGCGGGCGCGCGATGGGCGGCTCCTGGCTGCAATACGTCGCCGGCGGGCTGACCGCCGGCGCCATCTACGCCCTGGTCGCACTCGGCTTCTCGATCGTCTATCACGCCAGCCACGCGATCAACTTCGCCCAGGGCGAGTTCGTGATGATCGGCGGCATGAGCGCGGTGTCGCTCGTCGCGCTCGGGTTGCCGCTGTGGATCGCGGTTCCGCTGGCCGTGGCGGGCGCGGTGATCGTCGGCCTGCTGGTGCAGCGCCTGGCGCTCGAACGCGCGCAGTCCGGCGGCCAGGCCGACGTGGTGACGCTGATCATCATCACCATCGGCGTGGCGCTGTTCCTGCGCGGGCTGGCGCAACTGGTGTGGGACAAGCGCATCCACGCCTTGCCCGCGTTCTCGGGCAGCGAGCCGATCACGATCGGCGGCGCGACCGTGCTGCCGCAAAGCCTGTGGGTGCTCGGCGGCGCGGCCGTTGCGGTGCTCGCGCTGGGCTGGTTCTTCAACCGCACGCTCTATGGCAAGGCGATGCGCGCCACCGCGATCAACCCGCTCGCCGCGCGGCTGATGGGCATCTCCACCCGCGGCGTGATGCGCACGAGCTTCGCGCTGGCCGCGGCGCTCGGCGCTCTGGGCGGCGTGCTGACCGCGCCGATCACCTTCACCTCGACCGACATCGGCGTGATGCTGGGCCTCAAGGGCTTTGCCGCGGCGATGCTGGGCGGGCTGGGCAGCTTCGGCGGCGCGGTGGCGGGCGGCCTGCTGCTGGGCCTGATCGAGGGCCTGGGAGCGGGCTTCGTCTCCTCGGCGTACAAGGACGCGATCGCCTTCGTGGTGATCCTCGCAGTGCTGTTCTTCCTGCCCGGGGGGCTGGTCGGTGCGCGCCGCAGTGAGCGGGTATGAGCACGGCACGGCCGCTCCGAAGGTGCTCGCTCCCCCTCGGGGTGATGGCCCGCACGGCCTTGGGGGCCGCATGACTCCCTCGCGCAGTGCCGCCGGCGCTCCTGCCCAGGACGTCGCCGCCAGCGGACCGGCCCAGCCGAATCCGCGGCGCCCGCTTGGAAGGGTGGCAGTGCGTGCGTTCGAGGTCGTGGTCGGGCTGGCGCCGCGCGGCCCGCAACTCGGCGCGCTGGCGCTGGTGCTTGCGCTGCTGCCGTTCACCTTCGCCAACAACTACTTCTACGAGGTCGCAATCCTGGTCGCGCTCAACGCGATCGTCTGCGTCGGCCTGAACCTGCTGATCGGCTACGCGGGGCAGATCAGCCTCGGCCACGCCGGGTTCTACGCGCTCGGCGGTTACGGCAGTGCGATCGCCGCCGCGCGCTGGGGCTGGCCGGTGTGGGCCTCGATGCCCGCAGCGGTGCTGGCCGTGGGCGCCCTGGCCTGGCTGGTGGGTCGCCCGACGCTGCGCCTGAAGGGCCACACGCTGGCGATGGCCACGCTCGGGCTGGGCGTGATCGTCTCGATCGTGCTCACCAACGAGGACCGCATCACCGGCGGCCCCGACGGCATGGCAGTGCCGCCGCTGGTGCTGGCCGGCCGCACCCTGCAGGGCGAGCCGGTGTGGTACGGCATCGCCGCTGCGGCGCTGTGGCTGGCGGTGTGGCTGGCCGGCAACCTGATCGACTCGCCGGTGGGCCGCGCGCTGCGTGCGCTGCACGGCTCCGAGGTCGCTGCCGAGACCCTGGGCGTGGACAGCGCGCGCTGGAAGCTCATCGTGTTCGTGATCTCCGCGCTGTTCGCCGCCACCGCCGGGGCGCTGACCGCGCACTACGCGGGCTTCATCACGCCGTCCAAGGCCTCGTTCCTGCACTCGGTCGAGTTGGTGATCATGGTCGTGTTCGGCGGCATGGCCTCGGTGTGGGGCGCCGTGCTCGGCGCGCTGGTGCTGACCGTGCTGCCGCAGGCGCTGACCGTGCTCAAGGATTACGAGATGATGGTCTTCGGCGCGGTGCTGGTGATCACGATGGTGTTCTTCCCGCGCGGCATCGTCCCCACTCTGGCGCGGCTGGCGTCGAAGGGCTGAGCGGTGACCAGCATCCTCTCGGTTGCCGGCCTGGCCAAGCGCTTTGGCGGCGTCAAGGCCGTCGATGACCTGACGTTCGAGGTGGCACCGCGCACGGTGCACGCGATCATCGGCCCCAACGGCGCGGGCAAGACCACGCTGCTGAACCTGCTGACGGGCATCTACCGGCCCGACGCCGGGCGCGTCACGCTGGCCGGGCGCGACGTCACCGGGCTGCCGACGCACCGCTGGGCCGCCGCCGGCCTGGGACGCACGTTCCAGAACCTGCAGATCTTCTTCAACATGAGCGCGCTCGACAACGTGATGGTCGGGCGCCACCTGCGCGAGCGCTGCGAACTGCTGCCGTCGCTGCTGCGCACGCCGGCGCTGGCACGCACCGAGAGGGCGTGCCGCACGGCCGCGCGCGAGATGATGCACCGCGTCGGCCTCGACGCCTGGCTCGACGCGCGCGCCGACAGCATGCCCTACGGTGCGTTGAAGCGCCTGGAGATCGCGCGCGCGCTCGCGCTCGAGCCGCAGGTGCTGCTGCTCGACGAGCCCGCCGCCGGCCTGAACCAGACCGAGGCGCGCGAGATCGACGCGCTGATCCGTGAACTGGCAGCCGGCGGCACGACCGTGCTGCTGGTCGAGCACAACATGCGCCTGGTGATGGAGGTCTCCCACCGCGTGCTGGTGCTCGACCGCGGCGCCAAGCTCGCCGAAGGCACGCCCGCCGAAGTGGCGCGCGACGAACGCGTGATCGAGGCCTACCTCGGCGTCGCCGAAGCCGAGGCCACGGAGGCTGCCGATGCTTGAGGTGCGCGCCCTGGGCAGCCGTTACGGCCGCATTCCGGCGCTGGCCGGTATCGCGCTGGACGTGCACGCCGGCGAACTGGTGGCCATCGTCGGTGCCAACGGCGCGGGCAAGACGACGCTACTGCGCACGCTGTCGGGCGTGCAGCCGATGAGCGGCGGCACGCTGCGCTTCGAGGGCGCCGACATCGGCCGCGAGACGCCGCGCCAGCGCGTGCAGCGCGGCATCGTGCAGGTGCCCGAGGGACGCCAGGTGTTCGGTGCGCTCAGCGTCGAGGACAACCTGCTGCTGGGCGCCTTCGCGCGCGGCGCGGCGGCGACCGTCGACACGGTCTGGACGCTGTTCCCGGTGCTGCGCGACAAGCGCGGCGAGGATGCCGGCACCCTGTCCGGCGGCCAGCAGCAGATGCTCGCGATCGGCCGCGCACTGATGGCCGACCCGCGCCTGCTTCTGCTCGACGAGCCGAGCATGGGACTGGCACCGCGGCTGGTGGCCGAGATCTTCAACCACATCAAGGCGCTCAAGGCACGCGGCACCACCATCCTGCTGGTGGACCAGAACGCACGCGCCGCACTCGCGGTGGCCGACCGCGGCTACGTGATGGAAACCGGCCGCATCGTCGCGGAAGGCCGCGCCGCCGACCTGCTACGCAACCCGCAGGTGCAGCACGCCTACCTCGGCAACTGACCATTCACAGGAACCTCGATGAAACCCACGCTGCAACCCGGAATCACCGCCGAGACCTCGTTCGAGGTCGACCGCGCGCGAACGATCGACTTCATGGGCGAGGCGGCGCGCGTGTACGCCACGCCGATGCTGGTGCGCGACATCGAGATGACCTGCCGCAACCTGCTGCTGCAGCATGTCGACGCCGGCGAGGACTCGGTGGGCACGCGGGTGGAGATCGACCACATCGGCGCAACGCTGCTGGGCATGACGGTCACGCTCGCGGTGCGCGTGGCCGAGGTCAATGGTCGTGCCGTGGTGTTCGAGGTCGAGGGCCGTGACACGGTCGAGCCGATCGTGCGCGGCAAGCATTCGCGCTTCGTCGTCGACGTGGCCAAGACCGCGCAGCGGCTGGCCGCGAAAGCCGAGAAGGCCAGGGCGGGCTGAGATGAAGCCCACCCCCATCCCACCGTCGGCACTCGCCCCGCTGCCTGAATCGAATACCTCACCGCAGAGGGGCAGAGGACGCAGAGAGTCGCAGAGGAACATCAACGAGTACTCTGCGGTCCTCAGCGTCCTCTGCCCCTCTGCGGTGAGGACTTCTGTCTTCCGCTTCGGGCCGCAAGCTGATGCCCGCTTCATGCGTCGCGGGTCGCGCCAAGCGCGGTGGAGCCACTGAGATGACCACCGCCTCAGTCATGCGCAAGGTTCCGACGTACTGCTACCAGTGCGTCGCCGGCCCCGACCTGCTCACCGTCAAGGTCGAGGACGGCGTGGCCACCGAGGTCGAGCCCAACTTCTGCGCTGCGGGCATCCATCCGGGCGGCGGCAAGGTCTGCGTCAAGGCCTACGGGCTGGTGCAGAAGACCAACAACCCGCACCGCGTGCTCACGCCGATGAAGCGCACGAACCCGAAGAAGGGTCGCGGCGAGGATCCGGGCTTCGTGCCGATCTCGTGGGACGAGGCGATGACGTTGATCGTCGACAAGCTCACGCGCGTGCGCGAGCAGGGGCTCGTCGACGAGTCGGGCTACCCGCGCGTGGCCGCCAGCTTCGGCGGCGCGGGCACGCCGCAGTCGTACATGGGCACCTTCCCGGCCTTCCTGGCCGCCTGGGGTCCGATCGACATGGGCTTCGGCTCGGGCCAGGGCGTCAAGTGCTATCACTCGGAGCATCTGTACGGCGAGTTCTGGCACCGCGCCTTCATCGTCACGCCCGACACGCCGTTGTGCAACTACCTGATCTCCTGCGGCTCGAACATCGAGGCCTCGGGCGGCGTGACTGGCGTGGCGCGGCACGCCGCCGCGCGCGTGCGCGGCATGAAGCGGGTGCAGGTCGAACCGCACCTGTCGGTCACCGGCGCCTGCTCGGCCGAGTGGCTGCCGATCAAGCCCAAGACCGATGCGGCCTTCCTGTTCGCCCTGATCCATGTGCTGCTGCACGAGCTGCCGCGCGAGCGCCTGGACCTGCCGTTCCTCGCGCAGCGCACCGCGTCGCCCTATCTCGTCGGGCCGCATGGGTTCTACCTGCGCGATCGCGCGACCCGCCAGCCGCTGGTGTGGGACGCCGCCACCGGCAGCGCGCGCGTGCACGACGCTCGCGGCCTGCTGGAAACACTCGAAGGCCGCCACGACACCGACGCGGTGGAGATCGGCCCCGACGACGAGGTGCTCGCCGACGGCCTGCTGCATGGCGCGACCGCGTTCACGATGCTGGTCGACCATGTGCGAGGCTACAGCCCGGAGTGGGCGCAAGCGGTCTGCGACCTCCCGGCGGCGACGATCCGCCGCATCGCCAACGAGTTCATCGACCACGCCCGCGTCGGCGAGACGATCGAGATCGACGGCCTCACGCTGCCCTACCGCCCGGTGGCGATCACGCTGGGCAAGACGGTCAACAACGGCTGGGGCGGTTTCGAATGCTGCTGGGCGCGCACCCTGCTCGCGACGCTGGTGGGCGCGCTCGAAGTCCCCGGCGGCACGATCGGCACCACGATCCGGTTGACGCGGCCGATGTCGCACCGCCACGAAAGCGTCAAGCCCGGGCCCGACGGCTTCATGCACTACCCGCTGAACCCGACCGACCGCGCGCACTGGTCGCCCAGCCCGAACATCCGCAACGCCTACCGCACCATGGTGCCGCTGGCCGCCGACGGCCCGTGGAGCCAGGCGCTCGGGCCGACGCACTTCTCGTGGCTTTTCATGGACGAGACGCCCAAGGGCCTTCCGCGCGTGACGCTCCCCGAGGTCTGGTTCGTCTACCGCACCAACCCCGCCATCTCGTTCTGGGACACCGCGGCGCTCTCCGAGAAGATGGCGCGCTTCCCGTTCGTCGTCGCCTTCGCCTACACCCACGACGAGACCAACCATGTCGCCGACGTCCTGCTGCCCGACGCCACCGACCTCGAGAGCCTGCAACTGTGGCGGGTCGGCGGCACCAAGTACCAGGAGTCGTTCTGGGACCACCAGGGCTTCGCGCTGCGCCAGCCGGCGGTCGCGCCGCACGGCCAGGCGCGTGACTTCACCGACGTCGCCACCGAGCTCGCCCACCGCACCGGCCTGCAAGCCAAGTACTACGCGGCGATCAACAAGGGGGCCGGCGGCGTGGCGCTGGCCAGCGAGCATGGCGACTTCTCGCTCGACGTGACGCGACGCCACGATCGCGAGCAGATCTGGGACGCGGTGTGCCGCGCCGCGAGCGCCGAGGTCAGCGACGGCGTGCACACGCACGGGCTGGACTGGTGGAAGGAGCATGGCTTCGCGACCCGCCCGTTCCCGCGCGGCCAGTGGTACCTGCTGCCGACGATGATCCGCCACGGCCTGCGTTTCGAGCTGCCCTACCAGGAGCGGCTGCTGCGCGTGGGCACCGAACTCGGCCGCCGGCTGCACGAACACGACATGCACTGGTGGGACGCGCAGCTGAAGGAGTACCAGGGGCTCCCGGTGTGGAAGGACTTCCCGGCGCTGTGGGAAACCAGCGTGGTCGCCGGCGGCGGCCGTGCACAGGACTACCCGTTCTGGCTGATCACCGCGCGCAGCATGCAGTACGCGTGGGGTGCCAACGCCGGAAACCAGCTGATGCGCGAGGTGGCCGACAACATCACCGGCCACCGCGGCGTCGTCATCAACGCCGGCGCCGCGGCGCGGCTGGGCATTGCCGAGGGCGATGCGATCGAGATCGCCACCCCGCGCCACAAGGTGCGCGGCCGTGCCGTCGTGCGCCAGGGCATCCGGCCCGACACGCTGCTGATGATCGGCCAGTTCGACCACTGGGCCACGCCGCTGGCCAAGGACTTCGGCGTCGCGAGCATGAACTCGCTGGTGCCGATGTCGATGGACCTGACCGACGCCACTGGCTCGGGCGCGGACATCGTGCGGGTGAAGCTCGGGCGCGCTACGCAGGGAGCATCAGCATGACCCGTTGGGCGATGGTCGCGGACCTGCGGCGCTGCGTCGGCTGCCAGACCTGCACGGCCGCCTGCAAGCACGCCAACGCCACGCCGCCGGGCGTGCAGTGGCGGCGCGTGCTCGACATCGAGGTCGGCGAATACCCCGACGTGCAGCGTGCCTTCGTGCCGGTGGGCTGCCAGCATTGCGACGAGCCGCCGTGCGCCGACGTCTGCCCGACCACCGCGACGAAGAAGCGCGACGACGGCATCGTCACGATCGACTACGACATCTGCATCGGCTGCGCCTACTGCGCGGTCGCCTGCCCTTACCAGGCGCGCACGAAGACGATGCGCGCCGGCTTCGCCTACGGACAGGCCAGCGAGCACGAGGTCCAGCGCCGCGACGACACGCGCCTGGCGGTGGCCACCAAATGCACCTTCTGCGTCGAGCGCATCGACGACGGCCTGGCGCGCGGGCTGACGCCGGGTGTCGACCCCGAGGCCACGCCGGCCTGCGTCAATGCCTGCATCTCCGAAGCCCTCTCCTTCGGCGACCTCGACGACCCCGACAGCAACGTCTCGCGAGCGCTCGCCGAGAACCAGCACTTCCGCATGCACGAGGAACTCGGCACCGGACCGGGCTTCTTCTACCTGTGGGACCGCAAGAACACGGAGTCCGCGGCATGAACGCCGCACGGCCGCTCCGAAGGCGTTCGCTCCCCCTCGGGGGGACCGGCGCGCAGCGACGTAGGGGGACCCAATGACCTTCGGCCCGAACCCCTGGCAGCAGGCGAGCTGGGACTGGCGCGCCGCGTGCAACTTCATGGCCGGCGGTGCGGGCAGCGGGCTCGTCGTGTGCGCGGCGCTGGCGGATTCACCCGCGTGGCTGCTGGCGGCCGGCGCCGGCGTGATCGCGTTCGGCCTGTTCGCGGTCTGGCTCGAGCTCGGGCGGCCGTGGCGGTCGTGGCGCGTGATCCGACATGGCGCGCGCTCGTGGATGTCGCGCGAGGCGCTGGTGGCGCCGCTGCTGTTCGCCGCCGTGGCCGCAGCCTGGTTCGGCATGCCGGGTGCGTCCTGGGCCGCCGCGCTGCTCGCGCTCGTCTTCGTCACCTGCCAGGCGCGGCTGCTGCAGGCCGCCAAGGGCATTCCGGCGTGGCGCGAGCCGCGGCTGGTCCCGTTGCTCGTCTTCACCGCGCTGGCCGAGGGCATTGGGGCGTGGCTGGTCCTGAGTGCGGCCAGCGCCGTGCCGCATCGGATCTGGATCAGCTTCGCGATCGTGCTGATGGCGCGCCTGGCGCTGTGGCACGCGTGGCGCCGCAATGTGCGCACGGCGCCCCGCGCGTCGGCCGCGATCGACGCCGCCGGCACCGTGTTCAAACTCGCCACGCTGCTGCCGCTGGCGGCCGCACTGGTGGCGCTCGCGTCGCCGCTCTCCGATGGCCCGGCACGCGCGCTGCAGGCGCTCGCCGGTGCGCTGGCGCTGGGTGGCGGCCTGTGGTTCAAGTACACGCTGGTCACACGCGCCGGATTCAACCAGGGCTTCGCGCTGCCGCACCTGCCGGTGCGTGGCGTGCCTCGACGCCAGGAGGCATGAGATGAGTCCCCGCTCGAAGCGGCTTCGCCGCTCCCCCCAGGGGGGCGCCACTGGCGGACCGGCAAAGCCGGATGCGCGGCGGCCGCTTGGAAGAAGCGCTCGATTCATGCGTCGCGACTCGCGCCAAGCGCGAAGGAGCAACTAGGATGAATGCACTGACCGAATCCCGACCCATTGCTGCACCCCAGGGTATGGGCCTGCACGGCACGGTGGAGTCGTTGTCGCGCGACGCGCTGGCCGCGCTGCAACTGGAGCGTCTGCGCGCGACGCTGCACAACGCCTGGGACCACGTGCCGTGGCAGCGCGAGCGGCTCGAGGCCGCCGGCCTGCACCCGCAGGGCGTGCGCTGTCTCGACGACCTGCAGCGCCTGCCCTTCATGGTCAAGAACGACCTGCGCGACCACTATCCGTTCGGCCTGTTTGCGCGGCCCGTCGAGTCGCTGGCCCGCATCCACGCCTCGTCGGGCACCACCGGCAAGTCCACCGTGGTCGGCTACACCGCGGGTGACCTCGGGCGCTGGGCCGACCTGATGGCGCGCTCCATGCACGGCATCGGCGTGCGCCCGGGGGACCTGGTGCACAACGCCTACGGCTATGGTCTCTTCACCGGCGGCCTGGGTGCGCACGCCGGCGCCGAACGGCTCGGCTGCCCGGTGGTGCCGATGAGCGGCGGCGGCACCGAGCGCCAGGTCACGCTGATCGTCGACTTCGGCGCACGCGTGCTGTGTGCGACACCTTCGTATGCGCTGGCGATCGCCGAGGTCGCCGAGCAGCAGGGGGTGGACCTGCGGCAAAGCCGCCTGGCGTTCGGCCTGTTCGGCGCCGAGCCCTGGAGCGCCGGGATGCGCGAGGAGGTCCAGGCGCGCCTGGGATTGAAGGCCTTCGACATCTACGGCCTGTCGGAGATCATGGGGCCGGGCGTGGCCTGCGAATGCGAATGCCGCAACGGCCTGCACGGCTGGGAGGACCACTTCCTGTTCGAGCTGGTCGACCCCGAGTCCGGCAAGCCGGTGGCCGAGGGCGAAGCCGGCGAGCTCGTGATCACGACCCTGACCAAGGAAGCGCAGCCGATGCTGCGCTACCGCACGCGCGACATCACGCGCTTGACGACCGGGCGCTGCGACTGCGGCCGCACCCATCTGCGCATCCTGCGCGTGACCGGCCGCAACGACGACATGCTGATCATCCGCGGCGTCAACGTCTACCCGTCGCAGGTCGAGGCGGTGCTGGTGGGCCGGCCGGGCCTCGCACCGCATTACCAGCTCGTCATCGAGCGCCAGGGCGCGCTCGACCGGTTGCGGGTGGAAATCGAGGCGCTGCCCGGCGTCGCGACAGAGCGGTATCCCGCGCTGGCACAGGACGCCCAGCACCACATCAAGTCGCTGGTCGGCGTCACCGCCGACGTGTCGGTGCTGGCGCCGGGCGCGCTGCCACGCTCGCAGGGCAAGGCAGTGCGGGTGCGCGACCTGCGTAAACAGGGTTCGCTTTCGTGAGCGCCGCCCGGCCGTTCCGAAGGCGCTCGCGCCCCCTTGGGGGGCCGGCCCGCAGGGCCTTGGGGGCCACATGACCACCCGACTCCTCAGACTCCAGGTCAACGGCCGCGAGCAGGCACTGGCCGCACGCGATGCCGCGACGCTGCTCGAAGTGCTGCGCGACGGCCTGCAGCTGACTGGCACCAAGCAGGGCTGCGACGGGGGCGAGTGCGGCGCCTGCACCGTGCTGGTCGACGGCGCGCCGCGGCTGGCCTGCATCACGCTGGCCGCCAGCGTCGAGGATCGCGCGATCGAGACGATCGAATCGCTGGCCACGCAGGGGCGCCTCTCGGCCCTGCAACGCGCGTTCCACGAACACCTGGGCGCGCAGTGCGGCTTCTGCACTCCCGGCATGGTGATGGCCGCTGAATCGCTGTTGCGCCGCGAGCCGCAGCCGAGCGAGGCGCAGATCCGCGCCGCCCTGTCGGGCAACCTGTGCCGCTGCACCGGCTACGTCAAGATCGTCGAGTCCGTCCAGGCGGCGGTGGAGACTGCGCGATGAAGGCCGAGCACCTGCCGCTGCGCGAGGCCGCACCGCCGACGCATTCAATCGGCACACGCCAGCCACTGGTCGACGGCGTCGAGAAGGTCAGCGGTGCCGCGCACTACACCGCCGACCTGCCGTTCCCGAACGCGCTCGTAGGCCGCATCGGCCGCAGCACGGTCGCGCATGGCGTGATCCGCCGCATCGACGTCACGCGAGCACTCGCGTTGCCGGGCGTGCGCGCCGTCATCACCGGGCAGGACTTCGCCGTGCCCTATGGCGTGATCCCGATCTCGCAGAACGAATGGCCGCTGGCGCGCGACATCGTGCGCTACCGCGGCGAGCCGCTGTTCGCGGTGGCGGCGGTCGATGCGGCGAGCGCCGCGGCGGCGCTTGCGGCGGTGTCGGTCGACATCGAGCCGTTGCCGGCGTACTTCGACGCCGCGAGCGCACGCGCGAGCGATGCGGTCCTGTTGCACATCGACAAGCCGGGCAACCTCGAGCGCACGGTGGAGCAGGACTTCGGCGACGTCGATGGTGGCTTCGCCGCCGCCGACCTCGTGATGGAGCGATCCTTCCACTGCGCCGAGCTCGCGCATGGCCAGATCGAGCTCAACGCCAGCGTCGCGCAGTGGGACGTCGAGCGCAACCAGCTCACCGTGCACTCGGTGACCCAGGTGCCCTACTACCTGCACCTGATGCTGGCTCAGACGCTGGGCATCGACAGCGCCGCGATCCGCGTCGTCAAGCCCTTCGTCGGCGGCGGCTTCGGCCACCGCGTCGAGCCGCTGAACTTCGAGATGGTCACGGCCGCGCTGGCGCGCGCCGCCGGCGGTACCGTCCGGCTCGAACTGACACGCGAGGAAACCTTCCTCACCCATCGCGCGCGGCCCGACAGCGACATCCGCCTGAAGATCGGCCTGACCAAGAGCGGTGAGATCACCGCGGTCGACGCCGAGGTGGTGCAGCGCGGCGGCGCCTATGCGGGCTACGGGCTGGTGACGATCCTCTACGCCGGCGCGCTGCTGCACGCGCTGTACCGGGTCGGTGCGGTGCGCTTTCGCGGCTATCGGGTCTATACCAACCTGCCGCCCTGTGGCGCGATGCGCGGCCACGGGGCGGTGAACATCCGCTTCGCCTTCGAGTCGCTGTTGGACGAGATGGCGGGCGAACTGGGGCTGGACCCCTTTGCGCTGCGGCGCGCCAACCTGATCGCGCCCCCCTACCGCACGCTCAACGAGCTGCAGGTCAATTCATACGGCCTGCCGAAATGCCTCGACGCGGTCGAGCACGCCAGCGGCTGGCACGAGCGGCGCGGCAAGCTGCCGAAGGGACGCGGCCTGGGCATGGCCTGCTCGCACTACGTCTCGGGCTCGGCCAAGCCGGTGCACTGGAGCGGCGAGCCGCACGCGGTGGTCAATTTGAAGCTCGACTTCGACGGCGGCATCACGATCCTCACCGGCGCGGCCGACATCGGCCAGGGCTCGAACACGCTGCTGACCCAGGTCGTGGCCGAGGTGCTGCTGCTGCCGATGGCACGCATCCGCGTCGTGGCCACCGACAGCGCGCTCACCCCCAAGGACAACGGCTCGTACTCGTCGCGCGTGTCGTTCATGGTCGGCAACGCGGCGCTGAACGCGGCGCAGGCCTTGAAGCGCATCCTTGTCGAGGCCGCGGCGCGCGAGCTGAAGGCCGACGCGGCCGCGATCGAATGGCTCGGCGAACGCTGCGTCGTCGCCGGCAGCGAGCGCGGCATGGACTTCGCGCAGGTCGTGCGCGCGGCGCTCACCGACGCCGGCACGCTCACCGTCAAGGGCACCTGGTCGACGCCGCCCGAGACGCAGGGCGGCAAGTTCCGCGGCGCGGCAGTGGGTTCGACGGCCGGCTTCTCCTACACCGCCCAGGTGGTCGAGGTCGAGGTCGACGAGGACACCGGCGCGGTGCGAGTGTTGCACTGCTGGACCGCGCACGATTGCGGCCGTGCGTTGAACCCGATGGCGGTCGAAGGCCAGGTCCAGGGCGCCGTGTGGATGGGGCTGGGCCAGGCGCTCGCCGAAGAGACGCAGTACCACCAGGGCCTGCCGCTGCGCGCCAACTTCCTCGACTACCGCATCGCTACCGCCGCCGAGTCGCCGCCCATCGACGTGACGCTCATCGAGAGCATCGACCCGCTCGGCCCCTTCGGCGCCAAGGAAGCGAGCGAGGGTGGGCTGCACAGCGCACCGCCGGCCCTGGCCGCCGCGGTATGTGACGCGACCGGCGTGCGCATGCGCGATCTGCCGATCACGCCCGACCGACTGCTCGAGGTGATCAACGAGCGCCGGCGCGAGGCCAGGCGCGCTGCGGCGCGCGCGGCGACAGCCAAGGCCTGACCTGATTAGCGATGAACCACAGCACTACTCGCCCTGAGCAGGGGACTGACTGATATGAAACCCGCAGGCATGTCACGGTCTGTTTTGGGCTCGTTGGTGCAGCTGGAGGGTTGCAGTGTTGTTCTGGCGGGCGCGAAGCCGTGGGCCGGTGTGCGGTGGCGCGCCACTGCGGCGGTCGGCGCCGAAGGCGCCGACTTCGCTGCGGTGCTCGGGTTTCGGTCGCGCCGCAGAACTCGCTACGTTCACTTCGTTCACTGCGCTCAAACAACCGCGGCGAGTCAGTCTACGAAG
>Ga0209797_10000529_pt1 | contig 19091 bp, 12 predicted proteins | sample DOMMetBare3Fresh_2_FD_187472 | JGI IMG/M metagenome (GOLD analysis project Ga0209797, IMG submission 187472) | Wetland sediment microbial communities from St. Louis River estuary, USA, under dissolved organic matter induced mercury methylation -... | ecosystem: Environmental > Aquatic >... | reverse complement strand
TGGCCGGCCTGGGGCTGTCCCCGGGCATGGCCGTGGTCGAAGACATCGAAGACCTGCGGCCCGAGTTGCTGCGTTCATTTCACGGCGCGGTGCTCGACGACGCGAGCCTGCTGGCCGACTACCGCCATCTGAGCCTGCGTCATGGCCGCTATCGTCTCGGTCAGTGGCTCGAGGCGGCCCTCGACCGCCGCATCGAGGTCGAACTGGCGGACCAGGCCGGCACGCTCGAACCCGGCGTCGGCGCAGCGGCCGACCCCGACGCCGTGCGCCAGGTGCGCGCAGCGGCGTTCGCGGCCGAGGTGTCGGCGCTGGCACGCCTGCTCGGCCAACGCAAAGGCACGCTGGCGCAGGACGCCGCGCAGGGCCTGTCCGACGCACTGACCACGAGCGACGACCGCGTCGCCTTCCAGGCATTGCGGGCGGCGCTGTTCACCAAGGGCGGCTCGCCGCGCAAGCAGCTCGGCGACCTGCCCGAGCAGGCGCGCCTGTGCGACATGCTCGACCGCATCGACGCGCAGATCGCGCAACAGCAGGCGCATGAAGACCATCTCGCGATGGTGCGGTTGTCGCGAGCACTCTTCGCACGCTACGCGGCGCTCAAGCAGCGCCACGGCCTGATCGACATGAACGATCTCGAACGGGTCGCGCTCGCTCTGCTGTCCGATCACACGCTGTCCGCGTGGGTCCAGGAGCGGCTCGATGCGCGTGTGCGCCACCTGTTGATCGACGAATTCCAGGACACCAGCCCGCTGCAATGGCACGCACTGCAAGCCTGGCTCGCGGCCTATGCCGGCGCTGGCGGCGGGCGCGAGGCACCGCGCGTGTTCATCGTCGGCGATCCCAAGCAGAGCATCTACCGCTTTCGTCGCGCCGAGCCGCGCGTGTTCGTCGCGGCACAGTCGTTCGTCGTCGAAGCGCTGGGAGGCACGCTGGCCGCATGCGACCACACGCGGCGCTGTGATCCGGGCGTGCTCGGCGTGATCAATCGGGTCTTCGCGGCGCTGTCGGTCGAGGGCGCGCTCGACGGCTGGCGTGAGCACACGACCGAGTCGACGGCCGACGACGGCAAACCCGCCGTGCAGCGGCTGGCGAGCGCCGAGCGAGCGGCGCCCGCAGCCCGCAAGGCGCCCGACGACGAGCGCCTCTGGCGCCCCTCGCTTTCCGTGCCCCGCGTGCAGGCCAAGGCGCTGCTGCGCGAGGCCGAGGGCGGCGCGGTCGCGCGTGCGGTCCGCACGCTGGTGCTCGACGAGGGGGTCGCGCCCGGCGACATCCTGGTGCTCGCGCGTACGCGCGCCGTGCTGGCCCACGCCGCCGAGGCCCTGGCGGCGTTGCACCTGCCGCATGTGGCCCCCGAGGAATTGCGGCTGGCCGAATCGCCCGAGGCGCAGGACCTGCTCGCCGTGCTTGACGTACTGGCCTCGCCCGGCCAATCCCTGTCGCTGGCGCGCGCGCTCAAGAGCCCCTTGTTCGGCGTCAGCGACGAGGACCTGCTTCAACTGGCCCGTTCCGCGCGAAGCGCCCAACAGCGCGCTGGCTGGTGGCATGCGCTGATGAACTGCGGCGCCGAAGCGAGCGCGCCGCTGCAGCGTGCGGCGCGCCTGTTCGCGCAATGGAGCGCAGTGGCCGACACGCTGCCGCCGCACGACCTGCTCGATCGCATCGTGCACGACGCCGAAGTGCTGCCGCGCCTGGCCGCCGCCGTGCCGGCTGAACGCCATGCGCGTGCGATGGAATCGGTGCAGGCGCTGATCGGCGCTGCGCTCGATCTGGACGGCGGGCGCTACGCGTCGCCCTACAACTTCGTCCGAGCCCTGCGCCAGCGTCGCGTACTGGTTCCCGCCTCAGAGCATGCCGATGCGGTGCGCCTGCTCACGGTGCACGGCGCCAAGGGACTGGAGGCGCGCGTGGTGTTCCTGATGGACGCCGATCCGCCGCCGCGCAGGACCGAGACCGCCACCTTGCTGGTCGACTGGCCGGTCGAGCGCACCCATCCGGCGCGCGTGGCCTTCATCGCCGACGAGGCGCGTTGCCCGCCTTCGCTGCAGGACCTGCTGGCACAGGAGCGGGCCGCGCGCTCGCGCGAGGAAGCCAATGCGCTGTATGTCGCGCTGACACGCGCCCGGCAGCGCGTGATCGTCAGTCGCACGCCCCCGCACCACACCGGCGATGTGCCCTCCTGGTGGTCGCGGCTCGAACCCTTGGCATCGCCTTGGCAGCCGCTGGAATGCGAAGCCGCCCCGGTCGACAGCGGCCGGGCGTCCTGCATCGCGCCACTGCCGCTGCGCCGCGCGCGCGTGGCATCACCGTCCGTGATCGACGTGCGCGACAGCGACGCGGCCCGCCTCGGCCAGGCCGTGCACCGGATGCTCGAGTGGGCTGCCCGACCGGGCGCGCCAGCTCGCGAGGCGCTGGCGGCCGCTGCGGCGCTCGAGTTCACGCCGCTGGCCGCGCGCCCGGTGCTGGCCATCGCGGCGCGCATCCTCGACAGCCCGTCCTGCCGGCGCTTCTTCGAGCCGGAGACCTTGGCCTGGGCCGGCAACGAGGTGCCACTGGCTGGTGCCGAAGGCCAGGTGCTCAGGATCGATCGCCTTGTCAAGTTGGCGGGCAACGGCGCCGCCTGGTGGGTGCTCGACTACAAGCTCAGCGCGGACCCACTGGGTGACGACGCCAACGTCATGCAGTTGGCCGTCTATCGCCAGGCCGTGTCGGCACTGGTGCCCGGCGAAACCGTGCGTGCAGGCTTCATCACCCGCGACGGCGTGCTGATCGAACCGATCTGACCCGCGATTGGCGGCCTGTTCAAGCCATCGGCCGGGGTGGCGCAGGCGTCCAATCGAGGCACGACCGCCGCGCCGTGCAATGAACGACTTCGCCTCCAGTTCCCACGCCCCACTGCAGACCGCGTCCGCGGCCACTGCGGTGGTGCGCCGGCTCGGCCGCCTCGAACTGCGCGCGTTGGTCGGCAAGAGTGCATACACGATGGCCTGGCGCGCCTTCGATCCGCGGCACCAGCAGGAGTTGTTGCTGGTGCTGCCGCGCAAGCAGCCGGCCGACGCGGCTGCCCTGGCCGATTGGCATGCTCGTGCGCGGCGCGCCGCGCGCCTGTCGCACCCCAATCTCGCGCCGGTGGTCGAGGTGGGCGAGGAGGAGCGCTGGCCTTACGTCGCTTACGACGGTGCCGTCGGAACGACGCTGGCCGAGCGCGACAAACCGCAGGATGGCGAGGCGGCGCTGGACATCGCGCGCTGGGTGATGCAGGCCGCCACCGGCCTGGCCTTCGCCCACGACGCGAGCCATGCCCACCGCGATGTCCAGCCCTGGTTGCTCGCGGTGTCGGACAGCGGGCAACTGCGGGTGATGGGACTCGAGGTCGCGGCCACCTCGGCCGTGCCGACGGCGCCGCTGCCTGAAGACGCCACCTGGGCCAACACCGAACGCCATGCATTGCGCGGCGCCGCCGAGCGTGACGTACTGGCGCTGGCGGTCGTGATGCATGGCCTGCTCGCGGGTGCACCCGCGCTGGACGAGCCCGACATCGCGCGCGCGCTGGCGCGCCTGGCACCTGCCGGGCGCGAGCCGATCCGACTGGCATGGGATCTGCCGCGGCCGGTGCCCGATGTGCTGCGGGCGATCGCCAACCGCGCCACCGACCGTCAGCCGCGGCAGCGCTACCACAACGCACGCACGCTCGCGCGCGCGCTCGAGGGCTTCGTCGAGGTCGAATCGCAGCAGGACGCCGATGCGCATGCACTGCTGATCGAACGCGTGCGCCAGCTCGGTGCCCTGCCGGCGCTGCCGGGCGCTGCGGCGCGCGCCGCCCGGCTGGCCCTGATGGAGCGCGAGCACACCGAGGAACTGGTGCTGGTGGTGCTGCGAGATCCGGCGCTGACCTTCGAGCTGCTGCGCACCGTCAACGGTGCGCGCAACACGGTCGAATCGCGCGCAGCGTCGCTGGCCGGCAGCGGCGGACCGGTGCTGACCGTGCGCCGCGCGATCGCGTTGCTCGGGCTGGACGGCGTGCGCCGCTGCGCGCTCGCGCTGCGCGACTGGCCGGGGCCGCTCGATGCACGCGGCGCCGGCGAGCTCGAGGCGGCACTCGCGCAGGCGCAGCGCGCCGCGCGCCTGGCACAGGCATTGCGACCGGCCGGCTATGACGCCGAGATGGTGTCGATCGTCACGCTGCTGCAAAGCCTCGGGCGCCTGGTGGTTCAGTACCACTTCCCCGAGGAGATGCGCCAGGTGCGTCGCCTGATGCGGCCGGCGCCCGCGACCAGGGACGGTGAGCCCGACGAGCCGGGCCTGACCGAACAGACCGCGGGGTTCGCGGTGCTGGGTGCCGACATCGAGGGCATGGGCAACGCGGTGGCACGCTGGTGGGGGCTGGACGACGCGGTGCTGCACATGATCCGGCGCCTCAATCCCGCGGCGCCGGTGCGCAGCGTCGATACCGATGACGATGTCCTGCGTGCTGTGGGCAGCGCGGCCAATGAGGCGATCGATGCGCTGTCACTGCCGGCCGAACGCCAGGCAGCCGCGGTCGAGCGCGTGGCTCAGCGCTACGCACGCGTGCTGGCCATCAAGCCCGGCGACATGCTCGATGCGCTTCACGCCAGCGCAAGTCACGCGCCGCCGGCCACCCCCGAGGTGCAGTCGGCCGCCGCCTGAACGCGCACAACGGCGCGCGTCGCAGCGGCCGTCTGTGGCTCTTGCGCCAACGGGTCCGCGGAACGCGGACCACGGGCAGGCGAGGGCGCAACCCGAATGCCTCAGCCGCCGTCGCGAGCGGGTGCAGATGGGTTTCGAGTAGCGCAGCCGTACTTCCTGTACGGCGAGCAACGCAGGAGCCCAGATGCGCCCGCGCAGCAGGCGGATGAGGCATTCGGGTGACGAGCCTTACCCTCGGCACTGGTCGCAACGCTGAGGGCTGCTTGGTTCCCCACCTGACCCGGTTGGGCGCGCTCCCATGCGAGGAGGCCCGTCGAGGGCGATTGTAGTGGTCAGCGCAGTTGCAGCGCGTCGTCGCCGAAGCGCACGCCCAGCGGCTCGATCAGCAACTGCTTGTCGCCGTCCTCGATGCGCCCCGCGATCCAGGCCTCGACGCCGTGCGCACGCGCAACGTCCACCGTGCGTTGCGCGTCGCTGCCCGCCACGAAGAGCGCAAAACCGGCGCCCATGTTGAAGGTCGAGTAGGCCTCGCGCGGATCGTGCCGCGCCTGCTCGGCGATGAACGCGAGCACCGGCGGCACCGGTGGCACGCTCGTGATCCGGTAGGTCAGCGCCTTCGGATGCCGCAGCAGCTTGCGCCAGCCATGGCCCGTGATGTTGGCGCAGTAATGTGCAGCGATGCCCGCTTTCCACAGGGCCTCGGTCACCGGCGAGTACAGCGTGGTGGGGGCCAGCAGCGCCTCGCCGTAGGTCGATGTGCCGACGGGCGTCAACCAGCCTCTTGGCAGCCGCTCGGCGATCTTGCGCGCCAGGCTCACGCCATTCGCATGGATGCCCGACGAGGCCAGCAGCACGATCGCATCGCCTGCACCGAGCGCCTCACCCACCGACAGACGCTGCTTCGGGCTGACGATGCCGGTGCAACTCGCCGCCAGGTCGATGCGGCCGGCTTCGACGATGCCTGCCAGCGCCGGCGTCTCGCCGCCGCCCCAGGCCACTCCGCAGATTTCGCAGGCACGCTTCCAGCCTTCGACCAGCGCTTGTGAACGCGCGGCATCGCCGAACCAGTCGCTGCCGCCGGCGGCCCAATAGGCCTGCACGACCAGTGGCGTGGCGCCCACGGTGATCAGGTCGTTGACGGCCATCGCGATCGTGTCCTGCGCGATGCCGGCGTAGTAGCTCTTGCCGGTCAGGCGTGCCATCTCGTCGGCCACCAGGGCCTTGCTGCCCAGGCATTCGACGATGCTCGCGAGGTAGAACGGGCCGACGTCGACCACGTAGGCCGACTCGCCACGCGAGGCCGTGACCTCGCTGAACCCATGCGCCGCGAGCTGCGCCGCCGTCGCCGCGGCAGCGCGCTGCGCGGCCACCTTCAACGGGTCGATCTTGTCGTAGTCGACGCCGGCCTGGTCGTAGCGAAGCGGGGTGCTCATGGCGCGCGATTATCCGGCAGCCACCCCTCTAGAATGGTCCGCATGAGTTATGTGGTGCTCGCGCGCAAGTACCGGCCGCGCAGCTTTTCCGAGATGGTGGGCCAGGATGCGGTGGTCACTGCGCTCACGCATGCGCTGGAGCAGAAGCGCCTGCACCACGCCTACCTGTTCACCGGCACGCGCGGCATCGGCAAGACCACGGTCTCGCGCATCCTCGCCAAGAGCCTGAACTGCACCGGCGCCGACGGGCAGGGCGGCATCACGGCCACGCCTTGCGGCGTGTGCGGGGCGTGCACCGAGATCGATGCCGACCGCTACATCGACTACATCGAGCTCGACGCCGCCAGCAACCGTGGCATCGACGAGATCCGCGACCTGCTCGAGCGCGCGGCCTACAAGCCCAGCGTCGGGCGCTTCAAGATCTTCATGATCGACGAGGCGCACCAGCTCACCAAGGACTCGTTCAACGCGCTGCTCAAGACGCTCGAGGAGCCGCCCGACTACCTGAAGTTCGTGCTGGCCACGACCGACCCGGAGAAGATGCTGCCGACCGTGCTGTCGCGTTGCCTGCAGTTCAACCTGCGGCCGATGGCACCCGAGGTGGTGGCCGAGCATCTGCAGAATGTATTGAAGGCCGAGGGCGTCGACTACGACCAGGCCTCGATCCGCCTGCTGTCGCGCGCTGCGCGTGGCTCGATGCGCGACGCGCTGTCTCTGACCGATCAGGGCATCGCCTACGCCGGCGGTGCACTCAACGCCGACGCGGTGCGGGCGATGCTCGGCAGCGTCGATCGCGGACATGCCGAGCGCTTCGTGCGCGCGCTGGCGGCGCGCGACGGCCGGGCCGTGCTCACCGGCATCGACGCGCTGCGCGAACATGGGCTGTCGGCCTCGGGCACGCTCGAGGAACTGGCCGGCCTGCTGCAGCAGATGGCGATCGAACAGGCCGTGCCGGGCGCCTTGCCCGAGGCCGACCCCGACACGCCGCTCACCCGCGAATTGGCCGCCGTGTTGCCGCCTGACGAGACGCAGCTGCTCTACAGCTTCGTGCTTCACGGTCGGCAGGAGTTGACGCTGGCGCCCGATGCCTACGCCGGCCTGGCCATGATCCTGTTGCGCCTGCTCGCCTTCGCACCTGCGCCATCGGGTGGTGCGCCGGCGAAGGCCGCCCCGGCGGCGCCGGTGGCGGTCAACCCGCCGAAGGCCACCACCGCGAGCGCGGCCCTGGCCAAGCCGGTCCCGCGCACCGCCGCCCCGGCACCGGCTGTGCGTGGATCGGCACCGCCGCCTTGGCTCGACGACGTGCCGGACGAGCCGGCGGGCAGCGCGCCCGTGTCGCAGACGCCTGCTGTCGCGGCCTTCGAACCGACGCCGCTGGGTGAACGCTGGGTGGCGCTGGTGGCCACACTCAATCAGCGCCAGTCGATCAGCGCCCTGGCTCGCGAATTGGCGATGCAGGCGCAGTTGATCGAGCAGAACGACGGTGCGCAGCCGCTGTGGCGATTGCGCGTCGAGCGCGAATCGCTGCGCGCGGCTGGCTTGGTGGACAAGCTGCGCGGCGCGCTGGCCGATGCGCTGGGCATCGCGCCGCTGCGTCTCGAAGTCGAGGCCGGCCCGGTCACCGACAGCCCATCCCGGCGCGAAGCCGCCGAACGCGAACGCCGCCAGCGCGAGGCCGAAGACATCATCCGCAACGATCCGCTGGTGCAGGAGATGCTGGCGCAGTTCCCGAGTGCGCGCATCGTGCCCGGATCAATCAAGTCCCATTAGGAGCAGACATCCATGATGAAGCAGCAACTCGCCGGGCTGATGAAGCAGGCACAGCAGATGCAGGACAACCTCAAGCGCGCGCAGGAGGAACTTGCGCAGCTGGAGGTCGAGGGCGTGTCCGGGGCGGGTCTGGTCAAGGTCGTGATGACCTGCAAGCACGACGTGCGCCGCATCACGATCGACCCCACCCTGCTGGCCGAAGACAAGGACATGCTCGAGGATCTGGTGGCCGCGGCGTTCAACGACGGCGTGCGCCGAGCCGAGGAACTGAGCCAGGAGAAGATGGGCAAGCTGACCGCAGGCATGCCTTTGCCTGCCGGCATGAAATTCCCGTTCTGACCTGACACGCGTGTCGCAGCCGAGCCTGTCCGCGTTGATCGACGCGCTTCGCCGCCTGCCCGGCGTGGGTGTCAAGTCGGCTCAGCGCATGGCCTTTCATCTGCTGCAGCACGACCGCGAGGGTGCACTCACGCTGGCCAACGCGCTGACCGGTGCGGTGACCCATGTGCATCACTGCGAGCGCTGCCACACCTTCAGCGAGAGCGCGCTGTGCGACGTGTGCAGCGATGCGCAGCGCGATGCGAGCAAGCTCGCCGTGGTGGAGACGCCGGCCGACCAGTCTGCGCTCGAGCGCACCGGCAGCTACCGCGGCTACTACTTCGTGCTGATGGGGCGCCTGTCACCGCTGGACGGGGTGGGCGTGCGCGACATCGGCGTGGCCGAACTGCTCGAGCGCGCGGCCGACCCTGCGGTCGACGAGGTGATCCTCGCACTCGGCTTCTCGGCCGAAGGCGAGGCCACCGCCCACGCGTTGGCGCAGGCGCTGCGCGCGCGCGGCAAGTCGGTCACGCGCCTCGCGCGCGGCGTGCCGGTGGGCAGTGAACTGGAGTACGTCGACCTGTCGACGATCGCCCATGCGCTGAGCGACCGGCGCTGAAGCCCTGCTAGCGGCGGCGGGTGGACGACGCGGTGTGCGCCACCTTGACGGACCTGGCCTTGGTGCGGTGCGCCGATGCGGCCTTGGCGCTGCGCGTGGCCTTCTGAGGCACGAACACCGTCACCGTGCTGCCGGCCGCGAAACGGGCCTGTGCATCGACCCGGTTCCACTGCGCAACCTGCGCCGCGCTCACGCCATAGCGCTTGGCCACGGCCGCCACGCTGTCACCCTTCTTGCCGACCTTGAACGACACGCGTCGCTGCACCGGCCCATCCGACGCCAGCAACAACGTGGCGGTCTCGGCCACGCGCTCGGACACGTCGGCCTCGCGATGGGCACCGCGCGGCACCAGCAGGGTCGAGCCGGACTTGACCAGCATCTGCGGCGGGATGCTGTTGACTTCGCGCAGCTCGGTCTCGCTCATGCCGACCTGTTTGGCGGCCTCGGCGGTCTTCATCGTCCTGGGCGCGACCCACGCGGTCCAGGTGGCCAGCGGTCCCTTGTGTTGCGGCACGGCCTTCACGAAGGTGTTGGCATTCTCGTAGGGCAGCAGTACCTGCGGCGTGCCCGCGGCGAGGATCACCGGCTTGTTCATCTGCGGGTTCAGCGCCCGGAAGTCGGCCAGCGGCAGCGCGGCCAGGCGCGCCGCGAGTTCGACGTCGATGTCGCGCGCGATCGGCACTGCAAGGAAATACGGGTGGTTCTCCAGCGCTGGCAAGGCGACGCCGTACCTGGCCGGGTCGGCGACGATGTTCTTCACGGCCTGCAGCTTGGGCACGTACCCGCGTGTCTCGACCGGCATCGGCAGGCTCAGGTAGTCGGTCCGGCGGCCGGCACGGTTGTTGGCGCGTATCGCACGCTGCACGTTGCCCTCGCCCCAGTTGTAGGCGGCCAGTGCGAGCTGCCAGTCGCCGAACATCTTGTGCAGCCTGGTCAGGTAGTCCAATGCGGCGCGCGTCGAGTCGAGCACGCTGCGACGATCGTCGCGGAACACGTTCTGCGTCAGTTCGAAATGGCGCCCGGTGGCCGGCATGAACTGCCAGATTCCTGAAGCTCGCGCGCTCGACATCGCTTCGGGATTGAACGCGCTCTCGATGAACGGCAACAGCGCCAGCTCGCTGGGCAGGCCCCGACGCTCCACCTCCTCCACGATGTGGAACAGGTAGCGGCCGCCGCGCTCGGTCATGCGCTGCACGTAGTCCGGGCGGGTGACGTAGTACTGCTCCCAGTTGCGCACCAGAGGGGTGGACAGATCGGCAATCGCGAAGCCGCCGCGCACGCGCTGCCACAAGTCCACGCGTGCGCTGCGGTCGTCCAGATCGATGCGAACGTCGGGGCGCAGCGGGTCGACCGGCGCTTCAACGGCCGGCCCATGATCGCCTTCGCGCTCGGTCTGCGCCGCGGCGATGGCCACCGCGGAGGCCTGTGGCACATCGGGCACGGCGGGCAGCGCCGCGACCGTCGGCACGGCAACGGCCACCGGTGCTGGCGGCGTCGATTCCACTGGGCCTTGCGGTGCGGTCGCGCATGCCGCCAGCGCGAGCGCCAGCACCACGGCCAGGGCAATGCGCATGCTCGACGGGACTGTCATGGGTACGGGTTCCTTCACTCTTGAAACGCAGCGAACGCCGCCACCGGATCCAGGCCCGTCGCGCGCCGCTCACGCGCCTGGGCCAGCGCGTCGGCGTCGTTGCACCCCAGGAACGGCTCGAGGCGCCAAGCGTTGACGATTGTCGATGGCAGGCCTGGGCGCAGGCGCGCGCGAAAGGCCGCACGCCAGGGCGCATGCGCCCCAATGTCACGGTTACCTGCCTCGACCACCGCGACGTGGCGCGGGTTCGACGGTCTGCGCTGCGCTGCACAGCCCCGCTGTGTGTCGGGCGGTAACGCAGCGAATCGAACGAGTGATGGACGCCTGCGCACCAGCGCCTCGAAGCGATTGCCCGCGCCATCCTTGCGGGCTCGCGGGGCAGCGTGCGGGTGCGTCACTAGAATCGGCGCCAGCCCGAGGCCCTGCGCACCGGGTGCTGCCTGCACGGCAGCCGCAACGTCCGGATCGATCACCAGCGCCTGGGCGCCGAGGTGCAACATCCTGAGGTCGTTGCCGGCGCAGGCGGGCGGCGGGATCAGTTTCATCATCGGCGCGGATTATCGCCCGCGCCCCACCACGCCCTGGCATGGCCGCAGGCAACAACAACGAATTGACCGATTGGCTGACCACGCCGCCAGGTCGCTACCTGCTCGCATGGGAGCAGGCGCAGCTCGACCGCGTGGTGACCGACATGTTCGGTTTCCACGCTTTGCAGCTGGGCCTGCCCGAACTCGACGCGTTGCGAGCCAACCGCATGCCGCACCGCTGGGTCTCGCTGGACGAGCCAGCGGAGGGGAAGATCCGCGCGGTGGCATTGCTGGCGCATGGCGACGCGCTGCCTTTCGCCGAGCGCAGCGTCGACCTCGTCGTGTTGCCGCACACGCTCGAACTGGCGCGCGACCCGCACCTCACGCTGGCAGAAGTGGAGCGTGTGCTGATGCCCGAGGGCCGCGTGGTGATCCTGGGCTTCAATGCGGCCAGCCTGTGGGGCCTGCGTCAGCGCCTGGGCCGCATGCGCCAGGCGCTCGGCGTCAGGGCGCCGCTGTACTTGCCGCGGCCGGGCGACTTCATCGGCTATTGGCGGCTGCGCGACTGGCTGCGCCTGTTGAGCTTCGAGGTCGAGGGCGGACGCTTCGGCGCCTACCGCCCGGCGTTCGCGTCCGAGCGCTGGCTCGATCGCTTCGCGTGGATGGACCGCGTGGGCGACCGCTGGTGGCCGGTGCTGGGTGCGGTCTACATGGTGGTCGCGGTCAAGCGGGTACGCGGCATGCGGCTCGTGGGGCTGGCCAGGCGCGAGCGTGCGAAGGCGCCGGCGGCGCCGGCCGTGGTCACGAACCGACAGCATCGGCAACCCGAGCGTGAGCCCGTCGCATGACCTCGTCCGTCAACACGATCACGATCTACACCGATGGCGCCTGCAAGGGAAACCCCGGCCCTGGAGGCTGGGGTGCCTGGCTCGCGGGTGCGGGTCACGAGAAGGAACTCTGGGGTGGCGAGCCGCTCACAACCAACAACCGGATGGAACTCACGGCGGTGATCGAAGCCCTGTCGGCCCTCAAGCGAGCCAGCCATGTGCAGCTGCACACCGACAGCGAGTACGTGCGCCAGGGCATCACGGCCTGGATCCACAACTGGAAGAGGCGCGGCTGGAAGACCGCCGACCACAAGCCGGTGAAGAACATCGATCTCTGGCAGCGCCTGGACGCATTGGCTGCGCTGCACCGGATCGAATGGCGCTGGGTCAAGGGCCATGCCGGCGACCCGGGCAACGAACGGGCCGACGAGCTGGCCAACCGCGGGGCGGCCGACCAGACCGGCTGAGCCCTGATGATGGAATCCACTGCCATGCCCTTCGGCCTGGGAGGGCTACATTGCAACCATGGGGATTCGTAGGCTGCACACCTGGGTTGCCGTGGTCGGCCTGGCCGTGGCCGGTGGCGTGGGTTGGTGGCTGATGCAAAAGGGCGACAAGCCTCGTCCCGCCGAACCCGGTGCCGCGGCCACCGCGGCGGCGGGTGGCGCCAGCCGTGCCGGCACTGCCGGCCCGGGCGGCGGTGGGCCAGCCGCCGTCGAGGCGGCCCGCGCCGAGGCGATGCGCATCGAGGACGACGCGCAGGCTGTCGGCAGCTTGCGCGCGGCACAGACCGTGATCGTGCGGCCCGAGGTCAGCGGGCGGATCGTGAAGATCGGCTTCTCGGATGGTGCGCGCGTCAAGCGGGGTCAGCTCCTGGTGCAGCTCGACGACCTTCTGCAAGTCGCGCAACTCAAGCAGGCAGAGGCCCAGGCGCACATAGCGCGCACCAACCTCGTGCGCAGTCGCGAGTTGCAGGCCCAGAACTTCGTCAGCCAGAGCGCGGTGGACCAGAACGCGGCGGCGCTCGAGGTGGCCGAGGCCCAGGTGGCGCTGGCCCGCGCGCAGCTCTCGCGCCTGGCCATCCGTGCACCCTTCGACGGCGTGGCCGGCATCAAGGGCGTGGCGCTAGGGGACTACCTGAAGGACGGCGCCGACATCGTCAGCCTCGAGGACCGTTCGCGCATGTGGGTCGACTTCCGCCTGCCGGAGCGCTATGCCGGGCGCACGCGCACGGGCCAGACGGTGCAGGTGTCGCTCGATGCGGTGCCGGGCCGGGCGTACGCGGGTACCGTGGAAGCGCTCGACGCGCTGGTCGATTCCAACGGCCGCTCCTTGCTCGTGCGTGCGCGCGTGGACCAGCCCGGGCCCGAGTTGAAGTCGGGCATGTTCGCCCGCGCACGCATTGTCTTTGCGGTGCGCGAGCGCGCGGTGATGGTGCCCGAGGAAGCGTTGGTTCCGCAGGGCGGCAAGCAGTTCCTGGTGCTGGCGGTTCCCGCGCCGGCTGCCTCGGGCGCTGCGTCAACGGGCAAGGACAACGGCAGCGGCCCCAGCCTGGTGTCCAAGCGCATCGAGGCCCAGCTCGGCATGCGCCTGGCCGGCAAGGTGGAGATTCTCCAGGGCGTCGCGCCTGGAGACCTGGTGGTCACGGCGGGTCAGGCACGGGTGATGCGCGGCGATGCGCTGCCCCTGCGTGTGATCGACATCGGCAAGGCGCAGGGTGTCGGCGTCAAGCCGTCGGGAGGAGCCTCGGCGCCTGCCGGCAATGGGACAGCGCCGCGCGCGGGCGCACCGGCCTAGGATCGGACATGACGCCGTTGAGTTCGCTGTGCTCGCTGCCCCCCAGGGGGGCGTCAGCGCCCTTCGGGCGGCCGGGCGCGCACTGAGATGCGTGCCTCCGAACTGACGATCCGCCGGCCGGTGCTGGCCAGCGTGATGTCGCTGCTGATCGTGCTGGTCGGGGCGGTGTCGTTCAACCTGTTGACCGTGCGCGAATACCCGCGCATCGACGAGCCCGTGGTCACGGTGCGGACCAACCTCGTCGGCGCGTCGTCCGAGGTGATCGAGTCGCAGATCACCAAGCCGCTGGAAGACTCGATCGCGGGCATCGACGGCGTGGACATCCTGACCTCGATCTCGCGCTCGGAGCAGAGCCAGATCACGGTGCGCTTCAAGCTCAGCAAGGCGCCCGAGGCGGCGGCGGCCGACGTGCGCGATCGCGTGGCACGGGTGCGTGCGCGCCTGCCCGAGGCGGCCGACGAGCCGGTGGTCGCCAAGGTCGAGGCCGACGCGTCGCCGGTGATCTTCCTGGCGTTCACCAGCGAGACGCTCAGCCCGCTCGAGGTCACCGACGTCGTCAACCGCGTGGTCAAGCCGCGGCTGCAGACCGTGCCCGGCGTGGCCGACGTGCAGATCAACGGCGACCGCAAGTACTCGATGCGGATCTGGCTCGACCCGGACCGGCTGGCCGCCTACCGCGTGACGGTGCAGGACGTCGAGGATGCGCTGCGCAAGCAGAACCTCGAGGTTCCGGCCGGGCGCATCGAGAGCCAGCAGCGCGAGTTCAGCGTCACCTCGCGCACCGACCTCAACACCGTGCCGCAGTTCGCCGAGATCGCACTCAAGCAGGCCGGCGGCTACACCGTGCGATTGCGCGATGTGGCGCGCATCGAACAGGCCGCGGCGAGCGAGCGCTCGTATGTGCGCCTGAACGGCGTGCCCTCGATTTCGACGGGCATCATCCGCAACGCCACCGCCAATCCGCTCGAAGTGTCGGCCGGCGTGCGCGAACTGATGCCGCAGATCCAGCGCGACCTGCCCAGCTCGATCACCGTGGTTCAGGCCAACGACAACGCGGTCTTCATCGACCGCTCGATCCGATCGGTGTACACGACGGTGGCCGAGGCGACCGCCCTGGTCGCGCTGGTGGTGTTCGTGTTCCTGCGTACCCTGCGCGCCTCGATCATCCCGCTGGTCACGATCCCGGTCAGCCTGATCGGCGCCTTCGCGCTGATGGCGGCGGCCGGCTTCACGATCAACACGCTCACGCTGCTGGCGCTGGTGCTGGCGATCGGCCTGGTGGTCGACGATGCGATCGTGGTGCTGGAGAACATCTTCCGTCACATCGAAGAAGGGCTGACCCCGTTCCAGGCTGCGATCAAGGGTGCGCGCGAAATCGCCTTCGCGGTGGTGGCGATGACGCTCACACTGGCCGCGGTGTTCGCCCCGCTCGCGTTCACGCCCGGTCGCACCGGGCGATTGTTCGTCGAGTTCGCGCTCACGCTGGCGGGGGCTGTGATCGTCTCGGGATTCGTGGCGCTGACCCTCACGCCGATGCTGTGCAGCAAGCTGCTGCGCCATAACCCGAGTCCCGGCTGGTTCGACCGCTCGATGGAAGGCTTCCTGGTGGGGTTGACCGCGGCCTACCAGCGGGCGTTGTCGTGGGTGCTGCATCACCGCTGGGTCGTGCTGCTGGTGATGGCCGCCAGCGCGGCCGGCAGCTGGTGGCTGTTCACCACTGCGAAGAGCGAACTCTCACCGATGGAAGACCGCGGCGTGCTGATCGTGCCGGTGACCTCGCCTGAAGGATCCACCCTCGACTACACGCGCCGCTACCTCGACGCGGTGGGCACCATCGCCTCGCGCCACGAGGAGTTCGACCGCATCTTCATCTTCGTCGGCGGCGGCTTCAACAGCAACGTGTCGCAGGGCACCGTGGTCCTGCGCGCGGTGGACTGGAGCGAGCGCAAGCGGACGACGCTGGAGCTGGCGCGCGCGCTGCAGCCGCAGCTCTCGGCGCTGCCGGGAGTGCAGGCCTTCCCCATCACGCCGCCCAGCCTCGGCCAGGGGTTCCGTTCGCAGCCGATCAATTTCGTCGTCGTCTCCAACGACAGCTACGAGGACCTGCAACGCGCCACCCAGGCGATCATCGCCGAGATGCAGAAGAACCCGGGGTTCGTGCAACCCGACACCGACCTGCGGCTGAACAAGCCCGAACTGCTGATCGAGGTCGACCGTGACCGCGCGGCCGACCAGGGCGTGGCGGTCGACCAGGTGGCGCGCACGATCGAGACCATGCTGGGCGGACGCAACGTCACGCGCTACAAGCGTGGTGCCGACCAGTACGACGTGATCGTGCAGACCGTGGCCGCCGGTCGTACGACGCCCGAGGACATCGAGAAACTCTTCGTGCGCACACGCAGCGACACGATGGTGCCGCTGTCCTCTCTGGTGACGGTGCGCGAGGCGGTGGCGGCGCGCGAGCTGAACCACTTCAACCAGCGCCGCTCGGTCACCATCACGGCCAACCTCGGGCCCGGCTACTCGCTCGGCGAAGCGCTCGACTACCTGGACGCAGCGGCGGCCAAGGTACTCAAGCCGGGCTACGCCACAGAACTCAATGGCGTCAGCCGCGAATTCCGCGCCTCGGCCGGCGCACTGGGGCTGGTGTTCGTGCTGGCCCTGGTGTTCATCTTCCTGGTGCTCGCGGCACAGTTCGAGAGCTTCGTCGACCCGTTCGTGATCCTGCTCGCGGTGCCGCTGTCGATGGTCGGCGCGCTGGCCGCGCTGCAACTCTCCGGTGGCACCCTCAACGTGTATTCGCAGATCGGCCTGGTGACGCTGATCGGCCTGATCACCAAGCACGGCATCCTGATCGTCGAGTTCAGCAACCAGTTGCGGCAGCAGGGGCGGCCGGTGCGCGAAGCCGTGATGGAGGCCGCCGGCCTGCGGCTGCGCCCGATCCTGATGACCACCGGTGCGATGGTGCTCGGCGCGCTGCCCCTGGCGCTGGCCGCGGGCGCCGGCGCGGAGAGCCGGCGCCAGATCGGCTGGGTGATCGTCGGCGGCATGAGCGTGGGCACGATGCTGACGATCTTCGTCGTGCCGACCGTCTACACCTGGCTCGCGCGCTCGCGCATCCCGGGCCAGATCACCGAGCAGGCGATCGGCGACGAGGTTGTGCCGGCGAAGTAGGGTGGCGACGGACATCAGCCCCTGGGAGGCGCCGACCCGCGTCCCGTTTTCCGATGCAGCTTGGCGGCCATCGCTCGCCGGCGCCATCGCGTCGGCGCGAACGACGGTCCCCGAGGCGCCGCATACCGCGACCGCGTAACGCGCGTTGTGGACCTCGTTGCGCGCCACTGTTGCGGCCCCGCTCGTCTCGTGCACTCACGTCAGGGGGGGGCGGTTCAACGTCACCGTGGCTGCTTATCATGCCCAAGATCAATGAGTTGAGGCTCGGCAGCCTGCGGGCACTCGTGCTCGCATTCAACACACGCAACGGGACGCAGCAATGAGGATGCATCTTGCAGCCGGCAAGTAGTTCGCCCGGCAAAGTCCGAACGTCACTGGTGCTGTCTTTCGCAGACAGCTACGCAACCGTGATCTTGCAACTGGCTGGCACCGTCGTGATCTCGCGCTTGCTGTCACCCGCCGAAGTGGGCGTCTTCGCTATCGCAGCGGTCTTTTCGGCCTTGGCAAGTGTCGTTCGCGACTTCGGTGTCGGAGAGTACATGATTCAGGAGCGCGAACTTTCTCGCGACAAGATTCGCGCCGCGCTTGCGCTGAACATTCTCGTCAGTTGGTCGATGTGTTCTGCCTTGTTGTTGTTGGCGGGGCCTGTCGCAGCGTTCTATCGCGAGCCCGGCGTGGCCGACGTGATGCGCGTTCTGGCGCTGGGCTTCATGCTTGTGCCTTTCGGGGCCATCACACACGCCTGGTTCCGGCGCGAGCTCGACTACCGGCCGATCGTGATCTCGAATGTTCTGTCCAGCATCGCTGCGTTCATTGTTTCGGTCGCGATGGCGTTGATGGGTTTCGGCGCCATGAGCATGGCATGGTCGGTGTTTGCCGGCATTGTGGCGGTCGTGGTGGCCACGGCGTTCTTCCGCCCGCACGGCTTTCCGATTTGGCCGGGCTTCAAGGGCCTTGACGGGGTATTCCGGTACAGCAAGTTCGCCAGCCTCGTCTACATCGTTGCCGAGGTGGGCAAGGGCGCGCCCGAATTGATCATCGGGCGTGTGGGCGGGGCCGTTCAGGTGGGCATCTTCAGCCGCGCCAACGGCATCGCCGAGATGCTTCATCGAATGCTCTTGCGACCCGTACTGACAGTGTGCATGCCGTACTTCGCCTCGCAGGACCGCGAACATGGCACGATCGCAGGGGCTTACGCTTCGACCCTTGCGCTGTTGACTGCCGTGGGCTGGCCTTTTCTTGCGGTGATGGCTGTGCTGGCCTATGCCGCCATTCGTATCATCTACGGAGACCAATGGGACAGTGCAACGCCGGTGGCGCAGATCTTGTGCCTGGCTTGTGCCGTCAATCTTCTCTGCCTGCCGTCGCGAGAAGCCTTGCTTGCATGCGGCGAAGGGCGCAAGGCCAGCGCGTTGCAGGGACAAATCGCATCATTCCAAGTCCTTGGATTGCTGGCCGCTGTCCCGTATGGCCTGACCGGCGCTGGATGGGGCCTCGTGGTGGCTGCGATCGGCGGCGTCATCGTGTCACATTGGCATCTGCGGCGATTCCGTGTCACCTGGTCCTCGGTAGTTCGCGCATGCCTGCCGAGTGCGGCTTTGACGCTGTTCACTGCCGGACCACTGGCACTTGCGGCGAGTTTCTGGCCTGTGTCGGAGCAAAACTACGGTAGGTGGGCGCTGGTCGGTCTGCCGGCGTCGCTGGCGATCTGGCTAGCTGGCCTTTATGTGCTTCGTCACGTGTTGTCGACGGAGATCACCGGATTCATGAAGCGGCTTTATGTCGGCCTGATGCCAGTGAGGGATTGACGACCAGGTTTCACTCGCCATCGGCACGCATAGCCCGATCGATAGGCAGCCTATTCGACAGGCGTCAGACCAGCCCGTCGAACGCCATCACATCCACTTCGTCGCCCGCGGCGACGTTGCCCTGTTCGTGGTGCAGCACCACCATGCCGTTGGCCGCGCTCATCGACGACAGGATGCCCGAGCCCTGGCTGCCGGTGATGGCCACCTGCCAGCGGCCATCGGCCGCGCGCGTGACGATGCCGCGCTGGTACTCGGTGCGGCCGGGCTTCTTGCGCAGCGGCGTCGTGCACGCGGCGCGCAGCCAGGGCGATGCGATCTCCGACGCGCCGCTCATCGCACGCAGCGCATCGCGCACGAAGGCGTAGAAGGTGACCATCACGGCCACCGGGTTGCCGGGCAGGCCGAACAGGATCGCCGTCTGTCCGCCATTCGCGATCCTGCCGATGGCCATCGGCCGCCCCGGCCGCATCGCGATGCGCCAGAACAGCACGTCGCCCAGCTCGGCCATGATCTTCTTGGTGTGGTCGGCCTCGCCGACCGACACACCGCCGGAGGTGATGAC
>Ga0209797_10000528_pt1 | contig 19094 bp, 19 predicted proteins | sample DOMMetBare3Fresh_2_FD_187472 | JGI IMG/M metagenome (GOLD analysis project Ga0209797, IMG submission 187472) | Wetland sediment microbial communities from St. Louis River estuary, USA, under dissolved organic matter induced mercury methylation -... | ecosystem: Environmental > Aquatic >... | reverse complement strand
GCAGGTTAGCCGGAAACAGCTTGGCGCCGAACGGATGCGTCAGCAGTTCCCTGGCGAAGCCGCCCGCGCCCTTGATCTTGATGCTGTAGAACATGCACAGCAGGAACACGGTGATCGACATGCCGAGCGTGATGTTGAGGTCGGTGCTCGGCACGACCTTCAGGTGCTCGAGATGCAGGCCCTTTTCCGCGATCAGCGGCAGCAGATCCACCGGCAGCCAGTCCATCGCGTTGAACAGCAATATCCAGCAGAAGATGGTGAGCGCGAGCGGCGCCAGCAGCCGGCTCTTGCCATGGAAAGTGTCGCGCACCTGCGCATCGATGAACTCGATGATCAGCTCGACGAGGTTCTGCGCGCGTGTCGGCACGCCCGGCTTGGCCTTCTTCGCGATGCTGCGGAAGAAGCCGTAGAACACGATCGCCAGCAGCACGGAGAAGAAGATCGAATCGACATTGACCGTCCAGAAACCTTCACCATAGGTGAGGTTCGTGAGATGGTGCACGATGTACTCGTTAGGAGTTTGTGCGCCTTCGGTTGCCATCGATACTTTCCCCGCCCTACTTCGAAAAACTCGGCAGAACCCCTGCCAACGCCAGCCAATACACCAGCAAGGTCGCGATGTATGTCAGCATCATCGCTAACAGCGACGGCTGCCACAGCACCAGTGCTAACACCATCAGCACAATCGTGACCGCGACCTTCGTGGCCTCGCCCAGATAGAAGCCGCGCGCAATCTGGCGCGGGTCCGTACCTGCACGATGCCGGAACGCCAGGGCGTACAGCGCGAGCGACGCCAAAGTGCTGATGCCGCCACCTAACAGGGCGGACCAGCCGGCGCGCAGGTCTGCGACTGCCCAGGCGATCAGTCCGCTTGCGGCGGTGACCGCTGCCTGCCCGATGACGACGCTGAATGCCATGCGGCGCGCGTCGGGCAGTGAGACCTGTAATGGCTGGTTCACTTTGACCACTCGCGCCCGGCTTTTGGCCGGGCGGCACATAAAAAGGCCGCATCGCTTCCGGTAACTATCCCGGGATGACGCGGCCCCCACGGCTTGCCCCTGTTCTCTGCAAAATTAAGCTTGCAAATCAATAACTTAGCTTAAGAGCCTGGGCAAGGCGCGCGCATTATAAAGAACGGGTCCTAGGGGGGCAAGGGCGTTTTGCGGACGCTCAGGGCGATACCAGCGCCAGCCGGACCGTCATCTGGTTGTCGGCCGTCGGCGCGGCCCAGGCCAGCAGGGCCCGATCGCCCGGATTGCCTCCCAAACTGGCCATACGCACGAAGCCTACGGCGCGGGAACCGGTGGTGGTGGCAATAATCCGGGTAGCCAGCAGCCTGCCGGCGGCATCCATGACGCCGAGCCTGGGTCCCGCGTCCGTGTCCTGGCCACCCAGCCAGCTGACCAGGAAACCATCCCGCCAGGCTGCCGCGTCGACCCGGCCCCGCACCCGCCCGTCCGGCTCCAGGGTCAGGGTCTCGGCCGCGCGCTGATCCCAGACCCGGATGGTGTAGCGCTGCACCATGCTTTGGCCGATCAGGGTTGGCCAGATGGCCAACAGGCGTTCGCCATTGACGGCCAGGGCCGGTCCGTTCACCGGGCAGCCCTCGATTTTCCAGTTATCCGGACTCAGGATGCGCGGCTTCGACCACTGGCCGTCGCTGCCGCGCGTGGTCACCGCGATGTCGCGGATCTCCTCGGGACTGCGATCGCGATACGCCACCAGCACGCGACCGGTCCAGCGCACGGCATCGGTCTGGCAGCAGCTGCAGGTGCTGTCATCTAACAAAACTTCGCCGCTTCGAACGCCTTTTCGATCCAGCACCGCGGCGCGCAGCGTCATGGGCGCCGCCTCTTCGTCATGCTGGTGAGCGGCGCCGCCATTGGCCGCGGTTGCCAGCTGCGCGGCGCGGCGCCCGTCGAGCCAGACCGCCAGCACCCGGTCGCCACCATCCGGCAGCAGGCTGACAAAGCCATGCTGCGTCGCCGTGCCATCGGTATGCGGCGTGACGGGCTTCGACCAGTGCCGGCCCCGGTCGACCGATCTTGTCAGCTTGATGTCGTAGGCCTCGGGTCCGCCGCCGGACTTCTGCAGCCAGTAGCTGACCCAGTCGCCGTTATCGAGCACCACGAGCGCCGGGAAGTCCGCCCAGTTGACGAACCAGTCGGCGCCGCGCGCGATGCGCCCGCGGCGCCGCTCACTGCCATCGGCCGCGATTTCCGCAAACCACAGCTCCTGCTGGCTGGCGCCGCGCTGCTGCCAGGTGACGACAAAGCCCTGGCCCGGGATGGCCGCGACGTTAGGCTGCGCGGCGTCGCCGGGAACCTTGAAATCCAGGGGTTTTACACTGACGCTGGCGGGCGCGGCGCCAACGGACTGCGAGTAAGCCTGCGGCGCCAGCAGCACGGCGCAAGCCACAGCTAACAACGCAGGCCAGCGCCGGCGCGCGTTCATTTCATGTGATCCAGGATGCCGTCCAGCTCGTCGAGCGAGTTGTAGCTGATCACGACCTTGCCCTTGCCGCGCGCCCTGGAATGCTGGATGTCGACCGTCGCGCCCAGTTTCGCCGACAGGTCATTCTGCAGGCTCAGGATGTTAGGGTCCTTGTGACCGGCGGCGCCCGCGGAATCGCTGTCGCGCTCCGCCGGCGGTTGCATCATACGCCGCACCAGCGCCTCGGTCTCGCGCACCGAGATGCCCTTGCGGGCGATCAGCGCGGCAACTTCACTCTGCTTTCTCCTGTCCGGCAGTCCTAACAAAGCGCGCGCGTGGCCCATTTCGATCGCGCGCTCCTCGACCAGCTTGGCGGTCTCGGGCGACAGCTCCAGCAGGCGCAGCAGATTGCTGACCGCCGCGCGCGAGCGGCCCACGACATCGGCCGCCTGCTGATGGGTCACGTTGAATTCGCGGATCAGGCGGTCGAGTGCGCGCGCTTCTTCCAGCGGATTCAGGTTTTCGCGCTGGATGTTCTCGATCAGCGCCATCGCGATCGCGGCTTCATCCGGCACGCGGCGGACCACCGCAGGAATGCTGCTCAGGTTCGCCAGTTGCGCGGCACGCCAGCGGCGCTCACCGGCGATGATTTCATAGCGCGGCGCGGCGCCGCCGAGGCCGGGGAGGGGCCGCACCACGATCGGCTGGATGACGCCCTGTGATCGCATGGAATCGGCCAGTTCCTGCAGCGACTCGGTGCGCATGTCGACACGCGGCTGGTAGCGGCCACGCTGCAGCACGTCGAGCGGCAGATGCCGCAGCTCGTCCTGGGTGGCCGGGGTCGCGCTACCTGCCGCGGTCGATGCGGTCGACGGCGGTCGGGCTGCGGCGATCTGGCCCAGCAGCGCATCCAGCCCGCGGCCCAGCGGCGGCTTCTTCTGATTCATGGGGCGCGATCATAGCGAATCGCGGTGCGGCTCAGGCGGCGGCTGTGGCCGATTCGTTATCCGCTGGCTCGGCCCGCGGCAGCCAGCGCGCCAGTACACCGTACAGCTGGTCGAGCGGCACTGGCTTGGGCAGAAACGCATCCATACCGGCGTCTGCGGCGCGTTGCCGATCATCCTGGAAGGCGTTCGCGGTCAGAGCAACGATGGGCATGCGCTGCCCGCTGCGCGCGTGCAGCTCGCGGCGCCGTAGTTCCTGGGTCGCCTGGTAGCCATCGACCCCGGGCATCTGGCAGTCCATCAGGATCAGATCGAATTCGCCGCTGGTCGCCTTGTCGATCGCAGCCTGTCCATCCGGTGCCGTTTCAAACGAGACGCCAATCATGCTGAGCATCGCGCCCGCGACTTCGAGGTTGATGGCGTTGTCTTCAGCCAGCAGCACCCGGCCACTGAGACGAGCCGCGGCGACAAATCTTCCGGATGAGGTGGTGCTGTGCACTGTTTCGTGCCAGGAGCCAACAGTCGATCGCAGGGTAAACACGAAGGTCGAGCCCTTGCCCGGCTCGCTGGCCGCGCCGACCTCGCCACCTAACAAATTCGCCAGCCTGCGGCAGATCGCCAGCCCGAGTCCGGTGCCACCCGCGCGACGTGCAAAGCTGTCGTCAACCTGGGTGAAGGCATCGAACACGCGGCCGATGCGATCGGCCGGAATGCCGATGCCGGTATCGACGACCCGAAAACGCAGCAGCGCGTCTTCGCCACCGGGATGACCATCCAGCAAGTCCACCGTCAGCTTGATAGAGCCTTTCTGCGTGAATTTCACCGCGTTCGACAACAGGTTGCCGATGATCTGGCGCAGGCGGATCCCATCCGAGAGAATGCTGCCGGGAACATTGGGGGCAATGTCGGTTTCAAAAATGACGTCGGTCATGGCGATGCGCGCCTGCAACGGTCCGGTCAGATCCTCGATCAGCTCACGGATGCTCACCGGCCGGCACGCGACTTCCAGTTCATCCGCTTCGATCTTGGAAAAGTCCAGGATGTCATTGACGATGTCAAACAACTGCGCGCCGGAGCGCCGCAAAAGGTCCAGGTGCCGCCGTTGTTCGACGGACACGCTGCTGCCCTGCAGGATCTCCGCAAGTCCTAACACGCCATTCAGGGGCGTGCGAATTTCATGCGACATGGTCGCGAGAAACCTCGACTTCGCGCGGTTAGCTTCCTCTGCCGTAGCCTTGGCCTGCGCGGCCAGCATGACGGACTCGGACAACTCCAGTTCGGTTGCCAGCAGTTGCCGGATGCCGCGATTGCTCTGGTAGCCAGTCCAGATCAGCGCCATGGTCGCGGCCAGTATCGCGATGCCGACCACGGTCTCCACCTGGCCGCCGGACGCAATCAGGGAAACTCCGGCCGGGCCCAGTGTTATTGCGGTAAAGGCAATCTGTGACGGCAGGTGCGCCGCGAGCGTGCTGACCGCGACCGACGACACTGCTAACAAAGTGACCACCAGCATTGCCATGGAGGGATCGCCAACCAGGGGCATCAACCGCATGGTTCCCCACGACCAGGCGCCTGCCGCCAGGATGACGCCTAACATGAAGCGCAGCGACCAGGTCGTAGCGTCCTGAGGGGGCGGCTTGGCGCGGCGGTGCCAGTACCAGAGACCCAGGCGCAGGGCGCCAACGCCCTGGATCATTGCCCCCCACTCCAGCAATAAGCGTGTTGGAAAAAAGGGCAGCAGCAGGCCGACAAAGCCCAGACACACGAGCATGCTGAGCGCGGCTGACAGCGGCAGGCGATCGTAGACGATATGCTGCAACGCAGCCGCTATTCGCTGCTCGGTCGTTAGCTTGACGGGTGCGGCACTCACCACGGAATCATGATCCGCTGTGACTTATCGCAGCGTGTCTGGCGTCACGACCCTGCAGGTTTCCGGCAAACCAATTTAACTTATCCTGCCTGGCTTGCTTTCTAGCTTATTTGGGCGCCGCGTTCGTCTTCGTCGCGCCGGATCATTTCGCCAGCCAGCGCGAGGTAGGCCAGGGCGCCGCGCGAATCCTTGTCATGCAACAGCGCCGGCTTGCCAAAGGACGGCGCTTCGGCCAGCCGCACGTTACGCGGGATCACCGTGCGAAACACCTTGTCGCCAAAATGCCCGATCAGCTGCGCGCTGACCTCGTTCGACAGGTTATTGCGCGGATCGAACATGGTGCGCAGCAGGCCTTCGATTTCCAGCTGCGGATTGGCGCTGGCGCGCAGCTGCTCCACCGTACCTAACAGCGCCGACAGGCCTTCGAGCGCGTAATACTCGCATTGCATCGGCACCAGCACGCTGTCCGCAGCCACCAGTGCGTTGAGCGTCAGCATGTTGAGCGACGGCGGGCAGTCGATCAGGATCACGTCGTATTGATCGCGCAGCGGCTTCAGCGCCTCGCGCAGCCGCTGTTCGCGGCCGGCGGGCTGGGTCAGCAGCGCCACTTCCGTCGCTGTTAGGTCCTGGTTGGACGGCATCACGTCCAGGCCGCTGGCATCGACGCGGTGGATGGCCTCGGCAGGCAAGCACTCGCCCAGCAGCACTTCGGCGGTGCCGCGCGTGATCTGGGATTTTTCGATGCCGCAACCCATGGTCGCGTTGCCCTGCGGATCGATATCGATCAGCAGCACGCGCCGCCTGGTCGCGGCGAGCGACGCAGCCAGGTTGACGGCGGTGGTGGTCTTGCCGACACCGCCTTTCTGGTTGGCGACGGCGATAACGCGTTTCATGGCGCTAATTTACAGGTTCAGCGCCCGGAGCGTCACGACTTGACGCTCGGCATCCAGTCCCGGGACCTCGATCCGCTGCACCGCTTCGACATGCCACAAGCGCGGGCCGAGCGCCGCCAGCTCCTGGTCCGGGCGCTTGCCTTTCATTGCGAGTACGCGGGTCTGCGGCCCGCACAGGCCACGAACCGCCTGCGCCAGCTCCGGCAACGCGGCGAAAGCGCGCGCCACCACGGTATCGAAGGGGAACTCCGGCGCCAGCGCTTCCGCCCGCGCCTGCTGCGGAATCACGTTTGTTAGGCCAAGCGTGCGTACCGCGTGTTGCACGAAGCGGATCTTCTTACCATTGGAGTCGAGCAGCGTGAATGTGCGCTCCGGGTACAGGATTGCCAGCGGCAGGCCGGGAAAGCCCGCGCCGGTCCCGACATCGGCGATGCGGCCGCCGGCCAGCAGCGGGGCGATCGACAGGCTGTCGAGCAGATGGTGCGTGAGCCATTCGTCACGGCCGTTCAATGCCGTCAGGTTATAGGCCTGGTTCCACTTGCCGAGTTCATCCAGCAGCCGCTGCATCTGGCCCGCCTGCGCGGCAGTCAGCGCCACGCCCAGCCGCGCCGCGCTGCTAACAAGGCGTTGACATTCATCCGCGTTGGCTGCGACCTTATCCATGCGTTAGTAAAAGCATAGTACTATTGCCGGCATATGCTGTCCGTAACCGATGCCATCAAGCGCCGCATTTCCACGCGCGCTTTCCTCCCCACGCCTCTGCCGCGCGCGCTGCTCCATGAAATTCTCGACGTTGCCCGGTGGTCGCCATCCGGAGGCAACTTGCAGCCCTGGAAGGTGATCGTAACCGCAGGCGCCGCGGCCCAGGAGGTCAAGGACCTCGGCCTGAAGATCATGGGCGATGATCCGACCCGTTCCCAGGAGGGCGATCGGCCGATGTATCCGGCCAATCTGTGGGAACCGTACCGCACGCGCCGCTTCAAGGTGGGCGAGGACATGTACGCGAAGATGGGCATCGCGCGCGAAAACAAGCCGGCGCGCTATGCGCATGTCGCGAACAACTTCCGCGCCTTCGGCGCTCCGGTGCTGCTGTTCTTCGTCATCGACCGGCGCATGGGTCATGGCCAGTGGGCGCACCTTGGCATGTTCATGCAGAGCATCGCGCTCGCCGCCGAAGAGCGCGGCGTGCAGAGCTGCATGCAGGAAGCATGGATGCGCATCCGCGAAGATCTGCACGCGCATTTCAGGTTGCAGCCGCAGGAAATGATCTACTGCGGCATGGCGTTAGGTCATGCCGACCCGTCCGCGCCGGTCAACTCGCTGCGCTCGGATCGCGCGCCGGTCGAGGAGTTCGCGACCTTTCTCGGCTTCTAGAGAAAGGTGTAGAGCACGCTCACCGACACGCTGTCGAGTTTCACCCCCGACCCGAGCTTGAACTGCTCGAATTCAGCGCGCGCCCCGAGACTGCCAAAGTGCGCCTGCAGGCCCGCGCCCCACGCGAACTCGGTGCTGGTGTCGCTGAAATTGAACGCCGGCACGCCCGGCGTGCGGCCTTCGGTCTTCACCGACGCGAGCCCGGCTTTCGCAAACAGGTCCAGCAGCGGGAAGTCCAGGAATCCAACGGCAAATGCCGACGCGGACTTCGCGCCGACAGTGGTGGTCGCGGGACAGTTGACGCCGACCAGCGCAATGCAGGCAATGCCCGACGGCAGCGTCGACTTGCCGTGGTCCTGGTAGCTCGCTTCCAGGGCGAAGCTGTCGAGCGCACGAAACCCGATCAGTGCCTTGTAGCCGTTGTCCTGTTTGTCGAGCGCACCACCTAGATTGAATTGACTCTGGCCGGCGCCGACACCCAGATAGAGGCCATTGTCGGCTGCTCCGGCGGCGGCAGCCGCACTGCAAAAAGCTAACGCGATGAGTTTCCTGAACATAAATCCTCCAACGGAAGGCAAGCGTGCCTGTTCGACTGGGGACCAGTGTGCAAAGTTCCTGCGCTCGTCAGGCTCCGATCTTGACGACTGTGCGTCCGGTCACAGTGCCCTTGATGTACGCATCGAATGCTTGCGGAAGCTGATCGAATGGGATAGTCGCCGACACGATCTTGTCCAGGTGCCGTGGCTTGAGATCGCCTGCGATGCGATTCCAGACCACCAGGCGCATGGGCCGCAGCTGCGCGGCGGAGTTGATGCCTAACAAGTTGACGCCGCGGATGATGAACGGCATGACCGTGGTCTTGAGGTCGATGCTGCCGGCCATGCCGATGCTGGCGATATTGCCGCCGTCGTGCATGCTGCGCGTCAGCCAGGTGAGCATGTCGCCACCGACATTGTCGATGGCGCCGGCGAACTGCGCGCTCTCCAGCGGCCGCTTGCCGTAGTCGATGCTCTGGCGCATCAGCACCTTGGCGGCACCCAGGCTCTTGAGGTACTCGACGGTGCTCTCCTTGCCGGTGACGGCAATCACTTCATAGCCGCGCCCGGCTAACATATCGATCGCGATGCTGCCGACGCCGCCGGTCGCGCCGGTCACCACGACGGGCCCCTTGTCGGGTGACTGGCCGTTGTGTTCCATCTTGTGGATCGCAAGTGCCGCGGTGAAGCCCGCGGTGCCGAGCGACATGGCCCGGAACGTGCCAAGGCCCGCGGGCATGCCGATCACCCACTCGCCATTGAGGCGCGCCATTTCGCTGTAGCCGCCATCATGGTTTTCCGACAGCCCGCAGCCGGTCACCAGCACATGATCGCCCGGCTTGTGGCGCGGATCTTCCGAGGTCTCGACCACGCCCGCGAGATCGATGCCGCCCACCAGCGGGTAACGCCGCAGGATGCGTCCCGCGCCGGTCGCAGCCAGCGCGTCCTTGTAGTTGATGTCGGAGTACATGACCCGCACCACGACATTGCCGGGCGACAGGTCGGCCAGCGTCAGCGTGTCGAACCTGGCGACAATCTTCTTGTCGACTTCGTGAATCCGGAAAGCCTTGAAGGAATTCATTTCGTTGTGCGCTCCAGCCATGAAACCAGCCCGTCGGCGTTGAGTCTAGCATCCAGACCTAACAAATCCATCAGCTCTGCATCCGCCAGCGGGCTGCCCATGGCCCGCAGCGATTCGATCCACATCGTCATCATGTCAGTGGCAATGCGCGCGCGGCGGTCCGGCAGCGCCGCGTGGCGCAAAGCCAGCGCCGCAAATGCCTCGACCTGGGCCCGCAGGACCGCCGCCAGCGCCGGAACGCCGGTGACGCGGCTGTAATGCGTCAGGTAAACGCACTCCGGCCGGCGCGCGACGATCCGGTCGATCGACTGCAACATCTGCACGGGATCGAACTGGGTCGGTGTGGTGGTCGGGAAGATGAAGTTCTTCCCGTCGACATCCAGTTCGCGATATGAGACACCGAAAATGTCGCCGGTGAATATGCCGCCGTGATCCAGGTCCGCCATCGCGTAGTGATGCAGCGCGTGCCCGGGTGTATGCAGGAACTCGAAATTGCGCCCGGCCAGCGCCAGGCGCATGCCATCTTCGGTGATGAGGACGCGCTCCCGCGGCACCGGCAGGATCTCGCCGTAAAACCGCCGGAAGTTCTCCTCGCCATACACGCCGATCGACGCCTGAACCAGCACCTCCGGCGAGATCAGGTGTGGCGCTGCGCGCGGGTGCAGGACCGCGCGCGCGTTGGGCAGTGCCCGCAGCAACTGGCCGGCGCCGCCGGCATGATCGAGGTGCGCGTGCGTGAGAAAGACGTAATCGACCTGGTCACGCGCGATCCCGAGCGACTGCAGCGCGGCTAACAAATGAGGCACGGAATTCGACGTGCCGCAGTCGACAAACGCCGCCCGGCCGCGCTCGACGATCAGGTGCACGGCATCCAGCATCGGCCGCATATAGTGTGCGTCGATGGCATGGATGCCATGCGGGTGGCATATCAAGGTTTGGGGTCGGCGGCCAGCGCCGCGAAGTCCTTGTCCCAGTTGTTAGGCGGTGTGCCCTTGCCGGAAACAATCTCGAAGGTCTTGCCGAGCGCGCTCTTGCGGCCCAGGGCCTCGATGCAGACCGTGGCGACGTCGGCGCGCGGAATCCGCCCGCTGGCCTTGTCGCCCTGCATGAACTCGACCGCCGCTTTGCCGCCCGCCTCATCGAGGAGACCGCCCGGCCGGACGATCGTGTAAGGCACGCCGCTGGCACGCAATGCCGCCTCGCCCTTGAATTTCGCAGCGAGGATCGGTCGCATGAAAGGCACCGGATAGTCGGCGTAATGGGTGGTCGACGCCGAGGACACCAGCACCATGTGCCTGACCTTGGCGGCCCTGGCCGCCTGCGCGAGATTCGCAACGCCCTGATTGTCGATGTCTTCCGCCCCGTTGCCTGGGGTGGGATTGGGCCCGCCACCGGCGCCGATCGCGGAGATCACGAATTTCACGCCTTTCATCCCCGCCTTCAGGCTTTCGATGTCGCGCACGTCGCCCTTGACGACCGTGACCCCGGCCGGGAACTCCGCCTTGGTCGCCTTGCCTTCATCGCGCACCAGCGCACGGACCTTGTAGCCGCGCGCTGCGAGCTGCAGCACCGCCTGCTTGCCGGTACGGCCGGTTGCGCCTGCGACCAGCACCAGTTCGCCCCTGGCCAGGGTCACCGACGGCGCCGCCATTACCATGGCCGCCAGAACTAACAACATCGTTCGCAATAACTGTGTCATTTTTTCCTCTCCAGTACGTCTTTCCACTTCTCTTCGAATGCCCACACGTCGCCGAAGCCGACCATGCGGCAAAACTCGTTGAAATCGAACAGCGGCACGTCCGGACTCGAGCTCGTGCCGCTGCCCTTCAGGTTGCGCATGGCTTTTTCCACGGCGGCATTGGCCGCCAGTGCCGCCATCGCCGGGAAAATCGCCAGCGAGTAACCGAATGCCTTGAGCTCCGCGGCCGGGCGGATTGGCGTCTTGCCACCATCCGACATGTTAGCCATCATGGGCTTGTCGATCGCCGCGCACGCACGGCGCATTTCATCTTCGGACTGCAGCGATTCAACGAACACGATATCTGCGCCAGCGGCCGCGTAGGCCTGGCCGCGTTTCACGGCCTCATCGAAACCGAAGCCGGTGCGCGCATCGGTGCGCGCGATCACCAGCAGGTCGGGGTTGGAACGCGCATCCACCGCGACCCGGACCTTCGCGACCATTTCCTCGATCGGCACCACGCGCCGATACGGCGTGTGGCCGCATTTCTTCGGAAACTCCTGGTCCTCGATCTGGATCGCGCTGACGCCCGCGGCTTCATAGCCGCGCACCGTGTGGTGCACGTTGAGCAGGCCGCCAAAACCGGTGTCGGCATCGGCAATGACCGGCACGCTGCTTTTTTCGACCACCAGTCGTATGCGCGCCAGCATGTCGGTGTAGGTCGCGATGCCGGCATCCGGTATGCCGAGGTAGGACGCTGTCAGCCAGAAGCCGGAAGCGTAGACCGCGTCGAAACCGACGCGCTCGGCCAGCAGCGTCGACATCATGTCGAATACGCCTGGCGCGACGATAAACTCGCCGCGCGCTATTTTTGCTTTCAGTCTCGGATCAGCCATAGGATTTTGGCAACATAGCAGACATGCGGCCTGCTTACATCGTGTTGGCCTTGAGTGCCTTGCTGGCAACGCACTCTGCGGACGCTGCCGGCCGCGAGGAACGCGGCAACCTGGTGCTGGACAACATCCCCGCGCTCGACATCGCGCTCGGCGAGCGGCTCGATGACTGGCTGGCGGTACGCGGCGCCAGTTTCGTCGACTTTCTGCCGGATGGCGCGCTGCTGATCAGTACCCGCTTCGGCGACGTCGACCAGCTGCATCGCGTGGCAGCCCCTGGTGCGGCGCGCGAGCAGCTGACTTTCTATCGCGAACCGGTCGTTTCCGCGCGCGCCGCCCGTGGTGGCGCCAACGGCTTCGTGTTTCTCAAGGATCGCGACGGCAACGAAAACAGCCAGCTCTATTTCTACGCGCTGGCCGATCGCAGCGTCCGCCTGCTAACAGAGATGCCGACCCTGAACGGCAGCCCGGCCTGGTCGCGCGACGGTCGCCGGGTCGCGTGGTACAGCAACAACCGCGATCCCGCGGTTTTCGACGTCGTGGTGCGCGATGTCGTCAGCGACAAAGCCAGCACCACGCTTCTGTCAGGCGACAATGCCACCTATTATCCGCTCGACTGGTCGCCTGACAACAGCAAGCTGCTGCTGTGGAACCCGGTGTCGGCGACCGAGAGCCATCTTTTTCTGCTGGATCTCGCCAGCAACACGCTCACGGAGCTCGATACTGCGCCCGCGATCGCACCGCGCAGGCCAGCGCCCCCGCCGGCCAAGGTTCCGGTCAAGCCCCCGCCGGTCGCCATCACGTCGGCACGCTTCGCGGCCGACGGCCGCGGCGTGTTCCTGATCTCGGACCGCGACAGCGACTTCAACCAGCTGCGCTACCTGGATCTTGGCGCCGCGCCCGGACCGAGCCGCAGCCTGAGTGCCTTTATCGGCTGGGACATCGAGCAATTTGACGTCAGCAGCGACGGCCGCTGGCTTGCCTACACCGCCAACGAAGGCGGCTACAGCCGCCTGCAGTTACTGGACCTGCGCAATTCGCTGGAGATCGCGCTGCCGCCGATCCCGCGCGGCCTGATCGCGAACCTGCGCTTCGATCCAGCATCGACGCAGCTCGCGATGACGCTCTCCGGGCCGGACCGGCCGCGTGATGTCTGGACCCTCGATCTCGAAGCTAACAGCATGCGGCGCTGGACCAGCAGCGAGACCGGCCCGATCGACCGAAATATGTATGTCAGCGCGCGGCCGTTCGATTACCCCAGCTTTGATTTCATCCGCAAGCGGCAGCCGCGGCGGATTCCGGCCTTCATTTACAAGCCCGCCCGGACTGGACCGCATCCGGTGATCATCGACATTCACGGCGGCCCGGAAAGCCAGGCTCGTCCGGCGTTCGATCCGGCGACGCAGTTCCTGGCCGGTGAGCTGGGTTACGCCGTGATAACACCTAACGTCCGCGGCTCGACCGGCTACGGCAAGAGCTACAGCCGGCTGGACGATCGCCTGTTGCGCGAAGATTCGGTGCGCGACATCGGCGCGTTGCTGGACTGGATTGCCAGGCAGCCCGACCTCGACGCCAGGCGCGTGGTCGTGATGGGCTCCTCCTACGGCGGCTACATGACGCTCGCTGCGCTCGCCGCCTACGGCCCGCGACTGCGTGGCGGCGTGGACGTCGTCGGCATCAGCGACTTCGTCACCTTCCTGGAAAACACCGCAAATTACCGGCAGGACTTGCGTCGCTTCGAGTACGGCAACGAGCGCGATCCGCAGATGCGGCTGTTCCTGCGCGGCATTTCACCGCTTACCAACGCGCAGAAGATCACGCAGCCGCTGCTGATCGTGCAGGGTCTCAACGATCCACGAGTGCCCGCCAGCGAATCCGAACAGATGGTCGCGGCGATCCGTGCTAACGGCGGAGAAGTCTGGTATCTCGCGGCGAAAGATGAAGGTCATGGATTCCGCAAGAAGTCCAACCGCGACGCCTATCTGAAAACCCTGGCGATGTTCCTGCGGCGCCTGGCCGGGAATGCTCAGGCCCGGTAACGCCGCAGGCGGATGTCGGCCTGCTCCTTGTGTCCGGCGAAACCTTCCAGCGCGCACAGTCGCGAACAATACTCGCCGACCGTGACCGACGCGGCGCGCGTCACGCGCTGATACGTGCAGGTCTTGATAAATTTTCCGACCCAGAGGCCGCCGGTGTAGCGCGCCGCCTTGCGGGTCGGCAGCGTGTGATTGGTGCCGATGACCTTGTCACCGTACGACACATTGGTCTCGGGGCCCAGGAACAGGGCGCCATAGTTGCGCATGTTAGCCAGGAACCAGTCCGGATCCCGGGTCATGACCTGCACGTGCTCGGAGGCAATTTCATCCGCTTTTTGCAGCATTTCGTCGCGCGTGTCGCAGACGATGACCTGGCCGTACTCGCGCCAGGCGCGTCCTGCGATCTCGCCGGTCGACAGGACCCTGAGCTGCCGCTCGACCTCGGCCATGGTGGCGTGCGCCAGTGCTGCCGAATCGGTCAGCAATATCGCGGGTGAATTCGGCCCATGCTCGGCCTGACCTAACAAGTCGGCCGCGCAGAGTTCGCCATCGACCGAATCGTCGGCGATCACCAGCGTCTCCGTCGGCCCGGCAAACAGATCGATGCCGACGCGGCCGAACAACTGGCGCTTGGCTTCGGCGACAAACGCGTTGCCCGGGCCAACCAGCATGTCGACCGGCTTGATGGTCTCGGTGCCGAGGGCCATGGCCGCGATTCCCTGCACGCCGCCCAGCGTGTAGATCTCGTCGGCGCCCGCCATGTGCATCGCCACGACGATGGCCGGGGCCGGCGCGCCCTGCCACGGCGGCGCGGTCGCGATAACGCGCGGCACGCCGGCCACCTTGGCCGTGACCACGCTCATGTGCGCCGATGCCACCAGCGGATACTTGCCGCCCGGCACATAGCAACCGACCGATTGCACCGGAATGTTCCTGTGACCTAACACGACGCCGGGCAGCGTTTCGACTTCGACGTCGCGCAACGCCGCGCGCTGCACCTCGGCGAAGCGCCGCACCTGCGCCTGTGCGAAACGGATGTCCTCGATCGCCTGTGACGGCAGCTGCGCGTAGCAGGCGCGGATCTCATCGGGATTGAGCCGGAACGACGGCGGCGACCACTGGTCGAACTTTGCCGAGTATTCGCGCGCCGCGGCGTCGCCGCGCCGGCCGATGTCAGCTAACAACGCCTCGACCGTGGCGCGCACCTGCGCGTCCTCGGACGCGGCGTCGTCGGCGTTCTTGCCGTTCTTCAAATAGCGGATCATGCCTCTCCCGGAGGCGCGGGCATCAGCGCGCCGACATCATCGAGGTGCGCTTGGGGACGATGCTGAGGCCCGGCTGCTGTGCGGCGTAATACGCCGCAAGTGCCTCAATATCAGACGGCTTGAGCGCGCCCATGAAGCCCGCCATCACGGCATTCTTGCGGCCACCCTGCTGGTAATCCTTGAGTGAGCGGACCAGGTAGTCGCGATGCTGACCGGCGAGAATCGGGTAGTCGGGCGTAATGCCGACGCCATTGTTGCCATGGCAGGCCACGCACACCGCGGCGGCCGCGGGCGGCGTGCCGGTCGGCTTCACCGCTTCCGTCTTGATCGTCGTGCCCGCGAGGTAGGTCGAGATGTCCCACATATCCTGCTCGGTCATGCTCATCGCATGCGCGTGCATGGTCATGTGGCTGCGCTCGCGGCTCTTGTAGCCCTTGAGCGCGGCAACGAGGTAGGCCGCCGACTGTCCGCTGACGCGCGGCACGCTGTACATGGGCTGCACGTTCTTGTAGCCCTCGGCGGCATGGCAACCGAGGCAGGTATAGGCGAGGGTCTTGCCACGAGCGGCGTTGCCTGCCGGCGCTGACTGAGCCGAAGCCGGGACGCTACAGGCCAAACTGGCGGCCAAACCGGCCACCGTTACTGCCGCTGTCAACCACGTCCGAAAAGACCTCGTCATATCTGCTCCCAAGCGTGCAAAAACGTCGAAAAAATGCCGGGCGAATCTTACGGATTCGGCTCCCTAATTGCTACCCGGTCCAGCCACCGGACCGAACGCGCATCGGTTAGGCTGCGCTATCAGGAGCCACGAGCTTGTCATGATTGCTTTGATCCAGCGTGTTCGCGAAGCCAGGGTTGACGTGGCAGGGGCCACGGTCGGGGCCATCGGGCCGGGGCTGCTGGCGCTGATCGGGGTGCAGAAGGACGACGCGCCCCGCGACGTCGAGCGTATGTTGGAGCGCGTTCTCGGTTACCGGGTTTTTCCGGACCCGGAAGGCCGGATGAACCTGTCGCTGACCGACACCGGCGGCGGCCTGCTGCTGGTGTCGCAGTTCACTCTGGCGGCCGATACGCACAAGGGCATGCGGGCCGGCTTTCAGACCGCCGCAGAGCCGGCGCGCGCCGAAACCCTGTTCAACAGCCTGGTCGCGGCGGCCCGGTTACAGCACGCCGGGACGGTCGCAACCGGCCAGTTTGGCGCCCACATGCTGGTCAGCCTGACAAATGACGGGCCAGTCACCTTTTGGCTGGAATCCTAGGGGAACTTCACGCCAGTGCAGGCATCTTTTCGCCTATGATGCGGATAGTAAGGCTGTTTTCTTAGAACTTGGACGAGGTCGTTTATGGGCATTGGAATGCGCGAGTTGATCGTCATCCTGTTGATCGTATTGGTCGTGTTCGGCGCGAAAAAGCTCAAGTCGATCGGTACTGACCTCGGCGCGGCGGTCAAGGGCTTCAAGAAAGGCATGTCCGACGGCGAAAGCGATTCCGAGGCGGAGCAAAACGCCAAGCAGATCGCCAAGGAAGCCGAGGACGCGGACTTCGCCCGTAACGCCAAAGCGGATGCCGAGAAGAAGTCCGATCGCAGCGCCTGAGCGTTGCGCCCGAGGCCCGTTCCGGGCCTGTTGTTAATCGCAAACGGACCTAAGCGATGTTCGAGGTTGGATTCAGTGAGTTATTGCTGATCGCCGTGATCGGACTGCTGGTGCTCGGTCCGCAGAAACTGCCGGGGCTGGCGCGACAGGTCGGACGCTGGATGGGCCGTGCGCGGACGATGGCGCGGCAGTTCCGCGATCAGCTCGAGGAAGAAACCTTCCTCGAAGAAACCAAACTGAATACATCGACTAACAAAACCGACAACAAGATTGTGCCGCCGGCGATTGCCGCCGCCGCGGTTGCGGCAGCACCAGCCGAAGAAAAGAGTGATATTCCGGCAATGGACATGAGCTCCGGGACGCTGGCGACCGGTATTCCACCCGACGACGACTTCGCGCATCACGACAACGCCAGCGCGGATGCCGGTAGCGCGGATGCCGGTAGCATCGAAGCGCAGGTTGCCGACCAGCCTGACGAGCCGAAAAGCGGATGAGCGAATCAGAAGAACAGCTGGCCGAAGGCACGCTGATGTCGCACCTGCTGGAGCTGCGCGACCGGCTGCTGCGCGCGGTGCTGGCGGTGTTCGTCGCGTCCATACCCTGCATGTACTTTGCCAACAACCTGTACACCTTCGTGTCGCAGCCACTGCGCGACAAGCTGCCGAAGGGTGCGACGCTGATCGCGACCAGCGTGACCTCGTCGTTCATGGCGCCGTTCAAGCTGGCGCTGTATGTCGCCGTCTTTATCGCGATGCCGGTCGTGATCTACCAGATCTGGGCATTTGTCGCGCCCGGTCTTTACCGGCGCGAGAAGAAATTCGCCGTACCTTTGTTAGCTTCGTCGATCATCCTTTTCTATTGCGGGGTCGTGTTCGCGTACTACCTGGTGTTTCCGGTGATGTTCAAGTTCTTTGCGGCGACCACGCCAGCGAACGTGGTCATGATGACCGACATCTCCGAATACCTGTCGTTTGTACTGACCATGTTCTTCTGCTTTGGCGTGGCGTTCGAAGTGCCGGTTGCGGTGGTGCTGCTGGCGCTGACCGGCATGGTCAAGGTCGAGAAACTGACGGAATCCCGGGGGTATGTGCTGATCGGCATTTTCGTGCTTGCTGCAATTCTGACGCCACCCGATGCGGTGTCGCAGACCATCATGGCGGTGCCGATGTACATCCTGTTCGAGGCCGGCCTGCTTTTCGCACGGCTCGCCGTGAAGACCCGCAAGGCCGACCAGGCGCGCCGCGAAGCTGAAGAAGCCGGAAATACCGGCTGAGCGGCCTGCGGCCCGCAGCGACTAACACGGCGCCGCGGCCCGGGCGCCGCTCCATCCGGGTTTGTCTTGCCGCTGCGCCGCGAAATCGGCGAAACTCGCCTGATCGCGGCCGTTGCCGCCCATAACACGAAAGCACAGCAACCATGACAACCCCGACTACCGCGGCGCAAAGCCCCGAGACCTGGTTCGGCCATCCGCGCGGCCTGTTCACGTTATTCATGACCGAGATGTGGGAGCGCTTCACCTATTACGGCATGCGCGCGATCCTGGTGCTGTTCCTGGTGGGCGCCGTCAACGGCGGCGGCCTCGGCCTCGACGACAAGTCGGCCAACGCGATCTACGGCCTGTATATCTCCGGTTCGTACATCCTCGCCCTGTTAGGCGGGTGGATCGCCGATCGCATCATCGGTGCGCAACGCGCGGTCTGGTGGGGCGGCATCCTGATCCTGGTCGGCAATTCACTGCTGGTCTTCGGCACGCCAACCGTGTTTTTCTGCGGCCTGCTGATCATCATGCTGGGCGTCTGCCTGCTGAAGCCCAACATCAGCGCGATCGTGGCGCAACTCTATCCTGACGGCGGCTCCGGCCGGGACGCGGGATTTTCGATTTTCTACATGGGCATCAATATTGGCGCGGCGCTGGGGCCGTTTTTTGTCGCGGAGGCGGCGGCGCGTTATGGCTGGCGTGTCGGCTTTGCGTTGCCGGCCGTCGGCATGCTGATCGGCCTGACGCAATTCGCGCTTACCAAGAAGCACCTGCATGGCGCCGGCTTGGTCGCCGGCGGCGTCGCGACGCATGGGCGCGGCAGCTGGACCGGCGTGTTAGCTTTCCTAGGCGTCCTCGCGGTTGCCGTGGTGCTCAGCATCACTGGCACCATTCATCCTGATCCGGTGGCGATCAATCGCAGCATGTCGACCATCATCCTGGTCGCCGCGATCGGCTACTTCGCCTATCTGGGCTTCTTCGCCGGCCTGAGTATCGAGGAGCGCAAGCGCGTTGGGGTCATGTTCCTGCTGTTTCTCGGCTGCGCGATGTTCTGGGCCGGCTTTGAGCAGGCCGGCGCATCGCTCAACCTGTTCAGCGAGCGGCACACCGACCGCATGATCGGCAACTGGGACATGTCAGCGGGCGTGCTGCAGAGCGTCAACCCGATCTTCATCATTCTGTTTGCTCCGGTGTTCGCGGCGCTCTGGGTCAGTCTCGGCAAGCGCAATCTCGACCCT
>Ga0209797_10000524_pt1 | contig 19144 bp, 21 predicted proteins | sample DOMMetBare3Fresh_2_FD_187472 | JGI IMG/M metagenome (GOLD analysis project Ga0209797, IMG submission 187472) | Wetland sediment microbial communities from St. Louis River estuary, USA, under dissolved organic matter induced mercury methylation -... | ecosystem: Environmental > Aquatic >... | reverse complement strand
GCAGGCGCGGGTTGGCGCTGGCGTCACCACCGCCCTGGCGTGCCGCCACCATGATCTCGCGGATCACGCGCGTCCAGACCTTGCCGCGCTTCTCGTCCTGGCGGCCTTTGCGGTGCTGGATGTTGGCCCATTTGGAATGACCGGCCATCGGCGGGGATCTCGCGACAGTTGAATCGACGGCGATTTTACGGGTCAGCCTCGCGGCCCCGGTCCGCGGCTTGTCGTTGACGCGCGGCCCGCACCTTCGCACACTGCCGCGCATGCCCGAACGACGCCGCCCCAAGCCCGCGCTCACGGCGATCAGCGAAGTCGAGCTGGCCGCGGTGTCGGCGTCGCTGTTCGCGCGCCCGGGCTTGTGGCGCGACCTCGCCTTGCCGCCCGACGCGCGTGGCCAGGCCACGCGCTCGCCGTGGTGCGCGTACTGGTCGGTGCGCCTGGGGCCCTTGTCCGACCCCGCGGCCGACCGCGAGGTGCTCGCCGCCGCATGCAGCGCCTTCGAGGCCCGCGCCGACCGGCTGGGCACACTGCTGGCCTGCGCCGCAGCGATCGAGACCTACTACTTCGACGAGACCGAACTCGAGCCGATGGACGCCTGGATCGCGCGACTGGACCGCGCGATCGGTAGTACCGATCCGCCCTGGCCCAACACCGAGTGCGGCGCCGAGGTGATGGCCTGCGGCAGCGCGATCCGGCTGCGCCAGCCGTCGTATCCGCACCTGGCCGAGTGGGCCGCCGCCGGACCGCGCCTGTTGACGCGCATCAGCCACGTGCCTTCGCGCATCAAGTTCGCCGCGTTCGTGGCGCACTACCACCTCTGGCGCGGCGAGTTCGCGGGCTGTGCGCTGGTGTTCGACACCCTGCCGGGCATCGACGTGTCGATGTTGCGCCCGACCGAAGCGCTGATCTGGCTCGAAGGCCTGGCGGCATTCGCACGCTTCACCGCCCAGTTCGAGCGCGGGCGCGAGGCCGTGCGCGAAGCGCTGGCGCTGATCGGCGCACACGGCCTCGACGCCGAGATCTACGGTGTCAACGCGCTCGGCGCCGCGCTGGCACTGGCCGCGCACGATGCGCCCTCCGCGACGCGCCACCTGGAGGCGATGCGTGCCACGCTCGCGACGCGGCCGCAGTCCGACCAGACCGGCTACTGGCATCTGAGCGCCGGCCTCGCGCTGCTGGAGGGTCGCACGCGTGCCGCGCTCGCGCTGGCGCGCAGCACGCTGGAGCAGTCGGAGTCGGTGGGCGGGCCCTACCGCAGCGTGGCGCACCGGCTGAGCCTGGCCTGCATCCTGCTGGTGCAGGGCGACACGGCGCTCGCCGCTCGCGAGGCTCAGGCGACGCTCGCCGGCGCGCAGGCAATCGACGCCACGCTCACCGTATTTTCGGCCGGCCTGCTGGCTTCGCACGCGACCGAACGGCAGGGTCAGCGCGACGAGGCCGATCGGCTGCTGGCACAGGCGCTGGCGCTGGGCGCTGCGCGCGACTACGCGCTCACCGGTGGCTGGTGGCTGCCCGAGATGGTGGCCGAGCGCATGGCGCGCGCCTTGGTCGCCGGCATCGAACCTGCGTACGCGCGCCGCTTTGCGCGCCGTGCGGCGTTGCGCTGCTCCGACCCGACGCTCGAGGCCTGGCCCTGGCCGCTGGCGATGCGCGGCTTCGGCGAATTCGGCGTCTGGCTGCACGGCGAGCCGCTGGTCGCCAGCGGCGCCCGCGTGCCCCAGCGCCCGCTCGACCTGCTGCGTGCGCTGCTCGCGCATGGCGCTGCCACGCTGCCGGTGGCCACGGCGCTCGAGTGGTTGTGGCCCGACGCCGAATACGACGCCCAGCGCAAGGCCTTCGATGCTGCGCTGTTGCGGTTGCGTCGAACGCTCGGCGACGACAGCCTGCTCGTGCTCGACGCGGGGCAACTCGTGCTCGACCGCCAGCGCTGCTGGAGCGACGTGGCTGCCCTGGCCGCGACGTCGGCCTTGACGCCTGGCGAAGACGATCAGGCCTTGCTGGCCAGGGCCGAGCGCTTGCTGCAGCTCGTGCGCGGACCTTTCCTGGATGGGCTGGACACGCCCTGGGCGATGGCCGCGCGCGAGCGCTCGCGCAAGCGCTTCGTGCTCACGCTGGTGCCGATCGCCGAGCGGCTCGAAGCCCACGCACCGCACGACGCCTGTCGACTCTACGAACGCGCGCTGCAGGCCGATCCGCTGGCCGAATCGCTGGCGCGGCGGTTGATCGCTGCGCTGCTGGCCTGTGGCGAGCGCGCCGAGGCCCTGCGCGCCTGGCACCAGTGCAAGACGATGCTGAGGTTGCATGGCGCGGCCCCATCACGCGACACGCTGGCGCTGGTGCGGCAGGCGGACTTCGCCGTCTAGCGCGGCCCCCAGAATCGCAGTTGCGGCCGGCGCTCGCAGGCGCCAACATCGCGCTCCCGTTTCGAGGAGCCCACGATGCGTGAATCGTCCCGTTCGACCTCCGACAGCCAACGCTGCGGCCATCCCGTTGCTGGCCGAGAGCCGGCCACCGTGCCCGGCAAGAAGAAACCTGCCGGTCCGGCGCCGCGCAAGAACACCGCGGCCAGCGGCGAGGGCATGGTCGGCCGTGAACCGGCGACGGGTGCAAAGCCGCTCGTGCCCGCCAAGACGCTGGGACGCGACCCGGCGACGAAGGCCGGCAAGCGTTGATCGCGCGCGCCCAGCGCCGCCGCCCTGTAGGACGGGCGTAGGAAGACCGGTGGCAATTTCGGTTCCAACGCGTGAGTCCACGCGCTGGAGACCGAGATGGACCAACGAAAAAGTGCCTTTGCCCGGACCTTGCTGACGGCCGGCGCTGCTGCGCTCGGTGCGTGCGTCCTGCAATGCAGCGCACCGCCGCAAGCGCTGGCGGCACCGACCGCGATCGAGCTGCATTCGCGCCCCACCGGCCCCTCCTGCGTCGGCCGGAGACAGCCCATGAGCCTCGGCTTAGACTGGGCTCTGTTCGCATCCCCGACGGAGCTCTCCCGATGCCCGACCCCATCCTGATTGCCAAGCACGGCGACATCGATTGCCACCTGCTGCCCGGCCTGGCCAACCGCCACGGCCTGATCACCGGCGCCACCGGCACCGGCAAGACGATCACGCTGCAGAAGATCGCCGAGAGTTTCTCGGCGATCGGCATCCCGGTCTTCATGGCCGACGTCAAAGGCGACCTGACCGGACTGAGCCAGACCGGCCAGCTGCCCGACAAGGTGGCCAGGATCGTGAAGGAACGGGGGCTCGATGCACCGACCCCGACGCGATGCCCGACGACCCTGTGGGACGTCTTCGGAGAGCAGGGCCACCCGGTGCGCGCGACGGTCTCCGACATGGGGCCGCTGCTGATCGGGCGCATGCTCGACATCAACGAGACCCAGGCCGGTGTGCTCAACCTCGTCTTCAAGATCGCCGACGACAACGGCCTGGCGCTGCTCGACCTGAAGGACCTGCGCGCGATGCTGCAGTACGTGGGCGAGAACGCGAAGGAGTTCACCACCAGCTACGGCAACGTCAGTGCCGCGTCGGTGGGGGCGATCCAGCGCGGTCTGCTGCAGATCGAGGAACAGGGCGGCGACAAGTTCTTCGGCGAGCCGATGCTCGACATCACCGACTTCATGCAGACCGTACCGTGGGCCCCCACGTCGCCTGCGGCTCCTGCCCCCCAAGGGGGCGCCGCTTCGGCTCGGGGCGGCCCAGCGCCTTCGCAGGGCATGGGGGTCGTCAACATCCTCGCGGCGGACCGCCTGCTCAACGCGCCGCGCCTGTACGCCACCTTCCTTCTGTGGATGCTGTCGGAGCTGTACGAATCGCTGCCTGAGGTGGGTGACCTCGACAAGCCGAAGATGGCGTTCTTCTTCGACGAGGCGCACCTGCTCTTCAACGAGGCGCCCAAGGTACTGCTCGAGCGCATCGAGCTGGTGGTGCGCCTGGTGCGATCGAAGGGCATCGGCGTGTACTTCGTGACCCAGAACCCGCTGGACATCCCCGACAGCGTGCTCGGCCAGCTCGGCAACCGCGTGCAGCACGCACTGCGCGCCTTCACACCGCGTGACCAGAAGGCGGTGCAGTCGGCCGCGAGCACGATGCGCGCGAACCCCAAGCTCGACGTGCAGACCGCGATTACCGAACTGGCCGTCGGCGAAGCCCTGATCAGCTTCCTCGACGACAAGGGCCGCCCGTCGGTGACCGAGCGGGTGTTCGTGCTGCCACCGGGCAGCCGCATCGGGCCGATCACGGTCGAGGAGCGCAAGGCGCTGATCGCCAGCTCGCTGGTGGCCGGCGTGTACGAGAAGACGGTCGATCGCGAGTCGGCGTTCGAGAAGTTGAAAGGCCGCGCTGCGGCCTCGGGCGATGCAGCAGCTGCTCCCGCCCTCCCCGGCACGGCCAGCGCGCCCCAGAAGGACGAAGGCGGCGGCGGCCTGCTGGGTGGCCTCAAGGACGCGCTGTTCGGCAGCACCGGCCCGCGCGGCGGCAAGCACGAAGGGCTGGCGGAGTCGGCGGCGCGCAGTGCGGTGCGCAGCGTGGGCTCGGCGGTGGGGCGCGAGATCGTGCGCGGCGTGCTCGGATCGCTGCTCGGCGGCGGTCGGCGGCGTTGAAGCTCAGAGGACGATCAATGAATCTCGTGATCTGGATCGCGCTGGCCGTCGTGGCCGTTCTCGCGGCCGCGCGCTTCGGCGCCTTCTCGGGCAAGACACCCACCAACCTGGGCGTTCGCGAGGGCAAGTTGAAGCCGCCGGCCAGAACACCCAACAGCGTGAGCAGCCAGGCCGACCTGTGGCCCGACGCGCCGCAGAAGGACCGCGCGCGCATCGCCCCGATCGCCGTGCAGGGCGACGGCAAGGCGACGCTGGCCAGGATCGCGCAGGTGGTCGAGGGCCTGCCGGGCGCCCGGATCGTCGAGCGGCGCGACGACTACCTGTATGTGCAATTCACCACGGCCGTGATGCGCTTCGTCGACGACACCGAATTCTGGTTCGATCCGGCGGCCAACGTGGTCCAGGTGCGCTCGGCCTCGCGCATCGGTCGCGGCGACCTGGGCGTCAATCGCGCGCGCATCGAAGGCATCCGCGCACGGCTGGGAGCCGGCTGAGAGCCTGATCAGCGCTCGGCGGCGCTGGCCAGGTCGAGCCAGCGTTCACGCTGACGCGGCGCGACCTCGAAACGCTGGCCGAACAGCCGCGTGCCATGGGCGACCATCAGCAGCGCGATCCGTGCCGCATCGGGGTGGCCCTGGTCGGCCAGGCGCGCCAGCCCGTCGAAGGCCTCGCGGAAATGCTGCCGCGAGTAGGCCTGCAGGGCCAGGTCGAAGTCCGAAGGCGCCTGGGCTTGCACGGCCGGCGTCGCCAGGGCGAACGCGGTCAGCAACGAGCGGACAGTGAGGCTGGGTTGCATCGCCGGCCTCCTCAACGCTCGTAGGCCGCGACGGCGGCCTGGGCATGCTCGCCGGCGCGTTCGACGCGGCTCCAGTCCACGCCATCGTCCAGCGCGGCCAGCCGCTCGGCGGGCATCGTCGCTGCCGCGGGCGCCGTGTCGAGCAGCACGCGTTCGGCCAGGCCGTCATGCGCAGGCGACGCCAGTGCGACCAGCAGCACGCCGGCGGCGGCCGCGCCGGCCACGCCGAGCAGCGTCAGGCCACGCCGCTGCAACGCGCGTTCGTCGTGCGACTCAGGGTTGTGTCTCATGGGGCTCTCCTTCGAGTGGGTGAATCCACTCTAGGCAAGCGCGGCCCGCTCCGCGACTGCCGAAAGCCGTGCCCGGCCTATGCCGGTGGATCTATGCCGAGCGATCGCGCGCGCACCACCGCTTCGGTCCGGTTGCGCGCCTGCAGTGCGCGCAGGATCGCCGCGATGTGGATCTTCACGGTGCCCTCGGTCAGCCCCAGCTCGCGCGCGATCAGCTTGTTGGGTTCACCGCGCATCAGGCAGCGCAGGACGTCGAGCTGACGCGGCGTGAGCTCCGACGCGGCTGCCGAGGCGGCGGTGGTGGCGGGCGCCTCCAGCAGGCGCGCGGGCACGTAGGTGCCGCCCGCCTGCACCAGTTGCAGCGCGGACAGCAGCACCTCGGACTTCTCGCTCTTGGGGATGAAACCGACCGCGCCGGCACTGAGCACCGAACGGATGGTCGTCGCATCCTCCTGCCCGGACGCCACGACCACGGGCAACGTCGGCGCCGCCTCGCGCAGGCGCGCAAGGCCCGCGACGCCGTTCATGCCGGGCATGTTGAGATCGACCAGCGCGAGGTCGGCCGCGCCCGCGCGGGCCAGGCGCAGCAGCGCGTCCAGGTCGCCGGCCTCGTGCACCGTGACCTCGGCGTGCAATTGACGCACCGTGCGCACCAGGGCGTCTCGTACCAGCGGATGGTCATCGGCAATCAGGATGGTCAGGGCCATGGTGCATTCTCGGCCCGTCGCATCAACCCGCGCGGCCCGCGCGCGCCGGCCGCCACGGTCATCAACCAGCTGCGCAGCCGCGCCGCCGCCACCGGCTTGGCCAGCCAGGGCAGACCGCTGTCCTGGAGCATTCGCACACGATCGGGGGCCGAGTCGCCGGTGACGATCAGGGCCGGCAGTGCGGCACCCCAGTGTTCGCGCAGGGCGGCGACCGCCTGCAGACCATCGTGACCCGCGCGCAACCTCAGGTCGGCCACGACGGCGTGCACGCTCAGCGCGCGCGCGGCAGCGTGCCTCAGGACTTCGTCGCTGTCGGATCCGGCGAGCGCCTCGCAGCCCCAGCCTCGCAACAGCGTGACCATCGCGTCACGCACTTCGACGTCGTCCTCGACGACGCCGATCGCCAGGCCGGCAAGCGGGCCCAGCACCTCGCCCGGCACGCCCTCCTCGACTGACTGCTCGCTGGCCAAAACATCAAGAACAAAGCGCGTGCCATGCCCGACGCGTGTGTGCAGCGCCAGGGGCAACTGCATCAGGCGCGTGAGTCGACGCACGATCGCCAGGCCCAACCCGAGGCCGCTGCGACGGTCCCGCTCGGGGTTACCGCCCTGGTAGAACTCGTCGAACACCTGCTCGCGCTCATGCTCGGGAATGCCCGGGCCAGTGTCCCAGACCTCGACGCGCCAGACGCCGCGCGCGCCACCGCGCAGGCGGCAACTCACCAGCACCGCGCCCGAATGCGTGTACTTCAATGCGTTGGCGATCAGGTTGCGCAGCACGCGCTCGAGCAGCACCGGGTCGGACCACGCAGTCACATGCTGGGGCGCGGCGCCGACACGCGCCGAAAACCGCAGCCCGCGCTCGGCGGCCTCGCTGGCCATGTCGTCGGCCAGGCGATGAATCAGCCGAGCGATGTCGAACGCACGGCGTTGGGGCACGACGGCACCGGCATCCATGCGCGAGATGTCCAGCAGGGCGTTGAACAGCGAGTCGAGCGCCGCCACCGAGCCGTCCATGCGGCGCACGATGTCCTGCGCCGCATCGTCGAGCGGGCGGCTGCGCAGGGCCGCCATGTACAGGCCCAGCGCGTGGATCGGCTGGCGCAAGTCGTGGCTGGCCGCGGCCAGGAAGCCGGTCTTGGCGCGGTTGGCGCTCTCGGCCCAGTCGCGCGCTGCACGCATGTGGTCCAGCGCGGTCACGAGTTCGGCGCTCTTGGCCTGCACACGCTGCTCGAGTTCTCGGTTGAGCTCTTCGAGCGATTCGTTGGTCCGAACGAAGCGATCGATCAGGAACCAGGCCACCAGCGCGACGAAGGGCAGGCCGGCGTAGGGCGCGAGCTGCACGGGCAGACTGTCGTCGCGAAAGGTGAAGACGATCCAGTCGCGCAGGCCCAGGCCGGCCGCGGCGATGCCGGCCACGACGAGCAGGATGCTTTCGGTGCTGCGCCGAACCCACGCGGTTCGCACGACCGCACTGAGCGCGGTGAACGCGATCGTCACCATGACCAGTCGCACTCCGATGTCCACCGCCGGCAATGTGCCGAGCGCCTGCGCCACGTAGTACAAGGGCGGCATCAGGGCCGCCGCGCAGAGCAGCACGCGCTCGAAACGGCGCCACGAATATCCCGCGAAGCGCAGTGCAAAAACGGTGAGCGTGATCACGACGAAAAAATAGAGCGAGCCGTACCAGACGTAGAAGTGCGACACCGGCAGGATGGTGCGTGGCGCTACGCCCCACGCGGTGTGCAGGCCCCACGCCACGGACGCGATACCGAACCAGCCGTAGATCGGCTCGGCCGGCCGGCGCAGCCAGATCAGCAGTACCGACAACCCCAGGCAACCGATTACCGCCGACACGACCACCGGCCCGTAGACCATCAGGAAGGCCTTCGTGTCGCGCAGGTCGCGCAAGACCTGCTGCGGCCCCAGTGTCACGCGCGACAGGCTGATGCCCGAGCCACCGCGCACGGTGATCTCGATGCGGTTGCCCTCCCCTCGCAGCAGGTGAGGCGGCAGGTCGATCAGCCGCAGCACGTTGATGGCGCGTGGTGGCGGGCCGAGTGGATCGGTGATGGTGTCGATCAGGACCTGGCCGTTGAGCGCGATCCTGAGGTGGCCGCGCACGCCGGAGAGGTACAGCGCCCAGCCGCTGCGGCCTGCGGACAGGTCGAAATCGAAGCGATAGCGGCGTTCGACGAAAGGCGCGCCGGCACCCGCCTGCGCCTGGTCGAACAAGTGCACCGGCTGCACCGTGCCGTCGGGCTCGATACGCTCGACATCGCTGACGACGACCACCCTGTCGGCGCGATCGAGCCTGACCGCGGCGGCGGCGTGCACGCCCTGCGCCATCAAGGCCAGGACCAGCACGAGCAGGCCGCCCAAGGCGGCCCGGAGGGATCGGCATCGTGGTGTCATGCGGCAGCTTCGATTCGACCTGCAAGCCGCACGTCGCGCAAGAGTTCAACTGCTGGTCGGCCTGTACCTGCGAGGCCGGTGCTTCGATCGGCGCGACGCCCGCCTGCTCGATCAGGCGCCGACGGCCGTCGGTGTGGCGACCGGCTCCGGCTCGGGCAACGCTGCCATCGCAGGTTCGGCGGGGGGCAGGACGGCCGCGACCAGTGACAAGGCGAGCACGGTCAGTACGAGCGTCAGGGCGGCCACGATGCGCGCTGCGCGGGCGGCGTCGGAATTCTCGGCATCTCGCGGGAGCGAGTAGCGGGTGGACATGGCATTGCTCCTGGGTTGGGGCCGCAACGAAGGGCGACCTGGGTGAACTCTATGAATCCGCGGCGGCGCGCGCGTCTACCGTCGGAGCGATCCGCACACGCCAGGCGGCATCGGCCGTTCGGCATAGGGGTCGACCCATAGAATCCACGGGTCATGTCCGACAAGCCCACCAACTTCCTGCGCCAGATCATCGAGCGTGACATTGCCGAAGGCGTCAACGACGGCCGGCGGTTCGCGGGTTCACCGGGCGATGCCGCGCACCATGCCGCAGGGCCGATCGACGCCGCGAAGATCCGCACGCGCTTCCCGCCCGAACCCAATGGCTACCTGCACATCGGGCACGCCAAGAGCATCTGCCTGAATTTCGGGCTGGCGGCCGACTACGGCGGCATTTGTCACCTGCGCTTCGACGACACCAACCCGGAGAAGGAAGAGCAGGAGTACGTCGACGCGATCATCGAGGCGGTGCGCTGGCTCGGCTTCGACTGGAACGTGGGCGGCACCGACCATCTGTACTACGCCAGCAGCTATTTCGACTTCATGGCGCGCGCCGCCGAGGCGCTGATCGACGACGGCCTGGCCTATGTCGACGAGCAGAGCGCGGAGGCGATGCGCGCCGCGCGCGGCGACTTCAACAGCGCGGGCACCGACAGCCCGTTCCGCTCGCGCAGCGTGGCCGAGAACCGCGCCCGCTGGGCCGAGATGTGCAGCGGCCGCCTGCCCGATGGCGCGGCCGTCCTGCGGGCCAGGATCGACATGGCCTCGCCCAACATCAACCTGCGCGACCCGGCCATCTACCGCATCAAGCACGCCTCCCACCATGCCACCGGCGACCGCTGGTGCGTGTACCCGATGTACACCTATGCGCACCCGATCGAGGATGCGCTCGAACGCATCACCCACAGCATCTGCACGCTCGAGTTCGAGGACCAGCGCCCGTTCTACGACTGGCTGCTCGGCCACCTCGCGAGGCTCGGGCTGCTGGCCACGCCGCTGCCCCGGCAATACGAGTTCGGGCGCCTGAACATCAACGGCGTGATGACCAGCAAGCGCAAGCTCAAGGCCCTGGTCGACGAAGGCCACGTGTCGGGCTGGGACGATCCGCGCATGCCCACGATCTTCGGCCTGCGTCGTCGCGGCTACACACCCGCGTCGCTGCGCCTGATGGCCGAGCGCACCGGCGCGTCCAAGACCAACATCTGGGTCGACATGTCGGTGCTCGACGGTGCCTTGCGCGAAGACCTCGAGAGCCAGGCGGCGCGCGCGATGGCGGTGGTCGATCCGCTGAGACTGCGGCTGACCAACTGGGCCGACGTGTTCGGCAGCGTCGAGCACCGCGAGCCCTGCCACGCACCCGCACACCCGCAGCGCGCCGAGCTGGGGATGCGCAGCTTCACGCTCGGTCGCGAAGTCTGGATCGAACGCGACGACTTCGCCGAAGTGCCCCCCAAGGGCTTCTTCCGCCTCTTCCCGGGCAACCGGGTGCGCCTGAAGTACGGCCTCGTGGTCGAGTGCAGCGGCTGCCAGAAGGATGCCAGCGGCAACGTGACGGCCGTGCTGGCCACCGTGGTGCCCGACACCAAGAGCGGCACACCCGGTGCCGACGCGGTCAAGGTCAAGGGCACGATCACCTGGGTCGCGGCGCACGAAGCCGTGGCCGCCGAGTTCCGTCTGTTCGAGCGCCTGTTCACGGCCGACCAGCCCGACGCCGACGGACGCGACTTCCGCAGCGTGCTCAACCCGTCCAGCCGCAGCATCGTCAGCGGCTTCGTCGACCCGAACGTTGCGTCGGTCGGCGCCGACACGAGGCTGCAGCTCGAGCGCCTGGGCTACTTCGTCGCCGACCGCATCGACCATCGCCCGGGCCAGCCCGTCTTCAACCGCATCACAGGACTCAAGGATGGCTACAAGTAAGTTCGCCTGCGCAGCAATCGCCTGCGCCGCATGCATGGGCGCCGTCGCGCAGAACGCAGCCTCGGCACCGCCCTCGTCCAGCGGCCTGGTCTACAAGTCGATCAAGGACGGCAGTGGCGCCTCGCCGGCAGCGACCGATGTCGTGCGCGTGCATTACCGCGGCACGTTCCCCGACGGCCGCGAGTTCGACAGCTCGTACAAGCGCGGCCAGCCAGCCGAGTTTCCGCTCAACCGCGTCATCAAGTGCTGGACCGAAGGCGTGCAGAAGATGAAGGTCGGCGGCACGGCGCGGCTGGTCTGCCCCCCGGGCATCGCCTACGGCGAGAGCGGCCGGCCGCCGATTCCGCCCAACGCGACGCTGCACTTCGACATCGAGCTGCTCGGCATCGTCAAACCCTGATCAGCGGGGCAGCGCCGCGAAGGGCGCATCGCCCACGCGCAGGCCAGCTTCCGACAGCGCACGCGCCTTGGCCTCGCGGATGCCGCGCACGCGCGCGATCAGGTCGGCCCAGTCCTTGAACTGGCCACGCGCATCTCGCTCGACGAGGATGCGCTCGGCCAGCGGCGGACCGATGCCGCGCAACTGTTCGAGCTGGGCCCGGTTGCCGGTATTGACGTCCACCGGTCCGAGCGCCGAGGCCGCAGCCATCGCGATGGCCAGGGACCAGGCAAGTACCCGGCGCCGCAGCTTCATGCCGTCACGGCGGTCGCGCGCCAGGCACGCCATGCACGCCGGCCCAGCGTGACCACAGCCAGCACCAGCGCACCCGCCAGCATGCCGACGCCGGCGTTGGCGATCAGCTCGACGACCGCCTGAATCGTCGCCGGCGCGGCCTGCGTGATGGCCTGCACGACGGCGTGCAGCGCCGGCACGCCATGGGCGACGATGCCACCACCGACCAGGAACATGGCCGCCGTGCCCGCGACCGACAGCGCCTTCATCAACCAGGGTGCAGCGCGCACGATCGCTCGGCCCAGCGCGGCCTGCGCGCCGCCGCGCCGGGTGAGCCACAGCCCGGCATCGTCGAGCTTGACGATGCCGGCCACCAATCCATAGACGCCCACCGTCATCAGCAACGCGATGCCCACCAGCACGGCCACCTGCGTCAACAACGGCATGGCGGCCACCGTGCCGAGCGTGATCACGATGATTTCGGCCGAGAGGATGAAGTCGGTGCGGACCGCGCCCTTGATCTTGCCGCGCTCGAACGCCACCAGGTCGGCGCCCGGGTCGGCCAGCGCCTGGCTCAACTGTGCGCGGCGGGCGTCGTCCTCGGCCCGGCTGTGCAACAGCTTGTGCGCGACCTTCTCGACGCCTTCGAAACACAGGAACAAGCCGCCGACCACCAGCAAGGGCATGACCAGCCAGGGTGCGAAGCCACTGATGGCCAGCGCCGCGGGGACCAGGATCGCCTTGTTGACGAGCGAACCCCGGGCCACGGCCCACACCACCGGCAGCTCGCGCTCGGCGCGCACGCCGGCCACCTGCTGGGCGTTGAGTGCCAGGTCGTCACCCAGCACGCCGGCCGTCTTCTTGGCCGCCACCTTGGTCAAGACCGCGACGTCGTCGAGGACGGTGGCAATGTCGTCGAGCAGCGCGAGCAGACTTCCGGCAGCCATGGCGGGCAGCTTAGCGCAGGCGACAAGCCCGACTGCGCAACACTTGCTTACCGAAAGGCACCTTGCGGCACGCGAACGATTGAACACTTCAGGCGTCGGCGCGCCAAGCCTGCCTTGACCCTGGCTCTGCGCACCCCCTAGCCTTGCCGATACTCCTGGCGTGATGCATGACGCATTACCGACGCACCCGAACACCATGGAAATGCTCGACCCGATGATTGCCGGCGCTGCCGTGGGTGGCCTCGTGCTGCTGCTGTTCACCGCCTGGTGGGTGCGCCGCCCGGCCCCTGCAGCCGCTGCTGTCCGGGACGACTCGTTCGATACGGTGCAGGCCTGGCCTCCGCAAGCGGTGCGGGTCATGACGGTGGGCGAGCGCCAGGCATTCGAAGTGCTGCGCCGCGCGCTGCCAGGGTACGTGATCCTGGCCCAGGTGCCGCTGTCACGCTTCATCAGCGTGCCCACGCGCAATCCCTACCACCTGTGGTTGCAGCGAGCGGGCCGGCTTGCGGTGGACTTGCTGGTCTGTGATTACAGCTCGCGTGCGGTCGCCGCGGTCCAGGTGCGCACGACCGACGAGACGGCACGTGCCGTCAAGCGCCACCAGCGCCTGATCGACATCCTGCGCGCCGCCGGCCTCACGGTGCACGAGTGGGACGATGGCGACCTGCCCGGTGTCACCGACGTGCGTGAGCTCTTCGTGCCCAAGACGTCGGCGAAGGAAGCGCCGCCGAAGGTCGATGCCGTCGGCCGCAAGCTCATCCCGGTGGCCGACATCCGCGAAGTGCTGGCCGAAGGCGATGTCACCGACTACGGTCAGCTCGAACCGGTGCCGTCGGCCTTCTACGACGACATCGAGGAATCGCGCGCGGCGCGCGCCGTAGCCTAGGCCTGCGCGCGGCAGCCTCCCGGGCGCCGCGAACCCGAAGCAAGATCGAAGGCGGTCCGCCCTGTGGGTGCGCGGGTCGCAGGGCAGTGAAATCCGCCAGGATCCGACCGACAATCGGGAACCGGCAAGCCAACACAGGCTCTACACGGGCACCGGGCGCCGGGATTCGCCTGTAAGTTCGCGGCCCTTCCCGCGACCGAAGCGCATCGATCCACTGCCCATGACGAGGATGACCATGACACGACGCGACTGGCTCGGCCTGTTTTCCGGACTCGGCCTGACGGCCGTCGCCGGCGCGCAGGCGCCCCCCAAGGCCAACGCCGCCGCCCCCAAGATCGAGCCGCTGCTGCTGAGCGACGCGGTCTGGAAGCAGCGCCTGACACCGGCGCAATACAACGTGCTGCGCGAGGAAGGCACCGAGCGCGCCTTCACCAGCCCGCTCAATGACGAAAAGCGCAAGGGCACGTTCCACTGCGCCGGCTGCGACCTCGCGCTGTTCACCAGCGAGATGAAATTCGACAGCGGCACCGGTTGGCCGAGCTTCTTCACCACCCTGCCCGGCGTGGTCGGCACCAAGCGCGACTACAAGTTCGGCTGGACGCGTGTCGAGTACCACTGCGCGCGCTGCGGCGGTCACCACGGCCATCTGTTCAACGACGGACCGAAGCCCACCGGCATGCGCTACTGCAACAACGGGGTGGCGCTCAAGTTCGTCCCGGTGGCAGCATGAAGATCCATTCGTTCCTGCTCGCGATCGCCGCCGCGGCGTCGCTCGGCGCTGCCACGGCGCAGACCACGGCCACCGGCCCGGCTCCGGCAGGGCTGGCCAAGGCGACCTTCGCCGGCGGCTGCTTCTGGTGTGTCGAGTCCGATTTCGACAAGGTGCGCGGCGTCAAGGCCACCACCTCGGGCTACACCGGCGGCAAGGTCGCCAACCCGAGCTACGAGGAAGTCAGTGCGAAGGTCACCGGCCACGCCGAGGCGGTCGAGGTGATCTACGACCCGAAGGTCGTCAGCTACGAACAACTGGTCGAGTACTTCTGGCGCACGATCGATCCGACCACCAAGGACCGCCAGTTCTGCGACAGCGGCTCGCCCTACCGCACCGGGATCTTCGTGCAGGACGCCAAGCAACTCGCTGCAGCCCGCGCATCGCTGGAAAAACTCGAAAAGACGAAGCCCTTCAAGGAGCCGATCGTCACCGAGATCTCGATGGCGGGCGCGTTCTATGCGGCCGAGGACTACCACCAGGACTACTACCTGAAGAATCCGCTGCGATACAAGTATTACCGCAGCAGCTGCGGGCGCGATGCCCGAGTGCAACAATTGTGGGGCGCCCTGCCCGTTCCGCCGGCGGCCACCCCCGGCATGTAAGCGGTGCCACAGGGGGTGCCACGCGCCTACACTGGCGTCATGCGCGCCCTGCTCACCCCGATCGCCGCGGCCATGCTGGTGGCCGCACCCTGTGTCCATGCAGCTGACGAAGCAGTGCGCGACAACGTGCTGCAACAGGCCTGCGAACGTTCGGTGACAGAAACGGTACGAGCCACGCGGGGTGCGCTGGCCGATGTGAGTTTCGACCCTGCCAACGCCCGCCCGCCTGTCAATGAGGGCGTGCTGCGCGGCAGCGGTCGCTACCGCGTCTCGGCGGGAGCGTGGCAGGCGTTCGGCTTCACCTGCGGTATCGACGTGAAGAGCAACACCGTCAGCGGCGTGATGCTGCGCGAAGGCGCCACGGCAGCGCCACGTGTGGCCGCGCGGTCGGCCGCCACCGGGCCCGCGACAGCGGCGGAACCGGACCTGAGCATGATCTCGCCCGAAGCCTGCGAATCGTCGGCCGCCACCGCGCTCAAGCAGCGCTGGCCAACGCTGGCACAACTGAACTTCGACGGCCAGTCGCGCCGCCTCGAACCGGGCGCTGCCGGTGGCGAACCCCTGCTCGTCGGCCGCGGCACCGTGGTACCGGCGCCCGGCGAACCGGCCACGTTCTTCGGCTACCGTTGCACCATCGACGCGCGCAACGGGCGCGTGGTCGGCACGCGCCTGGTCAACTGACGCAGCGCGGCACTACTTCGCCGCGACTTCGATCGTGCCCTTCATCGAAGGGTGCAGGCCGCAGATATAGGCGATGTTGCCCGCGGCGTCGAACTGCATCGACGCACTCTGGCCCTTCAACATCACTTCGCTGCGCCTGGCATCGCCGCCCACCAGGGTGATCTGGTGCGGCGTGTCGTCGGCGTTGGTCCAGGTGACCTTCTGGCCGGCGGTGACCTTGAGTGCACCGGGGCCAAACTGGAAGCCGGCGATCGCCACCTCGGTCGGGCCGCTGCCGGCCTTGGCCATGGCCTGGCTCGGGAAGGTGCCCTTCAGCTTGGCCATGTTCGTCAGGTAGTCGTCCTTCGCGAACGGGAGGTGGCACTGGTAGCAGGCGGTGAGATTGGCCTTGTCGTTGACCTTGCCGTCAGGCGTGAACGTCTGGTAGATCCAATCACCATTGCGGATCGCAGCCGGAATCTCCTCACCCCAGCCGGCCTTCTTCTGCATCACGAAGACCCCCGTGAGGTTGCCCTTCATGAAGCGGCCATTGGCGTCCTTCAGCGGTGCGCCCGCGGCGTCGGCCTGCGCCGCGTAGGCCGCCAGCGTGATCACGGTGCCATCGGGAATCGGCTTGCCGGCATTGGCAGCGGCGATCGCCTCGGCCGAGGTGTAGAACTCGCGGTACTGCTTGGTGTCGGGTCGGTCGACCGTGGCGTACATCACCCCCTTGGACCAGTTCTCCGGGAAGGCGACCTTGTTGGGCCCTGGACTAACCAACGCCTGCTGGGCCACCGCCACACCAATGGCACCCAACGCTGCCGAGCCGGCGGCCCACCCGGCCGTACTGCGTGTCCAAGTCCTCGAATTCATCGCCATCTCCTGGTTGAAGTAAAGAGCCCGCCGTGCTGTACGCAGCGACGGCGGGCCCGGATGCAGGCGACGATGTTCGATCAGTTGGCGGCGAAGCAGTAGAACAGGCCGGCGCCGCCACTCTTGGGCAAGTCCTCCTTGCTGCAGCTCACGGTCAGGTGCGACGAGTTCCACGACGTCCCCCAGGGATCGGCCACCACGCTGGCCCGGTCGATGTGCCCGACCATCGCATGGATCGCGGCGCCGCTGTTCTTGGTCCACTCGCCGCAGGTCATGTTGGGCTGGCCCGGGAACGACGGGTAAGCGGTACCGTCGGGACGCGAGCCGGTCAGCGCGTCATGCATGTTGGGCGTCTCGGTGCGCCCGTTCGGCACCGCGCCTGTTTCGGTCAGCGCCGTCGCCTTGGTCAGGTTGTTGGTGCCGTGCAGGTGCTCCACGTCGCGCGCGACCATCACGCCCTTCGAGTTGAACCAGGGCCCCTTGCCGATGCGGTCGCGGGCATGGACGGCTGCCGTGGTGGGCGGGATGAAGCTGGTGCTCAGGTAGGCGCGCCAGGTTCGGCTGCCTGCGCCGGCGGCAGTGGCAAGCTTCTGGCAATGGCCATCGGCCCCCGCGAGTCCGCCCAGGTTGCCGCCGTCGCCCATGCCGACGCTGGTCACGAAGAAGCTGACGGGGCCCGTTGGCGGTGCCGGCGGGGTGGTGTCGCAACCGGCCAGCAGCGACATCGAGGCCACACAGGTCAAGAACAGGGCGGGGGCAGTACGCATCTCGGTCTCCGATGAAGTGGTGCTGCAATTACGCCCTGCCGGGAACATCCCTTCCTCAGGACGTTCCCGGATGGACTGCGCCAGGAAAAACGCCCCGCAGTTGCGGGGCGTTTCGATCGCGGGACTGTGCGATCAGGGCTTCTTCGGTGCCGACGCGGCCGCCGCAGCGGCGGCCGGCTTGTCATTCTTCTTGGCCATCTTCTCTTCCTTGGCCTTCTTGGCCGCTTCGGCCTTGGCCTTCTTGTCGGCGTCGGCCTTGGCCTTGGCTTCTTCCTTGGCCTTCTTGTCGGCTTCGGCCTTGGCCTTCTTCTCGGCCGCCGGATCGGGCTTGGCTTCCGGCTTCTTGGCGTCGGCAGCGGGCTTGGCAGCAGCCACTGGCGCGGCAGCGGCCGGCGCGGCCATCGCCTTGTCGTCCTTCTTGGCGGCCGCGGCCGGTGCGGGAGCCGCGGCAGCCGCAGCAGCCGGCTTGTCGTCCTTCTTGGCAGCCGGAGCAGCCGCGACGCCCTTGAACGGCGAGCCGTTGACAGTCAGGCCTTCGGCCGAGAACTTGGCGGCATTGCCTTCGCCGACGCCCTTGACGCGCTCGATGAAGTCGTTCCAGTCCTTGAAGTTGCCCTTCTTGCGCTCGTCGAGGATCTTGCCGGCGATCGCCGGGCCGATGCCCTTGACGCCGTCGAGGTCGGCCTGGGTGGCCTTGTTGACATCGACGGCGGCGAAGGCCGCCGCGGCCATCAGGGCCAGGATGATGGTCAGAAGACGTTTGAACATGTTGTGGTGCCTCAGTCAGGAGTGGGGGAGTCGTCTCAACGCGCATCGCGCGATTTCGACGACAGGATTGTCGAGGCCATGCGAAATCCGGGCATCAGGGCTTGCGCTTGATAGGGTGCGCCTTGGCAGTGGCCGTCTCGCGCGGCGGCAGCCCCGTGTGCTGCGTCAGCAGGCGGCCTTTCGACGGCTTCGGCGGCGTCGAGTTCTTGCGCCGCGCGGTCTGGTAGCCCCCATCGGTGGCCGGCTGGTAGGTGGGAATCAGGTGCTGCTTGCCGTTGCCGATCAGGTCGGCGCGGCCCATCTTCTTGAGCGCCTCGCGCAGCAGCGGCCAGTTGTTGGCGTCGTGCCAGCGCAGGAAGGCCTTGTGCAGGCGGCGCCGGCGCTCGCCGCGCACGACGTCGACGCGCTCGGCGCGCCGCTCGTCGCGGCTGATGCCCTTCAACGGGTTCAGGTCGGTGTGGTACATCGCCGTGGCAGTGGCCATCGGCGACGGGTAGAAAGTCTGCACCTGATCGGCCTTGAAGCCGTTCTTCTTCAGCCACAGCGCGAGGTTCATCATGTCCTCGTCGCTCGTTCCCGGGTGCGCGGCGATGAAGTACGGGATCAGGTACTGCTTCTTGCCCGCCTCGGCGCTGAAGCGGTCGAACATCTCCTTGAAGCGGTCATAGCTGCCGATGCCCGGCTTCATCATCTTCGCAAGCGGCCCGCCTTCGGTGTGCTCGGGCGCGATCTTGAGATACCCGCCGACGTGGTGCTGCACCAGTTCCTTGACGTACTCCGGTGACTGCACCGCGAGGTCGTAGCGCAGGCCTGAGCCGATCAGCACCTTCTTGACGCCGCGCAGCTGCCGCGCGCGACGGTACAGCTTGATCAACGGGCCGTGATCGGTGTTCAGGTTGGGGCAGATGCCGGGGTAGACGCAGCTCGGCTTGCGGCAGGCGGCCTCGATCGCGCTGCTCTTGCAGCCGATGCGCCACATGTTGGCGGTCGGGCCGCCGAGGTCGCTGACCACGCCGGTGAAGCCCTTGACCTTGTCGCGCATCTCCTCGATCTCGCGAATGACCGAGTCCTCGCTGCGGCTCTGGATGATGCGGCCCTCGTGCTCGGTGATCGAGCAGAAGGTGCAGCCGCCGAAGCAGCCGCGCATGATGTTCACGCTGAACCGG